>Ga0136618_10000677_pt1 | contig 12099 bp, 11 predicted proteins | sample AntDrymUQ3302106_2_FD_104805 | JGI IMG/M metagenome (GOLD analysis project Ga0136618, IMG submission 104805) | Polar desert sand microbial communities from Dry Valleys, Antarctica - metaG UQ330 (21.06) | ecosystem: Environmental > Terrestrial > Soil > Desert | place: Antarctica: Dry Valley... | reverse complement strand
GAGGGTGGTGATCCGGCGCCGTATCGCAACCGCCAACCGGTGTGCGCGACCTTCACGACAGGCTCTTGAGCCGAGCCGGCTCGGCCGCCGCGCTAGGGTCGGTCGGTGGACGCGGTGATCCTCCCCGAGGCGCCCGAGCCGGAGCGACGGGCGCTCCTCGCCGCTCTGGCGGAAGAAAAGGAGCGCCCGCCGGAGAGCGCCTGGCGAGAGGCGGCGCTGCGCGAGGCCACGGGCGCGGTGGACGAGCCGTAGTCCCGTTCAGGCAGGCTTCCCCCGCAGGAGGCGCGGCGCGACCCGTGCGTAGTCGAGGCCCGAGACCCACGTCAGCACGACGGCGACGAGCAGGGCCCACCAGCCCACCGCGTTCCCCCAAGCTCCTGCGGCGGCGAAGCCGCCGAGCGAAGCGGCGATCGCCTGCGCCCACGTCTTGAGCTTGCCAAGGTCGCGTGCGGCGAGGACGACCCCGCGTTCGATTGCCGCCAGCCGCAAGCCCGAGACCAGCAGCTCGCGCGCGATGATTGCGGCCACCATCCAGGCCGGCCACACACCTTTCTCGATCAGCATCACGAGGACGGCGAGCACGAGCACCTTGTCGGCGATTGGATCGAGGAGCGAGCCGAGGGAGGACGTCGTCCCCCGCCGGCGGGCGATGCGCCCGTCGAGCCAGTCGGTGGCCATCGCAACGCAGAAAACCACCGTCGCCCAGTACTCGTTGCCGGGGAAGTCCCACGAGAAGAGCAGGACGACGAGAGGTACGGAGGCAGCCCGGGCGACGGTCAGCTGATCCGGGAGCGACAGCAAATCTCTAGGAGAATACGCCGGTGGCTCCGTTCTCGAAGGTGCTGGTCGCGAACCGTGGCGAAATCGCCATCCGGATCTTCCGCACGCTGCGCGAGCTCGGCGTCGGCACCGTCGGCGTCTACTCGGAGGCAGATCGAGAGGCGCTGCACGTTCGCGCGGCCGACGAGGCGTACCTGATCGGGCAAGGGCCTGCCACGGAGAGCTACCTGGTCGGCGAGCGGATCGTCGACGTCGCCCGGCGATCGGGGGCAGAGGCGATTCATCCGGGCTACGGCTTCCTCGCCGAGAACGCGGAGTTCGCGTCCTTGTGCGAGCGCTCCGGCATCACCTGGATCGGCCCGCCCAGCTCCGCGATCGAGCTGATGGGCTCCAAGACGGAGGCCCGCACCGCCATGCGCGCGGCGGGTGTTCCGATCGTCCCCGGCGCCACTGATCCGGTGGGGTCGGTCGAGGAGATACTCACGCTCGGCGAGGAGATCGGCTACCCACTCATCATCAAGGCGGCCGCGGGAGGCGGCGGCAAGGGGATGAAGGTGGTGGGGGAGCCAGGAGAAGCGGCGCGGGCATTCGAGACGGCGCAGCGCGAGGGGGAGAAGTACTTCGCGGACAGCCGCGTCTACATCGAGCGGTACCTGGAGGCTCCGCGCCACGTCGAGGTGCAGGTGCTCGCGGACGCGCACGGGAACGTGATCCACCTCGGCGAGCGCGATTGCACGATCCAGCGACGCCACCAGAAGCTGATCGAGGAGACGCCGTCGCCGGCTGTCGGTGACGAGCTTCGCGCCCGGATCGGCGCGATCGCAGTCGACGCGGCCAGGGCGGCCGGCTATCGCTCGGCGGGCACGATCGAAGGCCTGCTCACGGCAGACGGCGACTACTACTTCATGGAGATGAACACCCGCATCCAGGTCGAGCACACGGTGACCGAGGAGGTGAGCGGCGTCGATCTGATTCGCGAGCAGGTCCTGATCGCGGCCGGGAAGCCGCTCTCGCTGCGTCAGGAAGACGTGAGCCTGCGCGGTCACGCAATCGAGTGCCGCATCAACGCCGAGGACGTCGGCAAGGGCTTCTTGCCGGCACCCGGTGTCATCACCGCCTACGACGAGCCCTCAGGACCGGGTGTCCGGGTCGACTCGGGAGTCGTTGTCGGCTCCGAGATCAGCGGCCTCTACGACCCGATGATCGCGAAGTTGATCGTGCACGGGGTCGACCGGGAACACGCGCGCCGGCGCATGCTCCGCGCGCTCGAGGACTTCCGGATCGGCGGGCCGCCGACCCTGATCGGCTTCCACCGCGCGCTGCTCGAGCACCCGTGCTTCGTCGCGGGCGAGACCTGCCACGGTGTCGTCGAGTCGCCGGAGCTGGCGGCACGGGCGGAGGAGCTGGCGAGCCGACCTGGTGTCACAGCGTCACAAAGTCCCACCAGCGGTCGGGCGCGAGAGCGGATCCGCTCCGTGGAGCTCGACGGGCGCCGCTACGACGTGACGCTCCTCGAGCCGGAGCCGCCGTGGGCCGAGCTCGGGCGCCGCCGCCGTGCACGAGCACAGGCCGGCACCGGCGGCGCCGGCAGCGAGGCGGTCGTGAGCCCGATGCAGGGCACGGTGCTGAAGGTGGAGGTCGCGGACGGAGATACCGTCGAGGCCGGCCAGGTCTTGTGCGTCGTCGAGGCGATGAAGATGGAGAACGAGATCCCGGCCCACCGGTCCGGCACGGTCGCGCAGCTCTCCGTGTCCCCCGGGGCGGCTGTGACCTCTGGTCAGGTCGTCTGTCTCCTCCGTGCTCCCGCGTGAGACACGCTGTGCCAACTTGGAACGTCCGCGCGTGAGCAGCAGGCGGCCGCTGTGCGCGGAGACCTCGCGCGCCGACGCCGAGCCGCTCGCCGCCACCGCGAGCCGGGTCGACCGCTGGATCCTGCTCGAGTACCGGGGTCTCTGGGCGCACGACGCAGTTGACGGTTCCGCGCTGTCGGCTGAGGTGAAGGCGTACCTCCTGGCGGAGCGGCGCTCGCGGCCGCAGACCAGGATCCTCTTCGTCCGTCATGCCCTCCGCCGCAAGCGAGAAGGATTTGTTGTCTTTATAGGCAACACAAAGGAGGTGGGAAGCGACCTCCGTCGACTCGAGCTCGAGCGGTACGACGACCTGTTGCAGCTCGATCTCGACACGGTTGGTGCGTCCGTCGAGCACCCGCTTTTCCTCGTCTGCACTCACGGCAAGCACGATCGCTGCTGCGCCAAGTTCGGCAGACCCCTCTACGACGCGATCCGTGAGCACGTCGAGGAGGAGTGGGCGTGGCAGTCGACGCACGTCGGCGGCGATCGCTTCGCGGGCAACGTCGTCGCGGTACCCGACGGTGTCTACTACGGGCGGGTGGAGCCGTCCGACGTCTGGCCGGTGCTCGAAGCGACGCTCGCGCGCCGGATCCACCTGCCTCGCTACCGCGGCCGCTCCTGCCACTCGTTTCCCGTTCAAGCCGCCGAGCGCGCCATACGTAAGGCGACGGGCTTGCGGGGCGTCGACGAGATTCGGTTGATCCGAGCAGGAAGATCCGGTGCGGGCTGGCGCATCCACCTGAGCGCGGCCGGGGAAGAGCTGGAAGTTGAGGTGCGGCGCGAGGAGGGGGAGCCGACCCACCTCACCTGTTCGGCCGTGGAGCTCAGGCGTCCGAAGCGCTACGTCGCAGAAAGCCCTCCCGCACGAGCCTCCTGAGCAGGACGAGCCGGCCCGACTCGTCGAGGCTTCCCGGCAGGTCGGCGGCGGTAAACGGGCCCTCGGCCTCCACGAGGAACGCAAGTTCTGCGCCGAGGCGCTCCGGAAACTCGAGCTCGCGGCCCTCGAACGCCAGCCGTTGCCCGTCGAGGTCGGCGATCACGGTGTCCCGTCGCTCGAGCCTTGTGTCACACGTGAGCGAATCGAGCGCGCGCAACTCCGCCAGCTGACCGTCGAGGATGGGCCTCCGCGAGCTCACGAGCTTCCGGCGGGCTCGCCGCGCCGCCGACTCGCGGTCGAGGGCGGGTAGCTCCGGCGGCTCATCACCGTCGATTCCCTTTCGGAACTCGAGGCTCTCGGCGCTCCCTTCGAGCGCGCTTCGCGCCTCGTCGAACCAGGTTCGCACGTTGACGCCGATCGTGATGTGGAGGGAATCGGTGTCGGAGGTCAACGCCTGGTGAGGCCAGCCGCGGGGGAGGTACAGCGTGTCGCCGGCGCGCTGGGTGACGTCGAGTACCGGCTCCGTGGGAGCTCCGAGTGCAGACCGGTAGCGCTGTGTCTTCAGGGGCAGCTCGAGCGCGGGCTCGTAGACGAGCCAGCGCTTCTGGCCGGCTACCTGGAGGGTGAAGACCTCGTGCGTGTCGTGGTGGACGGGCAGGCCCTGGGAATCGCGCGGCGTGAAGTAGGCGTTCGCCTGCGCTGGGTATCCGAAGAATCCTTCGAGGTGACGGCAGAAGCGGGCGAGCGGCAGCCACGAGTGGTGGAGCCCCTGCAGCACGATCGTCGCGCCGGCCTCGAACTCTGCGAGGACGCGGCGCACGTCGACGACGCCGGTGAACGGCTCGGGGCGCCAGGACAGATCGGCCGCGTAGCCGGAGACGGTCGAACCCGCCTTCACGAGACGAAATGCCGGCGTCCGGATCGCGGTCTCGGTGAGGAGCCGCTCGACGTCCCGCACGGAGAGGAGGTCGGCGAAGCGGCCTTCCTCGTCGCGCGGGACGACGAGCGGTTTCCGTTCCCAGCACTCAGCGAGGAACCTCTGCGGCTCGACGGGCTCGATCGCCCGCTCGAGGGCGCCGCTAGAGCTCGTCGGAGTCCGAGTCGTCCGCGTCCGAGTCGTCAGAGTCACCGTCAGTCGTATCCGTGTCGTCGCCATCGGCATCAGCGGCGGGTGCGGTTTCCTCGTCGGCGACCGGCAGGATCTCGTCGTCCTTCAGCGTCTTGTTCTGCTCGTCCATCTGTTCCTCCCGGAAGTGGTGGGGACCGTACAGCGTGCGCGTCTATGCCCGCTCGCACTCGGGGCGAACCGCGTCGTCAAAGCCGGAACGACTTGTCGGTGATCCAGACCACGGCCGGCTGCATGTTCGGAGGAGGCTCACCCACCGCGACGAGCGTGCCGAAGGAGACGCGCAGGAAGGTTCCGTCGGCGAGCGACCCCGGTGCCGACAGCGTCGTCCGCCACGACTGGCCCGCTGTGAGCACGTCCGGCGGGGGAGGCTCGATCGTTTCGGCGCGGCGAATCGACGGTAGCGAGGCGTTCTCCAGTTCCTCCAGCTCGCCCGTCCGAAAGAGCGCCAGCCCGAACTGCAGCTCGAGTGGTCGCGCGCCGAGCTCGAAGGAGATCGAGGTCGCGTTCTCGATCGCCACTTCCACCGACCAGCCGTCCTCGCGCACCTCGAGGCGCCCGACGCGGAAGCGGAGCTGCGGCCCGGTCTCCGGATACGCCTCCCGCCAGCCGAGCTCCCTCGCCTGCGGCTCCGCGGCGCGCGGAGGTGGTGTCGGCGCGGATTCCCGGGTGGTCCCGCATCCGCTCGCGGCGAGCACCAGGCAGAGGAGGCAGAGGCGGAGCACACTCGCAGGATTGCAATAAACTCGCGGGCCGCTTTGGACCTCTACGAATATCAGGGCAAGCAGCTCTTCGCGCGCTACGGCATCCCCGTTTCGGATGGGCGCTTCGTCACCACTGCCGAGGACGCACGGCAGGCGGCTGAGGAGATCGGCGGCGAGGTTGTCGTGAAGGCGCAGGTGCTGACGGGTGGACGGGGCAAGGCGGGCGGGATCAAGCTTGCCGCGAACCCGGATGAGGCGGAGGCGCGCGCCAGGGAGATCCTCGGGCTCGACATCCGCGGCCACGTCGTCCGCAGGCTCTGGATCGAGTCGGCCTCCGAGATCGCGAAGGAGTACTACGTCTCGATCACCTTCGACCGGGGCACGAAGCAACCGCTCTTCATGTTCACCACGGAGGGCGGGGTCGACATCGAGGAGGTTGCGGAGACGAATCCGGCGGCGCTCGTGCGCCTGCACGTCGATCCGCTCGAAGGCTTCCAGCCGTACCAGGCGCGGCGCCTCGTCTACGGAGCGGGCGTGGAGGACCCCGGTGAGCAGAAGCAGATCGCCGCGATCGTCGGCAAGCTGTACGAGGCCTTTGTCGCCACCGACGCGATGCTCTGCGAGATCAACCCTCTGATCGTGACGCCCGACGGTGAGGTGAAGGCGCTCGACTCGAAATTCACGGTCGACGACAACGCGCTCTACAAGCACCCTGAGATCGCCGAGATGCGCGACGTCGAAGCGGCCGATCCGCTCGAGGCGCTGGCGCGCGTGAAGCACGTCACCTACGTGAAGCTCGACGGCGAGGTCGGCATCCTGGGCAACGGCGCGGGGCTCGTGATGTCCACGCTCGACGTGATCGCGCTCGCCGGCGGCACTCCTGCGAACTTCTGCGACCTCGGCGGCGGTGGCGACGCGGAAGGTGTCGTCGACGCACTCGACGTGATCACACGCGACGAGCAGGTGAAGTCGATCTTCTTCAACATCTTCGGCGGGATCACGCGCTGCGACGAGGTCGCGCGCGGCATCCTGACCGCACTCGAGCGGATGACGATCGAGCATCCGATCGTCGTTCGGCTGGATGGCACGAACGCCGAGGAGGGCCGCAGGATCCTCGCTGAGGCAGCGCCGGCGAACCTGCACGTCGAGCCGACGATGCTCGAGGCCGCCCGACGCGCCGTGGAGCTCGCTCGATGACCGACGTCTGGAGCGGCCGAGCGGAGGCGTACCGAAACGCGACGGAACAGCGGGAGGGAGAGGACCTCGATCTGATCGTCGAATGGGCGCGGGGCGCGCGCACGGCTCTCGATGTCGCGACCGGCGGCGGCCACGTGACGAGGCGGCTCCGGGAGGCAGGGCTCGAGGTCGTGAGCACGGATCCCGCTCCCGGCATGCAGCCCGACGTCATCTGTCCGGCTGAGCACCTTCCGTTCGCCGACTCGTCGTTCGATCTCGTCGTCACAAGGATCGCGCCGCACCACTTCGAGGACATCGCGTTGGCGGTCGCCGAGCTGGCGCGGGTGGCACGCCTGCGGCTGATCGTCGAGGACACGCTCTACGTCAGCGAGGGGGTGGAGACGGCGGAGAAGCTGCGCGATCCGACCCATGTCAGCTCGTACTCCGAGCATGAGTGGCGGTCGTTCCTCGAGGCCGCCGGGCTGCGCATCGAGCAGGTGGAGCTCGTCGAAAAGCGCCATCCGCTCGAGGAGTGGCTGGCGCGAACGGGGACGGGCGAAGCCGATGCCGCACGTGTGCGCGAGCTGCTGGCCGGCCAGATCGAGGGCGACGCGTACGTCGACCGCAAGATCCTGCTGAACGCGACGAAGGGCGGCCGGTGATGGCGATCATCGTCGATCGCGACACGAAGCTCGTGGTTCAGGGCCTGACGGGCTCGGAGGGCTCCTTCCACGGCCTGCGCAACAAGCGTTACGGCACGCAGGTCGTCGCGGGTGTCACTCCGGGGAAGGGCGGCCAGGATGTCGAGGGCGTACCCGTCTTCGACACGGTGGCGGAGGCGATCGCGGAGACCGGAGCGAACACGACGATGGTCTTCGTCCCGGCTCGCTTCGCCGCCGACGCGATCTACGAGGCGGTGGACGCCGGGATCGGCACGGTGATCTGCATCGCCGAGGGCTTGCCCGCCCACGAGATGCTGCGCGTCTACACCTACATCCGACCGAAGGGCGTCACGCTGCTCGGCCCGAACTGTCCCGGCGCGCTCTCACCCGGAAAGGCGAACGTCGGGATCATCCCGGCCGAGATCTTCAGCGAGGGCTCGATCGGCCTCGTCTCTCGCTCGGGCACGCTGACGTACCAGATCGGCCACGAGCTGACGCAGCTCGGCCTCGGCAACTCGACCATCGTCGGCATCGGCGGCGACCCGATCGTCGGCTCGTCGTTCATCGACGTCCTGGCTAAGTTCCAGGACGATCCGGAGACCGAGTACGTGGTCCTGGTAGGCGAGATCGGCGGCGACGAGGAAGAGAAGGCGGCGGCCTTCATCGAGGCGCACATGACGAAGCCAGTCGTCGCCTACATCGCGGGTTTCACGGCTCCGGCCGGCAAGACGATGGGCCACGCGGGCGCGATCATCTCCGGCTCCTCGGGCACGGCGCAGGGGAAGAAAGAAGCGCTCGAGGCGAAGGGCATCCGCGTCGGCACCTCGCCGACCGAGGTGGCGCAGTTCGCCGCCGAGGTCGCGAGCGGCTAGACGTTCCGGTGTCGTCGCGCTATCGTTCGGCCACGGCGCTGACGGAGACGAGTAGCGAGGTCAACCGGAGCCGAGAGAGCCGCCGGCAGCTGCGAAGGCGGACTCCGGCCCTCGTGAAAAGACACTCCCGAGCTGCGGGAAGAACGGTCCGGGAGAACCACCGGACCAAGTAGACCCCGCCGATTTGCCCTCGTCACCGGGCCAAAACGAGGCCGCTCGATGGGCGGCAAAGTGCGGTGGCACCGCGGGACTCGCCTCCCGCCCGCACCTCCCGGCGATGTCCCAGTGGAGGTGCAACGTGTCAAGGACGTACACAGACGAGCTTCGACGCCACGTCGGCGAGCGAGTCGAGCTTTCCGGCTGGCTGCATCAACAGCGGCAGCACAGCCGCATCAGCTTCGTCATCCTGCGCGATCGCGGCGGTCTCGCTCAGATCGTCGTCGAAGAGCCGGCCGTAGTGAGGACAGTTGCCCCACTGCTGCCGGAGACGGTGCTCGCGGTTGAGGGCGTCGTCGCCGACGCTCCGCAGGCTCCCGGCGGCGTTGAGCTCCACGACCCGGCCATCACAGTAATCGCCGAGCCGCGGGAACATCCGCCGATCGAGCTTCGTCGGCCGCAGTTGAAAGAACAGTTGCCGACGATTCTCGACAACGCTCCAGTCGCGCTGCGCCACCCGCGTCAGCGCGCAATCTTCGAGGTGTCGGCTGCGGCGCTCGCGGGCTACCGAACGACGCTCGACAGGCTGGGCTTCACAGAGATCCAGACGCCGAAGATCGTTGGCGGTGCCACCGAGAGCGGCGCAAACGTCTTCGAGCTCGACTACTTCGGGCGCCGCGCGTTTCTAGCCCAGAGCCCCCAGCTCTACAAGCAGATGCTGGTCGGCGTCTTCGAGCGGGTCTACGAGACGGGCCCCGTCTTTCGGGCCGAGCCGCACGACACTCCACGACACCTCGCCGAATACGTCTCGCTCGACGCGGAGATCGGCTTCATCGAGGATCACCGAACGGTAATGGGCTTCTGCCGAGAAGCTGTTGTCGGCATGCTCGAGGGCGTTGCTGGACGAGCCGGCACTGCCCTGGCCCAGCTGGGGATCCACCTCCCCATGGTTCCCGATGAGATCCCGGTGCTTCACTTTGCGGACGCCCTTGCACTGATCGAGGAAGGCACGGGCGAGGCGGTCACCGGTGAGCTCGATCTCGCTCCGTCTCACGAGCGCTGGTTGGGTGAATGGGCTCTCCGCACGTACGGCAGCGAGTTCGTCTTCGTTGAGGGGTATCCGATGGACAAGCGGCCCTTCTACACGCATCCGGAAGAAGGTAGACCCGAGTTCTCGGCGAGCTTCGACCTCCTCTTCCGCGGCCTGGAGCTCGTTACCGGCGGGCAGCGCCTTCACCGGTACGAGGACTACCTCCGTGCGTTGGCGGAGCGCGGCATGAGCGCCGCGCCGCTCGAAGGTTACCTTCAGGCCTTCCGATATGGGATGCCGCCCCACGGCGGCTTCGCGATCGGGCTCGAACGCTTCGTGTCTCGATTGACAGGCGCGCAGAACATCCGAGAGGCGACGCTATTTCCGCGCGACTTGAAGCGCCTATCGCCCTGAACGACACTTACCTGGTCGCCACGGGTAAGGATCGCCTGGGCCCGCCTTGTTGGACTCCCGCGGCAGAAGTGAGCCCTGGCCGTCGATCGACCAGACGCCGATCCTGTTCGTCATGGCTCAATGCTCCAGCGAGCCTCGAACGCGCGCTGCTTCGCCGTCGGCTCGCCAAGGTCGATCCCCAGCGTCACGAGCTTCGTGCGCGCGATCTCTGCGTCGAGCTCGGTAGGAAAGCGATGGAGGCCGGGGGAGAGGCCGCCCGAGGCGAGCAGGTGCGCGGAGAGCGCCTGCACCGAGAACGAGAGGTCCATGATCTCGACCGGGTGCCCGTCGCCGCCGGCGACGTTCGTCTGCCGGCCCTCGGCGAGCACGTACGCGCGCCGGCCATCGCCGAGATCGTGCTCGGTCACCCCCGGCCGCACCTCCTCGCCAGGCCCGAGCGCATCGATCGCGACCTCTCGCTCGTGGTGGCCGCCGTTCGCGATCAGGACGCCGTCCTTGAGGTGCGCAAGCGCCTCCTGCGGGACGCAGTCGATCGCGCCGGTGGCGGCGATCAGGACATCCGCGTCCGGTAGCGCCAGCTCGAGCGGCGCGACGCGGTGGCCGTCCATGTGTGCCTCGAGTGCCGCGACGGGATCGATCTCGACGACCGTGACGCGGCCGCCGGCTCCGCGTGCCGCGCGCGCGAGACCCTTGCCGACCCAGCCGTAGCCGACGATGCAGAACTCCCGGCCCGGAAAGGTGAGGTTCGTGAGCCGGTCGATCGCGGCGAGCGTCGACTGGCCGGTGCCGTAGCGGTTGTCGAAGAGATGCTTGCACTGCGCGTCGTTCGCCGCGATCGCCGGGAAGGTGAGCTTCCCCGCTGCCTCCATGGCGCGCAGGCGCGCGACGCCCGTCGTCGTCTCCTCCGTCACCCCTCTCAGCTGCGCGGCGACGTTCGGCCGGTGCTCGACGATCCGGGCCGTTAACTCGGCACCGTCGTCGACGACGATCTCCGGCTCCGTGTCGGCGACCGCCAGCAGGTCGGTGTGGAACTCCTTGGCGCTCGCTCCGTGACGGGCGTGAACCTCGATCCCGCGCGCGACGAGCGCGGCGCAGATCGCGTCCTGGGTCGAGCCGGGGTTCGACCCTGACGCGACGACCTGAGCGCCGGCGTCGGCCAGGATCGTCGCGAGATACGCGGTCTTCGCCTCGAGGTGAACGACCACGGCGACGCGTCTCCCGCGCAGCGCGCCGTCGGCGAGCCGCACGCGCGCCAGACGGTTGAGGACCGGCGAGTGCCGCGCGACCCAGGCGATCCGCTGCTCGCCCCGAGGAGCGAGCGACGGATCGGCGATGTTCGACCTGGCCGCGGCGTTCACCGCCGCGAATCTAGCGTTAGATCTTGCGGCGGGGCCTCGACGACCCCCACTTGGAGTTGCGCCGCTTCGAGGAGTAGACGAGCCTCGCCGGCGCAATCTTCATCCCTTCACTGGCGTACTGCTCGGTGTGGCCGAGCATCCGCGCCACGTGGCTCACGTCCGCCTGCTGCTCCGGCAGGACGAGCGTCACGCCGATGCCGTCGCGCCCGGCGCGGCCGGTGCGGCCAACGCGGTGGACGTAGCCCTTGTTGTCCTCCGGCGGATCGAAGTTGATCACGTGCGTGATGTCGTCCAAGTCGAGGCCGCGGGCGGCGACGTCGGTGGCGACGAGCGTCGAGACCTTGCCGTCCTCGAAGCGCTTGAGCGCCCGCTCGCGCTGTCCCTGGTTCATGTCGCCGTGCATCGCGACTGCCGTCACGTCGTTCCGCGCCAGCTTCTGTACGAGCCGGTCAGCGCCCCGCTTGGTGCGGACGAAGACGAGAGCGAGGCCGCGCTCCTCTCCCAGCAGCCGCGCCAGCGTCTCGACCTTGTTGTCGGCGGTCACCGGGACGAACCGGTGCTGCGTCTCTCCCTGACGCTGCTCGATCGGCAGCTCGCCCTCGTAGCGCGCCGCGTTCGTCGTGTACGCCCGCGCAAGCTCGCCGACCTCGCCGTCGAGCGTGGCGGAGAAGAACATGGTCTGGCGCGCGCGCGGCAGCCGCGCGACGATCTTGTCGACCTGGGGCTGGAAGCCCATGTCGAGCATGCGATCGGCCTCGTCGAGGATGAGGATCCGGACGCTATCGAGCTTGATCGCCTTGCGGTCGACGAGATCCTGAAGACGGCCGGGGGTGGCGACGAGCACGTGCGCCTCCCGGGCCTTCTTCGCCTGGGTCGAGATGGTGACCCCGCCGTACACCGCCGCCACCCTGAGGTCACGAGCGGGGGCGATGGTCTCGAGCTCGGCGGCCACCTGCGCCGCAAGCTCCCGTGTCGGAACGAGGATGAGCGCGCTCGGCTTCGGGTCGCCGGCGTCGAGACGCTCGATGATCGGTACCGCGAAGGCCAGCGTCTTGCCCGATCCCGTCGGGGACTTCGCAAGCACGTCCCGGCCG
>Ga0136618_10000676_pt1 | contig 12106 bp, 14 predicted proteins | sample AntDrymUQ3302106_2_FD_104805 | JGI IMG/M metagenome (GOLD analysis project Ga0136618, IMG submission 104805) | Polar desert sand microbial communities from Dry Valleys, Antarctica - metaG UQ330 (21.06) | ecosystem: Environmental > Terrestrial > Soil > Desert | place: Antarctica: Dry Valley... | reverse complement strand
TTTTGCCGCTTCATATTTTTGAGCCGCGCTATCGGCAAATGCTCAAAGATGTCGCGCTCGATAAAAATATGTTCGGCGTGTCATTTTTTAATCCGCAGGAAACTTTTATCGAAAAGCCTCTTGCGGGAAGCATCGGTTGCGTGGCGGAAGTGCGCGAAGTTCAAGCGATGCCCGACGGACGCTCGAATGTTTTAACCATCGGTTTGATTCGTTACCGTTTAATTGATTATGTTGACGCGGGTGAGCCCTATTTGGTCGGCGACGTAGAGTTCTTTGAAGACGAAAAGGAAAACGAAAATCTTTTGAACCCTTTAGCGGATGAGGTTTTTACGCTCTTTCGGCGCATCGCAAAAGCCGCGCACAAACTCAGCGGCGAGCGCGGCACGTTTCCCGACGTTCAGCAGACTGACCCGCAAGCACTATCGTTTCTAGTGACAGCTGCGTTTAATCTCGAATCTGATCTGAAATATCAATTATTGGAAACCCGCTCGACCGTTGAACGGCTCAAACGCTTACGCGAAATTCTTATCAAAACGGTTAGCAAAATGGAGGAAAGCGCGGAAATTCACAAAATCTCCAAAACAAACGGACACAGTACTAAGAAGATTGATTTTTGAATTTAAGATTTAAGATTTAGAATTCAAGATTTAAAACTTAGAGTTTAAGAAGCGTCGCACGAAAATTAATTTTCTCAGAAAAAATCAAAAATTCACAGAAAAATAGAATACGGTGAAATGTGTCCTGTCTATCTTCTGAAATCGCTCGGCGCTGCAAGAATTTTGCATGATTCAGCGCAGTCAATAAATTCCGATAAATTTGAAAAGCTGAAACGCGTTGTGGCGATTGATTTTTATTTTGCTAATAATAATCGGCTCGAAGACCTTATTCATTTTATCCGAGCCGATTACGTTCCTTTTCTGAATTCGATAGGAATTAACGACGCAATGCTTTTTGTCAGCGAGATAGAGGAAAATGATTTTCCGCGTCTTCCGGTCATTCAGGATAAAAACCTTTTGGTTAGGATTTCGAGTTACAAAAACGAAGCAGACTACCGCGTGGACTCGTTATTCGCCAGTTGAAATGAGTACAGATACCGCCTAGGCGTTGAAATTTTTTTCACTTTGTTTGAGCGCCCCCGTCATCACATTTGAAAGAGCACTAACCGCCTCGTCGCGCGATAATCGCCCGAGGGCGGCGGCTTGCGAAAGCGATTCCGCCGCGCCGAGTATGCCGATTAATACGGAATGATTCTTTTCGAGCGTTAACTTGACGAACGGCTCAAACGCTTTGCTGCATTCGGCGGCGAACGAATCGCGGCACGACTGCAAAAGTTTTTCCATTTCTTCGGTGGCGGACAAGGCGGCGGTAATCGCGCCGTATTCCGGCCCGGCGCAGACGGCGCAGTCAACATACGCCGCGCTCAATATTAATGCGACATCCTGAAGCGTTCCGCCCTCGCTTTGCAGCGCGGCGCGCATCGCATTAGTTTGCCGTTCATCATAATCCTGATACATAGCGACGAGCAGCCCGGCGCGCGTGCCGAAATGTTCATAAGCAATCGGCTTGGTAACGCCGGCGCGTTCCGCGACACGGGTTAGCGTTAGAGCGTCCGTTCCTTCGGATTTCACTATTTGAAAAGCGGTCTCCAGAAGTTGTCTCCGCCGCTCATCCTTTGACATTCGTTTCGATTCATTCATTTTCTCAGTCTAATTTACCAGCAATTTTAACAAACTTCATTTCCGCTTTGACAAAGCCTTTTTCAGAAGTATAAAGTTACCATTAGTAAGTTACTAATGGTAACTTACTAAATTCATTGATGAGGTGAGAAATTAAAATGTCACAAAGTAAAAACATTCCTGAAAAAGTGACGGTCATAGGTCTTGGTTTGATGGGAGCGACGCTGGCGCGTCTGCTAATCAATCAGGGTTATTCGGTCACGGTGTGGAACCGAACGGCGGAGAAGTCCGAGCAGCTCGTTCGGGAAGGAGCAATTCTTGCTTCGAGCGCGGCTGAAGCAATAAGCGCAAGTCCTTTCGTGGTCGTTTGCGTATATGACTACAAAGCAACGAACGAAATTCTTAATTCCGAAGAAGCGGTTTCCGCACTCAACGGAAAAACTATCATTCAGCTCACTACCGGCAGTCCTCAAGAGGCGCGCGAAACCGAAATTTGGGCGCGCGAGCAAGGAGCCGACTACGTTGATGGAGCTATTCTGGCGGCTCCGAATCAGATGGGAAAACCTGACACGATAATTCTGGTTTCAGGTGCTGAAAAAGCGTTTCAAAAGAGCGAGAAGGTTCTCAAAATTTTAGGCGGCAAAATTACCAATTTGGGCGGAGAAATCGGTTCGGCATCCGCGATGGATTTAGCAATTCTCTCTTATACATACGGCGCGGCACTCGGCTTTTTTCACGGTGCCCGGATCAGCGAATCCGAGAACATTCCGGTAGATTCCTTCGGCGCGCTAGTCGCTGATTTTTCGCCGACCATCGGAGAATTTCTCAAATACGAAAGCAATGTTATTCGCAAAGAAGATTACACGGCATCGGAAAGCCCGATCAGAATATCGGTTGAAGCCGTCGAACGTATTTTACAAACAGCGCAGGAGTCGGGAATAAACACAGAGTTTCCGATTTTTGCTGCGGGAATTTTCCGGCAAGCAAAAGCTGCCGGTTATGAGAACGAAGAACTTGCCGCTCTGATTAAAGTATTTCGTCGGCAAGCTAATGCAGAGACAGTTAAAGGAGGAAAAAATGCCTAAATACGCGAACAAAAAAGCCGTCGTGATCGGCGGAACAATCGGAATGGGATTAGCAACAGTCAAAATATTGCTCGACGGCGGAGCCGAAGTGTTATTGACCGGTCGGAACGAAAAAAATTTGGCAGCGGTGAAATCGGAGCTTGAAAATAATGCACAGGTGGTGCAGTCGGACATTGCCAGCGTCGCCGATATTGGCAGGTTGAGTGAAATTGTTAAAGAAAAATTCGGCGAGTTTGATTTTTTGTTCGTCAATGCCGGAGTCTCGAGTCTTGAACCGTTTGAGAAAGTTACCGAAAAAGAATACGACCGAATATTTAATATCAATACCAAAGGAGCATTCTTTACTGTGCAACGCTTAGCTCCACTTATTCGAAATGGCGGCTCGATTGTTTTTACCACCGTTACTAACGGGACAGGTAATCCCAATCTCAGTGTTTACTCCGGATCGAAGGCTGCTCTGCGAGTGTTTGCCCAGGTGTTTGCCGCCGAACTCGTGTCGAGGGGAATCCGGGTGAACGCAGTCGCTCCCGGCTTTATCGAAACTCCGACGATGGGTGTTGCCGGGCTTTCCGAAGAGGAGATGGCAGCTCTTATGAGTCTGGGTGACGAGATTACGCCGATGAAGCGTCACGGCACAGTTGAAGAAGTTGCTCGAGCGGTATTATTTCTCGCCTTCGATGCGACTTTCACCACCGGAGCTGAATTGCTCGTTGATGGCGGTCTCGCACAGATTGGCGACTCGTTGTAATAAAACGCGAAGATAACTTTCGATGTTCCCGCTGCTGTTTCAATCGAAAAGCAGTGGCATTGACAATTAACAGGAAAACTAAATGAAGGAAAATATGAACGAAATATCAGTAATAGGTTTGGGAGAAATGGGTGCGGCAATTGCCCGTACATTACTTAAAAACGGGTATAAAGTGACGGTTTGGAACCGCACTATTGAAAAGGCGGAAAAACTTGCCGGTGAAGGAGCGACGGTGGCAAAGGACGCTTTTACGGCGGTCAATGCCAGCCCGGTTATTATCACCTGCGTGTCAACTTATGAAACGACACGCAGTATTTTAAGCGATGACAAAACGGCTTCCGCGCTTGCCGGACGAACGTTAATCGAACTCAGCACCGGCACGCCTCAGGATGCGAGAGATGCCGAATTCTGGTTTCATTCGGTAGGGGCGGAATATCTTGATGGCGCAATTGCCGCGACTCCGAATCTGCTTGGCAAGCCCAACACGCCGATTTTTGTCTCCGGCGCGGAATCGGTTTACAGAAAAAACGAAGCGACGCTGAAGATTCTCGGCGGCGGAACAAATTATGTCGGCGAGTCAATCGGTGCGGCAGCCGCCTGGGATTTAGGATTTCTATCTTTTCTGTGGGGAACGTTTCTCGGTTTTTTTCACAGCGCGCGCCTTTTTGAATCGGAAGGCATTCGCGTCGATAATTTGGGTAAAATGATTTCCGATATTTCGCCCGTCATCGGAGAGATGCTTAAACACGACAGCGAACTCATTCAAAATGGAACGTTTGACAATCCGCAGGCTTCTCTGGAAATTTGTGCCACGTCGGTGGATTTAATTTTGAAACAGGCGCAAGATGCCGGAATAAACGCCGAAATTCCGGCGTTCAACCGCAAAATTTTCCAAAAAGGAATTGATGCCGGTTACGGCAAAGAAGGGCTTGCCGCCCTGATTAAAACTCTTCGTAAGTAAGTTTGAAAACAACCGAATCAAGTAAAAAACGGAATCGGGTTACATTAAATTAATCGAAGATTCTTGGAAAAACCAAATTTCGGTTTGACAAGATATATAGACACTTGTCAATATATTATTATTGATATGGACGACCGACAGTTTCAAAAAATAGCCAAAGCGCTCGCCGACCCGCGTCGTTTCGAGATTTTTCAAACGATAACAAAGGCGACCGATGCGGACGGATTGTGCTGCGGTCAGGTGTGCGAAAAAATGCCGGTGGCGCAGGCGACCGTTTCGCATCATTTGAAAGAATTGACCGAAGCCGGATTGCTTGAGCCGCGCAGCGAAGGGCAATTCAGGTTTTGGTCAATCAAAACGGAAGTGATGAACGAATACATCGCCGAATTGCAAAGCCGGTTGCAACTTTTTCCGACGACGACTGGCAAAAAAAACTAGTTTTTTTTAGCCCAACGTATAGATGTCGGTATATATGCAGAATTATTGATGTAAGGAATAGAAATAGATGATAGTCGAACAAAATGATCCGTTGAATGAGAATGGCGAAATGAAACGATTCTCAAGACGCGACGCGCTGCGAATTTTCGGCGGCGCAGGTTTAGGAATGTTTATAACAACGGCAACGAATCCTGTTTCAATTGCCGGACAAACAAAAGAGAAAAATTTCGTTGTAAATTCGGCTCAAAACATAAATTTGCAGGGCAATGGATTTTATCGTTTTAAGGTCGGAGAACTTGAATGTTTTGTGGTCAGCGACGGAGTTCTAAATGCGCCGCCGCCGATGTTTGCCGCTAACGTCCCAAAAACTGAAGCTGACAACGCTTTGAGCGATTATTTCTTGACGACTAATCAGCTCGCATTGCATGTCAATACACTTCTAGTCAGAAGCGGCAATAAAACGGTTTTGATTGATACCGGAGCAGGCGCAAATTTAGGTCCGACGACCGGGCAATTGATTACAAATCTAGCGCACGCCGGATTTGCGCCCGAAGCAATAACGGATGTGGTATTCACGCACGCGCACGGAGATCACGCCGGCGGCAATACGGACGCGGCTGGCAAAATCGCATTTCCGAATGCGCGTTTTCACATTTCGCAAAACGAATGGGAAACCTGGACGGCAAAAAACGTGAACCTGAAACAAACCAAAGTTGACGAGCAGACGCGCAAATTCTACATCGAACTCACGCAGAAAAATCTGCTCTCGCTTAAAGACCGCATCCAGATTTTCAAACCCGGCGCGGAAATCGTGACCGGAGTTTCATCAGTCGCGGCGGTCGGTCATACGCCGGGACACACGGCTTATTTAATCGCTTCCGGCAACGAGTCGGTGTTACACGCCGGAGATTTCGCGCATCATTTCGCGTTTCAAATCGTCCATCCCGAATGGTTCACGGCGGTTGATTTCGAGCCGCAGCAAGCCGTCGCCACCAGAAAAAAACTACTTGACCGCTCCGCGGCGGATCGGACGTTGATTGTCGGCTCGCATATGCCGTTTCCCGGGCTGGGTCACATTCGCGCCCGCAATCAAACGCGCGCCAGTTATGAGTGGATTCCGGTCGAATGGCAATGGTAGGCATTAGGCTTTGTGAAAAAGAATCACGGTTATTATTTGATTCAAAAGGTAATAAGAAAAGGAATAAATGATATATGCGAAGTGTAATTGGATTAATTTTAATTGTAATGCTGGTTGTTTCCGCTCCGGCGCAAGCCTTGTCACAAAATCCCGCGATGAAAAAGCGGATTGATGCCGTGATTGACCGCGCCGTTAAGGATGAAAAAATTGTCGGAGCGACGATCATTGTCGCGCGAAACGGCAGAATCGTTTACCGCCGCGCCGCCGGTTACAATGATCGCGAAGCGAAAAAATCTCTGCGTGAAACGGACGTTTTCCGGCTGGCTTCGATGACGAAATTGATTATTTCCGTCACCGCGCTCGCGCTGATTGACGAAGGCAAATTGAATTTGAACGATCCGGTCACAAAATACCTGCCTGAATTCCGCCCGAAACTCACCGACGGGCGCGAACCTATTATCACCGTTCGCCATCTTTTAACGCACACCGCCGGACTGCATACCGTAGATCAGGAAAAACCTGACGGCGCGTATCACCGCCTGAAAGTGTCGGACGGGATGGATAACATCGGCATCACCTTGGAAGAAAACTTGCGCCGGATTGCCGCCGCGCCGCTGCTGTTTGAGCCGGGAACAAGTTGGAATTACTCGGTGGCGACGGACGTGTTAGGCGCGGTTGTGGCAAAAGCGGGTGGCGCGTCTCTGCCGGAAGTCGTCAGTCGCAAAGTTACCGCGCCGTTAAAGATGAAAGACACGGCTTTTCTCGCTCGTGATTCTGCTCGCCTTGTTACTCCTTACGGTGATGGAAACCCGCGTCCGGTGCGAATGACCGACCCGTTTGCTTTACCCTTCGGCGCCAGTCAGATTGTTTATTCGCCGCGCCGAGCGACCGACGCGACTGCATTTTCTTCCGGCGGCGCGGGAATGGTCGGCACGATTGACGATTATTTTCGCCTTCTCGAAGTTTTGCGAACGGGCGGCGCACCGATTCTAAAACCTGAAACGGCGCGGCTGATTGCCGATAACGCGATTGGTGACATTCCGGTTAATACCGCCCCAAACCCCGACGCTTGGGGCTGGAGTCTGGGTTTATCTATATTAAAAGACCCGATTGCCGCCAAAACGCCGCAGAGTGCCGGAACGTGGAAGTGGGGCGGAATCTACGGACACAGTTATTTCGTTGACCCGCAGGAGAAACTGACCGTGATTTGTTTGACCAACACTGCCGTCGCCGGAATGGTCGGTGAATTTCCGACGGCTTTGGTCAATGCGGTTTACGGGAAATGACAAGGAGAAAATTATGAGCGAAGAATTGCCGACGGTTTTAGTCGTCGGCGCAACGAGCAAAATCGGTCAGCCTTTAATCGAAGAGTTGAGCAAACAAACCGGCACGCCGGACGTGCGCGTGATTGCCGCGACCAGAAACGCGGATAAAGCGAAACAGTTTGAGGCGAAAGGGGTTGAAACGCGCATTCTTGATTTAGACCGCGCGGCGCGTTTCGGGCTGGATAAAACGGTCAACGCGCTTGCCGGAATTGAACGACTTTTTTTGCTGACCGGCTACGACGTGAATATGCTCGCACACAGCAAAGCGGCGATTGACGCGGCGGTAAAAAACGGCGTTAAGCACATCGTTCACGTCGGGGCGTATGCGACCGAAGGCACGACGATTGTTCATTTGGGCTTGCATTTATTCATCGAAAAATACATTGAAACCAGCGGTTTGGGCTGGACACATCTGCGCCCGAACGTCTTTATGCAAAATCTGCTGGCTTTCGGCGGCAAAAACAATTCGAGTCCGGGCGTAATCGAGTGGTATACGGGCAATGCTCCGCTCAGTTGGATTGACTGCACGGATATTGCTGCGGTTGCCGCCGAAGTATTGCGCCGACCGGAGAATTTCAACCGGCAGAAAATTCCGTTGGCGGTTGACCGCGCCTCGATGCCGGAAATCGCCGAAATTTTTTCCGATGTCATCGGCAAGCCTTTTGTTTATCAAGCGCGAGAACCGGCGGAGTTTACGCAAAAAATGTTCGCCCTCGGCTTCGACCCGGCTTATATCCGCTGCGTCGAAAATGTTCTGGTCAGACAAGGCGAACAGAGTTTGACGGAAGCGGCGGACACCTTTAAAAACTTTGAGAAAATCACGGGCAGAAAACCGACTTTAATCCGCGATTTTATTGCCAAATACAAAGAGTTCTTGGGTTATTGACTGAAGATAAAATAATCACTTCGGCACGAATGCCGACATTGATTGAGGCGGAAAAAAATGGCTTGGATATATTTATTTATCGCCGGAATTTTGGAAATCGTTTTTGCCGTCGGAATGAAATACACCGAAGGTTTTACGCGGCTCGTTCCGAGCGTTCTGACGATTGCGACGGCAATCACAAGTGTGATGATTCTTTCACAATCATTGAAAATTTTGCCAATCGGAACGGCTTACGCGGTTTGGACCGGAATCGGCGCGGTCGGCACAACAATCGTCGGGATGTATCTGTTTGACGAGCCGCGCGATTGGTTAAGAATTTTGTGCATTTTGGTAATCATCGGCGGAATCGCCGGCTTGAAATTCGCATCTGCGGAATAAAATTTAATAAAATTACAGGAGAAAAATAATGAGCGAGAAAAAAATAGCACTGGTGACGGGCGCTAATAAAGGAATCGGTTTTGAAACCGCCCGACAATTGGCGCAAGAAGGAATAACGGTTTTGCTTGGCGCGCGCGACGAGCGGCGCGGCGCGGAAGCGGCGGCAACATTACGCGACGAAGGTTTAGACGCGCGATTTTTGCTGCTGGATTTGAACGACGAAACGACTCACGAGAGTGCCGCTGAATTTATCGAAGCGGCGTTTGGGCGGCTCGATATTTTGGTTAACAATGCTGCCGTCAATCTCGAATATTCAGAGGGCGAAGAAGTTAAACCGGCAAGTCAAACACCGCTCGACATTTACCGGCAAACTTTTGAAACGAATTTTTTTGCTTTGATTTCCGTCACGCGGAAATTATTGCCGCTGATCAAAAAAAGCGCGGCGGGGCGCATCGTTAATTTGTCGAGCACTCTGGCTTCAAACACGCTTCATTCCGATCCGAACAGTTTTTTTTATAATACCAAGATTCCGGCTTACGACGCTTCCAAAACGTCGGTCAATTCTTTTACAGTTCATCTCGCTTATGAGCTGAAAGATACGCCGATCAAAGTCAATGCCGCCGATCCGGGCTGGGTGAAAACCGATATGGGCGGCGAAGATGCTTTGCTCGAAGTCGAGGAAGGCGCGAAAACTCCCGTCGCGCTCGCCACTCTGCCAGACAATGGGTTCACGGGAAAATATGTTCATCTAGGCGAAGAACTGCCTTGGTAATTTAATATGAGGACGAATTTTATGAATGAAATAATAGACGGCAAAATCGAAAATGAAAAATTTATCGTCGCGTCTCCGGGCGAAATAAATGAGACTTTTGCCAGAGCTTTTAACAGCGGCAGCGTCGAAAACCTGCTCGCGTTGTATGAACCGGAAGCCGTTTTAGTTAACCGCAAAGGAGAATCGCTCGTCGGATTAAACGCAATCCGTCAAGAATTAACAAATTTACTCGCCTTGGGCGGAACAATGATTTCCGAAAATCAATACGCTTTTCAAATGGAAGACATCGCGCTTTTGCGGGCGAGATTTGTCTTAAAAACCGTTTCGGCGCAAGGCGAGCCGCTGGAGATAATCGGCAATACTTCTGAAGTTGTCCGCCGACAGGCAGACGGAAACTGGCTTTACATAATTGATCATCCTTTCGGCGCGAACGCCTGAAAGAATTTAAGGAGTTTGAAATGACGACACTTTTTGATCCGATAAAAATCGGAAAAATTGAATTAAAAAACCGAGTAATTATGGCACCGATGACGAGAAGCCGTGCCGACGACAAAGGCATACAATCGGCAATCGTGACCGAGTATTACCGCCAGCGCGCGACCGCCGGTTTAATAATTACCGAGGCGACAAACATTTCGCCGACGGCAAAAGGCTATGTTCGCACGCCCGGAATTTACACCCCAGAACAAATTGAAAGCTGGCGAAAAATCGTCGAAGAAATCCACGCCCAGGACGGAAAAGTTTTCCTGCAAATATTTCATACCGGGCGCGTTGCTTTGCCGGATTTTTTACCGGACAATTCGCCGCCGCTCGCGCCTTCGCCGGTTAAGGCAGACGGAAAAAATCATACCGACGACGGAATGAAAGAGTTTGTCGAGCCGCGCGAAATGACCGTTGAAGAAGTCAGGCAAACCGTCAGGGATTTTGCAAACGCGGCGAAAAATGCGATTGCAGCGGGTTTTGACGGAGTCGAACTTCACGCGGCAAATGGTTATCTGATTCACCAATTTTTGGGAACCAACACCAATCTTCGCGCCGGCGAATACGGCGGCTCGTTTGAAAACCGCGCCCGTTTTTTATTCGACATCGTTGATGCCGTTTCAGGCACAATCGGCTCTGAGCGGCTCGGCGTCAAACTTTCGCCGACCGTTCCTTATAACGATATGCAGGACGCCGATGCCGAAGAATTTTACCCGTTTATCGTTCGGGAATTAAACAAAAAGAATCTGGCTTACCTGCATATCGGTTTTGAAGAAACGCCGACTAGAGAAATCAACTGGCACGAGAAACTGCGCTCTATTTACAACGGAGTTTATTTTGCCAACGGCGGTTTTACCAAAGAATCGGGCGAGAAGTTCTTAGCCGAGGGTAAAGCCGACGCAATTGTTTACGGGAAATTATTTATTTCAAATCCTGATTTGCCAAAAAGATTCAGAGAAAACGTGCAGCTCAACGAATTAGATGACTCGTCCTTTTATTCGACAGGCGAGAAAGGCTACACGGATTATCCGGCAATGGATAAGGCGAGCGCGGCTTAGTTTGACTTAACAAAAACGCGGATGTTTTCGGGTTGCGGAAAAGGATATTATGGCAAATCCAAAATTGAATTTGAAAAAATGTGAGCGCGAGTCGCCCGCGCTCAAAAGTTAAATCAGGAGAAATCATGTTGAAAATTATTATCGCTCTTATTATGGCTTTTCTGATTGGCGCGGGTTGTCGCTGGTTCAACATTCCCGCGCCGAATCCGCTTTCGCTGGTGGGAGCGTTTCTTGTGGTGACGATGACGCTTGGTTTCACCATTACCAATTATCTTCTGCCGCCTGTTGCGACAACCGAGCAAACCGCACAAATCGCGCGAACCGAAGCACCAGCACCAAACCAACAAGTTGAACAAATGGCGCAGGTCGTAACCGCCAACCGTTAGCAAGTTCTAGGAAACTCGCCGGATGATTAACGGTTCTAGAAATCCGTTTTTAAAACAATTCAGTCCGGTTACTTAAATAAAAGTGAGTAACTCACTTTCGAGAATAAGGAGAAAATAAAAATGAAAGCAGTAAAGATTAACGAATACGGCGATGAGAGCGTTTTGGATTATACCGAGACGGAGCGTCCCGCGCCGCAAGCCGACGAAGTTTTGGTGAAAGTTCACGTCGCAGCGGTCAATCCGGTGGACTGGAAAATCCGCGACGGTTTGGGCGAAATGTTTGGGCTGCAACCACCCATCATTCTCGGTTGCGAAATCGCTGGAACAGTCGAAGCAATCGGCGGTGATGTCAAAGATTTCCAGCAAGGCGATGCGGTCTACGGTTACATCGGTTCGCACGCGGGTGGTTACGCCGAATACGCGATTGCCAAAGCGGATGAAATCGCGCCAAAGCCGGAAAGCCTTGATTTTGAAAACGCGGCGGCGATTGCGGTCGGCGCGTTGACTTCGTGGCAAGCTATTTTTGATTTGGCGAATCTGCAAAACGGGCAAAGAATTTTGATAACCGGCGCGTCGGGTGGAGTCGGTTCGCTGGCGGTACAACTCGCCAAAGCAAAAGGTGCATTTGTCATCGGAACGGCTTCCGGGAAAAACGAGGCATTCGTCAGAGGTCTGGGCGCGGACGAATTTATTGATTACACCAAGAAGAAGTTTGAAGAACTCGTCAAAGACGTTGATGTCGTTTTCGATACGGTCGGAGGCGACACTCTGACGC
>Ga0136618_10000675_pt1 | contig 12106 bp, 10 predicted proteins | sample AntDrymUQ3302106_2_FD_104805 | JGI IMG/M metagenome (GOLD analysis project Ga0136618, IMG submission 104805) | Polar desert sand microbial communities from Dry Valleys, Antarctica - metaG UQ330 (21.06) | ecosystem: Environmental > Terrestrial > Soil > Desert | place: Antarctica: Dry Valley... | reverse complement strand
TGACGTTCGGCATGACGAACTCGTAAACGAAATACGCGCCCGTCGGGTCGGCGGTTTGCGAAACGGCGATGAGTTGGCGAAACGGCGGAAAATTGCTGCAAAATTGACTCAACATCCATCGGTCGGCGAGCGCGTCGTAAAGCACAATCGGGTCGCCGTCGTTTCGCTGCGAGCAAGCGGTTCCAAGAACGGAAAAAATATTGCTCAGTTTAAAAGGCGGCGTGAGCGCGCTCCCGCTTTTGTCAAAAACGCGCGTTAAAATGTTCACCGATTGAACGTAATGATTCGGTCCGACGTCGCCATTTGTGTCGGGCGGAACGGCGCGAAAGCCGTAAGCGGCGGCATTGTCGTTGTTTGATAAGCCGTCGAATGAAAGGGAAGCGGCGGGCATCGGCGCGTCGGAGAAACTCGCTTGAGCCGAATCCGAATCGTGAACTGCGCCCGCGACTTGTTTGCGAAAAGGTTCTTTATTCGGTATAGCGCGGGCTTGCTCTTCAGCGGGTCCCATTTTTTTGCTCGCCGAGCCTATCTCTGGAGAAGCGGGCGCGAAACTGCTGACTTTTTCCGATATGCCAAATGCGACGGCTTTAACTGATTGCGGTTTGATTTCAGAAATTGTTTGAGATTTTTCGTTCGACGAATCAAATCGTTTGCTTTCCGTTGTTTGACGATAAGCAAAAGAGAAAAGCGCAAAAATTATAAACGAAATTAGAGCAAGCCGTTTTTTCATCTTCTAAAACCTGTGAGAAATTATTCTGATAATTATTTTAGCGAAAATTGACCGTTTCGGAAAGCGTCGCTTCGCGGAAAGCCCGATGAATCGAGCTCAATACCCCTCGTGTAAGGTAAGATTATAAGTTCCAAGTGTTTTATTCTTCACTGCCTAATCTAACTTATAAGCCATTTTTATAATTTCAAAACAAGACACGTCGGCGATTTCTGCTAAAATCAGATTGTGTGGCAGAATAATTTTTTATATTTTTTATATTCGTTTAATTTTATATCGTTGTAATTTTGGAACAGCTTCATCAACAATCAATTTTATTTGCAGTCGGCATCAATCATAAAACCGCGCCGGTTGAAATACGCGAACAAATCTTCGTCCACGAGAATGAAATTCCTGCGCTTCTGACCGAACTGAGGAAAACGCTCGTCGAAGCCGTCGTTCTCTCGACGTGTAACCGCACGGAAATTTACGCCGTAACGACGCGCACCGACCTCGATTTAGATTTTTACAAAGATTTACTGATTAACTTTAAAAGCGCAGAGAATTGCGTCAGCCGCGAAGATTTTTTTGCATCCGTTTCGTGCGCCGCTTGTCAGCAGCTTTTTCAGGTAGCGACCAGTCTCGATTCCAAAATTGTCGGCGACACGCAGATTCTCGGACAACTGCGCGACGCTTACGCGGTTGCTAAACGACACGAAGCAACCGGGAAAATTTTAAACCAACTGCATCAACGCGCGTTTAAAATCGGCAAACAAACCAGAACGGAAACGAGATTGCACAAAGGCGCGGTTTCGATAAGTTTGGCGGCGGTCGAACTGGCGGCGGAAACTTTCGGCTCCCTCGCAGGTAAAACGGTTTTGATAATCGGCGCGGGAGAAACGGCACGGATGACGGCGGAATGTTTGATTCAAAGGCGCGTCGGCAAAATTCTCATCACTAACCGGACTCGTTTCACCGCTGATGAGCTACTCGAATCATTAAAAAAATCTAATAATTTTGCCGGCGAAACAATCGAGTTCACCGAATTCAAAAATCATCTGAACCGAGCCGATATTATCATCAGTTCGACGAGTTCGCCCGCACCCGTTCTCGAAAAAACGGATTTTAACAATCAAACAAATAAAATTCTTCTTATTGATATTGCAGTGCCGCGCGATATTGCGCCCGAAGTCGCCGAATGCAAAAATGTTCTGCTCAAAAACATTGACGATTTGCATTCGATTGTTGACCGAAATTCGCGGCGACGAACGGCTGATTTGCCGCTCGTCAAGCGTATAATTATGACGGAAATGTCAGACTTTCTCGTCTGGTATTATTCCCTTCCGCTGCTTCCGCCGGCTTTACAGTGCGGCGCAAAACCCGATAAAGAAATTCAGAGCGAAATTGTCCGCGTAAAAGAATTTTTGCTCGCCAACGTTTCGCACGTTCACAAATTAGTGATGCAGAACGGCGCGGAAAATTTTGCGGGTCACGTCAAAGTTGTCAACACTTTGGTTGCGATGAAAAACGCGGCGTCAATGAAGAGGCTTGAAATTGAAGCGTAAATTTACCATCGGTTCGCGCGGCAGCCAATTGGCTTTGTGGCAAACCGATTATATCAAAACAGAACTCGAAAAACGCTTTCCCAAAGCGGCGTTTGACGTGCTTATCATTAAAACGACGGGCGACGCAATCCTTGACACCGCGCTGTCAAAAATCGGCGACAAAGGACTTTTTACTAAACAAATTGAAACCGCGCTTTTAAACAGCAAAATTGATTTAGCCGTTCACAGTTTAAAGGATTTGCCGACCACGCAGCCCGAAAAACTGAGAATCAGCGCGGTCAGCGCACGCGAGCTGCCGAACGATGTGCTCATCTCTAAAAATTTTCAATCAATTCAAGATCTGCCGCCGAACGCCAAAGTTGCGACGGGAAGTTTGCGCCGCAAAAGTCAGCTTCTGCATTTTCGCCCCGATTTAGAAGTCGTCGAAATTCGCGGCAATGTGCCGACGCGCATCGAGAAATTTTTTAATTCGGATTTGGACGGATTAATTCTTGCTTTTGCGGGCGTTCATCGCCTGAATCTGGATTCGCACATCAGGCAAATCATCACGACGGAAATTATGCTGCCTGCTGTCGGGCAAGGCGCGATGGCAATTGAAATCCGCGAAGACGACTTAGAAATTGCCGAAATGCTTGCGGAAATTAACGACCAATCAACCGAGTTTTGCATCACGGCGGAACGCGCTTTTTTGAGAAGTTTAGAAGGCGGCTGCCAAGTTCCGATTGGCGGATTTGCCGTTTTGGACGCGGATGAAATCTTTCTCGAAGGTTTTGTCGGCAGTTTGACGGGCGCGAAAATTATTCGTCATTCGATACGCGGAAACAAATCGGAAGCGAAAAATCTCGGAGAAACGCTTGCCGAAATTTGCTTGCAAAAAGGTGCGGCGGAAATTTTAGACGAAGCCAGAAAAGCATCGGAAAAATCGGTGAGCGAGGTTGTTTGATGCATGAGATTTTAGTCGTCAGAAAATTTGACGATTTCAGTCGAATTTTGTCGGAAAGCGGTTTAAAGGTTATCAACTGCCCGACGATTGAAGTTGCACCACTGGAAGATTTTTCAGAGTTTGAAGTAAAACTCGATGCGATTGAAAATTATGATGGAGTTTTCTTGACCAGCGCGATGGCGACCGAGATTTTTCGGACGAAGTTGCACGCGAAGAACGTAAAATTTCACGGCAAAATTTATGTTCTCGGCAAGCGTAGTTTCGATTTACTGAAAAGCGAAAATCTCGATTTGGTTTTTGATAAAACGGCAAATACAGCCCGGGAAATGCTCGAAAATATCCGGCTCGACAAATTAAAAAACAAGCGGTTTTTATTTGTTCGCGGCGAAAAATCTTTGCGCGTCGTGCCTGAATTTCTGGAAAAAATCGCGTTGGTTGACGAAGTAATCGTTTATTGTTCGAGCACAGTTACAATTACAGATGATAAAATAAAAGAAATTCAAGCAAAATCGGCAAACGGTGAAATTGCGTGCGCATGTTTTTTCAGTCCGAGCGGTGCGAGCAGTTTTCTCCAGCAATTCGGCGCGGAAGTTTTGCATCAAATAAAAATCACGGTTATCGGAAACACGACCGCCGAATTTTTTGAGAGTCGGAATTTAAAAGTTGATTTCGTTACGAGGCGAGCGACGGCGGAAGGTTTTGCGGTTGAATTGATTGAGTATTTGAAGATTTAGAAATTATTTTTTAAAAGAATATTCTGAGCGAAAATTCACTATTCATCAGAGCTTGCAAGCGGCAAGCGACGGAACGAACGCCGGTTTGGATTATGCGGCAGGCGGGCAGATATTTGCCCGAATATCGCGCCATTCGGGAAAAGCACGATTTTTTGACGATGTGCAAAACGCCTGAATTAGCAAGCGAGGTAACCGTTCAGCCGATTGATATTATCAAAACGGACGCGGCGATTTTGTTTTCCGATATTCTCGTCATTCCCGAGGCGATGGGAATGAAATTGGACGTTATCGAATCAAAAGGTCCTGTTTTCGACAAACCGATTCGCTCGGTAGAACAAATTAAAAATCTGCAAACTGAAAACATCCTCGAACGGCTCGATTATGTAATACAAGCCGTCAAAATGACGAAGGAAAAACTAAGTGGACGAGTTCCGCTCATCGGTTTTTCGGGTTCGCCGTGGACGCTTGCCGCATATATGGTTGAAGGTAAAGGCTCAAAAAACTTCGATATTATTAAGAGTTTTATCTACAACGAGCCGGCAGCCACACATAAACTTTTGCAAATTTTGGCTGACTCGGCGGTCGAATATCTCAACGCGAAAATTCGCGCCGGCTGCGATGCCGTGCAGATTTTCGACACTTGGGCGAGTATTTTGTCGCCGTCGGATTTTGAAGAGTTTTCGCTTAAATACGTTCGATACATTTGCGAAAACTTGGAAACAAATGGCGCGCCGGTGGTTGTTTTCGTCAAAGGCGCAAACGATTTTGCGAGTTTGGCTGACTTGAAATGCGATTCGCTCTCGCTTGATTGGACGCGAGATATTGGAAAAATTCGCGTTGAAATCGGGGGCAAAAAAGCGTTGCAAGGCAATCTCGACCCGACCATTTTATTTGCGCCGAAGGAAAAAATAAGATTGGAAACCGAACGGGTTTTGCAAAGTTTCGGCAACGGTTCAGGACACGTTTTCAATCTCGGTCACGGCATTTTACCGAAAACGCCGGTTGAAAATACGCGCTATTTTGTCGAATGCGTGAAAGAGTTGAGCGCGAAATATCACGTTGAATCAGAGACGGAAGCCCGCGCGTGAGCAAGGGCGCAAATAAAGAAATGAATAAGGAAGTTGGGGAAATAAACGTCGAAGTTTTGAAAAAATTTAATCAGCCCGGACCGCGATACACTTCATATCCGACCGCGCCGCTTTTTTCAAATGAATTTTCCGCCGAAGATTTTACGCGCGAGATTGCGGCGACCAATTCTGCCGAAAATACGAGCGACATTTCGCTTTATCTGCATTTTCCTTTCTGCGAGCAGCTCTGTTATTTCTGTGGCTGCAATATGATGGTTTCGCGCAACCGCAAACTGATTCGTGAATACAACGAATATCTGAAACGAGAAATCGCGCAGACTTTGCCGATTATTTCCGGAAAAAGAAAACTCGCGCAGATGCACTGGGGCGGCGGAACGCCTTCTTATTTAACGCCTGAAGAAATTGCCGACATCGGTACATTCATCAAACAGAATTTCCAGTTTACCGAAGATGCGGAAGCGAGCGTCGAGATTGACCCGCGTGGTTTAACCGGTGAACATATGGCGGCGTTTCGCGGCTGCGGTTTCAACCGAATTTCGATGGGCGTGCAGGATTTTTATTTGCCCGTGCAGGAAGCTATTAACCGCGTTCAGTCGGAAGAAATCACCAGACAAGCGATTGTTTGGGCGCGTCAGCTCGGTTTTCAAAGCATCAATCTCGATTTGATTTACGGACTTCCGCATCAGACTTTGGAAAGTTTTGCCGTCACGGTTGATAAAATCATTGATATTTCTCCTGACCGACTCGCCGTTTTTAATTACGCGCATGTTCCCTGGCTCAAAAAACATCAGAATTTAATCAAGGCGGAAGATTTGCCGAGCGCGGACGAGCGTTTGCAGATTTTGCAGATGACAATTGAAAAATTGACTGGCGCGGGCTACGAATATATCGGAATGGATCATTTCGCCAAAAAGACGGACGAACTCGCTACGGCGCAAAAGAACAATACTTTGTATCGCAATTTTCAAGGTTATTCGACGAAAGCCGGCTGCGACGTCTACGCTTTCGGAATGTCGGCAATTAGTCAATTTCAAAACATCTACGCGCAAAATGTTAAGAATCTAAAAGATTATTACGCGCGGATTAACGCTGGCGAAGCGGCGACCAACGTCGGTTACCGAATGACCTTTGACGACCACGTTCGCAAGGAAACGATTATGCAGTTGATGTGTCATCTCGAAATTGACAAGCGCAATATCGAGAAGAGATTCGGCATTAATTTTGAGAATTATTTTGCCGACGACATTAAGAAACTCAATGTTTTTATTGAAGATAATTTATTGGAAAATACCGCAGAGAAAATCAAAATCGTCGGCGCGGGCAAAATGATTATTCGCAACATTGCAATGTGTTTTGACGCTTATTTAACGCAGATGATAAAGGAAAAACCTGTGTTTTCAAAGACGGTTTGATGGAAGGGACTAGTGATAAGGGACGAGGGATAAGTGAGGAAAGAAATTAAACCTCGTCCCTTATCACTAGTCCCTCGTCCCTAAAAAGTTATGCAAGAAAAAATCGGCGTAGTTTTATTAAATTTAGGTGGTCCTGATTCGCTCGAAGCGGTTGAACCGTTTCTTTACAATTTGTTTGTTGACCCGGATATTATCAATTTTCCGGGCAGTTTTTTGTTTCGTGAGTGGCTGGCAAAATTGATTTCATCGAAACGGCATCCGCGCATTCAGGAGCAGTATAAACAAATCGGCGGAAAATCTCCGCTCAAGGCGCACACGCTCGAACAGGCTGATTTGCTGGGAAAGAAACTGAACGAGAAAATTCCCGCGAAAGTTTATGTCGCAATGCGTTACTGGCATCCGTTCACCGAAGAAGCGTTGGACGCAATCGAAAAAGACGGCATCAAACGAGTGATTCTGCTGCCGCTTTATCCGCAGTATTCCAAAGCGACGACGGCTTCGAGCGTGAAAGAGTGGGAAAAACAGTTGAAACTGCGCGACGATTCGCCGAAACTTGAAACGAAATTGATCGAACATTATTACGATTTTCCGCCGTATATTGACGCATTCGTCGAGCGCATCAATCAAAGTTTCGAGAAATTCCCCGCGGAAAAACGCGATTCGGTTCACATACTTTTTTCGGCGCACGGCACACCGATGAAACTCGTCCGCGAAGGCGACCCGTATTCCGGTCATATTTGCGAAACGGTAACGGCTGTTATGCAGCGCGGCGGCTGGACGCAACCGCATCATCTGTGTTTTCAATCGAAGGTCGGACCGCAAAAATGGCTGACACCTTCGACTCCGAAAACGATTGAAGAATTAGCCGCAGAAGGCGTGAAAGATATGCTCGTCGTGCCGATTGCATTTGCGTCCGACCATCTCGAAACGCTGTTTGAAGTCGGCATCGAATTTCGTCATCTGGCAAAAGAGCGAGGCGTTGAGCAGTTTGAAGTAACGCTCGGCTTAAACGATTCAGATAAATTTATCGGCGCGTTAGCCGAATTGGTTTTGAACAAAGCGGAGAGTTTTCAAAAGAAAGTTAAGGTGGCGAGCAGCTAAGTTTATTATGTAATTGGTAAAGGATTTCTAAACTTAAACGATATGGAAAACAGACTTTCATTAGCGCAAGCATTAAATTTCAACGATTCGCTATGGAACGATGGAATTATGACCGATTTAAAGTGTCCCGAATGCGGACATAATAATCAACATTTATTACAGCCTCATTTTGTTAGTGGAAATGATAATTATGAAGCTGGTTGGAATGGCAGGGGCGATTTAGTTATAGTTCCAATCGAAAGTGAATGTGGTTCAAATTGGGAAATTTGCCTTGGTTTTCACAAAGGTACGACAAGTTCTTTTGTTCGTTTGGGTCGCTCTTGCAAGCCTAAAAGTTATGTTTATTTCATAGAAGCTGTTGGTTTAGACAAAATTAAGATTGGTGTTTCTGATAATCCCGAAAAGCGAGTGCAACAGTTAGCGACAGGTTCAGCTGTTACACTTAGGTTGAAAGCTAAAATGTCTGGAGATGCTTTAACCGAGCGTGAGATGCACAAAAAATTTCAGCATTTGCAAGTTGACCGTGAGTGGTTTTACGCTGCAAAAGAACTTAAAGATTTCATGCAACCGTTTTTAATATGACGAACAGAGCAAATATAGAATCTTGTTATTCAATTCTTTCTATAAATAAGATTTAATGATAAAAAAAGTTTGCGTCATCGGCGGCGGAATTTCGGGGCTTTGCGTCGCTTATTGGCTCAAGAAAAAAGGCGTTGATGTTTTGCTCGTTGAACGAAATGCGGTTTGCGGCGGGAATATTCAAACCGAACGAGACGGCGATTATTTGATTGAATGGGGACCAAATTCGACGCTTGTTTCAAATCATTTGTTTGAATTGATTGCGGAACTCGGACTTTTGGAAGCGGTTGCGCCGGCAAACCGAAGCGCGAAAAAAAGGTATATTTTGAAAGACGGCAAATTGCGCCCGTTGCCTTTGAAAATCGCTCAAATCATCTCGACTGACATTTTTTCAACCAAAGCGAAACTCAGCATATTGCGCGAACCTTTCGTCAAAAGCAAATCGTCGGAAAACGAATCGGTCGCCGAATTTTTTCGGCGCAGGCTCGGACAGGAAGTTGTAGATTACGCCGTTGACCCGTTCGTGTCGGGAATTTTCGCGGGAAATCCCGAAAAGCTGCGCGTCAAATCCGCGTTTCCGAGCGTTTTTCAAATGGAAAAAGATTACGGCAGCATTTTGAAAGCGTCCGCGCTCGGCAAAAAGGAAAAGCCGAGCCGCTTTGTGCCGAAAGGAATTTCGCGCACCGTTTCTTTTAAAAACGGAATGCAGACTTTGACTGGTAAATTAGCGGAAAATCTTTCCGATGAAGTAAAAACTGGAAAGGAAGTTTGGAAAATTGGGAAAGCGGAAAGTGGAAAGTGGAAAGTGGAAAGTGATTCGGAAGATTTAAATCGTGAATCGTTTGACGCGGTTGTCATCGCCACGCCTTCGTCCGCCGCCGCCGCCTTGATTGAAAATTTAGATGGCGAGATTTCCGAAAAATTGAGCGAAATTTATCATCCGCCGCTCGCTGTTATTGTTTCAGCTTACGGACGAGAAAACGTAAAAAAGGATTTGGACGGTTTCGGTTTTTTGATTCCCGAAGTTGAACGGCGGAAAATTCTCGGCAGTCTCTGGAGTTCGGTGATTTTTGAAAATCGTGCGCCGAAAGACACACATCTTTTGACGACATTCATCGGCGGAGCGAGAAACGCGGAACTTTTTGACAAAACGGACGCAGAACTTTTTGCAATCGCCCGCGAAGAACTCAGCGACATTTTGGGCGTGCAAGGCGAACCGATTTTCGAGCGAATAAGACGTTGGAAAAAAGCAATTCCGCAATACAATCTTGGTTACGAAAAAATAGAAAACTGCATCAAAGACTTTGAACAAAATAATACAGGAATCTTTTTTTGCAGTAATTTTTATCGCGGAATTTCCGTCGGCGACTGCATGAAACATGCCGGTCAAACTGCTGATGAGATTGAGAAGTTTTTGAATCAATGAGCAATCACATTTATCCGAATTTTCCCATTACGCGCCTTCGCCGTCTTCGGAAAACACCTGCGCTGCGCGATATGTTCCGCGAAACTCATTTGACGAGAAACGATTTTATATTTCCTTTGTTTGTGACGACGGGCGAAAACGTCAAAAACGAAATCGGTTCGATGCCGAATATTTTTCAGCTTTCGGTTGATAATGTTTTGCGCGAATGCGAAGACCTTCTTTCAATCGGCATAGGCGCGGTTTTGCTTTTCGGCATTCCCGATTTTAAGGATGAACGCGGCTCATGTAGTTACGCGTCTGACGGAATTGTGCAAAAGGCGACCCGCGAAATCAAACGCGCATTTCCCGAAATGCTTGTGATTACTGATGTTTGCTTGTGCGAATATACTTCGCACGGACATTGCGGCGTGATTGAAAATGAGTTTGTCCAAAACGATGAAACGCTGAAATTATTAGTCGAACAAGCCTTAACTCACGCGCAAAGCGGCGCGGACATTATTGCGCCGTCGGATATGATGGACGGGCGCATCGGCGCGATTCGGCAGAAATTGGACGAAAATAATTTTGAAGATACGCCGATTATGGCTTACGCGGCGAAATATTCGTCAGCATTTTACGGACCTTTTCGTGAAGCGGCAGAATCTGCGCCGCAATTCGGCGACCGAAAATCTTACCAGATGGATTACGGAAACGCCGACGAAGCGATGCGCGAAATCGCGCTTGACGTTCAAGAAGGCGCGGACATTGTAATGGTCAAGCCCGCCCTCGCTTATCTCGACGTTATTCACCGCGCGAAGGAGAATTTTAATTTGCCGATTGCCGCTTACAACGTTAGCGGTGAATATTCGATGATAAAAGCCGCTGCCGAAAAAGGTTGGATTGACGGCGAGCGCGTGATGCTCGAAACTTTAACGGCAATCAAACGCGCCGGCGCGGACGTGATTATCACCTATTTTGCAAAGGAAGCGGTAAGATTAATTGATAACGGATAATGGAAAATGGATAATTTTTCGTGTTTTAACTTATCCATTTTCCATTATCCGTTATCAATTTAAAAAATGGACACTTCAAAAAGCAGTAAATTATTTGAGGAAGCACAAAAGCATCTTCCCGGCGGCGTAAATTCGCCCGTCCGCGCCTTTAAATCGGTCGGACGCGACCCGCTTTACATAAAACGCGCGAAAGGCGCACACATCTTCGATGTTGACGGCAATGAATTTGTTGATTACATCGGTTCTTGGGGACCGATGATTCTCGGACACGCGCACGAAAGAGTCGTCGAAGCGATTCGGGAAACGGCGATTGACGGAACGAGTTTCGGCGCGAGTTGCGAAAAGGAAATTGACTTAGCCAAACTTATCAAAAAATTCGTGCCGTCCGTCGAAATTGTGCGAATGGTCAATTCGGGCACGGAGGCGACGATGAGCGCTATGCGTCTGGCTCGCGGTTTTACGGGAAAAAATAAAATCATCAAATTTGAAGGTTGTTATCACGGACACAGCGATTCGTTTTTGATAAAAGCCGGTTCGGGTGTGGCAACTTTGGGTTTGCCGGACAGCCCGGGCGTAACTCAATCAACCGCCAACGATACGCTCAACGCTAGATACAACAACATCGAATCGGTTTATCAACTAATCGAACAAAACACGGGTGAAATCGCCGCCGTTTTTATCGAGCCTGTGGGCGGAAATATGGGTTGTGTCGCCGCCGGCAAAGAATTTTTGCAAAAGCTGCGCGACGTTTGCACGAGCGAAAAAATTCTGCTTGTTTTCGATGAAGTAATGACCGGATTTCGCCTTGCAAAAGGCGGAGCGCAGGAGATTTACGACATCACGCCGGATTTAACGACATTCGGTAAAATTATCGGCGGCGGACTTCCCGTCGGCGCATACGGCGGGCGCGGCGAGATTATGCGAATGATTGCGCCTTCGGGCGCGGTTTATCAAGCCGGAACTCTTTCAGGGAATCCGTTGGCGATGACCGCCGGATTTGAAACGCTGACGATAATTGATGAAACGCCGAATTTTTACGCGCAACTCGAAGAAACGAGCGCGTATCTGGCAGACGGAATCGCGGACGCAGTAAAAGAGTTAAATTTGAATTACACATTAAACCGCGTCGGTTCGATGCTGACGCTGTTTTTTACCGACCAAAATGTTGTTGATTTCGACACGGCTAAACTGTCTGACACGAAAAAGTTTGCGGGTTATTTCAACCGGATGTTAGAGAACGGAATTTATCTGCCGCCGTCGCAGTTTGAGGCTTGGTTCGTTTCGATTGCTCATACAAAATCCGATTTAGACAAAACCATTAATGCAACTCATAAAGCTCTGCTCTAAAAGTTAAATTTTGGCTTATCTGTTTATCTCGCCGAATCCGCACCAAGAGTTTTGGTTGTGCCAGATTATCTCAATGTTTTTTGCGCCGATTTCTTTCCACCAATCCTCAAATTTTTCTCGTGAAATGTAAAACGCGGTCGGCGCAACCAAATGGTCAAACACAATATTGTGCTGTTCGCGCCAGCCGAAAGTTCCGAGATGATTCAGATAATC
>Ga0136618_10000674_pt1 | contig 12107 bp, 7 predicted proteins | sample AntDrymUQ3302106_2_FD_104805 | JGI IMG/M metagenome (GOLD analysis project Ga0136618, IMG submission 104805) | Polar desert sand microbial communities from Dry Valleys, Antarctica - metaG UQ330 (21.06) | ecosystem: Environmental > Terrestrial > Soil > Desert | place: Antarctica: Dry Valley... | reverse complement strand
CGCCGACGATCAGCAGCTCCGGCCGGCTCACGGCGTAGGGCAGCGTCATGCCGAACCTTTCCGGCGGGCTGCCCCGCGAGCTGCAAATGGGTTGGCTCGCCGGATGCCGTTGAGTATCCGCCGCGCACCGTCACGCTCGTAGACGAGCCACTCGACGATCAGGAAGATGAGTGCGAGCGTTACCAGCAGCGGCCAGAACTCGTCACGGGCCATGCCGGGCGCCTCGGACTCAGCCGGCACGTCCGTGCCGAGCGAGCCTATGCGTGCGCCATCGCCGGGCCTGATGTTCGATTCTTCGGGCGAGAACAGGTCGACCGCGAACAACAGCGGCTCGTCCTGCGTCGCGCCCGGTGCGGCGGGACTGGCGCCGGGTGCGGCGGGACTGGCGCCCGGGCTGGCGCTCGGGTTTGCGCTCGGGTTGACCGTTGGGCTGACCGTTGGGCTGGGTAGCGGCGTGGGTGTCGGTGTCTGGCCGGGCGCCAGGCTGGGCGGGGGCGGAGCGATCACCTCGGCTCGGTAGATGCCCAGCTGGCGGGTGGTTACGAAGGTGACGCTGGACGCCCCGGTGGCGCCGGGCGCCAGCTGCTCGACGGTTCCATCGGGGAGCGTCACCCGAACGCCCAGTGAGTTGGGTGGCATCGGGATCTCGACCGGTGAAGAGGGCGGGATCGGGTCGACGGCCTGCTGCGGGCCCACGCCGAGCAGTTCCCCGGCGAGGTTCGAGATGAGGATCGGCCACGCGACCTGCAGGGGCAGGTCGCTCTGGCGGACGTCAAAGGCGAAGACCACCGTCCCCAGGCCATCGCGCAGGCCGGAGTAGAGCAGCGGGCCGTCCGAGCCCGGGATGACCGGCCGTGCCCATGGGGGCAGGTCGATCGACTGGGTCTTGGCGATGTGAAGTCGGGTCAGGTCGACGCCGCGAAGCAGGGGATCGTCAGCAGCTGGCTGGCCCATGCCGAACGTGTCGAGCGTGCCGTTAACCACGCCCAGCGCGCTCGTCTGGGGCGGCGCAAAGGCAAGGATCGGCTTGCGCGGCAGCTCTGTGGGAAGGAACCCATCGAAGACGATCAGGTCGAACAGCTCCTTGCCCGTCGTTGCCGGGTACTGCTCGGCCGTGGCGCCGTAGAGCTCCACGTTGGGCAGCAGCGCGAAGGCGTTCTGCAGGTAGACGTTGCCCGGCCCGACGAGGAGGACGCGGCGCAGCCGGTCGGGCGGTACGACGGCCCACGCGGCATCGTCAACTGCAAGGTAGTCAACCGGTCCCGAGCCCTCGCTGGAAGCCTCGGGTGCGCTGATGCGCGCCTCAACCACGGCCGCGCCGGCAGGCAGCTCGTCGATCACGACGTCGGCCCGGCTGAGTGGCTGCAGCGCCAGGTCGCGCGCGGTGACCGGTGATCCATCGGCCAGGATCTGAAGGCGCCTGACAACCGCCGATGCGGAGTAGTTGGCGACGCTCACGAAGAGGGTTCGCTTGAGGCCGGATGGATCTGCACGCACGGCGAGCGCGGCGATGGCCTGGTTGTCTCGCTCCCGTCCAACCGTCGCGACGCGCACGGGTACTTCGAGCGTCACGTTCGGTACCGTCGATCCGGCGTCGTCAGTGACGACGAGGATCTCTGCCCCACGTGCGCGCTCGGCCAGGCTGCCGGCCAGCTTGAGCGCGTCGGTCAGGTCGCTCGCCGAGGTCGAGGCCTCGATCGACTCGATCGCTCGCGCGATGCGGCCGCGGTCGGTCGCTTCATTGGCCACGACGCGCGCCGTGTCGCCCGCGGCGATCACGCTTACCCGGCCGTCCGACGGGACCTGCGCCATCTGCTCGAGCGCGACCCGCTTGGCTGCCGTCAGCCGATCGGGAAACTCGTCGGTCGAGGACATGCTGGCTGAGGCGTCGATCACGAGCACCAGGTCCCGGGCAAGTCCGGCCGGATGCTCGGCGAAGGGACGCGCGACGAGGAAGGCGAAGATCACTGCCAGCAGCAGCTGCAGGAGCAGGAGCAGGGATCGGCGCAGCCGCTGCCAGGGCGCGTTGGCCTCGACGTCGCGCACCAGCTGCTGCCACAGGAACGTGCTGCTGACCGCTCGCTCCGGGCGGCGCAACCGGAGCATGTAGAACGTGATGATGATTGGCACCGCCAGCAGGCCGATAAGGGCGAGGGGGACGAGGAATCCCACGGCTATCGATTGCCCCGCTGCCTAGGCGGCCACGACCTGTCGGCGGCGCAACTCGGCGAAGACGAGATCGGCCAGCGGCATGGTCGTCGGGGTCGGCAGGTATGCGACGCGGCGCTTCGTGGCGACCTCGTCGAGGCGGGTCTGCCAGTCGGCCAGTCGGGCACGATAGGCATCCAGGGTGAAGAGGTCGGCGGTGACGTTGACCGCGTCGCCGGTTTCGCGATCGACCAGGCGCAGGTCCCCCTCGAGAGGTGGATCGAGCTCGTACGCCGACAAGGTGTGCAGCACGGCGACGTTGCAGCGTGTCCCGGCAAGCTCGCTGATGGCACGCTCGGCGTTGTCATCGAACAGGTCGCTGATCAGGATCAATGGCCCGCGCTGCGTGATCTGGGCCGCGTAGTGGCGGCAGGCCGAGGCCAGGTCGGTCGGCCCCGGAGCCGGCTTGACGCCAGAGAGGTCGGCCAGCACCTGGAACACGCGCCCCGTGCCGCGGACGGGCGAGAAGCGACGCGCAACCTTGCCCTGCAGCACGGCCATGCTGATGCGGTCATACGACGCGAGGCCGACGTACGCCAGGGCCGCAGCCGCGCGCTTGCCGAAGAGCAGCTTGTCGGGCGAGCCGCCGTCCATCGAGGCCGATGCATCGAGAAGGATGTGGACGTTCACGTCCTCTTCCTCGACGAAAAGCTTGATGAACAGCTTCTCGAGGCGCGCGTAAAGGTTCCAGTCGAGCGCGCGCAGGTCGTCGCCGAGCGAGTAGTCGCGGTAGTCGGTGAACTCGACCGACTGGCCGCGCTTGACACTGCGCCGGACGCCCTTCATCCCGCCATGGACAGCCTTCTTGGTGACAAGCATCAGCCGTTCGAGCTGACGCAGGAAGTACTCGTCGAACACGGTCGGGTCGACCGCTGACGGCAGCAGGTCGCGCTTCACTTCGCCACCGGCCGTGGGACGGACGGCATTCCAGCACTATCGGAGGGAGGAGCACTAACTCCCTCGGAAAGCTGGCGGAGAGGAACAGCGGGACGGCGCTCAGGCCGATCGCCAGCACGAACCGGTCGTCCGACTGCTGCGCCGAGCCCCTGCCCCGCGGTTGGGGGCACGCATACGAGTGTCCAATCCGATAGCGCTGTTGCGCGGGAGCACACACGTTCGGTCCTGATATTCACCAGGACGAACGATCCAGATCCGCAGACGCCTGCGGCGCTGCTGCGCGCGCTCGGCGAGCCACTGCGGGGCAGTCGCCCGCCTCGTGCCGGGAACGAGCTATCTCCGCAGACGCCTGCGGCGCTGCTGCGCGCGCTCGGCGAGCCACTGCGGGGCAGTCGCCCGCCTCGTGCTTGCGGCACGGTCAGTCGACCGAAGGCGCAGGAACCGCGTCGAGCACCGAGCGAACGATCGCGTCGCTGGTGATTCCCTCGGCCTCTCCCTCGAAATTGCGGATCACGCGGTGGCGTAGTGCGGGCATCGCGACGGCGCGCACGTCCTCTACCGCGACGTTGTACCTGCCGTCGAGCAGGGCGTGGATCTTGCCTGCCAGCACGAGCGCCTGGGCGCCGCGTGGCGAGCCGCCGTAGCGGACGTATTCCTTGACCAGTGCCGGCGAGCGTGGGGTATCCGGGTGCGTGGCGGCCAGGACGGAGACCGCGTATGCCGTTACGTGCGGAGCAATCGGGACGCTGCGCGCGAGGCGCTGCATCTGGACAATCTCCTTCGCCGTGGCCGCTGCCTTGGCACGGGGCATGCGCGCGCCAGTGGTGCGCTCCATGATCTCGACCAGGTCCTCTTCGGACGGGAAAGGTACCCAGAGCTTGAACAGGAACCGGTCGAGCTGGGCCTCGGGGAGGGGGTAGGTCCCCTCCATCTCGAGCGGGTTCTGAGTGGCGAGCACGAAGAACGGTGGCTCGAGCAGGTGGCGCTCGCGCGCGACCGACACCTGCTGCTCCTGCATCGCCTCGAGCAGTGCCGACTGGGTCTTCGGCGTGGCGCGGTTGATCTCGTCGGCGAGGAGCAGGTTGGCGAAGACCGGTCCGGGCTGGAAGCGGAAGATCCGCTGCCCATCATGTTCGACTAGGACGTTCGTCCCGATGATGTCCGCCGGCATCAGGTCCGGCGTGAACTGGATGCGATTGAAGGTGCAGTCGAGCACGTCGGAGAAGGTCCGGACGAGCATCGTCTTGCCCAGCCCGGGCACGCCTTCGAGCAGCGCGTGGCCATTGGCGATCAGGCAGATCAGCGTCTGGCGGACGAGATCGTTCTGGCCGACGATGACCGACTTGACCTCCGTCTCGATCGCTCGCGCGCGGTCGGCAAACTCATCGACGGAAAGCTCGTCAGCGGCCGTCCGCTCGAGCGTTGGTTGCGCCATCAGCCCCTCCTGGCTCATTTCGTACTCTGCTACTGCGTCGGGTTGAGCGACGAGAAGTAGTCGCGCACGTAGTCCTTCACATCGAGCGGTACGTAGCTGCGATCAAGGCTGGTGATCGCGAAGTCGTAGAAGTCCTGGTAAACGTTGCTGTAGGGCACGATCGACTGGTTGCTGGTGCCCTGGCCCTGGCCTTGACCCTGCTGGGTCTGGCCATCGCCACCCTGGCCGGCGATGTAGGACGGGTCCCCCGGGTTTCCCAGGCGATCGAAGTCCGCGAAGATCGGATCCTCGTCACCCGTTCCGAACTGGTTGTTGCCGGCCGTCGGGCCACCGAATCCGCTTGGGCCGCCGTTGCCGCTGCCCAGGTAGCGCGCGTTCGAGCCGCCCCCGCCGAGCGTGCCTTGGCCCTGACCCTGACCTTGACCTTGACCCTGACCCTGACCTTGACCTTGGCCTTGTCCCTGGCCTTGTCCCTGACCTTGACCTTGGCCCTGGCCCTGACCTTGACCCTGGCCCTGGCCCTGGCCCTGGCCCTGGCCCTGGCCCTGGCCCTGACCCTGACCCTGGCCCTGGCCCTGGCCCTGGCCCTGACCCTGACCCTGCTGGCCCTGACCCTGCTGGCCGGCCTGCGCCAGGTCACGCCTCGCCTGCTGCAGGTCACCGGCGGCCTGGGCGAGGTCGCGATTCGTTGCGACCTGTTCCTGTCCCCGTTCGAGCGCCTCACCTAGTCGGTCAAGCGCCTCTCCCGCGGCCTGGGTGTCCCCGGAGCGCACGGCACTTACGGCGTCGGCCAGCGCAGATTGCGCGCTTGCTCCGGCCAGTCGGGCGGTGCTGTCCATCTCCGACAGCTCTCCAGCAAGCTGTTCGCGCTCTTCTGGCGTCATCTGCGGAAGGCGTTCCTTGAGGTCGTCGAGATCCTGGTTGGTCTTCTCGGGGTCGCCGGCGGGATTGCTGTCCGTGCCGGTTGCGGCGCGACTCAGCGAGCGTGAAAGGGAGCTGATTGCTGCGGCGCGCTGCTCATTCGCCGGGTCGAGCTGGCTGCGGATCGCGTCCTCGAGCGAGCCCATGCGCGCCAGGTTGGTATCGAGGTCCTCGGGGTTGTCGCGCAGCTGCTGAGCGAGCTGGCGCAGCTCCTTGGCTAAATCGACTTGCGGATCGGGGGCGGTATGGCCCTCAGCCAGCCGCGTCGCCGTCTGCTCGAGCCGCTCGGCCTGCTTCGCGGCCTCGGCGCGCATCTGCTCACCCTGGGCGAGGACATCGCTCTGTGCATTGGGGAGGAGAAGTGCGGGGATGAGCATCAGTGCGCAGAAAGCCGTCGCCGCGCTCTGTCGGCGGGGAAGGGGAATGCGCAGACCGCGCGGATCGGCGGAGACTAGGGCCGTCAACGCATCGCGCCGCTGCAGACGAACGAGGTGTTCATATGTCGCGCCCTCGGGCCGGTCGGTAGTGGCGTCGGCGTCGGCCGAGGTGTCCGCCGCGCCGGCAAGATCGGGGGCCGACGTCGCGAGCGATAACGCCGTGGAGACGCGGTCGCTCAGGCCGTCTTCGGAGTCCACTGCGAGCGCGGCTTCGGCGAGGGTCGGCCGCACGTGAATGGCGTCGACCGCCAGGGCCACGATCCCGCCCACGATCACGAGCGCAGCGACGACGGCGTGCCATTCAAACGGCATCAACCGAGCTACAACTGCCAGCCCCAGCTGGAGGACGGCCACCGCGGCGACGATGAAGCTGCCGTCGCGAACGATTCGGCGGAGCCATACCCTACGGCGGAAGCGGCCGAGAGACCGGCGCATCTCGACAAGCTGGGGATCGAGGATCATTTCGATGTCTCCACTTTCACGGCTTCAACCGTCTCGACTTCCACGGCCTCTTCGTCCACGGTCTGGGCCGGTGGCGTATCAGACGCCGTAGATGCGATGTGGTTCCCCCGGCGCGGCAAATGCGGCCGTGGCAGGCGCAGGCGACGGGTTGGCGAGACCAATTGGGCGGAGACGAGCGTCAACGCCAGGCCGAGGAACACGAACGCCATCGCGCTCTTGGGCCAGAACGTGTCGCGCGGAAAACCGAACGAGACCACCGCGGCCTGGGTCCCCTCGCCCGGCGCTACGCACGGAGCGTTGGGCGGGCAGTCGGGAACCGCCACCATTGGTTTCTCGTCGCCGCCATCCTCGAGATCCACGCCGCCGGGGAAGGGGACCGGAAAGCCTGGCTCGGTGATCGTGGGGTTGGTGGGTGTGCCGAAGTACGGCCGGCCTGTGACAGTGGAGATGTAGTCGCACGTCAGGTGATAGCTGTCGGGTGCGGTGGCGCAGATCATGTCGATGTCGGCCACGAACGGGTTCAGCCAGAGCAGTGCCTCAGGTGCCTTGCCGCGTGCCGCGGTGATGACGCTGCTCGTCGCCGAAGGCCTGCTCGCCACGTTCCAGAATTGATGGGCCGCAGCGGTGCCGATCGATAGCAGCAGCACGACCACGAAAGTGATCACCGTCGCTGTCTGAGTGCGGCGGACGAGAGCAGATACAAACAGGCCGATCGCGCCCATGCCGAAGGCAAGCGCAAACAGGAACCCGTATCCGCGCAGGAGGTCTTCAGGACCCACGCCGCCAAACACGAACACGAGGCTGGCCAGCGGGATCGAGGCAATGATCAACAGGAAGACGTAGCTCAGCGCCGAGAACAGCTTGCCGATGATCATGCCCAGCGTGCTCAGGGGGGTCGTCACCAGCATGTCCAGAGTCTGCTTTTCGCGTTCCAGCGAGATGGCACCAGTAGTGAACGCTGGTGCTAGCACCAGCACGAGGAGCGTCTCCAGGAACAGAAGGCCGCCGAAGATGCCATGACCTATGGCAGCCGACAGGGCAGTCCCGTTGGCCAGCGTCTGACCGCTGGGCGCCGGGAAGCCCGGGAAATCGCGCGGCACGCCGGGGAAGACGGTGGAGGTCACCAGCAGGGATGCCTGCTGTTTCAGGTAAACGTAGATCGCGAACGAGAACAGTCCGAGCAACAAGAGATAGATGGTGAGCACGGCGAACGCCCGCCGGCCGCGCATCCTGCCCCGAAGCTCCTTGATGCTGACGGCGCTGATGCCGGACCAGAAGCGGGCCAGCCGACGGCCAATGAAGCCGCCACCGCGTCGAACCTGCGTTGCGACCGCTGTCATGCCCTCGCCTCCGGCGTCTCCGCGGGCTGCGCGCCCGTCAATTCGCGAGCGGCATCCGCCGCATTCGCATCGGTGATCTGAAGGAAGAGCTCCTCGAGGTCGCTCGCGGCCGGGGCAAAGCTGCTCACCCGAACGCCCGCCCGGATAGCGCTGGTGAGAACGGCCGGAGCCGCATCGGCGTCGCCGCGCAACGCGAACTCTATCTCGCCGCCGGGCCTGCGCACGACCGAGGCGATGTCCGGGATGGCTGCGAAATGCCGCTCCGCTGCCGCAACCTTGGCGTCGTCGCCGACGACCTGTGCTCGGTATACGCCACCGATGCGGAATCGCTCGGCGATATCGTCCACCCGCCCGCTGGCAAGGACCTTGCCGTGATCGATGATCGCGACCGAGGTACACAGCTCCTCGAGCTCGGGCAGGATGTGGCTGCTGATTACGATGGTCTTGCCCAGGGAGCGCAGCTCGCGCAGCAGCTCGCGCAGCTCAACCCTGGCGCGCGGATCGAGACCTGAGGCAGGCTCGTCGAGCAGCAGGACCTCGGGATCGTGCACGAGCGCGTGGGCGAGGCAGAGTCGCTGCTGCATGCCCCGGCTGAGCTCCTGCACGTATGCCCCGCGCTTGTCGGTCAGGTCGACCAGCTCGAGCAGGTCGCCGATCATCTGCTTCCTGCGCGACGTCGACAGGCCGTAGCAGCGGCCGAAGAAGTCGAGGTACTCCCAGACGCGCATGTCGTCGTAGACACCGAACGTGTCGGGCATATAGCCGATCACGTTGCGCACCGCATCAGGCTGCCGGCGGACGGAGTGTCCAGCCACCTCGGCGTCACCGGCGGTCGGCGGCAGCAGCGTGGCGAGCATCTTGAGCGTGGTGGTCTTGCCCGCACCATTGGGGCCGACCAGGCCGAAGATCTCGCCCTGCTCGATCTCCAACTCCAGGCCGGCGACGGCCATGCTGCGCCCGTAGCGCTTGGTCAATCGTTCGGTGCGCACCGCCACGGTCATTCGCTGAGCCCCTTCTTCATCCGATTGTGCCCTCGAGGCGTATCAACAGCTGGAACTCGCGTTGATCCTCGCCGAACTCGCCCGGCTCCGAACGGTTCACGAACCTGAACAGCACCGTGCCGCTTTCGTCGACGTAGCGCTGCGGCTCGGCGATGAGGTAGCTTTTGCTGGTTTCCGGATGCGCGAACTCGACCCACTTCTGGGTGGTGCGGTCGAATAGCTGGAAGTCGGGCAGCGTGTCGAGCGCCACGGCTGGATCTGGCGCAATCGGCTTGCCCCCCGGGCCCACGACGCCCCCGTCTTCACATGGTGGCATCGCGCAGTCGGCTGTCGGGCTCGCACTCGGCGCCGGGCTCTGGGCTGGGCCTGTGCCGAGCGGGTCGCCCTGGTCTGGCTGCTGGTCGGCCGGAAGTGGTTGGATGAGCTCACCGGTGCCGCGCAGTGGGCGAACGTCGCCCTGCGTCAGGGCGATCTCGAGCGAGCTGACGTCGAATGATCCGTCGAAGCGAGCGGGCCTGGCCTCGACCGTCATCGTGCCCCGGCTGAGGTACATCCTCCCGCCGTCACCCCAGCCATTGTCCGCGTCCGTCGCGACGATGGTGCGCCGGATCATCTGGTCGCTGAAGACCTGCTGCGAATCGAGCGTGACGCCGAGAGGGATCATGAACAGGCCCTCGCCGACTCGGTTGGGCACGTCGCCGACCAGGTCCACATCAAGGACTGCGCCCTTCCGCCACGCCAGCAGCAGCGGGGAGTCGGCAGACCCGACGCTGCCCCACGGGAAGAGCTGATCAATGACAGCGCGCCTGGTCGAAACCGTCCGTGCCTGCGCCTGGTCACGCGGGAAGGTGGAGCCGAAGATCATCTCGGACAACGCAAAACCCTGGAACACGTTGCTGGTGCTGACGTCGAGGTCGATCTCCTTGGATTCGCCAGCCTCGAGCGTTGGCAGGACGGCCGCGCCGCCGCTGAACAGGATGGCCACGTTCTCGAGGAGCGTGTCGGATCTGTTGGTGACCGTGCCGGTCAGCTTCCCGTTCGCCAACCGCAGCGACGCGTCGACCAGCGGTGCGTCGGCAGGGGCCTCGGCCCGGAACCCGCGCAGCACCCCAAAGCCGACCTCAAAGTTGCGCAGACGCGAGCTCGATGTACCGAAGAGGACGTCAAGCGGCACCTCTGTCTGGCCCGTCTGGGATTGGCTGGCCGGGTTTGAGAGGAGCGCGCCGCCGGGGATGCGCACGTCAAACGAGCGCCGGCTGGGCGAATAGATGCCGATGTAGGCCTGGCCGATGCCTCGGCCGGTGCCCTGTGCGGCGCGAACCACGGTGATCTGGTTGACGATCACGTCGCTGCCCTTGAGCGTCGCCCCCAGCCCGTAGCTGCCGACGGCGAAGACGACGACCAACGCCGGGATGGTGATCCAGGCCCACTCGCGCTTGTCGAGCCTGCGCAGGATCAGGTAGTTGATGGGGCCGATCAGGGCGATGTAGGCGACGAGCAGGATGAGCAGCTGCTCGATCGGCGGCAGGTCGATCGATGGCAGGTTCTGGAGCGCAAAGACGATCTGCGAGTCGTCGGTCACGGCCAGCGGGTTTAGAGCCGGGCCGGATGTTTGCGGCAGCAGGCGGTGCCACAGCACGTCGCTCGGGGTGCCCTCGGCGATCCACGGCTCGGCCGGGTTGAAGCCGATGAGAGTGACCGATCCGCGGCCATACCCGGCCTCGGCAGCGATCACGTCGTCGCCACTTCGAGCAAGGACTGTGCCGTGGTCGAGCGGTCCGGTGAGCGCAGGGATGGCTGACGCCGACGAGGGCAGCGCACCGAGGATGCCGCCAAGGTCGGCCGCTGGCACGTCGATTGTCTGAGCCGGGTCATAGGGCAGCAGCTCAGCGCCGAAGCCGCGGATGGTGCCGCCGCCGGTAGTCCCGCCAACGATGATGAGGCGGCCGCCGGCGCCGATCCACAGTCGCAGCGCGTCGAGCTGTTCGCGCGTGAGGTTGGCCGCGTCCACGTCCTGCCACACGAGGCGGTCGATCGCTGCCCACGCCTCGACGCGTGGAGGCAGGTCGGTGAGGGCAAGACTGATCACGGTCGCGGTTGACACGTTGGGGTTGACCATCGCGTCGGTGACCGCTGGCAGGAGCCCTTCCGGCTTCTCCGCCACCACCGCGACGATCGGGCTGTATGCATCGTGCGAGACGATCCGGATCTGCTGGGTGGCGACGACCTGTTCGCCGGTGACGAGGTCTATGTTCACGCGACTGCCGAAGAGCGCGGTCTGGGCATATAGCGTGAAGCGCTGCCGCGCGGGGCTCGGGAGAACAGCCTCGACGCCGTATTGCGATTGCGTCTGCTGCGTCCCGCGGATGCGCAGCTCACCGGTCAGGGCTGGTCCGTCGTTCTCGACCAGGACATTGACGGCGGTCCATGCGCCCGGCCGAACGTGGCCCTTGAGCAGTGGCGCGGCGCTGATCCGAAGGTCGGCGTTGACTGGCGGCGATGCCTGCGGCGAGGCACTCGGTGACGGGTCTGCAGCGAGTGCCGGCGCAGCCGAGGCGAGCAGGCAGAGGAACGCCGCTGCGATGAGGTGCCACCGAATCGCGGACCGAGAGAAATGCGCGCCAGGCGCTGATCGTGGCGGTCGCTGGTGACGGTACATCTGCCCTCAGGCTACGGAGTAAGTAGCGGCCGACTGGGGCGTGCTCCTACCCTACAGACGCGGTAGACGCATGCGGACCGGCGAAAGTTGCATGGGCCTGCCATGGGTACCGCAACGGCGGACGGCTACCATCGATCCGGTGCCCCAGCTCCTTCCATTCCGAGCCCTGCGCTACGACGCGTCCACCGTGCCCGACCTGTCGGTCGTGCTGTGCCCGCCGTACGACGTCATCTCCGGACCTGAGCGTGAGCTCCTCGCGGCACGCGACCCAAGGAACGCGGTCCACGTCGAGCTGCCGGACGGCGAAGACGGTGGCGCGACATCCCCCTACGAGGCTGCCGCGCGGACGTTCAGTAGCTGGATGGCCGATGGCACTCTGCGCCGGGATGAGCGCCCGATGATCTATCTCTACGAGCAGCCCTACCAGGCCGCCGATGGCTCCGAGCGCGCCGCGCGGGGGTTCTTCGCCAGGCTCCGACTCGAGCCCTACGGGCCGACGAACGGCGTCCTCCCACACGAGCACACCCTGAGCGGGCCCAAGGAAGACAGGTTTCGGCTGATGTCGGCGGTGCAGGCAAACCTCAGCCCGGTCCTGTTCCTGTACGACAACGGCGATCAGGGCGCCGCGGCCGAACTGCTGATAGACACCCTCACTGCCCGGTCGCCGGACCTCGAGGCGCTCGGTCCCGGTGGCCTGCTCAATCGGCTGTGGCTGGTCGACCCGGTCGAATCGGACGAGGCGCGCGG
>Ga0136618_10000672_pt1 | contig 12138 bp, 10 predicted proteins | sample AntDrymUQ3302106_2_FD_104805 | JGI IMG/M metagenome (GOLD analysis project Ga0136618, IMG submission 104805) | Polar desert sand microbial communities from Dry Valleys, Antarctica - metaG UQ330 (21.06) | ecosystem: Environmental > Terrestrial > Soil > Desert | place: Antarctica: Dry Valley... | reverse complement strand
GGTTCAGGTTCCCACAACGCATTCGCGACGAGCGTGACGGTGCGCACCAGGCCCGCCACGCTACCTGCGGCGAGCGGCGCAGGCGAGTCCGGCTCGGGCATCTGTTGACGAGACGGAGCGGCTTGTCGATCCGATAGAGTCCAAGTGGTCTCGAACACTCGCCGAAGGGCGCGGTCGGGAGTGGAACCCCGAAAGGCGACGCGATTCAGTCAGCGCGCCCCGGATGAGCCCCATAAGGGATGAGGACCCACGAGCGAAAGCCAGCCTGGACCTGGCCCCGGCGATGTGCCTCCCAAGGTTGGCCAGTGCGGTGGCACGTGTCGCCACTGCCGCACCGAGCATCGCCCTCCGCGCGTGGCCGACACACGAGGGCAGCTGGTCTAACGACGGAGCGTTGGCGATCGCAGCTGCTGCGGCTGGGCACGAGTGGCCGCTGGCAGGACCTCGGCAACTCCTGCGTCCCGCTTGCTGAGATGGTCGAGGTCGACTCCCTCAACGTCGCCGGATGGTCGCTGTGGCGCGATCCAAGTGGTCTGTTGCGGACGTTTTCGCCGCCTGTGCCGCAACGAGGGATCTAGGCGCGCGTGGCACCTCGTCTGCACTCCGTCGGAGCCCGAGGGCTCGGACTCTGGCACCGGTATCTCTACAAGCCCTATTACGTGCATGCGCCGAAGCGGCTCGTGCACCGGTTCACGGGCGACCTCACGGTGTCGGAGACACACCTTCCCTGGGGGCTGCCGATCAGCTTCCAGCCAGGCAGCATAATCGGAACCCAGCTCGTGCGCACTGGTGTACACGACATCGTTCTCAGTGAGGCGCTCGCCCGAGTCACAGATCGTGGTGACGCATGTGTCGATGTCGGCGCTAACATCGGCTACACCACGAGCTTGCTCGCCAGTTGCTCCGGGCCCGCGGGTCGGGTGATCTCGTTCGAGCCGGCTCCCGACACCTTCGTGTTCCTCACCGAGAACATCCGGTCGTGGCGCGGCGCACCGATCGCGGAGATCGATGCTCGCCAGATCGCCCTCTCGAGCGTGGAGTCAGAGCTCACGCTTACGACCCCCGCAGGCCACTCTGGTGACGCAGGTGGTCGCACACTCGAGACGGTCGGAGACCGGCTAGCCGAGGTCCAGGTGCAGGCCTCGACTCTCGATGCCGTTGGTCTGGACCGCATCGACGTACTGAAGATCGACGTAGAGGGACACGAACTTGCGGTCCTCCAGGGCGGTGACGGCGTACTCCGCCATCACGATGCCCGGGACATCGTGTTCGAGGACCATCGACCGCCGCCGACGGCGGTCACGCAGCGACTGTCCCAGGCGGGCTACACGATCTTCCGCGTCGAGCAGCGCGTCGGTGGCCCGCGACTGGTCGAGGACATCGAACGTGATTTCGCTGTGTACTGGGACGCTCCGAACTATCTGGCGACCATTGATCCGTCGCGCGCGTCAGCCCGCTTCAAACAGCCGGGTTGGCACTGCCTGCGACCACGTAGACGGTAGCGGCGGGCGTCCCGAGTTGCGGATAGCACTCTTCCACGCGAAGCTTCCTCTGACGGGCGTGAAGCCCAGCGGTGCAGATGTGTATGTCGCACGTCTGGCGGGCGCTCTCGCCGCAGCGGACCACGAGGTCGAGACGTGGGCCTTCGGCGCGGCCGACCCAATCGCGCGCACGCGCCGCCGCGCGTTACGACCCGCAAGCTGGGGGGATCGAAAGGTCGTGCGCCAGTACGTGGCGCCACTCTTGCTCAACGCGCGCAGCGTAGCCGCCGCCGATGTCCTGCATCTCTTCGGTGATGACACGTTCTTCGTTCGACGTCGTGTGCCGACGGTGCGGACGTTTCTCGGTTCCGCGCTCTTCGAGAGCCTGACCGCTACATCGACCAAACGCCGAATCAACCAGATGATCACGTTTCGGATGGAACAGCTCGCTGGTCGACTCGCCAATGCGCGCTACGGCATTGGGCCCGATTCAGAGTTGCTGTACCGCGCAGACGGGGTGCTCCCCTCCGGAATCGAGCTCGCGCCGCTGCCAGCGGGAGCGAAGGCTGCCAGGATCCTCTTCGTCGGCACGTGGGAGGGTCGCAAGAGAGGCCACCTCGTGCACCGGGCTTTCATGGATCACGTCCAGCCAGCGCTGCCAGCGGCCCAGCTGGTTATGGTCAGTGATCGCTGTGACGAAGGGCCCGGCGTGACCTGCGTCCAGGCGCCGTCGGATGCCGAGCTCGCCCAGCTCTACGCGTCAAGCCGGACGTTCTGCCTTCCGAGCTCCTACGAAGGGTTTGGCCTGCCCTATCTCGAGGCCTTGGCGCACGGGCTTCACATCGTCGCGACACCGAACTTCGGATCGCTCGCGCTGCTCCAGGGAACTGCGTCGTCAGTTGTCGGCGTCGATGAACTGGGGCCTGCCCTGTTGCAGAGCCTGACGCGGTCGCCCTCGCAGATTGCGCGGGATACGGAGGATCTGCGTAACAGAGCCCTTCGTTACTCGTGGGCGCGTGTCGTCGCGCTGCACGAGCAGGCTTATGGGCTTGCGATCGATCGCTTTAGCCAGGGCGTTCGGCGCTAGCCGCTGCGCGGTAGGCATCGAGCGTCAGCTCAGCGGTGCGTCGCCAGGTGAGGCGCTGCGCGAGCTCGAGTCCTCGGGCGCGCCGCACAGGGTCCCCCTGCAACGCGAGCTGGACCCCCTTCGCATAGCCCGAAACGTCGCGGGCGGCTGCGAAGTAGACGATGTCGCCTGCGATCTCCTCGATCGCGCTGCCGGAGATCGCAACGACGGGCACGCCTGATGCGAGGCCTTCGAGCGCGGTCAAGCCGAATCCTTCCAACAAGGAACTGGAGACGATCGCGCTGGCGTCGCGATAGAGCCGGGGCAACGCTGACGGCGGAACGTAGTTCAGAATCCGTACGCGCCGGCGCAAGGACGGATGCGATCTCAGCCACTCGCGTACGGTCGGCCAGTCGCTGGCCCAACGTCGCGTCTTGTTGCCCGCAAGCACCAGCCCAAGCGCGGGCTGCTCGGCGGCGACGAGTTCGAAGGCGCCCAGGAGGGTGCCAAGATCCTTGCGCTTGATCATCGCTCCGACGTGCAGAAGGTAAGGCTGGCGCATGCCGCGCAACGCGTCGCGGCGAGTGTCCAGCGGCCCCGGCTCGCATGGGCAAAAGTGCTCGCTTACCCCAAGATGCACAACGCGGCAGCGCTCCGGCTCGACCTCATAGTGCGTGAGGAACTCGTCGCGCGTGTACGCCGAGTCGCACAGGAACAACGCAGTGTGTTCGAGAGAGCGTCGGATGACCCCATCGAGACGCTCTGGCAGACCCGGAGGATGGCATTCAGGCAAGGTCAGGTATCCGATGTCGTGCACGGTCGCCACACGTCGCGCTCCCGGTATTGCGGGAGCGTGGAAGTTCGGGCCGTGCACGACGTCAACCCCCACCGTGCGCGCCAGATCCGCTTCCGAGGAAGCGACGATCACGGGTCCGCCGACTGCTGCGAGCACATGACGATGGCGTCTGCTGACCGCGTGGATCACCTCATCGGGAGCGAGCGCGCCGAGCTCCTGGGCGAGCCGCAGAGTGTACTGACCAATACCCGTCAGGCGCCGCCCAAGCCGCGCATCCAGAAGCGCGCGCATCAACCTTCGTGTTCGCCCACGGCCCGAACGAGAGCGGTTCGACCGTTGATCGGCACGAGTGCGAGTCTACAGTCGCGGCCATAGGACACTGCGGCAGTTGTTAGATTCAGACGCCATGCACAGGCTCGGCGATCTGGCGGCGCGCAAGTTCGCCACGTGCTTCGTGGGCCGGATCATCCGCCGCACGGTCAGGGAGCACCACTACGTGTTTCCTCCCGGTTGCGGGAGCGCCGTCAGGATCGGTCCCGGTGCCGTCCTCAACGATGCGTTGTTGAACGTCTCATGCGGCTCGATCACGATTGGCCGAGATGCCATGCTCGCCCACGGCGTGTCGATCCTTACCGGGACGCACGACTACCGCGTGTTCGGAGCGGATCGGAGATACGCGATCCCTGACCGCGGATACGACATCGTCGTTGGCGAAGGCGCTTGGATCGCGTCGAATGCCACTGTGCTCGGACCATGCCGCATCGGCGACCATGCGGTAGTCGCTGCTGGTTCCGTCGTCACCTCTGACGTTGCCGCATACTCGGTTGTCGCCGGCGTGCCAGCACGGGTCATCTCTCAGATTCCCCGACCGTAGGGAGAGACTTCCTAGACTGGACGGCGTAACACGACGATTGTGTAGCTCGTCAACAGCGCGACCGGGTAGCGTAGAAGAAGTGCGTCTTGACGTCCTCCAAACGCTGCAGGTGGGGTGACCGGCAGTAGTACGTATGGCCGAAGCCAGCGACATACTCGTCGATCTCGAAGCCCGACCGGCGCAGGCGTCGCACCTGGCCTCGAGTGGGCCCCCGACACCAGCGATAGTAGGCGCGAAACTTGCCGTGCTTGCCGCTGATCGATCGATAGGGCTGAAGGCGCAGCAGAACGCGCGCGGCAAGTCGCTCGGGGATGATCCGATTCACGACGAATGGTGCGCTGAATAACGTAGGGAAAAAATGAATCGCCACTCCGCCCGTAGCCAGCATCGCACAGATGTTGCGATGCATCGGCTCGGGGTGGCGCACATGTTCGACGACCTGCTTGGACACGACGAGATCGAAGCGCTCGTGTAACGACCTCAAGGTGATGTCGAGTTCGAGCTTGCGCACGTCGTCGGGTGCCTTGGCCAGTTCTTCGGCGTCAATGTCGACGATCGTATAGGTGAGGTTGAGCCGATCACGCTCGTCGCGCGACAGCAGGGGGTTGGCGCCGCCTCCACCTCGCATACTGACATCCCAGGCGAAAGGCGGCTCAGCACGACATCGGGGACGGCCTCGAAGCATGCATGAGACGTCGTGTATCGCGTGTTCACCTCGAACCTCCGCAACCTGGTACGGGTCAGACCCGGACCACTTCGGGGGCATGACCGACATCCAGAGGCTCGCCAGCAGGAGATCGCCTGTCGCGCGGCCTCGTGCTTGCGGCCTGGCGCCTGGGGTCGAGATCGACGCGTGCTCGGATCAGCCAGTAGCTCAGTACGCCCATGGCGAACCAAAGGAACGGGCCCGCGGGCACTCCGATCGTGGTCGGCCCGGCAAAGCTCGCAGCCAGTAGCGCGAATAGGGGAGCCGCAATCGCAGCAAGGTTCAGTCGCAAGGTCAGGTCTTTGACTCGGGGGATCCGGGTGCTCGCGAGCGCCAGCACCGTAAGTAGCAAGATGATGAAGACAGCCATCCCCGGGATGCCGACCTCGAGCACGAGGAAGTTCCAGAGCGTCTCGGTGTTCAGCTGCTCGTACTGCTCGCGATTTCCGAAGGCGAAGCCGGCCGCCCCCACTGAGCCGACACCCAGCCCGAGCGGATAGCGTACGGCGTACTCGCCCACCTTGGCGACGCTCGACCCCCTCTCCCTTTTGTATGTCGTCACGAAACGGGTGGGAGTGATCGTTGTGGCGCGCTTGGCGGTGCTGTTGCTGGGGCCGAGTTGCTGGAAGACGGCGAAGATGAGTACTGCAGCGAGCGCGAGACCGACGGCGAGCCTTGACGCATATCTCGATGTGGCGACAAGCAGGGCGAATGCTGTGACCGAGACGAACGCGATCACGATCCCCGCCCGGCTACCCGATGTCGCGACGGCCAGGGCGAGCGCGACGGCCATCGGCAGGATCGCGAGGCGCAGCCCGCCGCGTGCCCACATCAGCATTGCCATGAGTGCAGGAAGCGCGAGCGCTGCCGCAAAGGCGCCGCCGCCTAGGTCAGAGCCCAACCCGAAGGGCCGTACCGCGATCGTGCCGTCGTCGTTGAACGCGACGCGCCCTGCCCCGGTGAACGCACCGGTACCATAGATCCGTTGTTGATACCCCGGGCCCCAATCGGCCAGCTCTGCTGGGGTAAGCGTCGACTGGATGAAGCTCACGACGCCGCCGGCCGCAGCGCAGACGACGAGGATGATCGCCAACTTCCTCAGGCGGCTTTCGCTGCGCATGACTGCGTAGCCGAGGAAGAACAGCGGCACGAACTCGAGATGCTGACGCGCCCCTGCGAGGCCGGCTCGCACGCCCGGCGCGCTTGGATTGAAGAGTTCGACTGCGACGATGGCGGCAAATGCGAGCACGAAGCCACCGAGAGGCGGCAGGTGCAGGCGTTGCTGCGACGCAGTGGTTCGTAGCAGCACGCCGAGGGCAATCGCGATGACCAGGACGTCCCGTGCAAGCGTGACGAACGGACTGCCGGTGCTGAGCTTCACGTAGCCGTCCAGCAGCCCGAGGTAGAGAGCGAGCGCCGCGAGAGTCTGGTCGACTCGTCGGTGCTGAAAGCACCAGCACGCGAAGAGCAGGAAGCCGATGACCGCCAAGGCGGGCGGGCCTGGACTAAGGAGCTCTCTCAGGATCTGGTCGCTCACGATCGCTTGCCTCGCGCTATCGACACGAGAACGCTGCCGCAGAAGCCATCCGAGGCCTCCCGTGCAGTTGTCACGTTGTCATCCATGCTTTCATTCCCCGACCTTGTGCGGCATCTGTGGCTCAACAGCGGACCGCCAGGGTGCCGCCGTTGCAGCGATGAACGCGATGTTGGTTCATCGAGGGCCAGACGACGAAGGTTCCTACATCGACCCCTCCGGCGTCGCACTCGGCGCCCGTCGTCTGAGCATCATCGATGTCGATGGCGGTCATCAGCCGATCGCCAACGAAGACGGCACGGTGTGGGCAGTCCTCAACGGCGAGATCTACAATCATCCTCGGCTGCGGACCGACCTGCTGGCGCGTGGTCACGCGCTGCGCTCGAGAACGGACACCGAGGTCCTGGTTCATCTCTACGAGGACTACGGCGACGCGCTCGTCCATGCGCTGGAGGGCATGTATTGCTTCTGCATCTGGGACGCGCGACGCGAACGACTGCTCCTTGCGCGCGATCGCTTTGGCGAGAAGCCGCTGTTCTACCGTGCTTGGGGCAAGCGTCTGACGTTCGCCTCGGAGTTGACCGCGCTCCAGAGTGGACTCGACCAAGCCGACGCCGTGGATCCCGTCTCGCTCATGGCGTTGCTGGCCCTCGGCTACGTTCCCGGCGCGCGCAGCATGCTTCGCGACGTCAGCCAACTCCCGCCCGCGAGCGTCCTGACCTGGAGCCTGGAGGATCCGCTCGCCCGGGTGTCTCGCTACTGGCAGTTGCCAGATCTCCGTCCGTCCGCACATGGATCACTCGCCGAGCTAGCAGACGAGCTCGATGGCCATTTCGCCAACGCGGTGGACAGCAGGCTCGTTGCCGACGTGCCCGTCGGCGTGCTGCTGTCGGGAGGGTTGGACTCGGCGCTCGTGGCCGCCTACGCCGCGCAGTTGTCCAATGATCGGATCAAAACGTTCACGGTCGGTTATGACCAGGGAGATGTCGACGAGCGGGATGCCGCGCGCCGCGTCGCAACGATCCTCGACACGGAGCACAGGGAGCTGATCCTGACGTCGGCAGCCGTTGCCGACCGCGTGCCGATGCTCCTGCGCCAGCTCGACCAACCCGTTGCCGACCCGGCGCTGGTGGCCCTCCACGCGGTGTGCGATCTCGCGCGCGAGCACGTGACGGTCGCCGTCGGGGGGGAGGGAGCGGACGAGCTGTTCGCCGGCTACCCTCGCTATCGCTGGCTGGCGCTCTCCAGCCGGATCGCACGGGTCGCACCCGCACCGCTGCTGGCGTTGGGCGCCGGCGCGCTGCGCTCCGCCACGCTGGATGGCCGGCTCGGGCGACTGGCAGAGGTCGTGAGCCCCGGTGACGTCGTCGAGCGCTACGTGCATTGGGCCACCGACGGTCTCGCGGGGACCTCGTGCGACATCTGGGGCGCCGCGCTGCGCCAGCAGGGGTCGCCGTTCGATCCGGTCGCTGACGCGCGGCACGTCATAGCTCGATCTGGGGTCTCGGGGATCGTGCGCGCGTTCATGACCCTCGATCTGGAGCGTGGGCTGCCGGGTGACGTCCTGGCGAAGGCCGACCGCTCGAGCATGCTCTGTTCGCTCGAGATGCGAACCCCGTTTCTCGATCGCTCGCTCGCAGAGTTCGCCGCGTCGGTCCCGATCGCTGCTCATGCGGGGCCGCGAAACAAGCATCTGCTGCGAACTCTATTCGAGCGCACCCTGCCCCAGCTCGGCGAGGCGAAGCGCAAGACGGCATTTCGCGTGCCGCTGGCAGAGTGGCTCAGGGGGCCGCTGCGACCCGCCCTCGAGGCGCAGGTCGCGCGGGGTCCGGCCTTCTCCGAGGAATGGCTCGATCGTCGCGCCGTGCGCGTGCTCGTCGATCAGCATCTGCGTGGTCGCGCGGACCACTCGCGGGTATTGTGGTCCGTGCTCACCTTCGGCTCCTGGCTCGACGCACAGCGTGGGACGTCCTCGCTGTGAGTCGACCGCGGGTGATCCTCACGACACCGGATTATCCCCCGGCTACGGGTGGAATCCAGCGCCTGATGTGGGGCCTGGTGACGCACGCGACCGGCTGGACGACCCGCGTGGTGACGCTCGATCATCCCGACGCCGCAGGCGCACCGGCGCCGGTATCGACCCGACGCGTAAGGAGTTCGGAGGCGTCGCGTCACACGGCCATCGCCCGTCTCAACCTGGCGACGATTTGCGAGGGCCTGTCCTGGCGGCCCGACGCGGTTGTCTCGGGCCACCTCGTGACCAGTCCCGGCGCGGTGCTGTTGGGTGAGCTGCTGAGGATCCCGAGCTTGCAATACGTCTATGCGAAGGAGCTCATCCATCGTCCCCGGCTCGGCCGCTTTGCGACCACTCGCTCCAACGCCACCGTCGTGCTGAGCGAGCACGCTGCCGAGATCGCGCGAATGGCCGGTGCGGATGCGACGCGCCTGCACGTCATAGCGCCGGGTGTCGACTTCGCCGAGCGCAAACGGGCAGGCGACGGGGTTCCGACGATCCTCACGGTCGCACGGCTCACCGATCGCTACAAGGGGTTCGACGTGATGCTCCGAGCGATGGCGCTGGTGCGCGCCCGGATCCCGGCTGTGCGGTGGGTCGTGATCGGCGATGGCCCGTTGCGAGGCGAGCTCGAGCGCACGGCGCAGACCTGGGGGCTCGATGCAAGCGTCCTGTTCTGTGGTCACGTCTCCGATGAAGAGCTCGATGGCTGGTTCGCACGTTCCCACGTGTTTGCCATGCCCAGTAGGCTGCCGGCCAGAGGAGGCGGTGAGGGGTACGGGCTCGTGTACCTCGAGGCCGCCGCACGCGGCCTGCCATGCGTGGCCGGCAACGTCGGAGCAGTCGCCGAAGCCGTGATCGACGGCGAGACCGGTCTGCTGGTGGATGCCTCCGATCACGTCCAGACGGCAGGGGCACTCGTCGAGCTCCTCGCCGATGTCGACCGCGCAGCCGAGCTTGGGGCCGCCGGACGAGAGCGTGCGCGTACCCTGACCTGGGACCGCATGGCGATCGCTCTGCAAGCGCTTGTCGTAGATCTGGTGGCCTCGCGCGGGTGAAGGTCCTGTATGTCAACCACACGGGAGCGTTGGGCGGGGCAGAACACTCATTGCTGACGTTGTTGGAGGGTCTTCCCCAAGCGGTGGTGCCGATCGTCGCGAGTCCCGAGGGCCCATTGCACGACCGAGTGCGAGCGCTGGGCGTGCGGGTCGAGGTGCTGCCCGGTACCAGCGGCTCGTTTCGACTGCATCCCGTGCGCACCCCGCGCGCGCTGCTGGACATCGCCCGCAGCGCGGTCACGGTTCGGGCGATCACGCATCGCCTCGATGTGGATCTTGTACATGCGAACTCCGTGCGCGCGGGACTGATCACGGCACCCGGGCGCCTGGCCGCGTGCCCGCCTGCGGTGGTGCATGTGCGTGATGTCGTCCCGTCGGGCGGTGCCGGCGCGCTGGTGACACGCGTCCTGCGGCTGGGGGCTCACAAGGTCGTCTGCATCTCCGAGCACGTCGCGAGCAGCTTTGGGAGGCGCCACGTGACCGTGATCCACAACGGGGTTGATCTGCGGCGCTTCGACCCGAACGCGAGTGATCGAGACGCTCACCGCGCCAAGCTCGGCCTCGGCCCCGGCGATCGCGCGCTCGGGGTCGTGGCGCAGATCACCCCATGGAAAGGACAGGACGATGCGATCACCGTGCTGGCCGCGGTGCGTCGCCGGCATCCGCGAACGCGGCTGCTGCTGATCGGAGAGGCGAAGTTCGTTTCGCGCGACACGCGGTTTGACAACGGTGCATTCAAGGCTGCGCTCTTTGAGAAGGCTCGTCAGCTGGGCATCGGTGACGCGGTGACGTTCCTCGGGGAGCGTGCGGACATCCCCGCGCTCATGCACGCGCTCGACGTCGTCCTCGTCCCGTCGTGGGAGGAGCCGTTCGGACGCAGCGTCATCGAAGCGATGGCTATGGAGCGCGCAGTGGTCGCGACCAGCGCCGGGGGGCCGAGTGAGATCATCGACGGCGGCGTGACGGGATTGCTGGCGCCGCCGCGCGACATCAGGGCATGGACTCGGCAGGTCGCTTGGCTGCTCGACGACGACGAGTTGCGCTCGCGCCTTGGGCACGTAGCGCGGGCATCCCTCACCGGCCGCTTCGATGCCGCGACGCATGTGCGGCGGATCGTCGAGATGTATCGCACGCTGGTCGTCGGGTAGAGCGATCTGAAGAACTACGTGCCGCGAACCGGTACCCGCTTTGCTTGATGCCCGGGCGCTGCGGGCGCTTGCATGCGCCGGTCGTCGATGGCCTCGAGAAGGACCGTCGTAAGCCGTTCTCGAAACGTACCTCGCGAGAACGTTCTCGCGTGCTGTGCGATCAGTTCCGGCGTCGAGGAGATGGCATCGCAGCACCTCAGCGCCTCGAGCAGCGCATCCACCGAGTGCTCTCCGAAGAAGACCCCGGTGACCCCGCTTTGAATCGTCTCCAGCGCACCGCCGCCCGCGAACGCCACGACGGGCTTGCCGGCGGCGTTCGCCTCCACCGGCGTGATGCCGAAATCCTCGGTACCGGGCAGGCAGAATGCCCGGCAACGCTGGAACAGCTCTGTGGTGTCCGCATCCGGGAGTCGGCCGAGGAAGCGGACCGTCGGCCCGGCGCGGCTACGCAGGTCGGCGATGGCCGGGCCGGTCCCGACCACATCGAGGCCGAGTCCAGCACGCGTTGCGGCGTCGACGACGACGTCCACGCGCTTGTAGGGCAATAGACGGGAGACGACGAGCAGTCGGTCGCCCCGCGGGGTGGGCGCAAAACGATCGACGTCGACCGGTGGGTAGACGACAGGCGCGTCACGGCCATAGCGCTGGCGGATGCGCGCGCGCACGAGTTGGCTGATCGCGATGTAGAGGTCGGGACGTCTGGCGGCGCGCTGATCGAGACTTCGAAAGGCGCCAACGAACGGGGAGAGGACGCGTTGCGCCGCGGCGGGCGCCATGTAGTCGCCGTACAGCCAGCGCGGCGGCGTGTAGCAGTACACCGCGTGGAAGGCGCGCGGTGTGGTGCGCACGGCGTGAGCCCAGCCGCTCGAGCTCGAGATGACGAGCTCGGCGTCGATGGTCCCAAGGGATCTGAATGCTGCCGGGTAGAGAGGAAAGAGCGCGCGAAAGCGGCGGTCGACGGGAATCCTGTCGAGGAAGCTCGTGCGAATATCGAGTGGCGCGAACTCCGGGAACGTCGACTCGCGACGGTACAGCGACGCGTACAGTGGCGCGCCCGGGAACATCGCAGCCAACTCGAGCACGACGCGCTCCGCGCCGCCGCGCTGGTTGAGGTAGTCGTGGACGAGCGCGACATTGCCTGGGAGGCGATCTGTTGGTGCGGGCGCGGCGACCGAGTGGTCCGTGCTGGTCTGGTCCGCTGCTATTCTGAGCCGTCCTCTCCGGGGGGCGGATGCGCATCTGCGTGAGGTGGGCACGCGGATGGCGGTGGCGGCGCATTAGGTCGCACTTCTATTCAACCGCACCCGGACTGCCCGACCGTATGAACGATACCCACCAAGGAACATTACGCGACTACGTACGGGTGCTGCGTGGCAATCGCACGGTGATCGTGGCCGTGACGCTGTTGTTCGCAGGCGTTGCAGCTGGGTTGTCGTTCTCGCAGGAGCCGCAGTACGTCGC
>Ga0136618_10000670_pt1 | contig 12144 bp, 9 predicted proteins | sample AntDrymUQ3302106_2_FD_104805 | JGI IMG/M metagenome (GOLD analysis project Ga0136618, IMG submission 104805) | Polar desert sand microbial communities from Dry Valleys, Antarctica - metaG UQ330 (21.06) | ecosystem: Environmental > Terrestrial > Soil > Desert | place: Antarctica: Dry Valley... | reverse complement strand
CGTTTTTGTTTCTTGCCTTTACGGTGATGGTTTTCGGCTGGTGGCTGACCAACGAAGTCATCAGCCCGATTGAAAAAGTTTCCCTGCTCGCCAAAAGTCTGGAACGCGGCGCGGTTTCCCTGCCGAGAACTTCAGGCTCGACTGAAACCGACGAGCTTCTTCAAACCTTGAATCGAAATAATCAGCAAATACAAAATCTGGTCGCTTTGATGAACAAAGTCGCGGGCGGAAATTTGGACGTAACGCTCGCGCCTTTGCAAAATTCCGACCGATTGAGCAGCGCGTTTCAAAAACTGCTTGCCAAGGTTTCCGAATCTATCTGTGCCAAACAGGATTTGGAAAAACTCGAAACCGCCGTCGATAAACTAAGACAGGAAGTTTCTCAAGTAAAAAACGGCAAGTTTGACTTTGAAATAAATACGGATTCCGTGCGGACGAAGGAAATTTCTGAAAGTATAAATTCCCTGCTGCAGCATCTCAACAATCTGGCGGGTCGGGTAAAAAGCCAATCGCTGGATGCGAGAAACTCGGCTGGCGAGGCGCAGAAAAGCGTGCAGACGGTTATTCAAACAAACGAAAACAAAACTCTCAAGATGAATCAAGCCGCGCTCGCGCTCGCACAGATTCCGAACAACCTCAGAAAAATTTCCGAAGAACTTGCAGTTTTTGTTTTGCCCGCCAACGATTCAATCGAAAAAGCCCGCCGCGGAACGCAGACCGCGCAGGAAAGTCTGAATGCCGTCAGCGAATTTCGCAGACAAATTCAGGAAACCGTCAAACGTATCGGACAGTTCGATAAATACTCCAGGGAAATTTCCAAAATCGGCAGAACAATCGAAGATTTCGTCAATCGGACAAATATGATTGCGCTCAACGCTTCGATAAAAGCCGTCGAAGCCGAGGAGAAAAACCACGGGTTTTCCGTTCTGGCGGAAGAGCTGGAGAATTTATCAACCCGCGCGGAAAACACCGGCAAGCAGATTTTATCGCTCAATAAAACTTTTTCGGCGCAAATCGGCGAAGCCGAACAGTCTTTGCAGGCGGCAATCGGCGAAGCGTCAAACCTTTCCGAATTTGCCGTCGAAACCGGCAACAGTTTGAGCGAGATGGAAAAATACATCGGGAATTTTTTGAAATTGCAGGAAAAGCTCGTCCTCTATTCGGGCGAGCAGACAACCGAAACCGAGCAGGCTTTTCAAGTTTTTGTCGGCTCGATTGCCGAATCGGAAAACGCCGTAAAAATCCTGAAAGAATCCGAAGCGCACATCGCGCAAGTGTCCGGCTCGCTGGAAATTTTGCAGTCAGCCGCGGCGAATTTTAAAGCATCTTCAACCACCGACAAGGACGCTCAAAATACTCCGGTTCAAGGAGAAATAAAAATTTATGCAAACGAATCCGCTCTGGAATTTGTTGATTAAAATTTTTTCGCTTCTGGCGATAATTTTTCTGATTCTCGGCGCGAGTCTGGTCGGTGCTTCGTATTTCGGCTTGACGGAAAATAGAATAGCCGGAGTTTTGACCGTTTTCTTCGCATCGGTTTTAGCAATTTCCGCCGTCGCCGCGCTCACTTTTTCCAATTTTAAAATGAGCCGCGAAATCAAGGAAGCCGGCGAGATTGCACATCATCTCGCGCAGGGCGAATTTTTCGACGAGGAAACCGAAGAACACAGCAATTTACTTTTCGCGCTTCAGGAAATTTCCGCATATCTGCGGGAAAAGTCGTTGATTGCCGACCAAATCGCCGTCGGCAATTTTTCTTCTAAAACAGTTTTGCGTTCGGACGCGGATGTCTTCGGTCAATCGCTGAAAAATATGTCGGACAAACTTCGCCATACGGTTCAGACTCAGGAAAAACGCGACCGGCTGCAAAGTTCCATAGTCAAACTTTTGTCCGAAGTGTCGGAAGTTGCGGCGGGCGATTTGACCGTCCAAGCCGAAGTTTCGCCGGAGATGACGGGCGAAATCGCCGAAGCGTTTAACCGGATGACAAAGGAATTGCGCTCGCTCATCAAACAGGTCAAAGACGTGACGTTTCAAGTCGGCGCGTCCGCCAACGCCATCAACGACACGACCGAACAACTTGCCCGCGGAAGCGAAGCGCAAGCCTCCCAAATCTCCTGGACGACATCGGCAATTTCGCAGATGGCTTTGCAGATTCAAGAAGTTTCCGGCAATGCCTCGCTTTCGGCGCAGGTCGCGGGCGACGCGCTGGAGAATGCGCGTTACGGAACGAAAGCCGTCGAGGACAACAGCAATGCGATGAATTCGATTCGCAAACGAGTTCAGGAAACCGCCAAGCGAATCAAAAAACTCGGCGAACGCTCGCAGGAAATCAGCCAGATTGTCGGATTGATTGACGACCTTTCCGAGCGCACGAGTCTGCTTGCACTCAACGCATCTCTACAAGCCTCAGCCGCCGGCGAAGCGGGAGTCGGATTCGCCGTCGTCGCCGAAGAAGTCGAACGACTCGCTGAACGCTCAAACCGCCTGACGCAGCAAATCGCCCATCTCGCGCAGACGAATCAAACCGAAACCAAAGACGTGGTGGCTTCGATGGAAGAAACGATTCACGAAGTCGTCGTCGGCTCAACTCTGGCTGACCGCGCCGGACACGCGCTTGTCGAAATCGAACAGGTTTCGACGCGCCTTGCCGAATTAATCGGCTCAATCTCGGATTCCGCTAAAAGACAAGCCGCCAGTTCTGAAGATATTTCCAAAGCAATGGCGAACATTTCAAAAGTTACCGAACTCGTCCAGACAGGAGCAAAACGCGCCGCCGATTCGGTTAAAATGCTGGTCGAGCTTTCGGATGAATTGCGCGGTTCGGTCGCCCCGTTCAAACTTCCTGAAGATTCGAGATTCAGGATTCAGGATTCAGGATTTAGAATTCAGGATTCAGAATTCAGGATTTAGAATTCAGAATTCAGGATTTAGGATTCAGAATTCAGGATTTAGGATTCAGAATTCAGGGTTCAAAATCTTAAATCCTGAATCTTAAATCTTAAATCCTGAATCTTAAATCTTAAATCCTGAATCCTGAATCTTAAATCCTGAATCCTGAATCTTAAATCCTGAATGAATTTAACCTATGGACGCTGAAATTTTACAATTTGTCGAACAAGCCGAACACTCTCTGCCGAAGATTCGTACCGGCATTCTCGTCTGCGCCCGCGAAGGAAATCTTTACGGCGGATTGAATTCGGCAATTTGGGAAGTCGGTTCAATCAAAGATGCCGCTTCGGTAAACGGTTTTGAGGAGATAGAAAAATCCGCTTCGAGTCTCGAAGAAAAACTCAAGCTGTTTGCCGGCACAAAAGAAAATCTCGCCGACGAGCAATCGCGCCAATTTCTTGACGAACTTGCCCGACTTGAAACTTTGGTCGCAAAAGTTAATTTCAGTCTCAATGATTTTTCGATGGATGTCGCCGATTTTGTCGACGATTATTTCGAGAGCATTCAAGCCGGTCAACCGGCGCAGGAAATTAGCCGGGAAATTGCCGCCGCGCCGGAAGAAGAATTTGAAATTGACGAGGAAATGCTGGAAATTTTCGCCCTCGAAGCCGAAGAGTTGGTGGGAAGCATCAATGCGAATCTGAAAATTCTGGAAAATTCACGCAATAACCGCGAAGCACTTCTCGAAGTTCGCCGCAGTGCTCATACCTTAAAAGGCTCGGCAGGAATCGTCGGTCTGAAAAAACTTTCGCAGGTCGCTCATCGGGTTGAAGATTTGCTCGATTATCTGGCGGAAAACGATATTGATGCCGACGACCGGGTTTTTGAATTGCTTTTGACCGCGACCGATTGTTTCGGGGCTTTGGCAATCGGGGAAAATTCCGCTCAAATAACTGCAAAAATTTCTCGAATCTACGAAAGCTGCGATGACATCTTAGCTTCGCTTAAAAAAAAAACTTCACAGATTTCCGCCGTCCTCTCGTCTGAACTGAAAACGGAAATTGCTCCGTCGACAGATGCGGAAACAACGGAGAATCAAAATCAAGCTCTGCCCGCTCAAACCCGTCCGATTGTTCGCGTTTCGCTTGAAAAGCTCGACGATTTGGTCAGATGCGTGAGCGGTCTGGTCGTCAGCCGCTCGGTTTTTGAACAACGTCTGACCGAACTCGAACGGCAAACCGAAGAGCTTCGGCACAGCACGCGCCGCCTGCAATTTTCCGCCGGCAAACTCGAAATTGATTTTGAAGCCGGCATACACGAAGTCCAGAGTCCGGAATCCAGAGTCCGGAGTCAGACGGAAATTCAAAGTTCAAACTTCAAAGTTCAAAGTTTTACTTCCAAAGTCAGTAATCGGCAATCGGCAACCGGCAATTCGCAATCATTCGATTCGCTCGAATTCGACCGTTACACCGAATTCCACCAAATAACGCGCGAACTAATCGAAACGGCTGCCGATAATTCCGCTATTAACTCGGATTTAACCACGCTCAGAAGTAATTTTGAAATGCTTTTCGACAGCCAAAACCGCCTGATTGACGAGATGCAGGACAAACTCCTGCGTCTGCGGATGGTTTCCTTCGGCTTGCTTTCAGTTCGGCTGCAGCGCATCGTGCGGGTAACTTGTGAAGAAGAAGACAAGCAGGCGGAACTTCACATCGAAGGCGAAAATCTGGAAATTGACACGCAGATTCTCGACTCATTGGTCGAACCGCTTCTGCATCTGCTTCGCAACGCCGTCGCGCACGGCATCGAATTGCCGGAAACGCGCCGACTGGTCGGAAAACCGGAAACGGGAAAAATCTCGCTGCGCGTCTATAGCGACGGAACGCACCTCATTTTAACCGCAACCGACGACGGACGCGGAATTTCCGCCGCCGCGTTAAAGGAAAAAGCCGTCGAAAATAAAATTATCAGCCGCCAAGACGCAGAGGCAATGACCGAAGACGAAGCATTCTCGCTCGTCTTTTTGCCCGGGCTGACAACTGCCGAAAAGCTGAGTCAAGTTTCGGGACGCGGCGTTGGAATGAACATCGTCAAAGCCGGTGTTTTGCGTCGGCAAGGCACGATTTCCATTCAATCGGAAGCACAAAAAGGCACGACCTTCACGATTCGACTGCCGCTGCCCTTAGCTATCACACGCGCTCTTCCGGTTAAATCGAGCGAGCAGATTTTTGCGTTTCCACTCAAACTCATAAAAGAAGCGACGGAAATTCCCGCCAAAAACCTTCAGGAATTCGTGCAAATCGGTGCAGCGAATTATGCGGTCGCACATCTCAATAATCTTTTGGGTTTGCCGTCTCGACCGCTTGCCGGAACCGCGAGCATCCCCGTTTTGCTGGTTGAAACCACCGGAAATTTCTATGCTTTGATAGTTGACGAAATTCTAAAGCCGGAAGAAATCGTCATCAAAAGATTCGATTTGCCTTTGCAAAACTCCGCACAATTTCTCGGCGCGGCAACTCTGGGCAGCGGAGATGTGATACCTGTTTTGGATTTGCTTTATCTGCTCGAACAAAAAGTCCAGAGTGCAAAGCCCAAAGCCCAAAGTCCGGCGGAAATTCAAAGTCCTTCATTCGAAGACCAATCCAAAATCCAAAATCCAAAATCCAAAATCCTAACCGTGATGGTTGTGGACGACAGTCCGAGCGTTCGGCATCTGACATCGAAGGTGATAAAAAATGCGAGTATGAAAGCAATTGTCGCCAAGGACGGTCTTGAGGCTTTGGAGATTCTGCAAAATCCGGCGGAATTGCCGGACGTGATTTTAACCGATGTCGAGATGCCGCGAATGGACGGTTACGAACTGCTCGCGTCTTTGAAAAAGCAGGAAACCTTACGGCAAATTCCGGTGGTTATGATAACTTCCCGCGCCGGTGAGAAACATCGAAAGAAAGCATTTGACCTGGGTGTTTCGGAGTATCTGACGAAGCCATTTGAAGATGCGAAGCTAATCGGAATCATTAAAAAACTAACTGTTTCATAAGATAAAGCAGACAATGTTTATAGCTCTAAACAATTGCTACGGTCCTATAAAATTATAGACGATTACTCCGATAACTTTAACTGGCTTTCCGCCTAATAAAGTCGGGTTGAACTTTGCTGCATAGGCGGCGGCTTCCGATGCTTCAATGAGTGATCTATGAACCGTGTTAAAAGCCCCGCAAGCATAAACGACATCGCCCTTTTCATTTATTTCCACCTGCACATTGACACTGCCGTCGGCTCTTACCTTCCTTGCCTCGACCGGATACGCAGGTTTCGGCAAACTCAAGGCTTTTCCGTTTATAACGCCGCTTTCAGTAGATTTTGAATCCTTTTCAGTTTTATCTTCAAGCCATTTCAAATTTCCGTTTTCAGCAAGTTCCGCCGTCGGGAAATAAGTTTCCTTAATGCGTTTAATCTGCTTTTCCTTATCGTCCTTTTTTAACACGCAGGCGGAGCTTTTAAAGGCGACGATTGTATCGGAATTTTTTTCGCCTAATTTCTTTACTCTGATCGCTAAGGCTTGTTCAAAGAGATTCGAGGCTTTGCCGAATTCTCTTTTAGCACTTTTTAAGTTACCGAGAGAAAATAAAATTTTGCTTGCCTTGAGCGAGTCCTTTTCGCCAGCCTTTTCATACGCGAGAAATGCTTTTTCAAAAAGGCTTTCTGTGCTTTCGGATTTTCCAAAGCCATATTTGATATACGCCAACCTTTCCAAAACATCTGCCGTCAACAGACTTTCTTCTTTGGTCGGTGCAGTTTGTTTTTCAAAAATTTCTAAAGCACCTTCAAAATTCTTTTCAGCTTCTTTCTGGTTATTGAGAAAATAATAAATAAATCCCGCATTCCTTAATGCTTTAGCGGTTTCGATGTGGTCTTTGCCCAATTCCTTTTCTTTGATTTGGATTACCTTTTGTGCAATCGGCAAGGCTTCTTCATACTTTCCCTGCTGGAACAATCTCACAACTTCGGCATCCAATTTTTTTACTTCCTGCAGGGCGGATGAAGAGGTTTTGTTGTCCTGAGCATTTATCGCGAAAAAAGCTCCCAAAATAAAAACAAGGGTTAGAATTTTTTTCATAATTGTATTTTTTATCTATTTTTTCGGTGGATTGCTCGGACGAATCTCGACTTTGCTCGGCAAAGCGCGTTCGTCCATCGTCAGCAGATTCAGGACGACCTGTGCAATATCTTCGGGCTGCAATTGCCAGGATTTTTCATCGCTCGGCTCGTCGCCGCCAAAATAAGTATTGACCGAACCGGGACAAATGAGGCTGACTTTGATATTGTCGGCGCGGACTTCCTGCATCATCGCTTCGGTAAAACCGTTCAAGCCGAATTTTGAAGCGTTGTAAGCCGCCATTTTCGGATGCGCGTTTTGCCCGGCTAAGGAGGAAATGTTGATGATGTATCCGCCGCCGCGCTTTTTCATCATCGGAATTGCGTGGTGGCAGGTGTAGAAAACGCCGAAAAGATTTGTCTGCAAAGTCTGCTCAAAATCTTCGCTCGGCATTTCCTCCACCGTTTTGCCGATAATGCCGATGCCGGCGTTGTTGACGAGAATATCCGCGCCGCCAAAAATTCTTTTGCATTCGCTAAACATTGCTTCGACTTGCATTTCGCTCCGCACATCACAGATTTCGCCGTCAATCTTTCCAAGCGCGGAAAGTTTTTCCAAAGCGCGTTTTAGCTCGACCTTATCACGCGCGCAAATAAAAACCGACGCGCCTGCTTTCAATAAACTTTCAGCAATGGCGTGTCCGATTCCCTTTGTACCGCCTGTGATAACTGCAACCTTTTCTTGCAAATCCATGTTTCTTTATTAGTTTATTGTTTAACGTCCGACAATTGATTATCCTTCCCAAAAATTATTTTAGGTGATTTTTGACGTTTTAATTCTCTCCAAAGAATCGTTATGTCGCCGTCCTTTTCTTTTCTGACAACACGAAAAGCAATCGTTAAATCAATTCTTTCGTCATATTTTAACTTTTCATATTGAGTAATATCTTTACTTAAACCGGCAATCTTACTACTGGGAAGTGACTGTCTTTGGTAGGCAATAAAACGCGCGGCGTAAGTTGTATTTTCTTTTGCTTTTACATTTTTTGCGTAAAGCCGATTAGCGGAAGTTATTCCTTGTGTAATTTGCAGAAATTGATTTCTTGCCTCATTTAATCGGGTTTCCGGTTTAAATTCGATTAAAAATTTCATCGCGTCGTCAGTAATTGAAATCTCTTTTAGAGGAACGTCGCCTAAATCAACCAAAATACTTTGGGAGTGGAAACTGTCGCTAATTAAATTGTTGTCTTTCAGCCGGATGTCAAAGAGAAAATCGTATGAATAATCTTTCTTCCGAAACGAATAAGACCAACCATACGGAATCGCATCAGCGCAATCATCGTCAACTTGCACTAACAATTTTGAGTCGCATCCTAAATCAGGAAACAGACGAAACAATCCCGTCTTCGGCTGCCGGAGAAAATCTTGATATTTAACGGAATCTTCAGGATTCGGCGCGCGCAGCAATTCAATTTTCCTTAGCTCTTCCTTTAGCTCTTTCTCAGAAAGCGGTTTTTCCCGCGATTTGCGTCTGTAAACTCCTCGCCTCAGGCTTTCGTCACGAAATACTTTATTAGTCTGTTCCATTAACGACCTTTCCTGTTCCTGAATTCGACGGTCAACTACTGCCCTTTCTCGTTCCTGACTAACTCTTTCGGCTTCTGTTTGCTGCCCGAAAGCGGGAATTAAATTAAAGGCGATACAAATTAACAGCGTGAGTATTTGCTTCTTCATTTCTTCTCCTTTAGCCCGAAAATTTAATTAATGTACCATAAACAAAGTTCTGCTTGGCAATTTACATCTTCATTTCAACTTTGTATTTACTATTAAATTTTAATTGGTTTCGTTTATAAAATCTTATTTTTTCGTTTTTCGGAAGTGAGTTTTGGCGCATCCCTACGCTGTAATTCCTTCCAAAGCAAACTTATACTTCCATCTTCTGATTTTCTGATAACACGAAAAACCAGTGTCGAATCCGCCCTTTCGTCTCCGTCGAGCACGTTGAATCTGAATCCGCGAAAAGTCTGCAGAAATCTTCCGCGATAAGCGATGACGCGCAAGGCATAAGTATTATCGGCGACGGCGGGCAAAGTGTTTTTGTAGAGAAAACCGTCTGATTTCACACCTTTTGTGATTTGAACAAACTGTGTAAAAGCATCTTTGTTTTTTTGCTCCGGTTGATAATTAACCAGAAAGTTCATTCCCGCGCTGTTGAGCGTTACATTTTCGAGCGGAACATTGCCGAGCGCAACTAAAATTCCGTGCGACAGAACGCCGTCGGAAATTAAAAAATCCTTTTCCAGACGAATGTCCGCCAAGTATTCTGTTGTGTGTTCACGCTCTCGAGATGAATAGAAGGCACTGTTCGGAATCCAGTTCAGGCATTCTTTGTCAGCGCGAAGAAGGCTGGCGTTTTTTTCGCATCCGGCATCGGGAAACAGTTTTATCAACCCGGTTTTCGGCTGTGCGAGAAACGACGTGTATCGGACTGAATCCGTCTGTTCGGGTAAAAGATAACTCTTTTGTTCCCTGGTTAATTTCTGTTTGAAGGGAAGAGCCTTTCGGTCGCCGTTAATTACATTTGCCTGATTATTAGGAGTAGTTTTTGAATCAAAGACTGTGTTTTGCACATTATCAAATCTTCTGTGCCTTGCAGCCTGTTCCCGCCTCATTCTGACGGCTTCCGGGTTTTCGACATTTTGAGCGGAAATTTCACACGGAAAAATAAAGACAATCGCAATAATTATAAAATAGATTGATTCCCTCACAGCTTTCCCCTTAATTTTCCAAAGACAAAATTTATGAACTGAGTTTAGCTTGCAAAATTTGGTTGACGACTTTTGGATTCGCCTTGCCGCCAGAAGCCTTCATTGTTTGCCCGACAAAAAATCCGAAAAGTTTTTCGTTACCGTTTTTATAAGCCGCAACTTGATTCTGATTGGTTTCGATAATTTCGTCAATGATTTTTTCGATTGCCGAAACGTCTGAAACTTGCTCGAACCCTTTTTCCGATATAACTTCGGCGGCGGTTTTTCCGCTTCCGAACATTTCCGTCAAAACTTCTTTCGCTTGATTGTTGTTTATTTTTCCTGCGTCTAAAGTTTTAATGAGTTCCGCCAGATTTTCCGCCGAAACAGGCGAATCTTTGGCAGTTTGATTTGCGTTATTGAGTTCACGGAGCAGTTCCGACAAGATAAAATTTGCCGAAACACGCGGATTACTCGACGCTTTCGCCGTCCGCTCGTAAAATTCGGCTAAATCTCTGTCAGAAACCAATTGCGAAGCATCGTTATAAGAAAGTTCGTAATTTTCGACGAATCTATCGCGCATCGCGTCGGGCAATTCGGGCATTTCCGCTTTAATTTGCTCGATAAATTCCGCCGAAACCGTCAAAGGCTGCAAATCCGGTTCCGGGAAATACCGATAATCGTGCGCGTCTTCTTTCGACCGCATCACGCGCGTTTGATTATTCTTTTCGTCCCAAAGCCTCGTTTCCTGACTAACCGGCTCATTCGCTTCGTGGGCTTCGACTTGCCGTTCGATTTCAAATTCAATCGCTTTTTGCATAAAACGCACCGAATTGAGATTTTTTAGCTCGACTTTATTTCTAAATTTTTCCTCGCCGATTTTGCGAACGGAAACATTCGCCTCGCACCGCAGATTTCCCTTTTCCATATCGGCATCCGACGCGCCGACCCACTGAAGGACGCGGCGGACGTGATTGACATAATCGTAGGCTTGCCAGGAAGTTCTAAAATCCGGCGCGGTCACGATTTCGCCCAGAGGTGTTCCGGCGCGGTTCAAATCAACATAAGAAAACTTATCAACATCCGGCAAACCTTCGTGGACGTTTTTGCCCGCATCTTCTTCGAGGTGCATCCGCTCGATATGAATCGTCATCGGCTTCCAATCGCCCGCGCGTCCCGATTCGTCGCGCTCCGAAGTCATAATCGTCAATTCGCCGTTGCTCGAAAACGGCTTGTCGTATTGCGAAATTTGATAACCTTTCGGCAAATCGGGATAAAAATAATTCTTGCGAGAAAAAATCGAAGTTTCGTTGATACTCAAACCGAGCGACAGCGCAGCCTTTGCGCCGAGTTCGACGACTCTCTCGTTCAAAACCGGCAATGCGCCCGGCAAACCCAAACACACGGGACAAGTATTTGCATTCGCTTCATCTCCGAAATTCGCCGCGCACGCGCAGAAAATTTTCGTCTCCGTCGCCAACTGCGCGTGAATCTCCATCCCGATAATCGCTTCCCAACCGTTTTTCATACTTTTTCTTTGATAAAATTTTACGCCGCTTTTTCAAGTTCGACTAAATGACGAATGCGCGGCGGTTGAAACGCCAAAACAATGTCGTCCTCCGGCACACCGGCGGCAATTAAATCTTCGGCGATGCCGTTTTCCGTCCAATCGGTTTCAATCCAAATTTTGCCGTCCAGAAGACGGACGTATACCGTTTCGGCGTTAATTCGCTTGCCGTTTTTCCAGCCTAAATTGAGCCAAAAATAATGCCCGCGTTCATCGTCGGCGACAAACAGATAGTCAACGCCGTCCGTCGGCTGCCGTCGGTCGAGTTCAACGTATTCGGACAAAATTATTTTTATCAAATTTTGATACCCGTTCATTCTATCCATTTCACAATCGTCTCCGTTTCGATATTTACAACGAGCAACAGTAAATTTTGCTGCCGCATAATCAATTTAATTGCTGCCAAACCGAAAAATTCCTCGTAGATTTCTTCGCTCACCGCCAAAAATAATTTTCTTTCCGGCTCGACCACCGAAAGGAAGCCGCGATAAAGATTGTATTGTCCGAGTGCTTGTTCAAATTCGCGGATGTTTGACCTTCCGGCAAAACTTTTGACCTCGACAACGATTTGCCGATTTCCCAATCGAGCGGCAAACGGTCGTTCAGCGGCTAAATCGGCGTAAAGTTTAACTTCCTCATATTCGATTTTGAAAGGGTCGGCGGTAATCTGCCAGCCGTCTTTGACCAGCGCGTTTTTCACCGAATTATGAATCAAGTCGAGCCGTGCCATAAAATTTAATCGAGATAAATTTTCGTCTCCGTCGCCGACTGCGCGTAAATCTCCATCCCGATAATCGCTTCCCAACCGTTTTTCATAAATCTATTTTTTGTGAATTT
>Ga0136618_10000668_pt1 | contig 12146 bp, 10 predicted proteins | sample AntDrymUQ3302106_2_FD_104805 | JGI IMG/M metagenome (GOLD analysis project Ga0136618, IMG submission 104805) | Polar desert sand microbial communities from Dry Valleys, Antarctica - metaG UQ330 (21.06) | ecosystem: Environmental > Terrestrial > Soil > Desert | place: Antarctica: Dry Valley... | reverse complement strand
TGATCCTGCTGCGCGGTGGCGCATCGGCGCTCGAGGTCCTCCTGGTCAGGCGCAACCCGGCGCAACGCTTCATGGGCGGCGCGTGGGTCTTCCCGGGCGGCGCGATCGACGCTCACGAGGGCGCCGGCGATCTCGCGCACCGTCTTGCCGGGGTGCGCGAGATGGCGGAGGAGGCCTCCGTCGAGCTGCCCGATCCGGCCGCCCTGATCAGGTTCTCCCGGTGGATCACCCCGCCGCAGGTCCGTATCCGGTTCGACACCCACTTCTTTCTGGCCGCGCTGCCCGACGGGGCCGAGCCGCGGGCCGACGGGAAGGAGTGCGTGGACCTCGGCTGGTTCACTCCACGCGGCGCCCTGGACGCTCATCGGGCCGGACGGATTGCGCTCGTGTTCCCGACCATCAAGCACCTCGAGCAGCTCGAGACCTTCTCCTCCGCTCAGCGTCTGCTGCGCTGGGCACGGGGGCGCGAGGTCGTGCCCATAGAGCCACACGTCGTGCTCGAGGGGGAAGTCGCCCGCGTCGTACTCCCTGGGGAGCCCGGCTACGCCGACCCGCCGCTCGAGTAGTTCGGCCTCTCAGGAAGTGGGCGCGACGAGCGTGCGCAGGACGTGGTCCACGTAGCCGTCGCGTTCGTCAGGATCCATCCGCTCAGGTGCGATGCGCCGCAGGGAGTACCAGCCCGTGTAGGCGCCGTACGCGAGCCGTGCACGCCTACCGGCCTCCAGGGGCGTGAGTCCGAGGTCGGCGAAGAGCTCGACGAGGTACGCCAGTCGCCGCTCGGTCACGCGGCGCACCACGGGCCCGACGACCGGGTCGTCGCTGCTCGCGAGCAGCGCGGCTTCGGCGCGCCCCTCCTCGTCCTGGCAGAACGCCTCGGTCATCAGGAGACGCAGGCGCTCCACAGGGTCGGTGACGTCCTGCAGGGCGGCGATCACGTCGTCTGTGGCGCTGGCCTCCCAGAGCTCGAGCGCGGCGCTCACGAGAGCGGCGCGATTGGGGAAGTGCCAGTAGAAGGAGCCCTTCGTCGCGCCGAGGCGTGCGGCGATCGGCTCGACCGCAACCGCCGACGTGCCCGATTCCGCGATGGCGAAGAGCGCTGCGCGGGCCCAGTCGTCCCTCGACAATCCCACGCACCATACGCTACCGTACGGCCATGACCATACGCCGCCGTACGGGGACTGCCGCGACCGCCACGATCACCGGCCTTGCCGCGCTGCACGCCTATTGGGCGCTCGGCGGGCGCTGGCCCGGCGACGACGCCCGATCGCTTGGGGAGACCGTGGTCGGCCCGGGCGCCGAGCTGCCGCCGGCCGTGGCCGTGTGGGCGGTCGTCGGGCTGCTCACGACGTCGGCGGCCGCGATGGCCAGCACCGCGGCCGGCCGCGACTCCCGGATCCCGGCCCGTGCGATCACGTGGGCGACCGGTATCACGCTGCTGGGGAGGGGTGCGATCGGCCTCCCCGTCTCCCTCACTCGAGGGCGCGACACGCGCTTCGGCCGACTCGACGCGACGCTCTACTCGCCCCTCTGCCTCGCGCTCGGCGCGGCGTCCGTCCAGGTTGCGCGGGATGCCTAGGCCCTGAGCGCCACAGCACGGTCGGCCGTGAGCGGACGATCGATCCGGTGTCGACGCGCATAGGCTGGCGGACATGCGCGCCTCCGTCGTCCACGCCTTCCGGGAGCCGGCGGCGGTCGAAACAGTGCCCGATCCGCGCACTCCCGACGACGGCGTAGTCGTCGAGGTTCGTGCCTCCGGGGTGTGCCGCAGCGATTGGCACGCGTGGATGGGGCACGACCCCGTGATTCGCCTGCCGCACGTACCCGGCCATGAGCTCGCCGGCGTCGTGGCCGCGGTCGGGCCGAGCGTGCGCGCCTTTGAGCCGGGTGACCGCGTCACCGTCCCGTTCTGCTGCGGCTGCGGGCGCTGCGAGCCGTGCCGGACGGGCGAGGCACAGGTGTGCGACGACGCCTACCAGCCCGGGTTCACGGGCTGGGGCTCGTTCGCGCAGTACGTCGCCCTCCCTCATGCCGATCTGAACCTCGTGCGGCTGCCCGACGCGCTGGGGTTCACGCAGGCGGCCTCCCTCGGGTGCCGCTTCATGACGGCCTGGGCGGCGGTCCACGTTCACGGGAACGTCGGCCCGGGCGACTGGGTCGCCGTCCACGGTTGCGGTGGGGTCGGACTGGCCGCGGTCCTGATCGCTTCAAGCCTGGGCGCGAGTGTCGTGGCGGTGGATCTGGACGGCGCGAAGCTCGAGCGAGCCCTCGAGCTCGGTGCGGCCCATGGAGTGGACGCGACCGGCGGCGAGGTTGTCGCCGCAGTCGGTGAGCTGACCGACGGCGGCGCGCACGTCTCAATCGATGCCATCGGTCTGGCAGCCACGTGCGAGAGCTCGGTGCGCTGCCTGCGCAAGCGCGGCCGGCACGTGCAGGTCGGCCTGCTCCTCGCCGGCGACGAGAACGTGTCGCTGCCGATGGACCGGGTCATCTCCCACGAGCTGCAGGTGCTCGGCGTCCACGGCATGTCGGTGCGCCACTACGGCGCGCTGATGCGCGCCGTCGCCCAGGGCGCCGTCGATCCCGGGCGCCTGGTCGGCAGGACCATCGCGCTCGCGGAGGCCGGCGCAGAGCTCGACGCCATGGGACGTTTCGCGCAGCACGGAATGAGCGTGATCACCGAATTCGGCTGAGTGGACCGAATCACGCGCGGCGCTCGCGGCGGCAACGCTGCGAGCAGTAGCGCACCGAGGCCCAATCGCGTGCCCACTTGCGCCGCCAGGCGAACGGGCGCCCGCAGCTTGCACAGACCTTCGTCGGAAGCTCGGACCTGCTCTTGGAGCGCGCCATGGCTCACATACGGATGGGATCGCCGAATCGATGCGCGAGCCGTCCGGCGACGTTCTCACGCCAGCGGTACGTGCTCCTCGTCGCGGATGACGTGCATGACCGCGTTGATCAGCGCCAGATGGGTGAATGCCTGCGGGAAATTCCCGAGGTGGCGGCCCGTGGCGGCGTCGAGCTCTTCCGCGTAGAGGTCCAGCGGAGAGGCCAGCGACAGCAGTCGCTCGCACAGCTGCCGCCCGCGCCGGCGCTCGCCGATCTCGAGCAGCGCGGAGACGAGCCAGAACGAGCAGATGAGAAACGTACCCTCCTCTCCCGTCAGCCCGTCGTCGGTCTCGTCGACCTTGTAGCGCAGCACGAGCCCGTTGTCCGAGAGCTCGTCGGCGATCGCCAACACGGTCCGGCGGATCCGCGGGTCGTCACCGGGCAGGAAGCGGACCAGCGGCATGAGCAGGTTGGAGGCGTCCAGGGCGTCGGTGTCGTAGTGCTGGGTGAACACGCCGCGCTCGTCGACGCCGCGCTCGAGGATCTCCGAGTGGATCTCGTTGGCGACCTCGCGCCACTCGTCTGCCAGCTTCGTGCGCCCGCGGCGGGCGGCCAGGCGAGCACCGCGGTCCAGCGCCACCCAGCACATGAGCTTGCTCGAGACGTAGTGCCGGGCCTCCCCGCGTGCCTCCCAGATGCCCTGGTCCGGCTCCCGCCAGCTCTTCAGCGCGCACTCGACCTGAGACTCGACGATCGGCCACAGTCGTTGCGAGTTGTGCCCGTACTCCTTCTGATGCAGGTAGAGGGAGTCGAGCACGGCACCGAAGACGTCGTTCTGGCGCTGGGAGTAGGCGTCGTTGCCCACGCGCACGGGTTGGGCGCCCTCGTAGCCCGTGAGGTGGTCGAGCGTGCGCTCCGGCAGGTCGCGCTCGCCTCCGACGCCGTACATGATCTGGAGCCCGCCGTCCTCGTTTCGCTCGAGGTCGGCGACGTACTGGATGAAGTCGTCGGCCTCCCACGAGAGCCCGAGGGCGGAGAGGCCCCAAAGCGTGAAGGTGGCGTCGCGCATCCAGGTGTAGCGGTAGTCCCAGTTGCGCTCGCCGCCGGGCGTCTCGGGCAGCGAGGTCGTCGCAGCCGCGATCACGGCGCCCGTCGGCGCGTAGGTGAGCCCCTTCAAGGTGAGAGCGGAGCGCTGCAGGTGGCCGCGCCAGCGGTGGTCGGGGAACTTGCCGACGGCCAGCCAGGTCCGCCAGTACTCGGACGTCGTCTCGAGCGCGGCGACGGCTTCCTCGTGGGATGCCGGGCCGTCGAGGAGCTTGGACCACGACAAGGAGCAGAACGCGCGATCGCCCTGGCGCAGGCGGTGACGCGCGCGCACTACGGAGCCCTCGATGCCGAGCCGCAGGTCCGTGCACAGGCGGACGGTCTGTTCCCCGTCGGTGGCGTCCGCCGACTGAGCTTGGCCCTCCACCGGGGTCCAGACCGCCGGGTTGCGGCCGTAGTCGAACATGGGCTCGCACAGAAGCTCGAGCTGCACCTGGCCGTGGAGGCACTCGACCGTGCGCACGAGGACATGGTGGGCGTCGAAGTCGGTCGGCGGCCGTGTGTGGGCGGTGCGCGAGCCCTGCTCACGCTCGCGCCAGCGCCCGATCACCAGCGCGTCGCGGACGACGAGCCAGCCCGTGGGCGTCATCCAGGTCGTCTCCAGGATGTTCGTGCCGGGCTCGTAGCGCCGGCCCGCGGGGACGCCGATGTTGCTGGGCCCGAAGCGGAAGCCGCCCGCCGAGCGGTCGAGCATCGCGGCGAAGACGCTCGGCGAGTCAAACCGCGGCGGACAGAGCCATTCCACCGTGCCATCGGGCGCGACGAGCGCCGCGGTATGGCAGTCGCTCAGGAACGCGTAGTCGGCGATGGGAGGAAACGGCGACAGCCCCGGCGTCCGTTCGACGAACGGCGTGGCGACGCGCGCGCGTCGAGGATCCTGCCCCGGATCCATCGCCCCGGAGCGCGGAAGCTCCTTCGGGACCTTGGGTCCGAGTAACTCACGCTCAGTCAGACTCATGAAGCGGAGGGGTGGCAGCTTCGCGGGCGGGGCACATGAGCCCTATCGGCGGCGGAGGCGACGGCCTGAACCGTCGGCGATCCCCGGCGCACATGCCCGCTGGTAGCGTCCGCCCAAAGGGCCCGAGCGAGGAGAACGAGAATGGCCACCACCACGGATCTGCAGACCTACGACAACTTCGTCAACGGCGAATGGGTCGCTCCCGCCGACGGCGCGACGGAGGCGGTCGTCAACCCGGCGACGGGCGAGGACCTCGCGCGCGCTCCGCTCTCGAGCGCCGCCGACGTCGACGCGGCCGTCCATGCTGCTCGCGCGGCCTTCCCCGGTTGGTCGACGACGACGCCCGGCGAGCGGGCGTACGCGATCCTCAAGTTCGCCGACGCCCTCGAAGCCCGTGGAGACGAGTTCGCCGAGCTCGAGTCGCTCAACGCCGGCAAGCCCATCCAGGCCTTCAAGGACGACGAGATCCCGGCCATGGTCGATCACCTGCGATTCTTCGCCGGGGCTTGCCGCGTGCTCGAGGGCAAGGCAGCCGGTGAGTACCTGGAGGGCTACACCTCGATCATCCGCCGGGAGCCGATCGGGGTCATCGGCCAGATCGCGCCCTGGAACTACCCGATGATGATGGCCATCTGGAAGATCGGGCCGGCGCTCGTCACGGGCAACACGATCGTCCTCAAACCGGCGGAGACCACGCCGCTGACCACGCTGAAGCTCGCCGAGCTGGCGGCCGAGTTCCTTCCCAAGGGCGTCCTGAACGTCATCGGCGGCCACGGCGATCCAGCCGGGCAGGCGCTCGTGCAGCACCCGCAGGTCGACATGGTCTCCCTGACCGGCTCGCTGGAGACCGGCAGGTGGATCGCCAAGGCGGCGGCGGACACCCTCAAGAAGGTCCACCTCGAGCTCGGCGGCAAGGCTCCCGTGCTGATCTTCGACGACGCCGATCTCGAGACCGCGCTCGAGACGATCGCCGGTACGGGCTTCTACAACGCCGGGCAGGACTGCACGGCGGCCACACGCGTGATCGCTGCGTCGGGGGTCTACGACGATGTGCTCGCCGGCCTCGCCGAGCAGGCCCAGGGGCTGCAGATCGGCGACACCATGGACCCCGAGACGACGCTGGGCCCATTGAACTCCGCGCGCCAGCGTGAACGGGTCGAGGGCTTCCTGGAGCGCCGGCCAGACCACGCCGAGATGGCCACGGGCGGGCGCGAGCCGGACGGCATGCCGGGGTTCTACCTCGAGCCGACGGTCGTCGGGAACCTGCGGCAGGACGACGAGATGATCCAGCGCGAGATCTTCGGCCCGGTCATCACCGTGCAGACCTTCTCCGATGAGGCCGAGGCCATCGCCTTCGCCAACGGCACTCCCTACGGCCTGGCCTCGAGCGTCTGGACCCGCGACGTCGGGCGCGCTTTCCGCGTCTCGAACGCAGTGCGGTTCGGATGCGTCTGGGTCAACGACCACATCCCGCTCGCGTCGGAGATGCCACACGGCGGCTTCGGCCAATCGGGCTATGGCAAGGACCTCTCGGCCTATTCCCTCGAGGACTACACCCAGATCAAGCACGTCATGGTGTCGCTGGCCTAGTCAGTCACCCTCGGGCCGGCGGCGATCGCGTTTGACGCTGCCTCGGCGCTTCTTGGCGCCGAGGCGGCGATGCTTGGAGGCACGGGTCGGCCGGGTCTTGGTCCTCGGACGCGCGACCGCCAGCGCGTTGGAGAGCCGGTCGGCGAGCCGGGACAGCGCCAGATCCCGGTTGCGGCTCTGGGAGCGCGTGTCCTGGGCGGTGGCGGTCACCCGCGGCCCGAGGCGGTCGGCGATCCTGCGTTTCTGCACGTCGGTCAGGGTCCGGGACGCCGACACGTCGAAGATCGCCTCCACACGCGAGGCCGTTACGTTCGCATGCTGACCGCCCGGGCCTGACGAGCGACTCGTGCGGAGTTCGACCTCCTCGAGCGGGAGGGTGAGGTCGCCGCGGATGTGGAGGCGCTCGGTCACGTCTGGTGAGTTGGATGAGTGGAGCCTGGAGGACCGCGGAACTTCCCGCTGGCAGGCCGGTTAGAGTCATACGTCCGTCCGTTGACGATAGGAGCGCAGTTCGTTCGTGGAAGCCTCAGCCCTTCAGGCCCCCGTCGGCGTCAGCCGCCTCTCGCTGGGTCCCCTGCTGCGGCTGCGTTCCGACGATCAACTCGTCGCGGCCTTCCGCGCGGGTTCTGAAGAGGCCTTCACGACGCTGCACGGCCGCTACCAGCAGCGGCTGTTCGCCTATGCCCGCCAGATGCTCGGCGGCTCGCGCCAGGACGCTGAGGACGTGCTGCAGGACGTCTTCGTCCGCGCCTACGGCGCCCTGCGCGCCGACCAGCGCGACGTCAACGCCCGCGCGTGGCTCTACCGCGTCGCCCACAATCGTTGTATCGACCAGCTCCGTCGGCCGACCCCGCCGGCCTCGGAGATCTTCGAGATGTCGCGCAAGCCGTTGCACGATCCGTTCGAGCAGGCTCAGCGACGTGAGGATCTGAGGCGGCTGGTGGCGGACGTCGGCCGCCTCCCGGACCAGCAGCGCTCCGCTCTGCTGATGCGTGAGATCGACGGGTTGTCCTACGCCGACCTGGCGGTGGCGCTGGACACGAGCGTGCCGGCCGTCAAGTCGCTGCTCGTTCGCGCCCGGGTCGGGCTGGTCGAGGCCGTCGAGGCGCGCGATATGGATTGCTCGGTCATCCGCGGCGATCTCATGGAGGCGTACGATCGTGGCGTGAAGGCCTCGGGTCGTGCCCGTCGCCACATGCGCGAGTGCGACGGGTGCCGCGAGTACCGGACCGCGCTGCGACAGGTGCAGCGAAGCCTGGCGCTCCTGTCGCCGCTCGCAGCGGGTCCCCTGGGGATCGCCGCCAAGCTGCTCGGGCTCGGCGGCGCGGGCGCCGGCGGGGGCGCCGCGGCAAGCGCGGGAGCCGGCGGCGGGGTCGTGGTCAGCACCGGGGTCGGCGCCGCGTCGGCGTGCAAGGTCGCCGCCGTCGTCTGCACCGCGGCGATCGCCACGGGCGGCGCCGTCGAGGTCAAGAAGACCGTCGACCGCGCCACGCGGACGCCGGTCGCCGCCGCGTCGACCACCACGACCGCCACGCCGATCGCCGTCAGGCCAGGCCTCGTTTCTGCCGTCTCGCTCCGGAGGTCCCCGGCCGTCTCCGGGGCGACGGGGTACCACGCGGTGCGGGCACGCTCGCAGCCTTCGCCTTCCGCTCCCGCCCCGAAGCGGCGTGAAAAGCGAGCGCCGCTCGCCGCTCACACGGCACCGCCCTACGCCGCCGTGCCGGCCGCCGGGCTCCCCGTCGCCGACGAGGCCCCAGCCGAGGGGGACCTCGGGACGCCCGTCGAGAACACCACGGGCGGCGTCTCCGGACCTCATGAAGATGTGTCGGAGTCTCCGTCCTCCACCACGAACGCCGAGCCCAGCGAGCCGGTCGTCACCCCGACGTCAGGGGCGCCGGAGACCGCGCCGAGCCCCGCCCCGGCGACCGACCCGAGCACGACGGGCGCCGTCGACGCGCCTGCCACGAAGGCCGCCAAGGGCGTCGCGACACCGCACCCCTCGCCCTGACCCGCGACCATCGACCGCCACCTCGCCACCCTGGATCACGAGGAGCTCGTCGTCCGCCGTGGGCGGCGTTCCGGTCTCTTCACGATGGTCGCCGTTCACTCCACTGCGATAGGGCCGGCCCTGGGCGGCTGTCGTATGTGGACCTACGACGACGCCCGCTCAGCGCTTCGCGACGTGCTCCGCCTCTCCCGTGCCATGACCTTCAAGGCAGCCGTGGCCGGGCTGCCGCTCGGGGGAGGCAAGGGCGTCATCATGCTGCACCCGGGCCAGGCGTTGGACCAGGATCGCCGACGGGAGGCGTTGCTGGACTTCGCCGAGACCGTCGCCTCGGTCGACGGGCGATACCTCACGGCGGAGGACGTCGGCACCTCGGATGCGGACATGGCGATCATCGCGCAGGTAACACGGCATGTGACCGGGCTCGCGACCGGATCGGGCGACCCCAGCCCCTGGACGGCGCTCGGCGTCGAGTCCGCGATGCGCGTCGCCTGCGAGCGCGTCTGGGGCACGACCTCGCTCCAGGGACGGCGCGTGGCCGTCATCGGGCTCGGGCGCGTCGGTGGCCACCTGGCACGGGGCCTGGCCGAGGCGGGCGCCGAGCTGGTCGTCGCGGACATCGACGAGGGCAAGCGTGAGCTGGCCGCCGCCCTGGGCGCCGAGTGGGCCGACCCGGCTGCCGCCCTGCGCGCCCGGGTCGACGTGGTGGCCCCTTGCGCGCTCGGGGGGATCCTCGACGACCGCTCGGCGGAAGAGCTGCGCTGCCGAGTGATCGCGGGGGCCGCCAACAACCAGTTGGCCTCCGAAGGGGTCGCCGACCTGCTCGCCGCCCGCGAGATCCTCTGGGCGCCGGACTTCGTGGCCAGCGCCGGCGGCATCGTGAACATCGCCGTCGAGCTCGAGCCGGAGGGCTACGCCCGCGAACGCGCCGAGCCGGCCGTGCGCGCCATCGGCGAGACGATGGGCCGGATCCTCGACGACGCGGCGGCGATCGGCGCCACCCCCCTCACGGCGGCCATGGAACTCGCCCGGCGGCGCCTTGCCGAAGCCGGGGTCTCCGCCTAGCTGCGCTCGACCCCGGCGGGCAGGCGGCCTTCGTCCTCCAGCTTGTCCAGATGGGCGGCGAGGGTGACGCCGGCCGCACCCCGCAACGCACCGGGCACGTCGCCCCAGACCGCGTCGAGCAGGTCAGACCGGCTGCGCCGGCCCGCCTCGAGTGCCGCGACGAGCCCCCGCTCACGCTCGAGCCTGTGAGCGATGTACTCGTCGAGCTTGTCCGACGGAGAGGCGATGACGGCACCGTGCCCGGGGCAGATCCGCTCGAGGTCGAGCGCGCGCAGGCGGCGCAGGGCCACCAGGTAGGAGGCCAGGGCGCCCGGGTCAGGCGCGATGAACACGCTTCCCTCCCCCAGCACCGCGTCGCCCGAGAAGCAGGTGCGCCCGGCGACGAAGGCGAGATGGTCGGGGGCGTGCCCGCCCGTCGCGACGACCTTCAGCGGGCCGAAGGACTCTCCGTCGGAGAGCGTGACGTCGGCTCCGGCGTAGCGAGCCGCCGCCACCGGCGGCGCGCCGAGGCGGTCGCGCAACGCCGGCGCCGCCTCGACGTGGTCGGGATGGTCGTGGGTGATCGCGATCCCGCCCGCGCCGCCACGCTCGGCCACTCCCACCGCCACCGCCTCGAGATGGGTGTCGATCGCGGGGCCAGGGTCGATCACCCAGACCGGGTCGCGGCCGACCAGCCAGGTGTTGGTTCCCGAAAGCGTCAACGGACCGGGGTTGCCCGCTCGGATGCACCGCACGTCGAGCGCGTCGGTCACAGGTTCGAGACTATGCGAAGAAGACCCGTGTAGCTTCGTCGGAGTGATTCTGGCCTTCACGGCCGAGCGGTTGCTGGGCCGTCGCCCCGAGCCGTCGGATGCCGAGCACTACTGCCGCCTCTTCCTCGACCCCGAGGTGACCAGGTGGCTCGACCCGCCGCCCTCTCCTCCATCGGACGCGCAGGCGGCCCGCGACTCACTCGAGCGAGATCTCGACCATTGGGAGCGGCACGGCTTCGGGCCCGCCATCCTCGTCGATGGCCGCGACGGCGCCTTCCTCGGTCGCGGCGGCCTGAACTGGACCACGGTGGCGGGCGAGTTCGCGGTAGAGCTGCCTTGGGCACTGTTGCCCGCCCGGTGGGGTGAGGGATTGGCGACGGAAGCCGCCCGGGCGGCGCTCGCCTGGGCCCGCGACCTCGAGCTGAGCGAGGTGATGTCGCTCGCCTTGATCGACAATCACGCGTCGCAGCGAGTGATGCAGAAGGCCGGACTGCGACGAGAAGGGGAGATCGAGCACGACGGCCTCCCGCACGTTCGCTACCGCCTGCGCTTTCCACGACCGTCAACCAGCACGGTCCCCTTCTGGCAGGATCGTCCCTACGCCCCGCGACCCGCGCTGAACGGCGACGTCCGGTGCGAGGTGTGCGTGATCGGGGGCGGGATCGGCGGCGTGGCGACGGCGCACCACCTCGCCGAACGCGGAATCCACTCGATCCTGCTCGAAGCCGCCACCGTGGCGGGTGGCGCCAGCGGGCGCAACGGCGGCTTTCTCATCGCCGGTGCCGCGCCCATGTACCACGAGACGAGTCGGCTCTGGGGTGCGCTGCGTGCCCGCCGGGTACATCAGGCGACCCTGGACGGCCAGGCGGCCCTCGTCAGGCTGGCGGAGGAGGTCAGAGCAGCCGGCGCCCTCCGGATCACGGGCCTGCTCCGCCTCGCCATGGACGAGGAAGAGGCGTCAGACGTGCTCGCGCATCACGCGGCGCTCGCGCGCGACGGCTTTCCGGGAGAGATCGTCGAGGCATCCGAGCTCCCGGATGCCGTCCGCCGGCCCGGGCGTCGAGCGCTGCTCACACCCCACGACGGGGCGATGCACCCGGTCGAGCTCGTGCGCTCGATCGCACGCGACCTCGAGCGGCGAGGGGTTCGCATCCTCGAGTCCACGCCGGCCGTGGCACCCCTGGCGGTCCAGCGTGACCACGTCGTCGTCGCCACCCCGCGAGGCCGCGTGGTCGCCGACCGCGTGGTCGTCGCCCTCGACTCGCAGCTGGCCGGCCTGATCCCGGCCGCGAGCGCCATCCGGCCCCGGCGCTTGAACGCCTGCGCCACCGCGCCGGCACTGCGCGGACTCCTTCCGATGCCGGTCTACGCCCGCCACGGGACGGAGTACGTCCAGCAGCTCCCGGACGGCCGCGTAGTGCTGGGAGGCTTCTCGGATCTCGACGGTGACGCGAGCTGGACCGCCGAAGCCGTGGCCAGCGAGCCCGTGCAGGGCCGTCTGGATCGGTATCTGCGCGAGGAGCTGGGCGTTCGCGCGCCGGTCACGCACCGCTGGGCGGGGATCGTGGGCTACGCGGAGGACCCCTTGCCCAGGTGCGGGCCTGTTCCGGGCACCGAAGAGCGCGTGTTCGGTCTCGGCGGCTACAACGGAACGGGCAACGTCCAGGCCTTTGTGGCGGCGCGGATCGTCTCCGAGCTCCTGACCACGGGCGAGAGCGTGGACGCGGACCTCTACGCGCCCGTCGACGCCTAGGCTGGTGTCGATGCGCGCACTGCAGATCTCCGAGCTGACCGGGCCCGACGCCGTCCGGGTGGTCGACGCGCCTGAGCCCGAGCGAGACCATCC
>Ga0136618_10000666_pt1 | contig 12153 bp, 5 predicted proteins | sample AntDrymUQ3302106_2_FD_104805 | JGI IMG/M metagenome (GOLD analysis project Ga0136618, IMG submission 104805) | Polar desert sand microbial communities from Dry Valleys, Antarctica - metaG UQ330 (21.06) | ecosystem: Environmental > Terrestrial > Soil > Desert | place: Antarctica: Dry Valley... | reverse complement strand
TCCAGCCGGGCGGCGGACTCCACCACGCGATGGCGGACCGGGCGAGTGGCTTCTGCATCTACAACGACGTCGCGCTGGCGGTGGCGCGCGCTCGGGACGCCGGTCACCGGGTCCTGTACGTGGACCTGGACGTGCATCACGGCGACGGAGTGCAGGCGCTCTTCTGGGACGACCCGGAGGTGCTCACGGTGTCCCTCCACGAGACGGGTCAGGCGCTCTTTCCCGGCACGGGCTTCGAGTCCGAGACTGGCGGGCGGAGCGCTCCGGGCACGGCCGTGAACGTGCCCCTTGAGCCGTTCTCGGGCGATCGAAGTTGGCGGCCGGCCTTGGAGATGGTCGTCCCTGCCCTCGCCGAGGCATTCCGGCCGAGCGTGCTGGTCAGCCAGCACGGCTGCGACTCCCATGCCTATGACCCGCTGGCGCATCTTCGCCTCACGACTGCCGCCTACGCGTCGGCGACCCGTGCCCTCGACCGGATCGCCCACGAGCGGTGCGAGGGGCGCTGGTTCGCCACGGGCGGCGGTGGCTACGATGCCTACCGAGTGGTGCCGCGATCCTGGGCGCTGGTCTGGCTGGCGCAAGCCCACCGCGATATCCCGCTGGCGATCCCCGCCACGTGGGCGGAACGCTGGGCGAGCGAGGCGTCGGGATACGACCAGGCACCGCTCCCTGACGCTTACCTCGATCCGGAAGACCTGGTCCAGCCCGAGCCCGAGGTCATGATCAGCGTGAACCTGCGGACGGCCGAGCGGGCGCTCGACCGGTCGCTCCACCTGCAAGGGAGTTCCTGATGTCGCAGCCGACCGATAGCGTCAAGGTCCCTGGTGGCAGCCTGTACTACGAGGTCGAAGGCGAAGGGCCGGCGCTGACGCTCATCCACGCGGGGGTCGCCCACCTTCGGATGTGGGATGAGCAGGTGCCGATCTTCGCTGAGCGATACCGCGTCATCCGCTACGACACGCGCGGCTTCGGCAAGACGCGCAGCGAGGAGGTGGGGTTCTCCGACCGGGCCGACCTGCGGGCACTCCTCGACCACCTCGGCGTGGAGAAGACCCATCTGCTGGGCATCTCCCGCGGCGGATCGGTCGCCCTCGACTTCACGCTGGAGGTCCCCGAGCGGGTGAGCGCTCTGGTGCTCGTCGCATCCACGCCCGGCGGCTTCGAGCACGAAGATGCCGAGCTGGACTCGCTCTGGACGGAGATGGAGCGGCTCTACGAGGCGAAGGACTGGGCGGCATTGGTCGAGATGGAGACCGCGCTCTGGACCGACGGACCCGGCCAGCCCAGCAACCGGGTGGACGGTGGCCTGCGGCGCAGGATGGTGGATTGGAACCTGTGGAACTATCGTGCTGACCCGGGTGAAGGCAAGCCGCAGCCGCTCGACCCGCCGGCCGTGGGCCGTTTGGCGGAGGTGGCGGTGCCGACCCAGGTGATGTGGGGCGACTTGGATGAGAGCGGCGTGCTGGCCGGCAGCGAGGCACTGGTGGCGGGCATCCCCGGTGCTCGCTCGCACGTCTTCCCGGACGTGGCTCACATGGTCAACCTGGAGTGTCCCGAAGAGTTCTCGCGGCGCGTCCTGGAATTCCTCGGGTCGGTGGACGCGGCCGGCGGTTGAGCTGGCGGCCTTCGGCGTGAGGCTCGCTGATCGGCCCGGCGACCGAGGTCGACGACTTCTCACGATGAACGAACAAGCGGAGGCCCCGCGCACGGATGTGACCCGCATGGACGGGGCGCGTTGGGCTCGATATCACGCTCGATGAGCGCGCCGGACCTCGCGACACGCTTGTTCACGCCGCACGACATCGTCCGCGCCCGACCGGATGAAGCCCGTACGACTCCGGAAGCGGCACGAAGTCGACGATCCGGGCTGAGCTGTTCGGTGATCGTGACGAATCGCCCGGTTGGCGTGAGAGCCTGCCGCTCGCCGCTTCGCGGCAGAACCGATCGTCCGTTCGGTTTCTGACTCCCGGCCTATACTCCCGGTCCAGTGGTCCGCCGTCCCCGAACCGCCCCACAGACGCCCGAACCGGTCGATCCTCCGACGCCCGAACCGGTCGACCCGCTAGCGCCGTTCCACCCTGCCACGCGAGCCTGGTTCGAGTCGTCGTTCGCTGAGCCGACCGATGCGCAGGCGCAGGGCTGGCCGGCCATCTCGGGCGGCCAGCATGCGCTCATCTGCGCGCCCACCGGCTCGGGCAAGACGCTGGCCGCGTTCCTCTGGTGCCTCGACCGGCTCATGGCCGAGCCGCCGCCGGACGACCCGCTGCGGCGCCTCCGGGTGCTCTATGTCTCGCCGCTCAAGGCGCTGGTCCACGACGTGGACCGCAACCTGCGTTCGCCGCTGGCCGGCATCGCGCTCGCGGCTCAGCGGCTGGGTACCACATCACAGGACGTACGCGTGGGGATGCGCACCGGTGACACGCCGGCCGACGAGCGTCGCGCCTTCGGCAAGCATCCTCCGGACATCCTGGTCACCACGCCCGAGTCGCTCTACTTGCTGCTGACCTCGCAGGCGCGCGAGGCGTTGCGCGGCATCCGCTGGGTGATCCTCGATGAGATCCATGCCCTGGCCGGCACCAAGCGCGGCGCCCATCTGGCGCTCTCGCTGGAGCGGCTGGAGACGCTCACGGAGCAGCCGCCCCAGCGCATCGGGTTGTCCGCCACGCAGCGGCCGCTCTCCGCCGTGGCCGGTTATCTGGGCGGCCGGATGGCGGCGGCCACAGATCCGGGCGGCCGCGCGGTCGCCTCCGACCAAGGACCCGGCGCTCAGCGGCCGGTGACCATCGTCGATGCCGGGGTGCGCAAGGCGCTGGAGCTGCAGGTGGTCGTCCCGGTCGAGGACATGAGCCGCCTGGGAGAGCCCATCCCGCTGGAAGAGGCCCCCGGCGGACCGGCCGCAGCGGGCGAGCAGCGCACCAGCATCTGGCCCGCCATCCACCCCCGCATCCTGGAGCTCATCCGAGCCCATCGCAGCACCATCATCTTCACCAACAGCCGCCGCCTCGCAGAGCGCCTCGCGCAGCGTCTCAACGACCTGGCTGGCGAGGAGCTGGTCCGCGCCCATCACGGATCCTTGGCCCGCGAGCAGCGCGTCCAGATCGAAGAAGCCCTCAAGGAAGGCCGGCTGCCGGCGCTGGTAGCCACCAGCTCCCTGGAGCTGGGCATCGACATGGGCGCCGTGGACCTGGTCATCCAGGTGGAGAGCCCCACCAGCGTGGCGCGCGGGCTCCAGCGCGTGGGTCGAGCAGGCCACCAGGTCGGTGAGCCGTCGCGCGGCGTCATCTTCCCCAAGTACCGCGGCGATCTGCTCGAGTGCGCCGTGGTGACGCGCCTGATGCACGAGGGCGCCATCGAACCGACCGTCGTCCCAAGGAATCCGCTGGACGTCCTGGCGCAGCAACTGGTGGCCACCACGGCCGATCGCGCCTGGGGCGTGGACGACCTGTACGGCCTGGTGCGTCGGGCGGAGAACTTCGCGGAGCTGGGCCGGGAGACGTTCGAGGCGGTGCTGGGCATGCTCGCCGGGCAGTACCCGGCGGACGAGTTCGCCGAGTTGAAGCCACGCCTCATCTGGGATCGCGTGGCCAACACCGTCCAGGCGCGCCGCGATGCCCGGACCGTGGCCGTGATAAGCGGCGGCACGATCCCCGATCGGGGCCTTTTCCCGGTCTTCCTGGCCGACGACGCCACCACCGCCAGCGCGGACGCTGGGCCGGGCACCAAGGCGCGCGCCGCACGGACCGGTGGCCGGCGGGTCGGTGAGCTGGACGAAGAGATGGTCTACGAGGCGCGCGAGGGGGAGGTCATCCTGCTGGGCGCGAGCGCCTGGCGCATCGAGTCGATCGGCCATGACCGCGTCCTGGTCTCGCCGGCACCCGGTGAGCCGGGCAAGATCCCTTTCTGGAAGGGCGACGGCGTTGGCCGGCCGGTCGAGCTGGGCCGCGCGTTGGGCGCCTTCACGCGCGAGATCGGCGAGGCTGGCGCCGCAGGTGGCAAGGCGCGGGAGGCGGCGGTGACGCGGCTCCGAGAGCACCACGACCTGGACGAGCTGGCGGCGCGCAACCTGCTGGCCTACCTGGACGAAGAGCGCGAGGCGACGGGCACGCTGCCGACCGACCGCACCATCGTCCTCCAGCGCTTCCGTGACGAGCTGGGCGATTGGCGCATCTGCCTGCTGACGCCGTTCGGGGCACGGGTCCATGCGCCTTGGGCGCTGGCCATCGAGAGCCGGCTCCGGGGGCGACTCGGTCTGGAGGTGCAACCCATCTGGTCGGACGACGGCATCGTGGTGCGACTGCCCGCGACCGATGAGGGCGCCTCCTGGACGGCCTGGAGCGAGGAGCCGGAGACGGATGCTCCGGCGGCGGGCGAGGTCGGCGGACCGGTCGGGGCGACCGAGGCGGAGAACGCCGTCCTCATCGCCTCGGACGAGGTCGAGGAGCTGGTGGTGGGTGCCGTGGGCGGCTCCGCGCTCTTCGCCTCCCGTTTCCGCGAGAACGCCGCTCGGGCGCTGCTCCTGCCTCGGCGAAGGCCAGGCTCGCGCACGCCGCTGTGGCAGATGCGCCAGCGCTCGGCGCAGTTGCTGGCGGTGGCCAGCCGCTACGGGTCGTTCCCCATCATCCTGGAGACGTACCGCGAGTGCCTCCAGGACGTCTTCGACCTGCCCGCCCTGCGCGGCGTGCTGAGCGCCATCGAGCGACGCGAGATCCGGGTGGTGAGCGTGGAGACGCGGCGGGCGTCGCCCTTCGCCTCGTCGCTGCTCTTCGACTACATCGCGGCCTACATGTACGAGGGCGACGCGCCGGTGGCGGACCGCCGGGCGCAGGCACTGGCGCTGGACCGAGACCTGCTGCGCGAGCTGCTCGGCGCGGAGGAGCTTCGTGAGCTGCTGGATGCGGACGCCCTCACCGAGCTGGAGCTGGAGCTCCAGGCCCTCGTCCCGGAACGGGCGGCCGGTTCAGCCGATGCGGTCCACGACCTCCTGCGGCGGCTGGGCGACCTGTCCGACGGCGAGGTGGCGGCACGGGTGCGCGGGGAGGATCCGCGCTCGCGGGAGCGCGCGGCCGGGGAGTGGCTGGAGGCGCTGGCTGCCGACCGGCGCGCGGTCCAGGTGCGCGTCGCGGGTGAGTCACGCTGGATCGCGGCGGAGGACGTGGCACGCTACCGGGACGGGGTGGGCGTGGTGCCGCCGCGCGGCGTCCCCGACGCATTCCTGGCACCGACCGTGGACGCGCTCGGCGGGCTGCTGGCGCGCTGGGCTCGGCGGCACGGCCCCTTCCTGACGGGGGAGCCTGCCGCTCGCTGGAGCCTGCCGGGTGGTGTCGTGGAGACCGCGCTGGAACGGCTCATGGCGGCGGGCACGCTCCTGCGCGGGGAGTTCCGCCCCAACGGCGTGGAGCGCGAGTGGTGCGATCCGGAGGTGCTGCGGCTCCTGCGGCGGCGGTCGCTGGCGCGGCTTCGCCGGGAGATCGAGCCGGTCGAGCCTGCGGCGCTGGCGCGCTTCCTACCGGCCTGGCACGGGGTCGGCTCAGGCAGCGGGGGACTCGACCGACTGGCCGAGGTCATCGCCCAACTGGAGGGCGTCCCGCTGCCGGCCAGCGTCCTGGAGCGGGACATCCTGCCGGCGCGCGTGCGTGGGTATGTGCCTCGATTGCTGGATGAGCTCGGGGCGGCGGGGGAGGTGGCCTGGGTCGGCGTCGGATCGCTCGGGCGCGACGACGGACGCATCGCGTTGTATCGGCCGGACCGACTGGCGTTATCGCTGAGTGACGCCCCGGGGCTGGCCGGCCGTCCCGCTTCGGCGGCGCTTCGCTCGGAGCCTTTGGCTCCGACCGCCTTCGCGGTAGGGCCACCCACCCCCGGGGCGGACGCGCCACCCGATGCTGGTCCAAACGGACCCGCCACCACACCCGGCGACTCTGAGTGGTTGAGGGAGGTTTTGCGGCGCCAACTTGCTGAACGGGGGGCGTCGTTTTATCGGGATCTGTTGGCGGCGGTGTTGCGGGGAGCGGCGGAGCGGAGTGTCAGGGCGCCGACGGAGAGGCAGCTGCTGGATGCGCTGTGGGACCTGGTCTGGAGCGGGCAGGTCACGAACGACACGTTCGCCGCGTTGCGGGCGCTGCGCTGGCCGCGGAGCTCGCGGGATCGATCGGCGCGGCCGCGGTTGGGAGCGTCGGGGCGGATGGGTCCGCCGGAAGGGGCTGGTCGCTGGTCGCTGGTGAGCGACGCCGTGGCCACGTCCGTGGCCCTCGCCGGGGGCCGCGAGCCGACCCCCACGGAGCGGCGCCATGCCCTCGCCATGCGCCTGCTGGAGCGCCTCGGGGTGGTGACGCGTGACGGCGTCGCCGCGGAGGGGCTGCCGGGTGGCTTCGGTGCGGTGTACCCGGTGCTGCGCGAGCTGGAGGAGCACAGCCGCGTGCGTCGCGGATACTTCGTGGAGGGGCTCGGCGGCGCGCAGTTCGCGCTTCCCGGAGCGGTCGATCGACTACGGTCGGAACGCGCCGATCCCTCCGGCGAGCGATCCGGCGAGGCGAGAACGCTGATCCTTGCGGCGGCTGATCCGGCCAACCCCTACGGTGGCAGCCTGCCCTGGCCGCGCCACGGCGACGATGACCGCCGCGTCCTGGCCCGTGCCGCCGGCGCGTACGTCGTGCTGCATGACGGAGAGCCGATCCTCTACCTCGATCGGGGCGGCCGCTCGCTCCAGACGCTGCCCGGCTTCGCGTCAGACGAGGCGGCTGAGGCGGCACTCCACGCGCTCGCCGGCCTGGTCGCTGACGGCCGCCTCCGCTCGCTCCAGATCGAACGTCTCGACGGCACACCGATCGCCGAGTCGCCCCATCGAGACCGTCTGACGGAAGCCGGCTTCCGCGCGGGCTATCGCGGCTACGTGGTCCGCGCCAGCCGGTGATCCGTGCCTGAAGGTGACACGCTGTTTCGCACGGCGACCGTGCTGCGTGAGGCGCTTGCCGGCAAAGACGTCACGGCGGCGCGGGGCAGGCCGGATGGGGTCGCGCTGGGTCGAGCCGTGGGCAGCCGTGTGGAGCGCGTGGAGTCGGTCGGGAAGCACTTGTTGATCGGCTTCAGCAACGGCCTTTCGCTGCATACCCACCTGCGCATGAACGGTTCGTGGCATCGATATCGCAGCGGGGAGCGGTGGCGCCGCAGTCCGGCCCGCGCGGTGGCCGTCATCGAGGTTGTCGATGCGGTGGCTGTCTGCTTCGACGCCCCCACGGTGGAGCTTCTGGACAGCCGTGCGTTGGGTCTCCACCCGGTACTGGCGGCGCTTGGGCCGGACCTTCTGGCGTCCGAGCCCGATCTGGAGGAGGCGATGCGGAGGCTTTCCGACCCGGGCCGGGCGCAGATGCCGCTGGGCGAGGCGCTGCTGGATCAGACGGCCATGGCGGGGCTTGGGAACGTGTACCGCAGCGAGGTCTGCTTCATCGAGCGCGTGGATCCGTTCCTGGCCGTGGAGCGGGTGGACCCGGTCGTGCTGCGGCGCGTGGTCGCGACCGGGCAGCGGCTCATCCACGCCAACCGGCATGATCCGGCGCGGACCACGACGCTGGATGCCACGGGGGCGCCACCGGGGCCCAGCCGGTTGCGGCGCCCCGGGGATCGCCTCTATGTCTATGGTCGGACGGGGAGGCCCTGCCGACGCTGCGGGACGCCCATCCGCAGCGTGGTCACTGGCGAGTTGCCACGCCGCACCTACTGGTGCCCCGTCTGCCAGCCGCCGGGTTCCGGCGGGATCTGAGGGCCGCCGGAGGCGCAGCGTGGCGCTCTGGTGGTGGTCGGCGTGGCGTGGCGCTCTCGTCGCGTGGCGCTCTGGTGGTGGTCGGCGTCGCGTGGCGCTCTGGTGGTGGGGGTAGGTGCTCGAGGTAATCCTCTGCCGCTTATCACCCCCCGTGATGGTAAGTGCGTTTCCACCGGTTCTCACCGAGTCGGAATCCGCGTCGAAGACATCTATGACGTGGCATCGGGCTCGGATCGAGCGTGGGCGGGAAGGCGGCAGACGTCCGCGGGCCTCGCTCGGGACCGCGGCCGCGAGGTCGGCCGGCCTAGGCGGCGGATACCATCACCCCCCGTGATGAGCGGTGGGGATCGCGGCCGCGTCGCCTTTTACCATCACCCCCCGTGATGAGCGGTGGGGATCGCGGCCCGGGCGGCGGATACCATCACCCCCCGTGATGAGCGGTGGGAATCGCTGCCCAGACGGCGGATACCATGACCCCCCGTGATGAGCGGTGGAATCGGCCCGAAGCGGCCTACGTCGGGCCGCGCGGCCCGGAGCGGCCCAAACCGGCCCCAGCCGGCCCAAACCGGCCCGGATTCCCCCGCTCAGACGCCGAAGAACGAGCGGACGCGGTCCTCCATCCGTCGTCGGGACACGCCGACCGGCTCTCCCGCGCCGCGCCACTCCGCCCAGGCGCCCAGGATGCGCGACCGGCGCTCGGCCCACCACACAGCGAGCGCTCCGCGATCCAGCCCCCAGAATCCCTGCGCCCAGAGCCACGGCACGGCGCCCCAGAGGAGGAGCGCGTAGTCGATCCTGATGGGCCGCGGGAAGTTGAAGGCGAGATCGAAGTGCGCCAGGCTCTGTGGCCAGGTCGCGAGCAGCAGCAACCCGGTAAGAGCCAGCGCCCCCACGCCCCACAGTCGCGCCCGGGGCGGCAGGATGACCAGGAAGAAGAGCGGGAACCACTTCAGGCTGGTGGCCAGCGCCCAGAGCACCCCCGCTACTCGTGGCCCGGAGGACAGCGCCGCCCAGATCATCATCGCCAGCAGGAAGGTGATGTTGCCCGTATCCAGCGTGGCCGCGATAGGTGCCGCGAGAAGCGCCAGCAGGATGGCCGTGGCGAGCGGCCGGCGCTGGTACGCCCAGTGGGCCGACCAGATGAGCAGCAGGATGTTGAGGCCACGCCAGGAGAACCAGGCGACATCCCAGGGCAAGAGCCCCCAGGGCAGGAACAGCGCCAGCGTCCAGGGCGCGTACACGTAGGGCAGGAACGGCGCCGGGGGCGAGAACGCATCGCCGCCGTCCAGCCAGATCCGCACGCCTGCCCAGTAGGCGCGGGCGTCCGAGCCGGCCAGCTCGCCGCGTGCGACGATGAAGGTGGTCACAAGACCGCCGGCCAGACCCAACACGATGATGGCCAGGATCCGTCGGCGGTCCCCCAGACGCCCTCGCCCGACGCGCCATTCGCCGCTCAGCCAGCCTCGCAGCCGCGCAGCCAGAGGCAGCGATCCCTCGGCAGTCATGAGCGGATGCTAGCGCTCGTGGCAACCAGCGGGGGTGGCCGGTTCCGCCCAGCGGGCTGGCAGGCGCCGCGTGGCTATACTCGCCGGAATGGCCGAAGGACACGTGATCGTCATCGGCGGCGCCGAGGACAAGGTCCGCGAGCGGCTGATCCTGAGCCGCTTCGTGGCGCTCGCGGGTGGTCCCGACGCCCGCATCGCAGTGATCAGCAGCGCCTCCTCGCTGGGCCCGCTGGCCGGCGAGATGTACCGGCGCGTCTTCACGGAGCTCGGGGCAGCGCATGTCGAGCCGATCCACGCCGTCACGCGGGCCCAGGCCAACGACGCCGCCGCCGCCCGAGCCGTGCACGATTCCACGGGCGTCTTCATGACCGGCGGCAACCAGCTCCGCCTGAGCTCCACCATCGGGGGCACGGCCATCGCCCAGGCCATCACGGAGCGGCACCGCCATGGGTCGGTCATCGCGGGCACCAGCGCGGGGGCGTCGGCCATGAGCACGCACATGGTCGCCTTCGGGGCGAGCGGCGGGACCCCCAAGCAGCGCATGGTGCAGATGGCGGCGGGGCTGGGCGTCCTGCCCGGGGTCATCGTCGATCAGCACTTCCAGCAGCGCAATCGGCTGGGCCGCCTGCTCGCCATCATCGCCCAGAACCCGTCCCTGCTGGGCCTGGGTGTGGACGAGGACACGGCCGGGGTCGTCGGTCCCGACCTGGTGCTGGAGGTGATCGGGCGGCGCAGCATCACCATCATCGACGGCGCAGGCTCTGACACGGACGCCTGGGAGGTCCGCGCTCACAAGCCACTCATGATCAGCAACGTGATCCTGCATTCGCTGCCCTCAGGCTACCGCTTCGACCTGCGGCGCCGGATGCGCGTGGCAGCGCCCTTGCTGCGCGCCCTCGACGCGCCCGACACCATCGCCTCGAATTGAGCGGACCGAACGCTTGAGCGCCTCGGCAGGCCCCCGGCCGGAGCTGCGCATCCTGGAGACGCGCGTGCTGCGCGGGCCCAACTACTGGGCCCACGGACCCGCCGTGCGCATGCTGGTCGACCTGGGGGTCCTTGAGGAGTACCCCAGCAACAAGATCCCCGGTTTCACCGAGGCGCTCGTCGGCGTCCTGCCCAGCCTCGGCGAGCACGCCTGCTCCCTGGGCCGTCGCGGCGGCTTCGTGTCACGCCTGGAAGAAGGCACCTGGATGGGCCACATCGCGGAGCACATCGCGCTGGAGCTCCAGAACCTGGCCGGCACGGAGGCGCGCATCGGCAAGACGCGCTCCAGCGGTGAGTACGGGCGCTACAACGTGATCTACGAGTTCCGCGAGGAGCAGGTCGGTGTGGAGGCCGGCCGCATGGCGGTGGCACTGGTCAACCACCTGGTGGCGCCCAACGATGAGTCGGTGGCCATCGACTTCGCGGCGCAGATGGAGCGGCTCATCCTCATCGCTGAGAGCCAGGCCTTCGGACCGTCCACGCAGGCCATCATCGACGAAGCCGTCTCCCGCGACATCCCCTGGATCCGCCTCGACCGGCACAGCCTCGTGCAGCTGGGTCAGGGCGTCCACCAGCAGCGCATCCGGGCCACGATGACCTCCCGGACGCCGGCCATCGCCGTGGACATCGCCTCGGACAAGAGCCTCACCAACACGCTGCTGGGCTCCGCCGGCCTGCCCGTGCCGCGCTCCCAGACGGTGCGTGACGAGGACGCCGCCGTGGCCGCCGGCCGCGCGCTGGGCTATCCGGTCGTGGTCAAGCCGCTGGACGGCAACCACGGTCGCGGCGTCAGCCTGGATCTCCGCTCAGAAGAGGAGGTTCGCAAGGCCTACGTCCTGGCGCGTCGCGAGAGCCGCGGCGGAGCCGTGGTCGTGGAGACCTTCGTGCACGGCATCGACCATCGGGTGCTGGTCATCGGCGGCAAGATGGTGGCCGTGGCCCAGCGCATGCCCGCCGGCGTCACCGGTGACGGCAGCCGGTCCGTCCGCGAGCTGGTGGAGGTCGAGAACAACGATCCCCGCCGCGGCATCGGCCACGAGAAGGTGCTCACCCGTATCCGCCTGGACGAGGCAGCCGAGGAGGTCGTCCGCAAGCAGGGCTTCGGCATGGAGGACGTGCCGCCGCAGGGCACCCGTGTCCAGCTCGCCCTGACCGGCAACATGTCGACCGGGGGAACCGCCATCGACCGCACCATGGAGGCCCATCCCGAGAACGTGGAGATCGCCGAGACCGCCGCGCGCATCGTGGGGCTGGACATCGCGGGCATCGACTTCATGGTCCCGGACATCGCCATCCCCGTGCGCGAGCAGGGCGGGGCCATCGTGGAGGTCAACGCCGCGCCGGGCTTCCGGATGCACTCCCACCCGACCGAGGGGGAGCCGCAGTACGTCGCGCGGCCGGTCCTCGATCTGCTCTTCCCACGCGGCTCCGACGCGCGCATCCCGATCATCGCCGTGACCGGCACCAACGGCAAGACCACCACGGTGCGTATGATCGCCCACATCCTGAAGCTGATGGGCCGGCGGGTGGGCATGACCACCACGGACGGCATCGTCATCGACGGCCGCCTCACCAAGAAGGGCGACATGTCCGGGCCCAAGTCGGCCCAGATGGTGCTCCAGAACCCGGTCGTGGACACGGCGGTCTTCGAGGTGGCACGCGGCGGCATCCTGCGTGAGGGCCTGGGCTACGACCGCAACGACGTGGCCGTGGTCACCAATGTGAGCGGCGATCACCTGGGGCTCCACGGCATCGATACGCTGCCCAAGCTGGCCAACGTCAAGGGGGTGCTGGTCGGCGCAGTTCCACGCTCGGGCATGGCCGTGCTGAATGCCGACGACACGCTGGTGGCGCGCATGGGGCGGCACTCGGCGGGCAAGGTCCTGTTCTTCTCCATGCACTTGC
>Ga0136618_10000665_pt1 | contig 12154 bp, 6 predicted proteins | sample AntDrymUQ3302106_2_FD_104805 | JGI IMG/M metagenome (GOLD analysis project Ga0136618, IMG submission 104805) | Polar desert sand microbial communities from Dry Valleys, Antarctica - metaG UQ330 (21.06) | ecosystem: Environmental > Terrestrial > Soil > Desert | place: Antarctica: Dry Valley... | reverse complement strand
CGAACCCAATCAGAATTGGAAAAAGCAATCGCTGCCGCTCTGGAAACAATTACGACGAGCGATTGCATCAATTGGTTCCGGCACTGCGGCTATGAAGTTACACTCAACTGAAAATTGCTATAGGAGTTTTGGATTTTGGATTTTGGTTTTGGCTGGTAGCTGTTTAGCGCCCGTCGAGGTCGAGCGTCAAAGTCGTGCGCGTTCCTTCGCCGGGCTGCGAAGCGATACTGATTTCACCGCCGATCATCAGGGCGCGCTCGCGGATACCGTTGAGACCGAGACCTTTCGTAATCCGGTCTTCCTGGAAGCCGCGCCCGTCGTCCTTGATAGTTAGGACGAGACGCGACTCCTGAACGCGCAATGTAACGCGGACGAGGCTCGCGTCCGAATGGCGGATGATGTTGCTCAGGGTTTCCTGTGAGATTCGGTAAATGACGATTGCCGCTTCGTAAGGCAGCGAGGCGGGAACCTCGTCGATGTCCGTCTCGCATTTTATTCCAGTGCCGCCTTCGACCGATTTGACGAGCGTGCGGAGCGCCGTCGTCAGTCCGAGATTTTCGATTTGAGCGGGATGCAGATTGTGGGCGATTTCCCGCGTTTCCCTCAGCGCGAGCGTCGAGGCTTCCGAGATTTCACGAAACTGCTCAATCGCTTGCGGGAAATTTTCCGCGTTGAGACCCATCATCGTCCGGTTGCGAATCACCGCGAGCGTCTGACCGAGCGAGTCGTGAAGTTCGAGCGCGATCCGCCGCCGTTCGCTTTCCTGCGACTCGATCAGGTGGCGGGAAAACTCCGCGCGCGATTGGTTGAGCGCCTGAAGCCTCCGAACACGAGACAGGTAAATAAAAGTTATCAAGCCGAAGACGCCGATAATCGTCAACGCGTAAAACCACGATTTATGGTAAAACGGCGGCACGATAACGACTTTGACAGTCGCGCCTTCGGGATTCCACACTCCCTCTTGATTGGCTGCTGTTACCCGGAACGTATATTCGCCCTCAGGAAGATGAGAAAAGTAAGCCGTACGTCGCGTGCCGGCATCAGTCCAGTTCTCGTCAAGCCCTTCGAGCCGGTAGCGGAATCTGGTTCGTTCCGCGCCGACGAATCCGAGTCCTGTGTAATCGATTTCGAGCGCCGACTGATTAGGCTCAACGCGGATCTCGTCAACATTGGTTTGCGTTTGCTCCTGATCGATCCGCGCCTCTTCGATCAAAACGGGCGGCGGCGGCAGATTGCGGCGCGCTGATTTCGGGTCAATGACGGCAACGCCGCCCGCGGTCGGGAACCAGAGTTTACCATCGGAGGCTTTGAGTCCGGCGGGCTGTTTTCCGCCGTTTCCCTCGACATTATACAAACCGTCCTCCGGTCCATACGAAACGGACGTTACGGATTCGATCTTGCCGTCGGCAAAATCGTTGAGTTCCTGCCGTCGAACGCGGAAAATTCCCTGATTGCTGTTCATCCAGAACCAGCCGTCGTCTTCGAGAATGCAGAAAACCCCTCCGCTGAACAATCCGTCGCGCCGCGTAATCTTGGCGAAAGATTCGTTTTTATACCGCGTTAGCCCGTTGTCGTAGCCGCCAATCCAGATCGTTCCTTCGTCATCCTCATAAAACGAGCGCGTGAAATTTCCGGCGAGTCCGTCCTTTACGGTAAAGGCGCGGAACGAGCCATTTTCGAAACGCGCAACCCCGCCCGTGGTGCCGATCCACATTTCGCCGTTTCGGGTGATCAGGTAGGAAGTTATAATGTCTGAAGGAAGTCCGTCCTTTGTGGTAAAGAGGCGCGATTCGCCGTTCGCGTAGCGCACGAGTCCGAGCCGGTTACCGAACCACATCGCCCCTTCTTTGTCTTGCGTAATGAAGGATATTTCCCCGCCTTCTTTGTCTTGCTTGGGGATGCCTTTTCGATAATCAACCGGCACCCATCGCTCGTTCTCGCGGACAAAAATCTCACCAAAAACACCGTTTTTCCACAAACGGGAGCTGCGATCAACGAAAAGCGCCGTCACTAACGGGGAGAGCTCCGATGCGAACTTGCCGTCCCGGTAGGTAATCAGCCAGTCATTCCAGGCTCCAAACCAAATCGTGCCGGAGCTATCTTCGATAATCGAGTAAACATTGTCCGCCGGCAGTCCGGTAGCCTTGGAAAAGACTTTGACCGCCGGTTCCGGATTAATGAAGTGAAGACCTTTGGTCGAGCCTGCCCACAGATTGCCTTCACGGTCGGCGAATAAAACCCGCATATCGGGGCATAAGAGCCCGTCCGCCCCGGTAAAGAGTCGCCAATCGAAACGGTTAGGATTATTTGCCGCAATGGTTTCGGCGTCGATCTTGAAGATACCGCGGAAGTAGTCCGTAATCCATAAATTCGCCCCTTTATCGAAGTCTATAGAAAAGAGTATGCCCTTTAGCGGAAAAGATATAAGCCGTCCTTCACTGAACGAGAATAGACGTGTCCGGCTTGTTATTTGGAACGATTGACTTATAAAATTTCCTTCGGGCGCAAGAAACCAGAGGACACCGTTCCTTTCGCTGCTGCTGACGGCGAACAACGTCTGCCCGGTAAAAGGCAAAGGACTGTCTTTCGGATAGCGAATTGCCTTACCGTCTTTAACATTGATGAACGTATCGCCGTCGTCAATCCAGGCGCTTGTATAATCGGTCGTGAAAACTTTCGCCGGAATGACGAGATCTCCGGCGGACCGCACCGCGAAACGTCCGTTCTCGTAAAAGTATTCGCGGTCTCCGGCGCGGAAAATCATCTCGGGTTCATTCTCAAGTCTCAGGCTACTTTCTTCCCAATTGTAAAAAAACCTACTCTCGCCGAAATAGTCTGATTCGAAGTCACGCCCCTTAACAAAGGCTTTAAAGCGCCCGTTTTCATAGACGACGACAGTCCGGTTTTCGTCGAACTTGAGCCAGAGCCGTCCCGCCGAATCAACGAACATACTGACGATCCGGCTCGTCGGAAACTCCGGCGTGTCGGCACTCTTAAAGATTTTGAAACGAACGCCGTCGAATCTGGCAAGCCCGTCTAAGGTCGCCAGCCAGAGATAGCCGTCGTGCGTCTGCGCGATGTAGGAAATGTGATTTTGAGGCAGTCCGTTCTCGGTCGTCCAGGTTTTGAAATACTTCTGTCCGGCGGCAACGGCGGTCGAGGCAGGATAAAGCACGAAAAGCAGGACCAGCGCCGCTGATAAAAATCGCTGCCGGGAGTTTCTGCTTTTGAGACCGTTTCCCATCATAAAAACAAGAATCCGTTCGATAAGCGTTAACTGAAGAAATGAAAACTTAAAGTTTAGGAAACTTAAATTTCTCCCAGATTCTGAAGCGCGAACTTGACGAGCGCGTGACTGCCGCGCAAATTTAGTTTGGCGGAGATGTTGTTGCGGTGATTGTCGACCGTCCGTGCGCTGATTCCAAGCTCGGCGGCAATCTCGCGGCTCGTTTTATGGTCGGCAATCAGCCGCAGAACCTTGCGTTCAGCGGCGGTCAGCGAGCCGAGTCCTTCAACGGGGCGCGTGTTTCCGCTAGCACGATTGAAAAGATAACCCGTCACCGCCGCGCTGGTAAAGCTCTGCCCGCGCCGAACCGCGTGCAGACAATTGACGATGTCGGCGGTCGCCCCTTCCTTCACGACGTAGCCGCGCACACCGAGACTCATCGCCCGGACAAACATCGCTTCTTCATCATGAATCGTCAGCAGCACAATCTCGCCCGGCAAACCGCGCCGCCGCATTTCGCCCGCTATTTCAAATCCGTTCAGCCCCGGCATATTAATGTCTGTAATAACAATGTCCGGCACAAGATCCGCGATCATTTGGAGCGCCGCCGCGCCGTCGGACGCTTCACCGACGACTGTAAACATCCGGTCAGATTCAACGACCTGCCGAAGCCCGGCGCGGAAGATCGGGTGGTCGTCGGCAATCACTATTTTTGTCTGCTCCGTCATCTTACGAGAAAATTCGATATTTAATAAAACTCCGTCTGACAATCAATTACGGTTACTAAAGTCGGAATGGCAGACGGAAAACTATACTCAAGCACTCTTCCCAAAACATCAGTATACAAGAATAAAAATGAAATAATTCCGCAAAGTATACTGTCAGGCGTTATTACCAACAAATATTTGCGGTTGATTTTATAAATACATGTATGTTCTGCGGATTAAGAACTATATATGATTAAATGCTTTGGTGAAAATATTTGTTCACAAGTTTTAAAATATCTGTTAATTAAACCGAAAATGATTAAAAACTCATTTCAAAAGGTTAGGTCGTTTAAGACATTGATATTTACTGTCAAAAACAAACAAAACATTTAACATTGCTATGTCCAAATACTACTGTGATACTGTTGCCGAATTCAATGTGCCAATCTCGCAAATCTCGAAATTCGTGTTTTTGCAATCGGCACTTGATTCAAGTGATTTATCGTCCGAAGAATATTGATGCCCGCCGCCGTCGCCACTTCCTGAAGATGTGTTTTCTGTAAGCCTTTGTATCTCGAACGGCGAACCGTTCCGCGCCTAATGCCTTGCGAAAGCGTTCCTTCGATGCCGGCTCGCTCTTTATATTCGTGCCGTCCGACATCGCTTGCAAATAAAGCTCGTGTTTTCTTTATGGCTTCGTGAAACTCTTTGGCTTGTAGCAGTAGTTGGCGCGGCGCACCGATTTCGCTTCTCACACATCGGACACGGCTTTGACAATTGAGGCAGTCTTTACGACGAAACTTGACCTTCACAACGCTACGCGGGTTGCGCTCTTTGAGTTGCCATTCGAGCCAGTCCACGCTTCTTTTGCCTGCCGGACAAATCGCCTGCCGATGATCCCAATCAATTTCAAACTGCGTGGCATCAATACCGCCCTCACGCGACTGCCAACTGGAATTAACGCGTGTTGGTCCGAACAACTCGGTGCCGTATTTGTCCGCACTCTGCACTAACAAATCGCCATCAACATAACCGGCATCAACCAGATGAAGCGACGGTAATAGCTGTTTTTGACAAAGTGAGTCTTGAATATCGGCAGTCGAGGCGACATCCTGCGTGGTGGCAGGGGTCGTGTGAACATTGGTAATCAAATGCGGCAGATTCTCATAACAGGTTTCGCTGAAGTGAACTTTGTAACCCGTCCATCGGACTGAATCTTTTCTGCTGTATTTGGCTTGCGGGTCATACGGCGATTCAATCGAGGCGGCGGCTCAGAGTGTTTCTTTTCCTTTGCGCCAACGCGCAACGCCTTCTTCGTTGCGTGTAAAATGCTGCTTCCAAACTTTCCGAAGTATTTCGATTTTTTCCAGTTTTAGTAAATTAGGCTGTTGCTCTGAAAGCAAGTTAAACAACAGAAATCCATCTTCGGCAACGAAGGCGACGAACGCCTCTCGCGCTTTATTGCCGGTTGGAAGACGCGATTGTTCAGCTCGGCGAGAGTAACGCTGAAACCATTCCGACTTTGATACTTGACCCAACCATTCGGGTGCAGATGCTGCCAATTGATTCAGTGCGGCGCGCATCGTTTCAACGACCATCTCCAATCGGTTCATCACGCGAATCGCCGCTAAAACGTGAGTCGAATCGGTGCGTTGTTTGCCTCGCGCTTTGAGCAACTTCTTTTCCCGCATCAGTTCAAGCATCCGGTCAAGCAACAAAGTTTGTCGCCCCCCATCGGCGAGTCGTTCTCGAAAACCGCTGAGAACCGAATAATCAAAACCCGAATCGGTTAGCTTTAACCCGAGCGCATACTTCCAGTCAATGCGCGAGCGAACCGCATCTGCCGCCTGGCGGTCAGACAAGTTCTCCAGAAACTGCATCACGGTTATCAACGCCAGTCTCCAGGGCGCAAAAGCGGGTTGCCCGCCACGGGCAAACAGTTCTGCAAAGTCGGCATCTTCAAACAAAACACCGAGTTCATCGCGCATTGCAAGATATAGATTGCCTTTCGGAAAAGCGGCACGAGCAACGCGAATAGTTTCAGACGGAACGGCTTCAATCAAAGACGGCTTCAAAATCATAATCACTACTCCTTAAAATTGTTGGAATAGTGTCATTATAAAATTACGATTGCCTAAAATGAATTCGGCAACACTATCAGTGTAGTTTTTGGACAGCTCTTTAAAGTAGATAAGTAGGCTTAAAACGAAAAAGCGCGAACAGTTCTCTTATACATATATTCTTTCCCATAAAATTAATTTTGAAGTCGGACAAAAAACCATTAGTATTGCGATTGTTTTCTAATTGAAGTTTTATAAAAAACAAAATCGACTGTAGATAAAAAGTATTGCAAAACGCCTGTGCAAAATCATTGGTTCATTTACGGTTCGCATCGCTGGCTTGGATTGCGCTTGTTTTGCTTTTGCCTTTAGCTTTTAAAGCCGAACGCCTGCCGATCAAAACTTACACGGTGGGCGACGGTCTTTTGCGCGACCGCGTTTCCAAAATCAAACAAGACTCACGCGGATTTTTGTGGTTTTGCACGGAGGAAGGCATCTCGCGTTTTGACGGCTACGCTTTTACGAACTTGACGCCCGCCGACGGATTGCCGGACCGCCGCGTCAACGATTTTTTAGAAACAAAAAACGGCACGATTTTGATTGCCACCGATTCAGGACTTGTCCGTTTAAATCCGACGGGCATTCGCAATTCGACAGAAAATCCTTTGTTCACAATTCTTCTGCCCGAAAACGAACGCGCCAAAGGCTTTAGAGTTTTGTTTGAAGACGCGAGCGGCACGGTTTGGGCTGGCACAACCGACGGACTTTATAAATTAAACGAACGATTTGAACTCGAATACGCGCCGACGGTTGAACCGCTCAATAGGACTGACCGACTTTTTATAAACAAAATTATCAAAGACCGTCGCGGGATAATGTGGATTGGCACAGCGAGCAGCGGCTTAGTGCGCATTTCACCGACGGGCGACATCAAACGCTACTCGGACGCGAACGATTTGCCGTACAACAATGTAGTTACTGTTTTGTTTGAAGACGCGAGCGGACAGATTTGGGCTAACTTGCGTCTCGGAACAACCGTCGGTTTGGTAAAAATCGTCGCCGAGCCTGAACCGAATCGTTCGATTGTCGAGCGGCATTACACAACCAAGGATGGTTTGCCCCACGATTATGTTACCGATTTGTTTGAATCGAGCGACGGCAAATTCTGGGTTGCGACGGATTTGGGTTTGTGTGAATGGCAGGGCGACAAAGGCGACTCGGTTTGCAAAGTTTATAAGGCAAATAACGGCTTGTGCGACACCGAGCTTTGGAGCATCGCCGAAGACAAAGACGGCAATCTTTGGATGGGTACGCGTTGCGGCACGAAAAAGTGGGCGCGATACGGTTTTACGACTTACGACCAATCGGACGGTTTCAAAGTTCCGACAATTAATTCGATTTTTGAAAACCGTGCGGGCGAACTTTTTGCCAGCGTTAATGCGAACAAAAATGGGCGTTTCCTCAGTCGTTTCGACGGCGGCAAATTCGTCGGCGGAGCGAAGAATTTATTAGAAAGCGACAAACCTTCCGGTTGGGGCTGGATGCAAACCGTCTGGCAGGACGGCTGGGGCGCATGGTGGATTCCGAGCGCCGAGGGGCTTTTTCGCTCGCCGCCCGCGACCGGTTTTGAGCAATTGCCCGAAAGCGTTTTACAGCGAATCGAAACCGGCGCGAAAGGCAAAGAGATTTTTCGCATTTTTGAAGATTCGCGTGGCGATGTCTGGATTGCGACGACCGGCACGACAAACGAGCTTTTGCGCTGGGAGCGAGGACGTGACACTTGGCATGACCACACGCAGATAGGCGAAATCAAACTGATTCAGGTGGTGATGGGTTTTGTTGAAGATTCTTGGGGAAATCTCTGGATTGGCACGGGCGGTGGCGACGACGGCATGTTGATTCGTTACCGCGACGGGAAATTTAAAGTTTTTACCGAAGCCGACGGCGCTCCTTCGGGCTTTACGCGCGATTTGTTTTTGGATTCGACCGGCAAACTTTGGCTGGCAACCGGCGATTGGGGCTTGTTGCGGTTGGACGATACGAATTCGGACGACTTGAATTTCATCCATTATAAGACTTCCGACGGTCTTTCGAGCAGCGGCGTTTACTGTATAACCGAAGATGAATTCGGGCGAATTTACGCCGGAACGGGACGCGGGCTTGATAGATTAAACCCGGAAACCGGACAAGTCGAAAATTTTACGACCGCCGACGGTCTGCCCGCAAGCCAAGTCGAAGTGGCTTACCGCGACCGCACAAACACGCTTTGGTTTGCGACGAGCGGAGGCTTGGCGCATTTCAAGCCCGAAGCCGAACGCTCACGAAAACCGCCGGTAATGTTAATCACCGGATTGAGAATTGCCGGATACGCGCAGCGCATTTCGATGATGGGCGAATCCCAAATTGGCGAATTAAATCTAAACTCAGACCAAAAACAAATCAGCGTTGATTTCGTCGGCTTGGGCGCGACGCTTGGCGAGAAATTACGATACGAATATCGCTTCGGAAATTCAGATTGGACGCCCACAATGGAACGCACCGTAAATTTTGCAAATCTTTCGAGCGGCGAATACCAATTTGAAGTCCGCGCCGTCACCGCCGACAGAATTACCAGCAAAACTCCGGCAACCGTTTCTTTTAGAATCGCCGCACCGTTTTGGCAAACTCCCTGGTTCGTCGTTTCATTGTTCGCGCTGACGGCGGCGGCGATTTATTTTTTCTACCGATTTCGTTTAAAACGCCTTTTGGAATTGGAACGAGTGCGAACGCGCATTGCGACGGATTTGCACGACGACATCGGCGCGAACCTCTCAAAAATTTCTCTGTTGAGCGACGTTGTCAATATGCAGATGCCTGAAGCGAATGCCGAGAGCAAGTGGATGCTGACGACGATTGCCGAAGTCTCGCGCTCATCGGTTGGTTCAATGCGCGACATCGTTTGGGCAATCAATCCAAACCGCGATTCAGTTTTGGAGATGACCAGAAGAATGCGCCAGCACGCCGAAGAAACTTTCGTTCCAAATAACATTTCGGTCAAATTCAACGCGCCCGAAACCGGCGCGGACGCAAAGCTTTCGATGGACGTGCGGCGCGAATTGTTTTTGATTTTCAAAGAAGCCGTCAATAATGCCGCGCGGCATTCTGGATGCCAGCGCGTCAAAATTGATTTTCGTGTTTCCGGCGACGAAATTATTCTTTGCATTGCCGACGACGGGCGCGGCTTCGACATTGCCGAGCAATCAACCGGTCATGGTTTGATGAATATGAAAACGCGGGCGGAAAAAATCGGCGGAAAGTTTGAAGTTTCATCTGAACAAGGATGTGGAACAATTATCGAAGTTCAAATTAACAATTAAAAATTTGTTTTGAACCTACGCATTTACGTAGGGCACAAGCATTGACAAGACGTTTATTCTAAAAACGGATGAACCCTGTAAATCTATCTATGACTGAAACCGCGACCGGAAACGAAGCCACGCCGGTTCGCGTCGTCATCGTCGAAGACGAGCGCGAGTTGCGCGAAGGCTTGCGCGTGCTGCTTGATTTTACGCCGAGCTTCGCGTGCGCCGGTTGTTTCGGTTCGATGGAAGAAGCCTTGCGAAAAATCGAACCGGGCGCGATGGATTTGGTTTTGACCGACATTGGTTTGCCGGGGATGGACGGCATCGAAGGCACGCGCGTATTACGCGAAAAGTTTGCAGATTTGCCGATTGTCGTTTTCTCGGTTCACGGCGAAGACGACAAGATTTTTCAAGCCCTGTGCGCCGGAGCGAACGGATATTTGCTGAAAGACACGCCGCCCGCGCGAATCCTCGAAGCGATGAAGGAAGTTCTGGACGGCGGCGCTCCGATGTCGCCCGACGTGGCGCGCCGCGTGGTCAAGCTGTTTCGCCAATTCAGCCCGCCTGCTCAAGCCGATTATCACCTGACCGAGCAGGAAACGCAGATTTTGAAATTGCTCGTTGACGGGCATCATTACAAAACCGCCGCCTTTGAACTCGGAATCTCGACCAGCACCGTTTCTTTTCACCTGAAAAACATTTACCAAAAGCTGCAAGTTCACTCTAAATCAGAAGCAATTGTCAAAGCTCTGCGTGAGCATCTAGTCTAAAAATCAATCCGCATTCCCAATCATTTTACCTACGTATCTACATAGTTACATTGCCAGTCTGTCTGTTGTAAAAAAGAGTCGTTCGGCTTTGTGAACAGCTTTGGAATTCCAAACAAAAAATGAATTGCAGGAGCGGTCTATTGTCCGGTGCAGTAACGAATGATGTTTATTTTAGGAGATACAAAATGAAAAATATGAATTGTGTTTCGACTCGAATTGTAGTCGGAGTTCTGGCAATGGGTATCGTTATGATGTTGGCAGGCGCGGCACAGGCACAAATGCTGCCGAAGAAAATTCGTCGTATAGAACCTTTGCCGCCTCCCGTAATTGAAGCAACGAAACCAAAAAGTGAAGTTCAACTTAATCCCGAAGTCAGAGAAGCGATGGCAAACGCGCCCTTGCTCGAAGCCCCGACAGTTGATGCTTTTATCGAAGCATTGCCCGACTGGAAATCAAGAAACAGAATCAAACCCTCAGCTAAAAAAGAAACTCCCGAGGGTCAAAAACCGGAAACTATAGAAGGACGCAAATATACTGTGGTTACCACCAAGTATTCGCTCACGGAAACGCCACAAGAAATCGTGACCTTTCAGCCGGTCAACGCCTTCTGGCTTGGCGCTCTGGTTCAGGAACAAGGTTTACAGAAAGGCATCGGTTCAATGGAGGAAATTCCCGTTCTAACCGAAAAGCGCGCACCCCTTAAGATTCTTAGTGATTTGCCGGGAGGCGGCAATTTTCGCACCATAACCGCGCCCAGCGCTTCGAATGTCGGTTCTGCGATAGGCGATTTGATGCAAAAAGGCAACTCGTTAAAAACTGGCATCTCGTTCCACGGTACTATTGTTGAGAACTACAGCGAAGTACAAACGGCGCAGGAGTTGGGAATCAACGCGCGTTATATGACGGCGGAACTCACGGCTTCGCTGAAAACCGACCGCTCGAGTAAAAACCACACCATTACGGCAGCCTTTGTTGAGAAGGCTTTGACGGTGAGTCTTGATTTGGATGGTCGCACCGGACGGGCGGCGTTTTTCAACGATGCATTTTCAATCGAAGACGCGCACGCATTGGTCAACCAAAAGCGGATATCAGCATCCAATCTGCCGGCTTATATCAACTCAATTACATACGGGCGCGTCGTATTGTTCAACCTTACTTCGACGCTTTCCGAATCAGAGATGCGCGGCGCTCTGGATGCCTCGGTTGAAGGCGGTACTTGGAGCGCGACAGCCAACGCAAATTTCAATGAAAAGCTTAAGACTGCCCACTTCCAACTGCGAGTAACGCAGATTGGCGGTACGCAGGATGGTATTTCCAAGCTCTTTCCGGCAACAGGCATTGAAAACGTGTTGGCGGTGATGAACAGTTATCTTCAGAAACCGGCGCCGCTCAGCAGTATGAAGCCGATTTCCTACACCGTCAACACGCTGCGCGACAACCAGTTGGCGGCGATGTCGTTAACAACTGAATACTCCGTTACGAAATACATTGCCCACCCGATTGGCGACCGATACCGTATTAAAATGTGGTATGAATCTACCACTTCAGATGACGGAGTCGGCGATAACACTCTCGAGTGCTACGGCGAGTTGCGCGTCAATGGTGACCTTTGGTGGTCAATTGACCGCGATCATGTGGTTAAGCGCGAAGCGGGGCAAACTCTTGAAATCAGCGAGGACGTGGGGGGGCGCAAACCGGCAGACAGAAAATTCGTCTTCGATTACCACTACGACGGCAGCACGCCTTTTCAGTTCGAGCTTCGTCTGCACGATACGGATGACCGCAGCGAAGACGACGACATTGGAATCTATAGCGGAACGCTGGATTTGCCTGCCATCGCCGGAAAGAATACGGACTTTGATTGGGACAGCGGTAAGGGCGAATCGGGCTGGCTGCGTATCAGGGTCGAGCGTGTGGATTCCTTCTAAGAAGCTGTTTGAATATTCAAAAAGTAATGAAAAATAACCACGAATTCACGCTAAACAACACGAAATTTCGTCGCTTTTTGGCAGATTGGTGGTGTTTCGTGTCGTTTCGTGGTTAAAAAATT
>Ga0136618_10000663_pt1 | contig 12162 bp, 11 predicted proteins | sample AntDrymUQ3302106_2_FD_104805 | JGI IMG/M metagenome (GOLD analysis project Ga0136618, IMG submission 104805) | Polar desert sand microbial communities from Dry Valleys, Antarctica - metaG UQ330 (21.06) | ecosystem: Environmental > Terrestrial > Soil > Desert | place: Antarctica: Dry Valley... | reverse complement strand
GGGGCTGGCGGGCGCTCGTCGACTCCCTCGGAGGGAGCTTCCGGACGATCGCCTATGACCAGCGGGGCTACGGCGAGAGCACCTACGAGCCTGCGCCCCACTCGGCGGTGGACGACGCCATCGCCGTGCTCGATGCGGAAGGCGTAGACCAAGCGATCGTGATCGGTGCGTCGAACGGCGGACGCCGGTCGATCCACCTGGCGCTCGATCACCCGGAGCGGGTGCGGGCGCTGACGCTGATCGGCGCCGGTGCACGCGGCGGACCTGACGACGACGTGGAGTCCTACAGCGACGAGGTGCGTGCGCTCTACGCCGCCTACGAGGCCGCCGAGAACGGCGATGACCTCGACGAGCTCAACCGGATCGAGGCCCACGTCTGGCTCGACGGCTGGGTGGCGCCCGAGGGGCGGGTGCAGGGGCCGGTTCGCGACCTCTTCCTCGCCATGAACGGCATCGCGCTGCGCTCCGCCGATCCAGGCGATGACGGCACCGGGTCGGCGTGGGACCGCGTGGGCGAGATCGCCGTACCCACCCTCGTGCTGCTCGGCGACCTCGATGTCGTCTGCGCGCCGGCCAGCGAGCACTTCGCCGCCACGATCCCCGGCGCGCAGTACGAGGTGCTCGAGGGGACCGGTCACCTGCCCCACCTGGAGGGCCACGCCCACGCCCTCGAGGTCATGGGCGACTTCCTCGCCACCGTCGTCGCTTGAGGCCGGTACCCGACGACGACCACGGTGACGATCTGGAAGGCAGACGTCGCCAGGCCGTAGGTTCGGCGGGGATGACGACGCACGATCGCCCCTTCGGTCGACACCTCGAGGACTTCGTGCCCGGCGACGTCTACAAGCACTGGCCTGGCAAGACGATCACCGAGTACGACGACCACCTGTTCTGCCTCATCACGATGAACCACCACCCATTGCACCTCAACGAGTGGTTCGCGGAGAACGAGACGGTGCAGAAGAAGAACGTGGTCGTCGGCAACCTCGTCTACTCGCTCGTGCTGGGCCTGAGCGTGCCCGACGTGAGCGGGGCCGCTATCGCCAACCTCGAGATCGAGTCGCTGCTCCACGCCAAGCCCACCTTCCACGGGGACACGATCTACGCCGTCACCAAGGTGCTCGACGTCAAGGAGACCTCGAAGGGCGATCGTGGGATCGTGACGGTCGAGACGAAGGGCATCAACCAGCGCAGCGAGGAGGTCTGCTACTTCCGGCGCAAGCTGATGGTGTGGAAGCGGGAACACGCCCCGAAGCGACAGTTCCCATACGACGACACCGCTGTCTTCGACGGCGGGTGAGCGGGTGCGGCGGGGGATCCGGCGAGCCGTGATCGGCATCGTCGCCGTCCCGGTCGTGGCCGCAGTGGTGCTCGGCGTGGAGGTGGAGCTGGCTCGCCGAGGCCCTGACATCGAGGACGACACACCCCTCCAGCACGACGGTCGGGTCGGCGCCGCGGAAGGCCCGGCGCTGCGCATGGTCTGGCTGGGCGACTCGACCGCCGCTGGCGTCGGTGCCTCCGATGCGGCCCATGCCATCCCCGGCCGGGTGGCGGCGGCGCTCGACCGTCCCGTGGACGTCACGTCGCTGGCGGTCTCCGGCGACCGGGTGGCGGACGTGGTCGCCGACCAACTGCCCGAGCTGGCGGCACTTCGGCCCGACGTCGTCCTCGTGAGCATCGGCGCCAACGACGTCGTCCACCTGACCTCCCGCGCGGACTTCCGATCGGGCTACGACCAGCTCGTGGCCGCCATCCCCGACGGCGCCCTGCTGGTGCTGCTCGGTGTGCCCGACATGGGCGCGCCACCGCGCTACCTCCAACCCCTGCGCGGCATCGCGTCGTTCCGGGGTCGTCAGCTCGACGGTGTGTCGGTGGACGTCGCGCGCGACAACGACGCCGTGTACGTGGACATCGCTGGCGAGACCGGCCCCACCACTCGGTCGGACACCGACCGCTACCTCGCCGCCGACCGCTACCACCCGAGCGACGACGGGTACGCCCTCTGGGCCGATGCCGTGGTCGATCAGCTCGAGCCGGCCCTCGTCGACCGGGAGGCCCGCGATGCCGATCGATGATGTTGCCGCTCGAGGCTTCCAAGCCGGAGCCGCCGCCTACGAGCTGGCCCGCCCCGGTTACCCCGACGACGCCATCGACGTGCTGCGCGTTGAGCTCGGCATCGCCGAGGGCACAAGGGTGTGCGATCTCGCCGCCGGTACCGGAAAGCTCACCCGGCGACTGATGGAGGTCGGCGCCTCGGTCGTGGCGGTCGAGCCAGTCGAGGCCATGCGGGCCCAGCTGCAGCTGGCCGTCCCAGGGGTCGAGGCGGTCGACGGCCACGCCGAGTCCCTTCCGCTGCCCGACGCTTCGGTCGACCTGGTGACGGTGGCACAGGCGTTCCACTGGTTCGAAGCACCGGCCGCCCTCACGGAGATTGCCCGGATCCTCAGACCGGGTGGCGGCCTCGCGCTGCTCTGGAACGAGCGAGACGAGGCGACGGCTTGGGTGGCGGAGATGAGCCGCCTCATCCGCTGGCACGAACGAACCGTCTCGCGGTACCAGCATGTCGAGTGGGCCGAGGTGGTGGCGGACTCGCAGCACTTCACCCCGCTGCAGGAGCGCTCGATGCGCTGGGACCAACCGATGACCTGCGAGCTGCTGGCCGATCGCGTCCGGTCGATCAGCTACATCGCGGTCATGCCGCCCACCGAGCGCGAGCGCCTGGCTGCGGAGGTCGCCACACTCGTCGGTCGGTTCCTTGAACCCTTCCCGCTCCCATCCCTGTGTCGCGTCCAGTGGTGCAAGCTGCGCTGACGCTGCTCCGGTGGTGGCAGGAGCAACGCCGGGATCTGCCGTGGCGCCAGACGCGCGACCCGTGGGAGGTGCTCGTCTGCGAGGTGATGGCGCAGCAGACACAGGTCGCCCGGGTGGCGGCGCGGTGGCGGCCGTTCCTCGAGCAGTTCCCCACGGCGGCCGCCTTGGCCGAGGTGCCGCCCGCTGAGGCCGTCCGCTGGTGGACGGGCATGGGGTACAACCGGCGGGCGCTCAACTTGCACCGCTGCGCTCAGGCGGTGGTCGACCGCCATGCCGGTGTGCTGCCAGCCGACCTCGAGGCCCTCCTCGCCCTCGCCGGCATCGGCCCGTACACCGCCCGGGCCGTCTTGGCCTTCGCCTTCGAGCACGACCACGGCGTCGTCGACACAAACACCGCTCGGGTGCTGGCCCGCTGGGAAGGCCGCCGTCTCAGTGCCCGTGAAGCGCAGGCGGCCGCCGACGATGCCGTCCCCGCAGGTGGTGCGTGGGCGTGGAACCAGGCCATGCTCGACCTCGGCGCCACCGTTTGCACGAGGCGCGCGCCGCGCTGCGACACCTGTCCCGTGGTCGAGCGGTGCGCCTGGGCGACGAGCGGCTGGCCGTCCCCCGATCCCGCTGATGGCTCCGCTGGCGTCAGCGGCGGCCAGTCCCGCTTCGAGGGCAGCGATCGCCAGGGACGGGGCCGCCTCGTCGAGTTCCTCCGATCATCACCCGTGCCCGCCGATGAGCTCCCCACGGTCATCGGCTGGCCCGACGACCCGGCGCGAGCCGAGCACGTCGCCGCCACCCTCGTCGCCGACGGCCTCGTCACCCTTGATCACGGCACCTACCGCCTCCGGTGACCGAGCTCGCCCACCCACCCCTACCCAACGGTTTCTGTGGGCGCTGACAACCGCATACCGGTGATGAGCGCACACAGAAACCGTGGGGTGGGGGTCGTCGTCAGGTCAGGAAGTCGAGGATGAGGCGGTTGACGTGATCGGGTCGTTCGACGTGGAGGAAGTGGCCAGCCCCGTCGACGATCTCCACACGGGAGCCGTCTGAAGAGAGGAAGGGCTGGGCCGACTCGGCGAACTCGACGCCCATGCAGCCGTCCGTGCGGCCGTGCAGGTAGAGCGTCGGCTGCCGGGTGGTGGCGCCGCTGGCGGCCTGCACGTCGTCGAGGGCGGGATCGACGCCCACGTTGCCAAGGGTGGCTCGGTAGTAGCCGATGGCAGCGGCGAGGTTGGCTGGGTCACGCAGGGCGTCCTTGACGTGGGCGATGTCCTCTGTGCCGTCGTACCCGGGTGACCAATCGGCCCAGAGGCCGTCGATGAAGGCGAGGTCGTCCATGCCCACGACCACGTCGGCGAGGCCGTGCTGGAAGAAGAACATGTACCAGCTCCGCTTCAGCTGCTCGTAGCGCAGGAACCCGCCGGCCACGGCGCCGGCCGGCGGTACGGCCATGGCCACCACCCGGCGCCAGCGATCGGGCTCGTGGTTGGCGGCGATGTAGGTCGCCATCGCGCCCCAGTCGTGGCCGATGATGGCGGCATCGCCCTCACCGTCCAGCGCCTCGTGCAGTGCGACGGCGTCGAGGGCGAGCACGGCGGTCTGGTAGCGACCGTCGGCAGGGACCGCGGAGGGGGCGTAGCCACGCATGAACGGGGCCACGGCCCTGAAGCCGGCGTCGGCCAGCGCCGGCAGCAGGTGGCGGTAGGTCCAGGCGGAGTCGGGGAAGCCGTGGAGGCACAGGGCCAGCGGTCCGGAGCCGCATGCCAGGTAGGCGAGCTCCACGTCGTTGACGGTGGCACGACCCTCGGTGATCGACATGGCGGCAACCTACTGAGGCCGCTGGCACTCGCGGGAGTGGTCGTCGCGCTAGCCAGCGTCGCTGAGACTCACGTCACACGACCGGCGGTGGAGGACAGGCACCGGTAACCTGCCGTTCAACGAGGGGAACGGGGGGATCCACTGCTGAACGTCAGCTTCTTCGGCGTCCGGGGCTCGACCCCGTGCCCGTGCGACGCCAACCGTCGCTACGGGGGCAACACGTCCTGCGTGGCCCTCGAGGCACCGGGCCACGCGCCGATCGTGCTCGACCTCGGCACCGGCCTGCGGTTCTGGGGCGAGACGCTCGACCCGAGCCGCCCCTTCGTGGGTTCGGCGCTGGTCACCCACATCCACTGGGACCACGTCCAGGGTCTCCCGTTCTTCGCCCCGGTGCTGCAGCCGGGCGCCCAGTTCGACGTCTACGGCCCGCCGCAGAGCAGCGAAGGCGGCCTGGCCGAGGCCTTCGCCGAGTTCATGCGTCCGCCCTTCTTCCCGGTGACCACCAAGGGGCTTCTGGGCGACATCCGCTTCCACGACGTCTGGGACACCGACCTCGAGCTCGACGGCGCCAAGGTGCTCGTCCGCCCCGTGGCCCACGTCGGCCTCACCAACGGGTACCGCATCGAGATGGGTGGCGCGACCGTGGCCTACCTCTCCGACCACCAGATGCCGGCCGACGGCAGCCACGGCGTGTCGGACGCGGTGCTCGACCTCTGCGACGGCGTCGACCTGCTCATCCACGACGCCCAGTACACGGCCGAGGAGTTCCCGGCCAAGGCCACCTGGGGGCACTGCACCGCCGACTTCGCGGTGCACGTGGCCAAAGAGGCGGGCGTACGGCGGCTGGCCTTGTTCCACCACGACCCCACCCATCACGACGACGCCGTCGACTCGATCCTTGCCCACGCCCGACAGCTGGCCAAGGGGTCCGGGATCGATGAGGTGGTGGCGGCCCACGAGGGCCTCGTCGTCTCCTTCGGCTGACGGTCGGGGCATCCGCCAACAGGTAGGTTCCGGCCGATGACCCAGCCGCCGACGTCCTTCGACTCCGCCAAGTTCCGTCAGGTGCTCGGCCACTTCCCGACCGGCGTCACCGTGATCACGGCCGCCCCCGAGAGCGGGCCGGTGGGACTGGCCGTCGGGTCGTTCGCCTCCGTCTCGCTCGACCCGCCCCTGGTGGCGTTCTTCGCCGCCAAGGGATCGTCGTCATGGCCGAAGATCGAGACGAGCGGTGCCTTCTGCGTGAACATCCTCGCCGAGGACCAGGAAGACGTCTGCCGCCGGTTCGCATCCAAGGGCGACGACAAGTTCGCCGGCCTCGGCTGGAAGCCGGCCGGATCGGGAGCACCCCTCCTCGACGGCGTGGTGGCCTGGATCGACTGCGACATCCAGTCGGTCGCGGAGGCCGGAGACCACGTCTGCGTGATGGGCGAGGTCTGCGACCTCGACGTGAGCCACGACGGTGCGCCACTGCTGTTCTTCCGGGGCGGCTACGGCCGCTTCTCGATCTGACGATGGCGATCTACGCACTGGGGGACGTCGAGCCGAGCATCGACCCCACCGCCTACGTCCATCCGGATGCGGTCGTGATCGGCGACGTCACCATCGGTCCCGAGTCCTCGGTCTGGCCCACCGCCGTGCTCCGCGGGGATCCCGGCGGCATCGTGATCGGCGCCCGCACATCCATCCAGGACGGCACCGTGGTGCACACCACCCCGATGACGCCCACCCGTGTCGGCGACGAGTGCGTCATCGGCCACCTCGTGCACCTCGAGGGCTGCACGATCGGCAACGGTGCGCTGGTCGGGTCCGGTGCCATCGTGCTCAACGGTGCTGTGCTGGAGGACGAGTGCCTGGTGGGGGCGGGCGCGCTCGTGCCCGGGAACCTCACGGTGCCAGCCCGGGCGATGGCCTTGGGCGTGCCGGCCACGCTGAAGCTCGACGCCGTCCGCCCGGACCGCCACATCCGGGTGGGCATGGAGGTCTACCGGGAACGAGGTCGCACCTACCGAGAGCAGCTTCGACGGCTCGACTGACTCGTCGGACCATCTGGGGACGTTGGATAGGTTCACGCCATGGACATCGGACGGGTTGGCCTCTGGACCTTCCAGCTCGACCTCCAACCTGCCGCGGCGGCCCGGGAGGCGGCGGCGGAGCTCGAGGCGCTCGGCTACCCGACCATCTGGCTGCCCGAGGCCGTCGGACGGGAGCCGTTCGTGAACAGCGCCCTGCTGCTGTCGGCCACCGATCGGATGGTGGTCGCCACCGGCATCGCCAGCGTCTGGGCGCGCGACCCCCAGGCCATGGCGTCCGGCCAGCTCAGCCTGAGCGAGGCCTTCCCCGGCCGCTTCCTGCTCGGCCTCGGCGTCAGCCACCAGCCGATGGTCGACCTGGTGCGGGGCCACCACTACGACAAGCCGCTCACCAAGATGCGTGGGTACCTCGAGGCGATGGACAAGGTCTTCTACGTGGCGCCCCGCCCGACCGAGGAGCCCCGCCGGGTCCTCGCCGCCCTCGGGCCGAAGATGCTGGAGCTGGCGGCCGCCCAAGCCCTCGGTGCCCACCCCTACTTCGTCCCTGTCGAGCACACCGCCTTCGCTCGCGAGGTGCTGGGCGAGGGTCCCATGCTCTGCCCCGAACAGGGTGTCGTGCTCGCCACCGACCCCGCCCTCGCCCGGGCAGCGGCCCGCACCCACATGGCCACCTACCTCGGTCTGCCGAACTACACCAACAACCTGCGCCGCCTCGGGTGGGGCGACGCCGACCTGGCCGACGGCGGCAGCGACGCGCTCGTCGACGCCATCGTGGCCTGGGGCGACGAGGACGCCATCGTGGCTCGCGTGCAAGCCCACCTCGACGCCGGCGCCGACCACGTCTGCGTGCAGGTGCTCGGCCCCGATGCGGCTGCCCTGCCGATGCCGCAGTGGCGGGCGTTGGCGCCCGCCCTGCTGTCGCTCAGCTGACCGGCTGTAGACTTGACCCTCGGGTCAAGTACGACGAGGGACAGCCGGAACGTGGGTTCGGAGAAGCGGGAGCGCAGCATCGGGTGGACGCTGATCCTCGACGCGTGCCGTCGTCGGCGGACCGGCATCGGCCTCGGCGTGCTCGTCGGGCTGGGGTGGACGGCTGGCAAGGTGAGCGTCGGGGTGCTCGTGTAGCGAGCGGTGGATCGCGGGATCGAGGCCGACGACATGCCCGCCCTGCGCAAGTGGGCCCTGGTCATCGCCGGTGTCGCCGTGGTGGTCGGCGCCCTCACCGGGATCCGGCGGTACCTCGCCTTCCGCGAGGCCCGCTGGATCGAGACCGACCTGCGCGAGCGCCTCTTCGCCCACTTCCAGCGCCTGCACTTCGCCTTCCACGACCGGGCCCAGACCGGTCAGCTGATGAGCCGGGCCAACACGGACCTGCAGCAGATCCAGGCCTTCGTGGTGATGATCCCCCTGACCATCTCCAACGGCGTCACCGTCCTGGCCGTCACGGTGATCTTGTTCCTCACCGACCCGCTCCTCACCGTCCTCGCCCTCGGGAGCCTGCCGTTCCTCAACCTGCTGGCCACCCGGTTCTCCCGCCGGCTCCACCCGGCCGTCATGGGCATCCAGCAGGAGTCGGCCGAGCTGGCGGCCGTGGTGGAGGAGACGGTGGCCGGCGTGCGCGTCGTCAAGGGCTTCGGGGCAGAGGCCGTGCAGGCAGGCCGCCTGCGCGTCGAGGCCGATGACGTCTACGGCCGCTCCATGGAGGCGGCCGCTGTCCGGGCCACCTTCCTCCCCGCCCTGGAGCTGCTGCCCAACATCGGGCTCATCGCCACCCTCGGCTACGGGGGACACCAGGTGCTCGAGGGCAACCTCACCCTCGGTGAGCTGGTTGCCTTCAACGTCTTCGTGGTGATGCTGATCTGGCCGCTGCGGATGCTCGGCATGATCATCGCCCAAGGCCAGCGGGCCGCCGCCGCCGCCGAGCGGGTGCACGAGATCCTGGAGACGGCGCCAGTGATCCGGGACTCCAGCGGCGGCCGTCCGCTCCCACCCGCCGGTCCTCACGGCGGCCGGGGTGACGTCCGCTTCGACGACGTGGCCTTCGCCTACGCGCCCGAGCTGCCCATCGTGCTCGACGGCTTCGACCTCCACGTGCCGGCGGGCCAGTCGGTGGCGCTCGTGGGTGCCACCGGCGCCGGCAAGACCACCGTCGCCCGGCTCATCCCCCGCTTCTACGACGCGGTGTCGGGGGCGGTGCGGGTGGATGGCGTCGACGTGCGTGAGGTGCGGCTGCGCGAGCTGCGCAAGGCGGTGGGCATCGTCTTCGAGGACACCTTCTTGTTCTCCGACAGCATCGCCGCCAACATCGCCTTCGCCGCCCCGGATGCCTCGCCCGAGGCCATCGCACGAGCCGCCCGGCTGGCCGGCGCGGAGGAGTTCATCGAGGCGCTTCCCGACGGCTACGCCACGCCCATCGGGGAGCGAGGCTTCTCGCTGTCGGGCGGGCAGCGCCAGCGGATCGCCATCGCCCGGGCCATCCTGGCTGACCCCCGCGTCCTCATCCTCGATGACGCCACCTCGTCGGTGGATCCCACCAAGGAGCACGAGATCCGTGGCGCCCTCACGGAGGTCATGCGCGGTCGCACCACCATCGTGATCGCCCACCGGCCCGCGACCATCGCGTTGGCCGACCGCGTGGTCCTGCTGCGGGGCGGCCGGGTCGTCGCCGACGGCACCCACCCCTCGCTGCTGGCCTCCAGCGCTGAGTACCGGGAGGTCCTGGCCGCCGCCGAGCAGCAAGAGGCGGTCGCCGCCGTAGCCAGCCGCAGGGTGGATTGATGGGCATGTGGATGGCGGGAGGGGTGGACGAGGGCGAGCGGCTCGATGCAGAGGCGGCCAAGCACCTGCTGCGCCGGGCCACACAGATGCTGCGGCCCTACCGCCGCCAGTGCGTGATCGCCCTGGGCATGGTCGTGGTCTGGACGAGCACCACCCTGGCCGGACCGTTCCTCGTCCGCCACGGCATCGACAACGGCATCAAGGCCGACGACGGCGGTGCCCTGGACGCCGCCGTGATCGGCTACATCGGGGTGGCGGCTATCTCCTACGCGGCCTACCGCTTCCAGGTGCAGCTCCTCAGCCGGATCGGCGAGTCGTTCCTGCGCGACCTGCGGGTGCGGGTGTTCGACCACCTGCAGCGCCTCTCGATGCCGTTCTACGACCGGGAGAAGGCGGGCGTGATCGTCTCCCGCATGACGAGCGACGTCGACTCGCTGCAGGAGCTCGTGCAGATGGGCCTGCTCATGTTCGTGAGCAACAGCCTGCTGCTCGGCGTGTCCGTCGTGGTGCTGGCGGTCGTCTCCTGGAAGCTCCTGCTGCTGTGCCTCATCTGCGTGCCGTTCGTCGTGCTGGCCAGCATCAAGTTCCAGCGCGACTCGAACAAGGCGTACCTCGACGTGCGCGACGGGATCGGCGACACGCTGTCCCAGCTCCAGGAGGGCATCGCCGGCGTGCGGGTCGTCCAGGCCTTCGGGCGCGAGGACGTGGAGTCGGCCCGCTTCCAGCACGGGAGCCGCCGGCTCTTCGATGCCCACATGCGCTCGGTGAAGATCTCGGCCTGGTACCTGCCCGTCATCGAGCTGGCAGGGCTCCTCACCACTGCGGTGGCCGTCGGTGTGGGTGGCTACTGGGTGCACACCGGTGAGCTCACGATCGGCACCGTTACCTTCTTCATCCTGACGCTGTCGAACCTGTTCGAGCCCATCCAGCAGCTCTCCCAGCTCTTCAACATCGTGCAGTCGGCTGGCGCCTCGCTCAACAAGCTGTTCGCCCTGCTCGACACCCCGGTGGACGTCCCCGAGCGCCCGGGCGCCGTCGACCTCCCGCATCGTGGGGACATCGAGGTGGCCGGTGTCGGCTTCGCCTACGCCGCCGGCGCGCCGGTGCTGGCCGGTGTCGACCTCCACATCCCGGTGGGCGCCCGCCTGGCGCTGGTCGGGCCGACCGGCGCCGGCAAGTCCACCCTGGCCAAGCTCATCGCCCGGCTCTACGACCCCACCGATGGGGCGGTGCGCTACGCCGGCACCGACCTGCGTGACGCCACCCTGCGGTCGTTGCGGGAACGCGTCGTGGTGGTGCCCCAGGAGGGCTTCCTGTTCAACGGCACCATCCCCGACAACATCCGCCTGGCCCGGGAGGGGGCGACCGACGACGAGGTCATCCGCGCCTTGGAGACGATCGGCGTGCTCGAGCGCTTCTCGACGCTGCCGGAGGGCCTCCACACCCAGGTGCGCGAGCGGGGATCGCGGTTGTCGGCAGGGGAGAAGCAGCTCGTATCCCTCGCCCGGGCCGCCTTGGCCGACCCGGCCGTGCTCGTGCTCGACGAAGCCACCTCGAGCCTCGACCCCGGCACCGAGCTGGTGGTCGAGCGCGCCATGGTCGAGCTGATGGAGGGTCGCACCGTCATCGTGATCGCCCACCGGCTCTCCACCGCCGAGCGCTGCGACCTCGTGGGGGTGGTCGCCGACGGCCGGCTCCTCGAGCTTGGCACCCACGACGACCTCCTCGCCCAGGGTGATCGGTACGCCACCCTGTTCGCCACCTGGTCCTCGGGTGGGATCAGCGGGCCGGAATTGTTACCATCGCCGTAGGAGAAATCCCCCAGTTCCTCCGAAAGGTCCCGCATGGCTGTCACCGACCTCGACCTCTCCAAGTACAAGCTCGGCTGGAGTGACGCCGAGGACTACGTCTTCAAGCCCAAGAAGGGCATCAACGAGGACATCATCCGCGAGATGAGCTGGATGAAGGGCGAGCCCGACTGGATGCTCGACTTCCGCCTCAAGTCCTACCGGGCCTTCCAGAAGCGCCCGATGCCGAAGTGGGGCGGCGACATGTCGGAGATCTACCTCGACGACATCTACTACTACATCAAGCCCACGGCGGGGCAGGTCGACAGCTGGGACGACCTCCCCGACGCCATCAAGCAGACCTACGAGAAGCTCGGCATCCCCGAGGCGGAGCGCAAGTACCTGGCCGGCGTCACCGCCCAGTACGAGTCCGAGGTCGTCTTCCACCGCAACCGGGAGGACCTCGAGCGCCAGGGCGTCATCTTCTGCGACATGGACACCGCGCTGAAGGAGTACCCGGAGCTCGTCAAGCAGTACTGGGCCAAGATCATCCCGGCCAACGACAACAAGTTCTCTGCCCTGAACTCCTCGGTGTGGTCGGGAGGTTCGTTCATCTACGTGCCGCCGGGCGTGAACGTGGAGATGCCGCTGCAGGCCTACTTCCGCATCAACGCCGAGAACATGGGCCAGTTCGAGCGGACGCTGATCATCGCCGACGAGGGGTCGCAGGTGCACTACATCGAGGGCTGCTCGGCTCCCGTGTACACCACCGACTCCCTGCACTCCGCCGTGGTCGAGATCATCGTGAAGCCCTCCGCCCGGGTGACCTACACGACCATCCAGAACTGGTCGAACAACGTCTTCAACCTGGTCACCAAGCGGGCCCGGGTCGAGGCCGAGGGCCACATGGAGTGGATCGACGGCAACATCGGCAGCCGCCT
>Ga0136618_10000662_pt1 | contig 12162 bp, 15 predicted proteins | sample AntDrymUQ3302106_2_FD_104805 | JGI IMG/M metagenome (GOLD analysis project Ga0136618, IMG submission 104805) | Polar desert sand microbial communities from Dry Valleys, Antarctica - metaG UQ330 (21.06) | ecosystem: Environmental > Terrestrial > Soil > Desert | place: Antarctica: Dry Valley... | reverse complement strand
TCTCAAATAAAAATAAAAACAATGCGAGAAATTTCAAGCGCGGCTGAGCAATCACCGTCGGCGAACTGTTTACAAACAGACGGACAGACGCACGCCCATTTCACTCCAAACCAGCAGACGGCGACCGAAAACGACCAATTACCAACGGAGCGAAAAAATGTGAATGAGCCGCTCGTCTATGCGCCGCACTGGGTGACGGGCGGCGCGAAGCATCCGGGCTTAATCGTCGAAACTTCCGGTTTAGCGAATGTCGCGCCGCCGCCCGTCACCTATCGCCCGCATCTGCCGCGAGAGTTATCCGACAAAGCGATTCTTTCAGCCATTCAAATTGAGCGCGTCATCTACGCCGGGCAAGCATACGCGCAACTGCTGCCGAATGGCGCACGTGCTGGAATCAGCATCGGCGACGGGACGGGAACCGGAAAGACTTCGACGCTTGCCGGAATAATTTTAGATAACTGGTTTCAAGCGAGACGAAAAACCGTTTGGTTTTCGGTTAAGGCAGATTTAATCGAAGCCGTGCGCGAAGAGTTCGAGCGGCTGGGTTTCAAAATTCCCATCAAATTAGTCAATGAGTTTGCGCCAGACCAAAATATTCTGATAAGGGAAGGCATCATCTTCTGCACATATAAATCGCTCATCGCCAAATCGAAAAACGGAGACCGCCGCGTTGACCAGATTATGCGCTGGCTCGGCACGGACGGTTTGAAAATCTTTGATGAAGGACACAAAGCAAAACACGCTTTCTCGGGCGAAGGCGGAAAAGCGACGCAGACCGGACAAGCCGTTTTAGAAATACAAGACCCAATAAAATACCCGGAAATTCGCGTCGTTTACTCGTCGGCAACCGCTGCGAGCGAGGTACGGCATCTGGCGTATCAGATTCGGCTCGGACTATGGGGTGAAGGCACAAGTGTTCCTTTGGGATTCGCGCAGTTTGCCGAAGAAATCGAAGCGGGCGGAGTCAGCGCGATGGAGATGACAGCCCGCGACCTCAAGGCGATGGGCAGATATTTCTGCGGCAATTTAAGTTTGGGCGTTGACCCAGAATCGGGATTGGCAGTGGAATACCGAGAAATTATTCATCATCTGACGACGCGGCAACGCGAGATGTATGACAATATGGCGCGGGCGTGGCAGGAAGTTTTGAAGAACTTTTCCCGCGCTCTTGATATGACGAATTCAAGCCGCGTATCGCGCCGCTATGTCGTGGGTCAATTTTGGGCTGAACATCAGCGGTGTTTTCGCAATCTGATCACAGCTTTCAAAGTTCCCACTCTGATTCGAGAAATCGAAAACGCGCTTGCGGAAAAGCAGTCAATCGTCGTTTCGATTACCGGCACGGGCGAAGCGCAGACAAAAAAACAAATCGAACGAGCTTCAGATGAAGAAGAAGCGATAGACGACCTTGATTTCAGCCCGCGCGAAACTCTCTCAAGGCTCGTCGAAAGTTGCTTTCCGGTCAAATGCTATCAAGAGCAGAGCGACCCGCACAGCGGCACGATTGTTTACGTTCCTGTTTTAGATGAAGCGGGCGAACATCTCGAAAGCCGCGCTGCATTGGAACTGAAAAGGGAGCTGCTAGACCGACTTTCGATTTTGGAAGTTCCCGAACATCCGCTCGACCAACTCGTCAATTATTTCGGCACCGAAAACGTCGCCGAAATGACCGGGCGCAAGAAACAACTGATTCGCACGCTCGGCGGAAAACTCGAATACCGCGCTCGCCAGATTCCGGGTGTTCCGAACCGGCTCATCAATCTGCACGAGAAAAACTGTTTTCAAAACAAAGACAAACGCATCGCTATAATGTCGGAAGTCGCCTCTACCGGCGACTCGCTTCACGCGAGCCGAAAGGTGCGTAATCAAGACCGCAGGCTTCACATCGCCGCCGAACTCAAATGGTCGGCGGATAAACAAGTGCAGGATTTTGGGCGCACACACCGCACGGGACAAGTCGCGCCGCCAATTTACTTACTCGTTTTCACTGAACTCGGCGGCGAGAAAAGATTTTCCGCGACGATTGCCCGGCGTTTAGCGAATATGGGCGCGTTGACCAAAGGCGACCGGCGGGCTGAAAAAGCGGGGAATTTAGACAAATACAATCTCGAATCGAAAGAAGGACGCGCCGCGCTGAACGTCGTTTATAACCGAATCTTAAACGGCGAGCCGATTGCCGGTTTAGACGACGCGAAGCAGACTTTGGGCGATATGGGATTGCTCAATAAATCAACCGACGGCGACGAAATCAAGGAAAGCGAGAAGACAAATATTCCGCGTTTTTTGAATCGCCTTCTTTCGCTCGAAGTCACGCGGCAAAACGCGCTGTTCGATTACTTTTGTCAAACATTTCTCGAAACCATCGAACACTTAAAAGCGAAAGGCAAGATTGACGACGGAATGGAAGATTTGAAAGCCGTCTCAGTTACGGTTGCAGAGCCGCCGCAACTTCTTCATCGGGATGCGCTTACGGGAGCGCAGACGGTTTATAACAAATTAGGCACTGTCGTTCCGACGCGCCCCGCGTTGTTCGATGAAATTTCGCATTACGACGGCGTGTATTTTTACGAGCATCGCTCAAGCAGCGCATTCGTCGCCGTTCGCGCGACGTTGCCGCACACCGACCCGGAAACCGGCGACCGTTATCAAATGTTTTCGGTCAGTCGTCCGGCGGGATATAACCTTTTCTACATCAAGGAAAGCGAACTCGCCGCGCGTTATAAAATCGTCACGAAATCAAAGGCGCGAAATTGGTGGAAAGAAGAAGAGAGTAAAATTCCGCCCTTCGAGCAGAAGACGGTTTATCTCTTAAGCGGCGCGCTTTTGCCCGTCTGGAAATATCTCAAGCAGTTACAGCAGCAGGGCTTGAACATCGTCCGCACGACGACTGACGACGGCGTGCGGCTTGTCGGCGTAAATATCTCGCCGGACGCAGTCGGCGAGATTCGCCGCACGTTCGGGCTTTGGAAAAACACGGCGGCAAACGCCGAAGAAATTCTCCGCAGCGTGAGAGAAGAAAAGGAGGCAGTCGAACTGCTCGGCGAAATAAAAGTGAGAAAAACTCGTTTCCAAGGATCAAGTGTCGTCGAAGTCTGTCCGGCAAGTTATGACCAAGTCCGGGAGCTGCGCGAAACGGGACTCATCAACATTATCCAAAACTCAAAACAACGATTCTTCGTCTCCGAAGACGAAGCCGCGGCTCTGACAAGTCTCGGCAAATTTTGAAAATGTATCCGCCGCTGCACCTGATTGAAAGCGATACGGCGGAAAATTCCTGCCGAGTTCGCTGCCCGATTCGAAGCAAGTAGGAAGCGAGATCGTCGAACTTTCCGCGTGGCTGATTGAACCGCCCGCAGAAGAAGTTCGCAGAATAACTTTCGCCGGATTTTCAGTGATGGAAGATTTGGTGACGGTAACTTTCGACCCAAAATCCGATGACCTCGACACGATTTATTTGAAAGCCGCCGGCAACGTCATTCGGCACGTCGTGTCCGAGCATAACGGCAATATGAGAAGCGCGGCAAAGGCTTTGAGCGTAAATCATTCGACGATTTCCCGCATCCTGGAAAAATTCAATCGAACATACGATCAAAAGCCGTTTCACATGCGCCGCAAGAGGAAGAACGCGCGTCCCGCCGCCACAGCCGTCGCCGCGTAAAATCCGCAGAACTAAACTGCCGTTGACAATGTTACCTGAGCGCAGGGAAAATTATATTCAAACCTAACATTTATGAGCGAAACCGAAAACAAAAAAAAAGCTGCCGACAAGGACGAAGATTGGGCTATGTTGCCGTTCGACGAGGCGGAAGACGACGCGGGCTGGGCTAAACTCTCGCAGGAGATGGACGCACTTGTCGAAAAAACCGAAAGCACCGAAAAACTGACCGGAAGGATTTTGATGGAAGAAGATTTGAGCCGGTTTGTGTCAGATAAGCCTCAAGCCGAACGAGACGAATCGGACGACGAGTTATTTTAGAAAAGCCTTACTGCATAATAAAACCCTAATAGATTACTGAAGCCGGATGAATTTTTCGTCCGGCTTTTTGATTTTTTACAATTTCGATTGCCGGAAATTTTATGAAAAATGAAAAGAAGAATTTATACGCGCTGACGAAAAGAGAAGCGCACGCCGCGCTGGATGCTTGCAACCGGATAACGGCTGATTCGCCGGAAAATTTAGGTGTCAGCAACGCTCAGTTTGAAGCGTGTGACCGCGCGGCTTGCGCTTTGGCGCGTCCTGAGATTGAAGCAGACAAAAAAGTTTTGGTTTTAAGTCCGCTTGAGTTTGACGAGCTTTTTAAGTGTTTTATGAATGGTTATGACAGCGGCGATTACGTTGCCGCTTATTGTCAGACCGTCGTCTCGAAAGCGGCTTTCGCGCGGGTTCAAAAAAAGTTGCGCGAGCAATGGTTAAGAAAAAATTAGCGGCGGGCAGTTTGTGCGGAGAGAGAAACTACAAAAATGCAAATTCTAACGAGCGGTTCATTTATCAATCTCGAAAATCAGGAAAAAGTCGAACAACTGATTTTCACGGCGCGTGAAATTGCCGGAGCAGCAGTCGAAACGGATGGCTTTGCGAGCAGCGAAGAAAACAACAAACGTCTCGCGCTCGAAATTTGGCAAGGCGCGGAGTATATGACGCGCGAACACGAAAGCGCACGTATTCAAAACATTTTCATCAGTAATTTTCTCAAAAGATTGCGCGAAGTCGGCGCAGTTCCTTTGAGCGCGGCGAACAGTCTGCCGGAAAATCCTGAGAACCCAATCGCAGAAAATTCGTTACCGGAAACGGACGCTTCCAAAGATGAATTTTTAGGCTTCGTGACGATGGTGACTGAGAGCGAAAATCAGGAGATTATTGAAGCTCAAAGTGTTATTACAAAAGATGTTGAGACGACAAACTCGGTCGAAGTTTTTTCGCCGGACGAAATAGCGGCGGGAGATACTGAAGTCCAGAATCCTGAAATTGAAAAAACGGAATCGGCTGAAAGTTTAACGCAGGAAATAGAACTCGAAATTATCGAATCGGTAGAAGTTGACGCGGAAACCGAAAACAAAATATCGGGCATTTCCGAAACTGCCAAACAGGAAAAATCGGCAATCGGCGCAATCACGCTTTCCGAAAAAGAGCCTTACCGCTTCGACGATTGCACCGTCACAGCGACGATTCAACTGTTGCCGAGCGAAACAGGAATCAGGCGAGCTGTGTTAAGCGTCAGAACGCACGAGTTCGCGCCGCAGATTTCCGTTGTTGCGTTAAACGGCTCGGCAACGCCGGATCAAATCTCGTCGGAACTTGAAAAAGCATTCGAGAAATACATAACCGATTTGCCCGTCAAAGTGATGGACAAAATGAAACGGGAAAAATCGACGGTCAAAAAACAACAAAGCAAATCGGCAGTCGCACCGAAACCGAGTCCGACAACTGCAAATCCGTCAGCCGGAAATCAAACGGAAACCGAAACGAAAAAGGTCGAAGCAAGCGTTTCAAACTCGGAAGTCAATCAACCCGCGACAATCGTCAAGAATTCTGCCGCGCCGTCTTCCGCGTCGCAAGCGACAAACGCAAATCGTAGTCAGAGAAACGTGAAAACTAGCCAACCAGAGAATAACGCGCAAGGAAATCTATTCGGTTTCTAAAAACCTGAATTTGGAAAAATAAAAACTATGGAACAGAACGAACAGTTTGAAAACGGAGAAACTGAAACCGTTGTTGAAGAAATGCCCGCGTCGGTCGCTGAAAATTCTACAGATGTTGCCGAAAATAGAGAGTCGCCGATGGTTACAAATCCGCAAGCGACGATTAAAATCGAAGGTCAGGAATTCGAACTCGAAGCCGCGTTAACCCAGGACGATAAAATGCTCAAAACAATTTTGCAGCCGCATTTCGCTTCCGTTGAAAACGCCAATATCACGCGCGAGGTAAAGGACGGCAAACTCACCGTCACAATCGTCAAACGGGCGCAGCACAGAGGCTTTGAAACGGAAAAAGCAGCGACGCAATCGCCGATGCCGTTTGAGATTTTGTGCGATGAAACGGAAAAAATCAATCCGGCGATAATTTTAGCCGAAGAGCTAATGCGGCGCGATACCGTTACAAATTTCGATTTCGACAATTTTGACGGTATCGCGGAAACGCTCGCCGAAGCCCGCGCCGAAATCGAAAGAGTCGAACAGCATTTAGCCGCGCTCGTTAAAACTCCGGGCGCGGCAAGCGCAATTGTTCCGGTCGGATTTTAACGCCAAAATATGCAGACGCTCGAAATCGCGCAAAGAAGGAAGCCGGATTGCCGAATAAACTGGCACAATAAAGCGGAACGCTTCGGTGAAAAACTTTACAAATCGCTTGATTACCTCGCCTTCAGAGCAACTCGCAGCAATGCTTCGGAGGCGTGCGACGCGATTGAAAAAATCGTCCGCGAGCGCGAAAAATATCGCTTGTTTCAAGAGTTTTTTCCCGTCGAATGGCGACGTTCAAAGACAAGTTGTTTTAAGACTGGCTTTTACGAAAACTACAGCGAGCGCGTTAATGAGTTTTTCAAACTTATCAACAACAGCCTTTTTCCGCTTCTCGCGGGTTGGAACGAAGACCCGGAAACGGATTTCGAGAATTTCCACATCTTTTCGTTCAACCACGATTTATGCTGCGAGGACATCGAATACGAACACGTTCGACCGAGTTATTTGCTGGGGCTGGTTTTTTATATCGAATCCGACGAATTATGGGAAACGCTTGAAAGCCGTTAGGGAATCAGGCGCGAAGATTTTCCCGAAATCAATAACAGTCCGCGCGAAAATTTATGGCGTTCGCAAGACAGGCGTGAAAAATCGCTCCGGCTTTACGTTGATTTGTTTGAAGTCGTTGACCATTCGACCGGCAATCCGTGGCTTGATGCGACCAACTGTTGTCAATACGGCGATTTTTATACATGGAGTGCGGAAACCATTGCTGAACTCGCAAGAACATACAAAGAGGCGAATAAGCTACTGAATCGGTTGGAAACGCTCGACGGTTTGGTTGAAGCAAATCCAAAGAAGGCGATGCGCGATTTAATCACGCTTTGGAACAGCGGGGAATTGCCGGATGTGGTAAAGAAAAACAAGCGGCGGACAGGCAAGGCGAGGTGATAAAACCTGTATGAAAGACAACCCCAAATTGAGCGCACCGCCGGACGCTTCGGGCGCGCTCTTTTTTCTGCCCGGTCAATACCTTTTCAAACGAATCGAAAACGGGCGCGTGAGCGTAAAAGCCTTATCGTCGGAACAAATCAGCCGCGCGTTTCGTGAATTTCAAACCGATACGGAATGGATTCAAAGGCTGATTTTGCGTTACAAGGAAGAACCGGGGGCAATTATTTTTTCGCGTTCGAGCCTGCGCGCGTGCGCTCGATTTGGATTGAAACGAAAGACGGCGATGTAAGAGAAATCAGCGTGCCGCAGCCGACTTTGATTTTGCTCGGAAAGCAAAACGAATATTTTCTGTGGGCGGCGAAAACCAGAAAGCCGACCGCCAAAACCAATCTCTGCGTCGCGCCGCTCCCGAATCTCGGCGGCGAGTGGCAAGGCAAAATCTGCTTCGGCAGTAACGAAGTTCCGCCCGCGAGTGCCGCGACGATGGACGCGGTATGGAATCTGATTTTCTCCGCGCCGTTTAACAATCATAACGCCAATAATAAATGTCGCTCCGAGGCTCAGGACGTGCGTTTGCTGCTTTTCGCGTTAGCCGAAAAGGAAGCGAAAACTTTTCCCGCGTCCGAATTGATTGAATCGGCGACGACCGTCGAAGACGTTTGGCGGCAGATGATTGAGGGAAGAGGCAACCGTTATTTCTAAAAATAAAATGGGCAAATTATTGATGCTTTCCTCAACTGTCGGAGCTTCTATTGAGCTGCCGCAAATTCCGAAATTGGTCGAACATAAAATCGCCGCTAGCCGAGACGAGCCGCCGACGGCGAAACTCTATGAGTATGTGATGGCGGGAAACGGTGTATTCGTTCGGGCGAAACGGCGCGAATTTACCGCGACCATTCCCGTTTGCCGCGCTTTCATGAAAATCAAAAATTAAGCGGTTGATATTCGAACGGCAAAAACTTTGAGGCGGAAAAATTCAAGTGGAAACGCAAAATAAAATTTTCACCCGTGATGAGATTTATTCGATTCTCATCCGGGCGATAACCGACAAATTGCCGCTTCCGCCCGCCGGCTGGTGCGCCTCGCAGCTTGACGAAGAACTTTGGCGGGCAACGAAAGAATATGAGCCGGACGCATCTTTTAGACAGCGGGATGCGCTTCGGACTTGTCTCGCTTATCTCGTTGATTTCTCAGCGCGGATGCCCGAATGGATTAACACGACCGAGACTAACGAGCGGGTGAGAAAGATGTGCGGAGAACTTGCCTGTGAAGTCGAAAAAATTACCGTCGCGCCGGATGAAATTATTGCGACGCGCGGCAAATTGAAATCCTGGCTCAAAGCGATTTTGGCGGTGCAGACTTGTCTGATTTACCGCGAAGAAACGACGAGAGTAATCGCCGAGAAAGACGCATTGAAGCGAGCCGCGAGACTTGCGCCGCCGAAACCAAACGCGCTCTTTGACGCGCCCGCCAAAGCAAGGACGCGGCAGTCGGATTTAGCGAAAAACATCCTGCAAAAAGTAATCGGTAAAATTTCCGATAAGTCTCCGGAACAGTTATCGGAGCAGCAGCCGAGTTTGTTTTGATTTTTTATCTCAAAATCAACGGTTGAAATATAAAAATAATGGAATTATTACCAGAAGATATGCGCGAAATTCTCCCTAATCTTTACGAGCAAGAGGGAATTCGTGACCCGATTGTTCATATTAAATTCTTCTTTCCTGCCGCCGATTGGACGTGGTTCGTCACCGAAGGACAAGCGGAAGGCGACGACTTTACATTTTTCGGATACGTCATCGGTTTGGAGAGCGAATGGGGATACTTCAGCTTGCGCGAACTTGAAGGAATTAACGTCCATCATTTGACGGTCGAGCGCGATTTGGACTTTCGAGCGGAGAAATGGAGCATTTGTTTAGCCCGCTAAAAAAGTACGCGCGGCGCGGCGGTCGAAAATTTTTGATTCATCCGTCAAAACCAAATTTTGTATCGGAATTTCACTCGGAAACTTCTTTTCAAGAAGAAAACAAAGCGGTCGGTAAATCTCGCAAAAACCAATTCAAGTAACTCGGAAAAATATGAACACAAATCAAAAGTCCGCGCCGATGGCGGGCGGGACAAATCCTTTCGCATCAGCCGTTCTGCAAAACTTTTTCAGTAAAAAACAGGCGACGAGCGATGAGGAAATTGGCGAAAATGTTTTGCAGCCGGAAGCGGCTGAAATTAGCGAAAACGCCGAAACGGTCAGCCAAATTTTAACGCGCCTCGACAATAAAAAAGAGCGGGCAGCGGTGAATCTCGGCATCGGCGCGAATGAAGTCGAAACGATGCCGTTCGATTTGTCGCAGCTTGAAACCGAAGGCATTTTTCTAAACATTGATTGCAGCGGTTTCGGAGCGTTGCAGCGACAGCTCGATTGGAAAACTTTGGGTGTTGAACTGCCCGCGCAAAATTCGGTCAGCCTCGCGCCGCCGCGTGCCGGACTTCTGCCCGACGTTTTCCGCAAAAAACTTCTGCGCGGCGCGGCGCAGGCGCACAACGCCCTCAACAAATTCAGCTTTCGTTTTACGCTGTGCGAAACCGTCTGGGGAACGAGCGAATACAAATGGATTCCGTGGAACGCATTTGAAGCTTTCGAGTCGGAATACAAACAAGCGTGTGAAACTTTAAGCCGCGCCAAAGCCGAAGTTTTGGCGAATTACGACGAAATTTTAATTACTTTGAGAGCGAGTTTTACGCACCTTGCCGAAGATTCGGCGCAGGGGCTTGAAGCGACTCAATCCACGCCGATTGACCGACCGGAATTTGTCGCCAATGTTGTTGCCAGAGCGATGGGAATGATTCCGAGCCGGGAAATGATTCGGGACGGTTTGACCATTACGATGAAGCCGAAAGTTATCGTCTTAGGTTCGGAAATGAATGCCGAACAAAAAAAGGCGCGCGAGTTAAATCTGGAGCGGACGCGCATCGAAGCCGAAACACGGAGCATAAATCTCGAACTCGATACGAAAACGCGGATTGAACAAATAAAACTGGTCGAATTCGAGCGCGACACGTGCCGCGAGCAGGAAGTCAAGGAACGTATCCGGCAGATGAAAATCGAAGCCGCCCGCGATGCCGCCGCCGAAGCTGTCACGCCGATTCGGGAAGGATTAAATCAAATCACGGCGAAAATTTATGAAGCTGCCGAAGAGATGGCGCAGAAGATGCAAACCGCCGATTTCGTTTCCGGCTCTCTGGCGAAACGGGCGCGTCAGATGTGCGATTGGTATGAACTGATGAATTTTACACAGGACAAATCGCTCGAAGAAGTTTTGCAGCGACTTCAAAGTGCCGCGACGCGCGATGCGAAACGGCGCGGACGATTTCTTATCTTTTGAACTGGATGCAGGACAACAAAGACGTTCTGGTTTTCGCAACCGCCAATGACGTGCGCGAACTCGAATCCGAGCAGTTCCGCATCGGGCGGTTTTCATACATTCACTTTGTTGATTTGCCGCTCCCGGAAGACCGTCTGGAAATTTTCAAAGTCCACCTTCATAAAAGAAAACTGGAGTCTGAACAATTTGATTTGGACAAACTGGTTGATAAATCGAAAGATTTTTCCGGCGCGGAAATCGAAGGCGCGGTCAAGGACGGAGTTCTCGAAGCCTTCATTGACGGCGACCGCGCGGCGGAAACGCGCGACATCATAAAAGCGATTGAAGGCATTACGCCGACGGCGCAAATGATGAGCGAGAAAATTGAAGAAATCCGCACCTGGGCGCGAAAAAACATCAAAGGCATCGGCTCAAACCAAACAAGCTCGTCTTTGATTCCGGCTAACGCGCCGCACGCTCTCGAACTCTAAACACAAAATCAACTTTTACTGTTACAGGACGCTAGTCAAAGCTATGCGCTTTCAGCGCAAGACTTTAGTTTGTTTCCGCTAAAATCTGTGTGAAAATTGCGGAAGATGAAAGATAACCGGCACGGACATCACACAGTTACTTGCTTGACCGTCCACCTTGTTTGGAGTACGAAATATCGCTACCACGTTTTGGAAGGCGACATTAAAGTTCGATGCCGTGATTTGCTGATGCAAATCTGTGACTCGGAAGATGTTCGTATCTTGAGCGGCGTAGTGTCGAAAGACCACGTTCATATGCACATCGAATATCCGCCGAAACTCGCTCTGTCGGATTTGGTCAAACGCCTGAAAGGACGCACGTCGCGTCTTTTGCAGGCGGAGTTTCCAAAACTCAAAGAACGATACTGGGGCAACCACTTCTGGGCAATCGGCTACGGTGCGTGGAGCAGCGGCAACATCACGGACGAAATGGTGCAAGAATATCTGGAACATCATCGTAATCCATCGAACAAGGATAACAGCCCGTTTATCCTTGAATAGTGTTATCGGACTTTTAGTCCACGTGAAACCTCTGCACTTCCAGTGCAGAGTCGTTTAGTTTTTAACGTCCGCGAACCGCAAAAATTCGTGTGAGTCAGAACTACCTATTTGTCGCCTGTTTAGGTGAAGGGAAAACGGAGAAAAATTATGAGCAAATATATGGCTTTTGACGCGGAGGCATTTGCTAACCGCGAACTGCTTGTCGAAGCTCTCAAGGAAATGGGTTTCGAGCAAATTACAATTGGAACCGACTTGCAGTTGCAAGGCTGGGACAAGCGCGACAACCGCGTGGCGGATGTCATCATTCGCCGCAGCGATGTGAAAAATATGCACCTTTTGGGCGACATCGGTTTTCAGAAAACCGCCAAAGGTTACGTCGCCGTCGTTGACGATATGGATTTGGATTATCGTCTGGGGCGCGATTTTATTCGCCGTCTGCAAACGCAGTATCACGAGGCTACGGCGCGGAAAATGGCTAAGAAATTGAACGGCACGCTCGTCAAGGAGCGCGTCGGAAACACTAGACCTCTTGCGAAATTAGTCGGGTATTTGAAAACTTTTGATAAAGATGGCACAACTATCTGATTGGAGCAAATTTGATGAGATACGAAAAAGCAAAGGAATTGAAGGATCAAGATTTCAAG
>Ga0136618_10000661_pt1 | contig 12169 bp, 10 predicted proteins | sample AntDrymUQ3302106_2_FD_104805 | JGI IMG/M metagenome (GOLD analysis project Ga0136618, IMG submission 104805) | Polar desert sand microbial communities from Dry Valleys, Antarctica - metaG UQ330 (21.06) | ecosystem: Environmental > Terrestrial > Soil > Desert | place: Antarctica: Dry Valley... | reverse complement strand
GCCTCGATGACCGCGGCCGCGATGACTGTCTTGCCAGATCCCGTGATCGCCGAGAGGGCAAACGACGACCGTTCCCCCTCCCCTCTCCAGTCGCGCCGGCCTCGCCTGAGCCGGTTCAGGACCTGGAGGGCCGCATCGTGCTGGTAGTCGCGCAGCTCGAAGCGCATCAGCCGGCAGCACGCTCGGGCATGAAGCGCGACAGGTAGGAGTCGTACAGGCGCACCACGTCCATGCCTGCGGGCAGCTCAGCGGCGATGCTGGCGAACACGGCCGGCGAGTAGGTGGCGATGAAGGCTGTCTGCGCGCTGTCAGGGCGCTTTGAGACGAAGGCGCGCCATTGATCGGTGTCGAAGATCACGCCGTACTGGTCGGTCCAACCGTATGGAAGGGGTTTGCCGGCGTCGTCGGTCGAGCGGACTATTCGGCCTTTGGCGCCGGCACGCAGCCAGAGCAGGGCGGCCAGATCGTCGAAGGCGAGGCCCAGGTCCACGTCGTCGGCTTGAAGGTAGTTCAGCTCAAGGAACTCGACGTTCTCCTCGAAGCCTTCCGCCATTGGGAATTCGTCCGTGAATTTGTAGTCGCCCTTGATTGGCTCGCCGTCCGGAGTCTTGCCGGTGACTGCTGCCTCCACGCGCGGCCGAGTGATGTGCTCGAAGATGCCGAGCGCCTCCCACTCCGCATCGCCCGGCCGGAAGCCGCGCTTGCGCAGTTCCGCTGCCTCCTCGACCGACACCTCGTTGTTGGTGACCATAATCGACTGCCGACGACCGCCATCCTGCCGATTCAGCCGCATGACCGCGTGCGTCGTTGTCCCCGAACCCGCAAAGAAGTCCAAGACGACCGCGTTCGGCTTGTACTTGACGAAGAACCGGATGGTGTCCTCAACTGCGTAGAGAGACTTCGGAAAAGGGAACATTCGGCCCGGAATAAACCGGTCGGTGAGCCGGCTACCGCTATTTCCGGCGTCGTGGCTCGTGATTCGCCAAATATCGGTGGGCACGAACCGGGTCCGGTAACCAGTCGAGTCAGTGACGAGCGAGCCGTCTTGGCGTCGGCCAGTGACCTGAAAGAGGCCGCTCGATACCTTCTGCCGTTCGCCTTGCTTCAAGTAGTAGACGGTGGTCTTTGCGCCACGCCAGGACCCAAGCCGTGCATGACCGTCTGTTAGGAGCTCGCGCAACACGGCAGCGCTTACGCGCCAGCGGCCCTCTGTGCCATCGTCACGGATGGGCCAGACCGCAACGGAGTCAGCGGGTACCTCGATGCCGTCACGAACGCTGCCAAAGTATCGATCCCCGATCGAGTCGAACACAGGACCGTCGTTCGTTGGGCGGATGAAGACTGGATAGAACTGGTTGACGCTGTCCGCTCGGGCCGAGTCGGCCCCGCTCCTGATCAAACGACTCCAATAGATGTCCAGCTTGTTCGCCGTCTTGACTGGATTCCAGTCGCTGCCAAGGTCGAGGGGCACGGGCCGGCTCTCGCCATGCTGGACAAAGTAGATGTACTCCGATGCTCTTGGGAACGTGCCTTTTCGCGTTGCCCCGGCAGAGTTGATTGAACTCGTAACCATCGTGATACGAGCCCCACGGAATAGCTCCTCGAGGAGCATCCCAAGTCGGAGGTACTCGCGCTCGTCGATGGTGACGATAAGGACTGAGTCGTCGGGGTTGAGCAGATCCTTGGCGAGTTTCAGGCGGCGCTCCATGAAGGCCAGCCACTTGCTGTGGCGGTACGCGTCGTTTTGGTCGACGTAGTCGTTGTTGTACTTCCAGTCGCGCGCGCCACTGTTGTACGGCGGGTCGATGTAGATGCAGTCAACCTTGCCCGCGTGGGTGAAGCGCAGCGCCTCCAGGGCGTGATGGTTCTCGCCCTTGATCACGACGTGGTAGGGCTTGTCCCCGCCACGCTCGACTGACCCCAGGTGCCTGAGCCCAGGCAACACCGGCTCGCCGAACTCCGAGATGACGACGAGCGAGTCGATCGGCGCCCTATCCAGGTCGCCGTGCTCGCCACGCTTGACGTATGCGCCCACGGCGTCGCGCACCGTCGCCAGCGTAGCTTTGCCGTCGTCGATGGCGACCACTTCCCAGGTTGGGTTGTCGTCGCCATCCCGGCTGGCCACGCGCGAGCCGACGCGGATCTGTCGCAGTGGCAGGCGGACACGCTCAGGAATGTGCCGCTCAAACACGAGCCCGTAGCTGCGCCGCTCTTTGAGTCGGTCGATCTGAGTTTTGAGATCGGCTCGCAGCGCCTCGTCCCGGACCTTGTCCAAGAGGACGTCGAGCTCGCTACGAATCACCAGCCGAGTCTATCGATCACTTCGAGCGGAAGCCCGGTCATATGTGAGGCCGGCGTCGATCGCGCGACAAGTCTCGATTGGTTCCTGCAGCGTCTAGGTGGCCTCCGGCGACGCGTCCGCTGTGGGATCGACTCTAGCCACGATACGAAGAAATCGTGACTCCTAGCCAGGCTGCGTTACCGGGAAGCCTTCGCGTGCAGCGGCCTGTGCCAACTGCGCATCCAGCGTGACGAGCACCAGCGTCTCAGGATGTCCCTCGGAGGCCGCGATCGCTGCGGCGAGCTGCATTGCGGCCGTGGCTCGGAGCGGGTGCGTGCGAAGAAGGCGGACGGCGGTTGCGCGTACGCGCTCAACCGGTTGAACTTCGGCCCACTCTGACCGCAGGGCGTCCAAACGGCCGAGCGCAAGCGACGTGCCGTCCGGAGTGAGGTCGCCATTACGTTCGAGACGTGTCACGGCCGATGCGCACTCGATCGGCGTGGCCCACCACGCCAAGACCTCAGCGTCGGCTTCGTACACAACACGCACGGCTTCGCTCGAAGCCTCCGCGACCAGCAGGGGAACGATCGCCGAGCTGTCCCAGAACCTCACCGGGTGGACCTTCGCTCGTCGAGCAGAGCCGAAACGGCACTCGCTTTGGCCACGGCCGGCAAGGGCAAACGTGCCAGCGCCCCGCGAGAGTCCGCAGAAGGCAGTCGAACGACGCCGGCGCGCGACAGTCTCTGCAGCCGGCCATGCTGTTCCCGGTTAGAGACAACAGGCTCCAGCCGAGCGACCGGCGTCCCTCTATCGAGGATGGTGACGGTCTCACCCGCCTTCACCTGGTCAATCAGCGCGCTAAGGCTGTTCTTCGCCTCGGTAATAGTGGCCGTCTTCATCTGGCGTTTATAGCCAGATCGATCTAGCGCGTCAAGCCTGCCGGGCCCTCTGCTGCCTGGCTAGGTTGGGTCGTCGGCCTCGCCCAGCGAGAGATCCAAGGCGCGGACCTTGCCGCCGGCCGACTCCACCAGTCGCTGGAACCGCAGCTCCGCCTCGCCGAGCATTCGCTCGCAACGGCGTTGGAGCAACACTCCCTGCTCGAACAGCGCGATCGATTCCTCCAGCGGCAGGTTGCCCGACTCGAGCTTCTCGACCACCGCCTTGAACTCGGCCAGTGCGCGGTCGAACGGCAGGGCGGCGATTCGCTGGCGTTCCGCGTCCAGGTTCGGCGTCGCGGCGGGGGCTGCGGACGGTGCGGGATCGTTCGATGGGTTCATTCGGGCACCTTCTCAACGCGAGCATCGAGCTCGCCGTGCTGCAGGCGCACGTTGATCTCGTCACCAGCCTTGACGCGGCGGGGATCTCGGAGCACGGCACCGTCAGGGCCGCGGACGATGGAGTAGCCGCGCTCCAGCGTGGCGTAAGGACTGAGGGCGGACAGCGAGGCCGACTGACGGCCGAGGTCAGCCCGATGGACAGCCAGTCCGCCGGCGACCAGGGCTGGCAGCAGCTCCGACTGGCGGGCCAGGATCGTGCGATCGATCTCCAGCCGACGCTGTAACACGCGCGCAGCGCGATCGAGCAGCAGGCCGATGCGCTCACGCTCGGCGGCCAGCACCGCTTCTGGACGTAGCGCGTCCAGGGCGCGGTTTTCGTTGTCGAGCCTCTGCCGACGATCGATCAGGGCGCGCGAAGCGGCGCCACGCATCCGACCCGCGAAAGCCTCGATGCGCGCCCGCTCGTCCGCGTGCGAGGGCACGATGAGCTCTGCGGCTACCGATGGCGTGGCCGCGCGCACGTCTGCGGCGAACTCGGCCAGGGTCACGTCCGTCTCGTGTCCGACACCGACGACTATCGGACACGGGTGGGCAGCGACGGCGCGCACAACCGCCTCGTCATTGAACGGCCACAGGTCCTCGAGCGAACCGCCACCGCGGGCGAGGATCACGACGTCAGTCGCCCGGCCGGTTTCGGCGTCCGTCCAGCGCGCCACGCGACGCAGGGCGGCCACGATCGTCTGCGGCGCCGCGTTGCCCTGCACCTGGCAGGCGGAGATCACGATCCGGGCGAGCGGCCAGCGCCGCGCCAGAACGCGGCGGATGTCGTGAAGCACCGCTCCAGACAGGCTGGTCACCACCCCGATCGTCATCGGGTACTGGGGCAGCGGACGCTTGCGTGACGACTCGAAGAGGCCCTCGGCCGCAAGCTTTGCCTTGAGCGCCTCGAAGCGCAGCGCGAGGTCGCCGAAACCTGATGGCTGCAGGCTCTCGACGTAGAGCTGGTAGGTCCCCTGCGGCTCGAAGACGTCGAGGTGGCCGTGAGCGACGAGACGGAGGCCAGTACGCGCCTCGAAAGGCATCATCAGCCGCTCGTCGCGGAAGATCACGCAACGCAACTGGGCACGCTCGTCCTTGAGCGTGAAGTAGCAATGGCCCGCGGCGCTGATGCTCACCTGGCCCACCTCGCCCTCCACCCACACATTGCGCAGCTTCGGTGCGGAGCGCAGCGTGCTTTTGACGAGCGAAGTCAGCTCGGCGACCGACATGATCGGCAGCGACGACGCCTGGTTGCTGATCGGCGGCGTCACCGGCGCAAATGGGGCGGGAGTCGACTGGCGGCTTCGGAGAGGATCCGTCACGCCGATACGTTAGCCGGTCGAGTGAGGGCGCCCAGTCGTGGAGCAACCACGGGTGCCGGCAATCGACAGGATTTCACGCAGGCTGAACAACTGGCGCGTTTCGCACGGCCTCAAGGCGAATTCCGGTGGCGAAGCCAGCAGGATTTCAATGGAGATGCGAAAGGTGTCGCGGTGGAGACCCCCACCCAGCGTTCACACCTCCCGACAGGCGCCGCTTGTTCACCTGGGTTGAAATCCCGCGCGGGCCGGTCGGCTACGGGAACGTCCAGCGGGTGGCGTCAGTCGGGAACGAGCTCCAGGCGAACACGATCCGCGGACGGATCACCCAGATGCCGCTCGACCAACTCTCCGGGCTTGCGCTATAGCCGTGGCTGGCAACGTATTTGTGGAATCCCGCGAGCAGGCGCTCGGTGAGGTCCGGATCGAGCGACACGACCTTCTCACCGACGCCTTCCACGATCACGACGTCATCGCCTCGCTCCACGTGCACTACTGCGTTCGGGTTCAGCGCGAGGTTGCGCATGCGCCGCGTCTGTTCGCCGCCCTCCATCCAGAATGCGCCGTCGACCCAGGCGCCCCAGGTGGGCATGGCGTGCGGGCGCCGATCGGGCCGAGTCGTGGCCACCCAATAGACGGGCGCCTGTTCCAGCCGTTCGACCGCCCACTCCCACGAAAGGGCGCCCTTGAGCGACTTCGGCACGCCGTAGGCGGCCATGATCTCGGGCCGTCCAACCCTTGGCTCCGGCTGTCTGTCCTGCGTCACGCCTATACGTTAGCCGTCGGACGAGGGTAGTCCACGGCCCGACTGCAGGATTTCAATCAAATTGAACAAGCCATCAGGTCAACAGCGGCCGGCGGGGACTCAGACGCGGGTCTGGTAATCGCCGGTGCGCGTGTCGATGCGGATCGTGTCCCCGACCTCGACGAAGATCGGCACCTGGACGACGAGACCCGTCTCGGTCGTCGCCGGCTTACGAGCACCGCCCGTCGTGTCACCGGCAAAGCCCGGTTCCGTCTCCACGATCTTCAGCTCCACGGATACCGGCAGGTCGACGCCGATCGTCTCGCCTTCATACGAAGTGCGGTCGAGCTTCATGCCGTCGGTCAGGTACTGCGCCGTTTCGCCGAGCTTTTCCGCGGTCATCGAGAACTGCTCGTACGACTGGTTGTCCATGAAGTGAAACTCATTGCCGTCGCTGTAGAGGAACTGGACCTGGCGCGTCTCGAGGTACGCGCGGGGCCACTTCTCACCCGCTTGGAAGGAGCGCTCCACGGTCTGGCCGCGCTTGATGTTGCGCAGCTTGATGCGCACCTGGGCAGAGCCGCGGCCCATCTTTATGTGGTGGTAGTCGAGAACTTGCCACAGCTCGCCGTCGAGGTCGATGACCACGCCGCGCTTCAAATCTCCAGTCGAAATCACGTCGGCATGCTAGCCGAAGGCCGGCAACCGCCATCGCGGTGGCCGGCTGGAGGCGCGCAGCAGCGCCCGAAGGGCGACTGCGAAGAGAGCTCGTCGCTAGCCGACGACCGTTACCTCGCGAGGGAACAGCGTCAGGCGCTCGAGCCTTCGCTCGCCTGCATCGAACAGCAGCAGATCCTCGATTCGGACACCGGTTACGCCGTCCAGGTACGTACCGGGCTCGACCGAGAAGACGGTCGGGCTGGGCAGGGGCACGTCTGGTGCCGTGCGGCCCAGCGACGGAAGCTCGTGCGTGGCGAGGCCGATCCCGTGGCCGAGACCGTGGCCGTAGTGGTCGCCGTGGCCGGCGGCGTGGATGACGTCACGGGCGACCTTGTCGATCTGCCTGCCGCTCGGCCGATCGCCAGCCGCGATGGCGTGCGCAAGCGCGTCGATAGCCGCCTGTTGGGATCGGGCGACAAGCTCGTAGATCTCGCGATCGTGCGCCGTCGGCTGGCCGACGAACAGCGTCCTGGTCATGTCCGACCGATAGCCACACACCTGCGCGCCGAAATCGAAGAGCAGCACCTCTCCCTCCCGCACGGTGCGCGATGACGGCGTTCCATGCGGCAGCGCGGCGTTGGGGCCAGAGAGGCAGGCAACTTCGAAAGCGAGTGCCTCGGCTCCGTTCGTGCGCATCTCCCATTCGAGATCCATCGCCAGCTCGATCTCGGTGACGCCCGCTTTGATCCTGGGCAGGAGCCGCTCCAATGCCGCGTCTGCAACCGCACAGGCGGCCGCGACGCGTTCGAGCTCTGACGGCTCCTTGGTCTGGCGCAGCTGCTCGACCCAGCCTTCGGCCGCGACCAGCTCCACGTTGGGCGCGGCTTCCGCCAGGCGGCGCCACACTGCGTAGGGCACAAAGCCCGCCTCTACCGCAACGCGCCTCATCGAGCCCATGCCCTCGAGCAGAGTCGCCCAGCGCGCGGACAGGTCGTTGTAGACCTGCTCGACCCGAGCGCCGCCGGTTTGCTGCCGTGCTGCGAGCGTGTAGCGCGAGTCGGCGAACACGACGACCTCGTCCCGCCCGACCAGGAACTGTCCTGAATTGCCCGCGACCTTCTCCTCGCCTTCACCGAGCTCGAACCCGGTCAGATACCGGGTGTTCTCGCGGCGAACGCCGAAGTAGCCGTCCACTCCCTCCTCTGCCATCCGGGCGCGCAGGGCTTCAACGCGCCCGGGTCGGGCAACGCGGTCTGCGTCTGCCCAGCGCTGGAAGTCGGCAGGCGTCGGTTTCAAGGTTGGCTACAGCGGGCTGACGGCTGGCGACGGCGACAGCGACGGCGAGTCGGTGGGAGCGTCACTCGGGGTCGGCGTCTCGGTCACCCCGCCGCCGATGTAGATCTCGATGTTGTGGAGATGCTCCTCGTACGTCCTGGCGAACACGTGGCCGTTGGTGCCGTCGCCCTTGGCCAGGAAGTAGAGGTAGCCGTCGGTCGTGTTCGGGTCGAGAGCGGCCTGGAGTGAGGCGAGGCCGGGTGTCGAGATGGGCCCCGGCGGCAGACCACGAGAGTGCCAGACCTGGTAGCCCTCGAGATCAGGCGGGACCTCGAAGTCCTGAGCGGACCCCAGGCCGTCCAGGGTCCAGAAGGTGTACCGAGGCCACTCGCTGATGTGCTGGTCGCGCAGGAGGATCATGTCCTTGGCGTAGATCAGGACCGGCTCGGCGTTGAGCACGCGGACGCCGTCGAGGCCGTCAATGCGGTTCTGGTAGACGCCGGCGATGAGTGGACGTTCTTCGTCGAGGATCGCCTCGCGCTCGACAATGCTGGCGAGGATGACTGTCTGGTAGAAGTCGAGCCCGTGGCTCTGAGCCTCGTTGATCAGCGCGAACGACGGGCTGTCCTGCCAGCGCTGGAGCAGGAGCTCGAGCATCCCGGTGGCGTCGATATCAGGCGGGGCGTCGAACACGCCCGACCCCAGGAAGCCCTCCACGCTGCGGCCCACGGGGACAACGCCCATCCAGCCGAACTTGTCGCGCAGGGATTGCGGCGGGTCGGTTGCCAGGCCGTAGAACTCCTCGATGTCGAGGTTGGTGAACGGCAGCGTCTGGAGATAGGCGACGATCTGCTCGAGCCGCAGGCCCTGGCGCAGGGCGACAGACGCACCGCCGTTGCCGGTCGATGGCTCCCCCTGGAGCACGCCGGCCACTTCGCGCGGAGTCATCGTCCGGTTGAGCGTGTGGCGACCGAAGCGCAAGTCGTCGTAGGTTCCCTCGGAAGCAATCACCCAGGAAAATGCCAGCCGGTCGGTCACCAGCTCACGCTCGACCAGGTCGTCGGTGATCTCGCGGCTGCCGGCCCCAGCCTGGATGACGAAGTCGACCGGAGTCGGATCGGTCCCCGCCGGCGTGTCGGGCCGGTCGTCCATGACCGTCTCGACGGCATCGGCGACGAAGCCGAAGCGCATCAGGTCCGGGTTTTCTTCGGCCAGGGCCCGGAAGAGGCCGCCCATCAGCGGCGGCAGCGCGAACCACGCCACGATGAGGACCGCCGCAACGGACGCCAGAATGATGCTCCAGCGCCGGCCACCCTGGCTCGTCGAGCGTGGCCGGAAACCGCCGCCCCGCACCTCGTAGCCACCGGCCGCTCGCTCCCGCGCACGCTGTCCGGCAGTGGCAAGACGTTCACGGCGGGCTGCGTCGGGGCGCGGTCCTCGGTCGATGCCCATCAGCGAGCGTCGAGCTCCGCCTGGAGGATGGCGGCGGCGGCCTCACGGTCGATTCGTGCTCGGCGGCCGGAGCGGCTCGCCGCGGACGGCGGGCCGCCTGCTCTGCCTCGTGAAGCACGCTCCATCCGGCTCTCGGCGGCCTCGCTGGTCAAGCGCTCGTCGCGCCAGATGATGCTGCGCTTGAGCGCCGGCTCGATTTCGGCCGCCCAGAGGCGCGTCTCGGCGGCCTGCGGCCCTTCACTGCCGTCCATGTTCAGCGGCAATCCCACCACCACCTCGTCGATGCGCTGCTCCTCGCAGACGCGCGCGATGGTCCGTGCGTCGCGCGCGTGGTCGGCGCGCCTGATCGTCGCCAGGGGTCGGACGCCGCCAGAATCGGTATCGGCTACCGCGAGGCCGATGCGCCGCTCGCCGAGGTCAATGCCAAGAAGCCGCGTCATTGTCGCCATCCGAGAAGGGCGGTCACGGCCGCGGGCTCGGGGTGACTACGACGAGGCTGATGCGCGCCGTCTGATCGGGCAGCCGGTCGACGAACTCCGGCCAAATCGAGATTTCAACCATTCCGTAGGGAGCAAGTATCTGTCTTGCCTCGGGAATCGACTTGCCACGCACGGCAGCTGTCAGAGCCGGGATGTCCGGCTCTGAGAACACGCTTGCTGTGGCCGCGACTTCGTAGGGGATCGTCGCGCCGATCACCGAGGTCGCCGAGTGGGTCGTTGTCACCACGTCGCCGACGATCTGTTGGTCCGCGGCCAACATCCCGCGCACCCGCAGCGCAGCGAGGTCGCCGACGAGCGTCTCGTCGACTGCCAGCACGGTGGCGACGGACTCGTACGTGACCGTGAAGGTCGTCTGAATCGTTCCCACGATCTCGATCGCTGTGGGTAAGGCCTGGGGAGCGCCCGTCTGGGCCGTGCTCGAGTAGAGAGTCAGGCCACGCGGCGTGGTCTCCGGTAGAGCCATCCTGTCGGCCATTTCAACATCGAGCTGCTCGTCGAGCGCTGTCACGGCGGCGTCGAAGTCTGCCTGGGTCACGACGCTCTCCTCCACGCGCTGGCCGCCGTCGGTGGGATCGGGGTTGCGCACGCTCACCAGCTGGCCGCGCAACCCCTGTGGCACCTCGGCGATTGCATCCGCCGCCACGTTGCCCCGCGGACCCAGGCGAGTGGCCCGTACCGGCACATCGATAGCGCCGGGAGTGCTGGTGGCAAAGTCGGCACGGGGCACGATCGCCGGCGTGATGGTCTCGAAGTCGACGCCGTCGCTAGTCGAGACAACGGTCCCCTCCAGCACGGCGACCTCGTTGAGCGTGTTCTCACTCCGGAATCGCACGATGCCCATGGCACGCGTCTCTCGCGCCTCAATGCCGGTGGCCGGGAAGATTCCATTGACGCTCACGGGTATCTGCAGCAGCTGGGCGGGCACGACCCCCGCCGCCACATCCGACACCGCCACGTTCGGGTCGGCCACGACGATGAAGGGCGCGGGAGCCAGTTGCGTGGCGAGCGGATTGAGCGTGATCGTCGCGGTGGGTAGGAGCAGGTACGCGGCGTAGCCCATGCTGCCAAGAATCAGGAACAGGGCGGTGGCGCCGACGACAGGCGCCCTACCCACTCTTCTGCGGCCACGAACGGCGCGATCTGCGGACGGTGTTGCGGGCTGGACTGCGGCCGCGCCGCGGCCATCGGCCCGCTTGCCGCGTCGGGCCGCTCCAGGGGCCTGCGCAGAGACGGCTGTCCGGGGCCGTTCGGTATCCCCGCGAACGTTGACGTCTGGTGTTTGCGGAACGGGCAGCACCTGCGTCCGGTCAAGGGCGTCCGATCCCTGCTCGCGAGCAGGCCCTGCCGTCGGCCCGTCGGAAGGTTGCCTTCCGAGCCGCTCGGCGAGCCGGCGATCCTGTTCGCGGAAGGTGGTTAGCGCCTGTTCGGCGGCGGTAATCGAGTCATAGGCGGGCAGGCCGGCGGAGATCGCCAATGCCCGAACCGACGGATCGTCGCTGACGGCGACCAGGTTCAGCCGGCGCTCGTTCCCCTCTCGGGTGAGCAGCTTGAAGTTGATGCGGCTGGTGGCGATGCGCGACCCGGGCGGCACGACGATGATCGCCTCGCCGTCCTTGACGGCTCGAAGCTTCGAGATTGCCCCGGTGATCTCGTCGTCGACCTCCAGGTAGCAGACTGTCATTCGCAAGCCGAGGTGAGCAACCGCGCCTGCGGTGGCTCGCCGGAGGCGCGCAGCAGCGCCCGAAGGGCGGCTGCGGAGGCAAGCATCATCAGACCTTCATCTGGCGCAGGACCCGTCGAAGCGCGGCATCGAGGGGCGCCTCGGGTGCGCTCATCTCGATCGCCTGATGGGCGAGCGCCATCGGCGGGATGTCCTGTTCATCGATCAGCAGGCCGGTCATGTCGTTGATCTGGGCCACTTCGTTGACAGTGATGGATTCGACCTGTGGCGGCCTGGCGAACGGCAGGTGACGAGCGAAATCCGGACTGCTCAACGCTGCGCTGATCTGCGGCAGGCGCGCACCCCCGCCGCACAGGTAGATGCGCCCTGGCAGCATTCCAGTCTTGCCAAACTCCTCGAGCACGAGCTCCACCCCGGCGGACCAGACAGCGACATCCTCGGCCACGATCTGGGCGATCTCTTCCTGCCGCTCCACCTGGACGCCCCTGGCGAAGTCGACCTTGACTTCCTCCGCCCGGGCGAAGGGCAGCTCGAGCCGATCGGCGAGCGACTTGGTGAAGGCGCGCCCGCCGAGCGCGAACATCCGGGTGCCATCGATGCCGCCCTGCCGGACCAGGGCCACGTCTGTCGTCCCGCCGCCAACGTCGATGAACAGGGCGCCGGCCTGCTGGACCTGCTCGTCGTCCATGCAGCGGGCGACGGCATACGGCTCGGCGACGATGGCGACCAGCTCCAGGTCGAGCATGCTCGCCACGGTCTGCAGGGCGCCGAGGTGGATCAGCGGCGCGAAGGCGTTGAAGATGCTGATCCGGACGTGTCGGCCCTGGAAGCTCACCGGGTTGGTGACCGCGTAGCCGTCGATCGTGGCTCCTGTCACGGCTGCATGAACAAGGCGAACATCGACGTTGGGCAGGCCCGTCTCCCAGGTGATCGTCCGCTC
>Ga0136618_10000660_pt1 | contig 12174 bp, 10 predicted proteins | sample AntDrymUQ3302106_2_FD_104805 | JGI IMG/M metagenome (GOLD analysis project Ga0136618, IMG submission 104805) | Polar desert sand microbial communities from Dry Valleys, Antarctica - metaG UQ330 (21.06) | ecosystem: Environmental > Terrestrial > Soil > Desert | place: Antarctica: Dry Valley... | reverse complement strand
GATCGCAACGAACCGCGAGCGCTGGGTCACGGAGTGGACCGACGTCGTCCTTCACTAGGCAGGGCGCCGCGTCCGGCGGCGGCATGCTGCTGATGGCCGCCGCCCCGCTGGCTTTCCTGCTGCTCTTCTTCATCTTCCCCGTCGTGACGATCCTCCTGAAGGGCCTCGCCCCGGACGGAGCCTTCGAGCTGGGCCGTGTCCTCGAGATCCTGGGTCGCCCATTCGTGCGCGAAGTGGCCTGGTTCACGCTCTGGCAAGCGCTGCTCTCGACCGCACTGACCGTTCTGGTGGCGCTTCCGGGCGCGTATGTCTTTGGGCGGCTGGATTTCCCGGGGCGCAGGCTGCTCAACGCCGCCGCACTCGTGCCATTCGTGCTGCCGACCGTCGTGGTGGCGGCCGCGTTCCTGGCGCTGCTAGGACCGCGCAGCCCATTCGGCCTTCGGCTCGAGCACACCATCTGGGCGATCCTGGTCGCGCACGTTTTCTACAACTACGCGGTCGTGCTGCGCATCGTCGGCGGTGTCTGGGCGCAGGTCGATCCGCGCATGGAGGAAGCAGCGCGCGTGCTGGGTGCGACACGCTGGCAGGCGTTTCGCAGGGTCACCCTGCCGCTGCTGCGGCCCGCGATCGCGTCAGCCGCATCGATCGTCTTCCTCTTCACCTTCACGTCATTCGGCGTGATCCTGATTCTGGGCGGGCCGCAGTTCGCGACGCTCGAGGTTGAGATCTACCGCCAGGCCGCACAGCTGCTCGATCTCCGCGTCGCCGCCACGCTGACGGTGGTCCAGCTCGTCGCGCTGGCGGCGCTGCTCTTCGTCCAGGCTCGCTTCCAGGAGCGAGGCGCGATCCGCACCCGTGCAGCCACCCCGCGCCTGGGTCGCCGCCGTCCGCGCACAACCGGCGAGCGGGCGTTCCTCATCGGAAACCTGGGCCTCATGGCGGTCCTGCTCGGCCTGCCACTGGCCGTGCTCATCGAGCGCTCGCTCTCGGTCGCCGGTGGGTATGGCCTCGACTACTACTTTGCGCTGTTCAACAGTCAGCGCAGCGCCCTTTTCGTGCCGCCTCTCGAGGCCATCCGCAACTCGCTCCTGTTTGCCGCCATGGCGACGGTGATCAGTGTCTCGCTGGGCCTCCTCGCAGCACAGGTGATCGCCACCGGTCGTGGCGGGCTCTCGCGCGCGTTCGATGTCCTTCTGAGCCTGCCGCTGGGCACGTCGGCGGTCATCCTCGGCTTCGGCTTCCTGGTCGCCCTCGGCACCCTGCCGGTCGACCTTCGCGTGTCACCGCTGCTCATCCCGATCGCGCACGCCCTGGTCGCGCTGCCATTCGTCGTGCGTGCCGTGGTTCCGGTGATGCGCTCCATAGACCAGCGCCTGCACGAGGCGGCGGCCGTCCTGGGCGCCTCGCCCGGCCGGACCTGGCGAAGGATCGATCTGCCGATCATCGCCCGCGCCGCCCTGATCGGGGCCGGCTTCTCGTTCGCTGTATCCCTGGGCGAGTTCGGGGCGACCCTGTTCATAGTCCGGCCCGATACGCCGACCATGCCAATCGCCATCTTCCGGCTGCTGGGCCAGCCGGGCCCGCTCGCGTTCGGCCAGGCAATGGCCATGGCCACGCTGCTGATGATCATCACCACCGCCGCAGTCGTGGCCATCGATCGTGTCCGCGTTCCAGCACGGGGCGCCCTGTGACGCTGAAGCTTTCGGGTGTGACGGTCCGGTTCGACTCGACCGTGGCCGTCGACCGCGTCGATCTGGTTGTGCGCGAGGGCGAGCGGCTGAGCGTGCTCGGGCCGAGCGGTTCGGGCAAATCCACCCTGCTGCGCGCCATCTGCGGGCTCGAGCCGCTCGCCGCGGGCCGCGTCGAGTGGGACGATCGCGACCTGGAGGGCATGCCCGTCCACAGGCGGCGCTTCGGGCTGATGTTCCAGGACTACGCCCTGTTTCCGCATCTCACCGTGGAACAGAACGTGCGCTTCGGGCTGGAGAGCGGGAACTCTCCGCTGCCGGCCGCGGACGACCGCGTGCGCGACGTGCTCGAACTGGTTGGTCTGCGCGGCTACGAGAAGCGGCTGCCCGCGCAGCTGTCGGGCGGTGAGCAGCAGCGCGTCGCATTGGCGCGGGCACTCGCGCCCCGTCCTCGATTGCTGATGCTCGACGAGCCCCTGGGGGCGCTCGACCGCAGCCTTCGGCGCAGCCTGCTCGATGAGCTCGCGGACACTTTCGAGGGCCTCGGCCTGGCGATCATTTACGTCACCCATGACCAGGAGGAGGCGCTCGCCATCGGCGATCGGGTGTCCGTCATGCGCGGCGGGCGCATCGAGACCGTGCTGCCCCCCCAAGACCTATGGCTGCGGCCACCGACCGAATTCGTGGCCCGCTTCCTGGGCTTAACGAACATCGTCGACGCACGCGTCCACGGGGGGCGTGTGACGTCCGCGCTCGGGACGTTCGAGCTCCCGGCGGTCGACGATGACCGCCCCGAGACGAAGGGACTGCAGAGTCATAGGCTCCTGATTCGAGCCGACGCCTTCCGGCTCCAGCCAGACGGGCCAATCATTGCCGTCGTCCGATCGGCCACGTTCCGTGGCGACCACACGCTGCTCCGCGTGGACATTGATGAAGGCGACGGGGCGGCAACACTGGAGGTACAGGCGGATTGGTCGCCGGCGCCACGGCCGGGCGAGCGGCTCCGTCTGGGGATCGACCCCGCGGGTCTCGTTCTGCTGCCGTTGACGTAGAGTCTGGAGCGATCCGCTGGGCGGATCGACCTGTTCACCTGGAGGATTCGATGGATCAGCAAGCCCCGCTCATGCCGCAGGTCGGCGATGAGGCACCAGACGTCGCCCTGCCTGACGACACGGGCACAGGGCGACGACTTAGCGACGAGCGTGGCAAGTGGGTCGTGCTGTATTTCTATCCAAAGGACGATACGGCCGGCTGCACTACAGAGGCTTGCGAGTTCCGCGACGTCAACGCCGACATCACGGCGCGCGACGCCGAGGTGTGGGGCGTCAGCGTCCTGGGCTCCGGCAGCAAAGCGGCGTTCAAACGCAAATTCGGCCTGCCATTCGTGCTCCTGGCTGACGAGCAACACGTGGCCGCGGAGCGCTACGGGACGTGGGTCCTGAAGCAGAATTACGGCAAGTCTTACTGGGGCGTAAAGCGCTCGACTTTCCTGGTCGACCCGGAGGGCAAGATCGCTCGCACATGGCCGACTGTGCAGGCTGCGGGGCACGCCGCGGAAGTGCTCGCCGCGCTCGACGGCGAGCGCGCGTCACGCTCCCTGGCGCAGACAGAATGAGGCATCGCCCGTGGGGGGAGACGAGCGATGCCTCGGCCGAAGCATACACATTCGTTAGGTGCATGCAACACAAGAATGGAGTCCGTTGAGTCCCGCGAAACGAACCCTTGGAAAGCGCAGATGATTGCTGAAGAAACGACCGACAAAGAGGCTGCACACGGCGCCAGGCCGGAGCGCGCGCTGGTCATCGTTGCCCATCCCGACGACGCTGATTTCGGCGTCGCCGCAACCATTGCCAAATGGGTGCGCGAGGGCACAGTGGCACGCCTCGTCTGCTGCACGAGTGGCGACGCCGGGGCGGACGATGCGCGTACGGACCCGCTTGAGCTGGCCGGCCGACGTGAGCGGGAGCAGCGCGCTGCGGCGCGCGTCGTCGGATACGAATCAGTCGACTTCCTGCACCGGCCGGATGGTGCGCTGGACAACGACCTGGCGCTGCGCGAGCAGCTGGTTCGGATCATCAGGCAGTTCAAGCCCGATGCCGTGCTGTCGATGGATCCTACGGTGGTCATCCACGAGGGCGGCTTCGTCCAGCACATCGACCACCGAATGGCAGGCATGGCTGCCGTCGACGCGGTTTACCCAGCGGCGCGCAATGCGATGGCGTTCCCGCATCTCGTCGTCGAGGAGGGACTGGAGCCGCACGCCGTGAACAAGCTGTACCTGTTCTTCACCGACCGACCCAATGCCTGGGTCGACGTCAGCGACACGATCGAGACCAAGATCGCCGCGCTGCGCGAGCACGTCAGCCAGCTGCGCAAGCCAGAGGAGCTGGAGGGGATGTTGCGCGGTTGGTCGGCCGAATCAGGCAACAAGATCGGCGCCGCGGCGGCGGAGGGCTTTCGCTACCTCGACATTGGGTAGACCGGGGGGAGCAAGGGTTCGGCCCGCTCAGCTGGTCGCAGTTCCGGTGCGCGCGAGCAACGGTCGCAGCCGGCCCCAGATATCCCACAGCTCGGTCAGCCGGTCAGAACCCGGACCCAGCAGCGCAACGATCTGCGACAGGGCCAGGTCCGGCGCACGTTCCAGCAGATATTCCTCGATCCCGACGGCAGTTCCTGCCCAGTGGCCGTCAATCGCGGCCTGGTCCGCGGGCCTGCGCAGCGAGCGCGGGTCGTAGCCGCAATACGACAGGGCGAGAGCCAGATCACGGATCTGGGGCGCGCGGCCACTGTCCCGGCCACCGGTGCCGTCGAAGCGATAGCCCATCGACGAAAGGCTGGCCGCGACCTTTCGGGCGGCGTCCATCGGAAACTGACTCCAGAAAGGATGGCCGGAGGGGAAGCGCAGGGCGTGATCCTCGAGGGCGCGGCTGGCGATCTGCTCGCGCAGCTCGAGCAGCAGCAGTTGGAGCCGGCCGGCTTCGAACCCGGTCTCCTCAGCCAGCCGTAGAGCCAGGCCGAGCAGCGTCTGGCGATCACCGCGCATCAGCGCTCGGGCCGCCGCGACGCCGGCCGCATGATCCGCTGGCACCGCTGAGGTGGACGGGCCGTTTTGGAAAGCCGCTGCGGGTGCTTCGGCAACCGGCGCCGCCTGGGCAGTGCCCTGGCCGGCAACCTGAGGCGTTCCTCGTCGGTGGGACTCTTCCTCGCACGCTGCAAACGCGCGGCGCGACTCGAGGCAGCCCTCTTGAGCCGCTTCCGCCGCGACACGCGCGGCATCGGCCGCCATCTCCAGGCCGGGCAGGGCGCGTTCCAGATCGCCGACCTGCTGGGCGAGCGCATCAGCTCTGTCGTCGGCCGTCTTCGAGGCATTATTCAGCTGATTGATCCTGGCCATCCAGGCTGCGGCGGCGGCCTGAACGGAGGACAGGTCCACGGCTCGGTTGACCGCCTCGTGGTACTCGGCCTGGGCCGCGGCCTTCTCCTCGCCAAGCGCACGCCGGTCGCGGAGGCTGTTGTCACTCTCGCGCAGCCGCGACGCTTCGAAATGCTGGCGGCGCGCCTCGCGCAGGGTGTTCAGGTGGGTCTGAGCCGCCGCGAGCACTCGCTCGGCATCCGCGCAGCGAAGGTCACCCTCCGCGCGCGCAGGACCGCACGGACCGGCGACCGCCGCGCGTCGGGGCATGGGTGCTTGGGCAGGGGGGTGCCGATCTCGGGATTGGTCATCGTCAGCAGGCTAAGGAGGTCAGATCGGGCCGTCTACGTGACCGTCGGGCGAGTCACTGGTACCAGAAGACCCAAAACCACACGTAAGCGCTGCGAGCCCTCGCCTGCCCGCGACTGCTCGCATCAGGCCTGCTGCGCACCCGCTGCGAGCCCTCGCCTGCCGGCGACTGCTCGCATCAGGCTTGCGGTGATACGATCGTGCTCGTTGGCGGACGCGTCGCGCCTCGCGCCACGGCTGCCCCAGACCGCGCTGAAAATGCCCCAAATCGTGCCCAGCCTGTCCTGAGAGGTCAGACCACTTGGCTATCGACCCCAACCAGGAGTTCCTGGTTCAGCCTGTCGACGCCTCCTGGCTTCAGTGCAACATTGAGTGCCAGGAAGCCTGCCCCGTCGGCACCAATTGCCGCGGCTACTTGAACCTTGCCGCTGAGGGCCGCTTCGAAGAGGGTTACATCCTCTCGCGCGAGCCGAATCCGGTCGCTGCGATGTGCGCGTACGTCTGCTCGGCTCCGTGCGAGCGGGCATGCCGCCGCGGCGACATCGACCGGCCGCTGGCAATTCGGGCGATGAAGCGCTTCCTTGTCGAGTGGCACCAGGCATCGGGCATTCCCGACGACATGCCCCAGATCACGCCCCGCGACACGACGGTTGCTGTGGTCGGTGCAGGACCCGCGGGCGTGTCCGTTGCGCGTGAGCTCGCGACAGCCGGACACCAGGTGACGGTATTCGACGAGCTGCCCTACGGCGGCGGCACGATGCTCATCGGCGTGCCTGCCTTCCGACTGCCGCGCGAGGCCATCGAGATGGACCTCAAGCTGGTCGAACGGCTCGGCGTCCGCTTCCGCTACGGCGTCAGGATCGGCCGCGACATCACCTTTGAAAAGCTGATGGAGGACTTCGACGCGATCGCCATCTGCGCCGGCGCGATGGACCCCGTCGCGCTCGACGTTCCGGGTGGCGACCTCGACGGCATCCAGTACGGCGTCGACTACATGAAGATCGCCAATCTCGGCGAGCCGCTGACAGTCGGCAATGACGTGGTGATCATCGGCGGCGGGTACACCGCGATGGACTGCTCGCGCACGAGCCTCCGCTACGGCGCTGAGAACGTCACCATCGCCTACCGCCGTACCCGCTCCGAGCTGGTTGTCGACGAGGAGGAGCTGGGCGAGACGGAGCGCGAAGGCGTGCGCATGGAGTTCCTGGTCAGCCCGGTTGAGATCCTGGGCGACGAGGACGGCAAGATCCGCGCCGTCAAGTTCGTGCGCAACCGCCTCGGCGAGCCGGATGCCACCGGCCGGCGTGCGCCGGTGCCCATCGAGGGCAGCGAGTTCGAGGTCAAGGCGGACACGGTGATCCCGGCGGTCAGCCAGGCGGCCGACAACACCTTCCTGCCGGTCGAGTCGAACTTCGAGATCAACCGCGGCCGCGTCCGCGTCGATCCGGGCACGTACGCCACCAACGTGCGCGGCGTGTTCGCCTGCGGCGACTTCGTGACCGGGCCCACGACGCTCATCGAGGCTGCCGGTCACGGCAAGAAGTGCGCATATGCGATCGATCGCTACCTGTCCGGCCGGCGCGAGGTCGACGTCGACGCCAACGTGCGCATCATCAGCTCGTGGCGCCACGAGATGCCGGAGTTCTACGACGTGCTGCCACGCGTCCACGTGCCGATGGCGCCGGTCGAGGCACGCATGCCGTCGGCCGACCCGCACGTCAACTTCACGACGCCGGTTGAGAAGGGATACACCGCCCCACAGGCGATCACCGAAGGCGTTCGCTGCCTGATGTGCAACTACAACATCTGGTTCGACGGCTTCCGTTGCGTCCTCTGCGGGGCTTGCGCGGACGTCTGCCCCGAGGGCGTCATCCACATGATCGATATCAACCAGATGAAGTCAGAGGGGCCGCTACCCGAGCTGGTCGACGCCTACGGCTGGTCCGACGGCGCGGCCATGGTGCTCGACGAGGAGCGCTGCATCCGCTGCGCGTTGTGTGTAAAGCGATGCCCATACGACGCCATTACCATGGAGCGGTTCGAGCTCCAGGAGATCAGCAGCGACGGGCGGCTCTACAAGGAGAGCTACCGGGACACCCAGCTCGGGCTCGTCGGGATCGGTAACCGCGCCGACGCGGGAGGATACGTTCGTTGAGCTTCCTCGAGCGGGTAGACAGCGCCCTGCGGCGCAGCGCGCTGTTCCGTTCGCTCTTCCGCCAGCCATACCCCAACGACGAGCGATCGCGCGCCTACGGGGTGATGAACAACGTTTTCCTGCACCTTCATCCGGTGCGCGTCCGACAGCACGCGGTCAAGTTCGCGTACACGTTCTGCCTCGGCGGCCTGTCGTTCTTCTTCTTCCTCGTGCTCACGGTCACCGGCGTTTTCCTGATGTTCTTCTACGTGCCGTCATCGACGTCCGCATACGACGACATCCTGCGCATCCAGGCCGAGGTTCCGTTCGGATTGCTGACGCGCAACATCCACCGCTGGGGCGCGCACCTGATGGTCTTTTTCGTCTTCCTGCACATGATGCGGGTCTTCTACCACGGGGCGTATAAGCCGCCACGCGAGTTCAACTGGGTCATCGGCACCCTGTTGCTGTTCTTCACCATCGCGCTGTCGTTCACCGGCTACCTGCTGCCGTGGGACCAGATCGCGTTCTGGGCCATCACCATCGGCAACAACATCGCCTCGTACGTGCCGCTCCTCTCGCGCCCATCGCAGCTGCTGATCTTCGGTGGCATCGAGGTCAGCCAGAACACGCTGCTGCGCTTCTACGTGCTCCACGTCATCCTTCTGCCGCTGACTGTCGCCATCTTCCTCGCCGTCCACTTCTGGCGGATCCGCAAGGACGGCGGCATTTCAGGACCGCTGTAGGAAACGACCGATGACCGACGAGAAGTCCGACAAGTCCCGGCTGCCGACCACAACCGAGCCGCAGCCGTCGGCGCCCTCGCGCAGGACGGCGCTGCCCTCGGCGCCGCCCGAACGGCGCACGACCGAGATCGACAAGCAGCGCGTGCCCATGGCCGCCAAGCCGTACCGCCTGCTGGCGCTGGTCAAGCAGGACGCCGTCGTGCGCGTCCAGAAAGAGCCGGACGACACGGTCATGACCTGGCCGCACCTGCTCTCGATCGAGTTTTTCGCGGCGGCGGTGATGAGCATCTTCCTGCTGCTGATGGGCGTGTTCGTCAACGCGCCGCTCGAGGAGCTGGCCAACCCGAACGTCACGCCGGCAGTAGCAAAGGCGCCCTGGTACCTCGTCGGCATCCAGGAGCTGCTGGCCTACTTCCACCCCACGGTCGCCGGCGCCATCCCGATCCTGACGATCTTCTTTGCCATCGGGGTGATCCCCTACATCGACCGCGGCCCACGCGGCGACGGTGGCTCGTCTCATCCGCGCGACCGCAAGACGGGGGTCGTGCTGTTCACGATGTTCGCCGCAGCCGGTCTCGTGATCACCTTCCTGGGCGCCTTTTTCCGAGGTCCCGGCTATGCCTTCACCGTGCCGTGGGAAAACGGCCTGTGGTTCGCATTGTGAGCGCCCGCTTTGCGCGCAGCAGCGGCCGAAGGCCGACTGCGGAGGAAATGGCGCACGCGACGGGCCGGCACCGACGTGTCGTGGGGGCCGGACCACTGTCGCGCGCCGCCGGCGCCCGCAGGCGCCCCGGCGGAGGGTGCCAATTTGGGTAACTGGAAGCTTGCCCGCTGGCAAGAGCCGGTCACGCTCACCCGTGATGTGCTGCGTGAGATGCGCCGCGGCCGGCCGGCAGGGCTGTCACGACGGACTCTGATCAGGCGATCCATCGGCGCCGGAGTCGGCCTGTGGCTGCTCGAGGTGACCGGTGGCCTGCTCGGCTTCCTGTGGCCCAACCTGTCGCGTGGCTTCGGTGGCCAGATCGAGCTCGGCGACTTCGCTGCCGTATCGGGCAACCCCGCAGTGCAGGGCGTCTCGCTGGCCGACGGCGCCCCGGCTTACTACTCGCTCGCTCGTACGTACGTGCAGATGATCGATCCGGCGCGTGGCTTCGCTGACGGCACCAGCACGGACGGGGAGGGGCTCAATACCAACGTGCGCACGCTCTACCAGCGCTGCCCGCACCTCGGCTGCAAACCAAACTTCTGTACCACCAACTATTGGTTCGAGTGCCCCTGCCATGGCTCGCGCTATGACCGGCTTGGGATAAAGGTCCAGGAGCTCGGTCCCGCTCCGCGCAGCCTGGACCGCTTTGCGCACACGATCGAGAACGGCGTGTTGTCCGTCGACACATCGCGCCTGACGCTTGGCCCGCTGCCGGTTGCGCTGGGCCAGCCCGGTCTCATCCCAGCACGATCGCCGACGGGCTGCGTGTGACCGAAGACCGAACTGGGCGCGAGCTGACGCCGCGGTCGAGCGAGCCCGAGGGTGTAATCGCCCCGCGCGAGCCGTCGCTGCCGGCCGCGTCCACCACAGATGACCGCTTCACTGCCGGCGAGCAGATGCACACCGTCGGGCTGACCGAGGAACGTGCGGCGCAGATCGTGCGCCAGAGCAGCAACGCGAAGATGATCGCGTTCCTTGCCGTCCTGATCTTCGTCGTGTTCATTCCGCTCTATTGGCTGTACGACATTGGGCTGCCGGTGCTCGGTATCCAGCCCCGTCTCGAGAAAGAAGCGAACGAGCAGTACGTCACGGATGTTGGTCGTGGCTACGCGCTCTTCCTGGCCAACTGCGCGCGCTGCCACGGAAACAACGGCGAAGGCGGGATCGGGCCGCCCCTGAATGACCCGATGAAGCTCTTCAACGCGGTCACCCAGTCGGGCCTGCCCGGACCGGGACATCTCAACGCCGACTACATCCGCGCCGTGCTGACGGAGGGCGGGCGTTACGTGTGCGGCGACCCGAACAGCGTCATGCCAGCGTGGCTGGAGCCGAAGGGCCCGCTGAATTACCGCGAGATCGAGGAGATCATCAAGTACATCCTTGCCAGCACGGACACCGAGATCGTCTATCAGCCCGCGCACGTCGAGGGTGGCGGGACCATCCCGCCGCCGGTCACGATTGAGGGCTGGCGCGATCCGGCCTTCACGCCTGCGCCAGGAGCGACACCGGTACCCGACTGCTGGCGAGGAGCGCCAACAGGCGGGACGACTGCAACCCCGGCGCCGATCAGCAGTCCCGGCACGGTGGACAGCCCGCGCGTTGTCGAGGTAGAAGGTGCGGCCATACCCCAGTGGGTCGACCCGCTGTCCGACCAGCAATTGACCGCACTCAGCGTCGTGCAGGGCGAGACAGTCGAGTTCCGCATCATCAACGACACGACTACGCCGCATAACTTCCACATCGGTGGCGCAAGCGAGCTCTCCACGGCGCCCGAGCAGAACGACCTGCCCGGAGTCGACACCTTCACGAACGGCACCCAGACGTTCACCTACACCTTCGAGACAGTCCCCGACCAGCCGCAGTTTGCGTGCACCGTACCCGGCCACTACCTAACGATGAACGGCAGCCTCCAGGTGGTGACTGTGGGCGGGCAGCCGCAGGGCTCACCGGCTGCCTCGGCCGCTCCTGGCTCACCGGCTGCCTCGGCTGCTCCTGGCTCACCGGCTGCCTCGGCTGCTCCTGAGACCTCGCCGGCACCCGCGGCGACGCCCTAGATGGCCCAGTACGCACTCCCGCCCGGAGCTGTCCGTCGCCGCGCTGTATTCGGCCTGCTCGACGCCGACGGCTGGGGCTGGGCAACCGTCAAGGCCACCTTCTGGTTCCTGCTGATCATCTTCCTGCTCGGCTACGTCCCCGACCGCGGCTACTACTTCACGGTCGCGCCGACGGTCGATCTCGGCTTCAACGCCATCAGCCCCGTCAACTGGTGCCCGGCGGACAACAAGGACCTGCCCTGTCCCGCGCCCGCCGGCGCGGTCATTCCGTGGGAGGAGAGTCCCGCCACACTTGCCCTGCCAGCCGGTCGGGCGAGCGCTGGGTCCTTCACATCGGGCGAGAGGATCTACGTGATCGGCGGCCGAACGGCGGATGGGACGACGGCCAGCGTCGTGACCTCAACGGTCTTCAACGGCAACCTGACTTCGTGGGAAGAAGCGGCCGCGCTGCCCGAGCCGCGTTCTGATGCGGCGATCGTCAACCTCAGCGGCGTCCCGTACGTCGTCGGCGGCAGTGACGCGTCGGGCGCGCCTACCCAAACGGTGTTCCGCGGCGTCATCGCCGACGGCCTGTTGACCGGCTGGGAGCCCGCCACCGACCTCGCCCTGCCGGAGGCCCTGACGGACCTGGTTGGTGCGTCCACAGGCCAGGGGCTGTACATCTTCGGTGGCCGCACGGCAGATGGGCTGTCGGCTAAGACGTACCGCTCTGGGCTCACGACCACGGGCACCCCAACGCTCCAACCGTGGGTCGAGCTGACTGAAGTGCCCCTACCCGAAGCGCGCGCCAACGGCAGCGCGGTGGGCACTGGCAGCTCGGTACACGTCATTGGAGGAGAGGGCCCCAACGGGCCGACAAACTCGGTCTTCTACCTGGCCTTCGACACCCAAGGGCTGCCCAAGGCGGACACGGCTTCCGGCCGGGCGTTCGGCTGGGGCGTGTCCGTCGGCCAGTCCGCAGGCGCGACATTGCCCGAGGCGCGATACGGCCACACTTCATTCACCAGCTCGGGCACGATCTTCGCGATCGGCGGCTATAACCAGGATGGCCAGGCGATGAACACCGACCTGTGGACCGTCCCGAGCTCGACAGACGGCACGATCGCGTCGTGGCTCCAGTTGGAG
>Ga0136618_10000659_pt1 | contig 12174 bp, 16 predicted proteins | sample AntDrymUQ3302106_2_FD_104805 | JGI IMG/M metagenome (GOLD analysis project Ga0136618, IMG submission 104805) | Polar desert sand microbial communities from Dry Valleys, Antarctica - metaG UQ330 (21.06) | ecosystem: Environmental > Terrestrial > Soil > Desert | place: Antarctica: Dry Valley... | reverse complement strand
CCGGAGGGGATGAGTGCGAAGACCGATGCCAGCGCCACGAGGTAGGCGCCTTCGATCGGGTCCATCCCGAACCCGACGGAAGCGCCGATCGACATCCAGACACCGGTCTCGATCGCCCATATCACCATGGTCATGGCGAGCAGGATCAGCCCGTGGCGTCCGCGCAGGTTGAGCGTCGAGGAGAGCACCGGCGCCAGCAGCGCGTTCAGGCGCGCATTGCGGCGGACGAGGACGACGGCGAGCGCGCCGAGGATCGCCGCCGCAACGGACACGAGGGCGACGATCTCGAGCGAGCCCCCGCCGACCTGGTCGAGCAGCGCGTACCCGACGATGAGAAAGAGCGCCACCACGACGGCGACGTCCAGCAGCCTCTCGGCCAGGAGGGTGCCGAGGATGGTGCGACGGCTCGCGTCCACCCGGGGGGCGAGCAGGAGGACCCGGACCGCGTCGCCCGCGCGGGCGGGCAGGACGTTGTTGATCGCGTAGCCCACCACGGTCAGGGCGTAGACGTCCGGCCGCGGAGCGTGCGCCCCGTCTCGCGCCAGCAGGCGCTCCCAGCGCTCGGCGCGCACGACGGTGGCGAGGGCGTAGAGCGCCACCGCGCCGGCCAGCGCGCCGAGTTCCGAGGCCGTGGAGGGCAGGCTCGGAGGCTCCTGGCCCAGCGCCCACCAGACCACGCCGGCCACCGCCACGAGCGAGACCACCATTCCGAGCGCCGGCAGGCTCGCGCGCGCGCGACCGGCGGGTTGCGACGGTGGAGCCGACGGCGGCGGGGCCGGTGCATCAGCCTCCTTCTCCGGCGTCTGAGCGACGCCGGGCGGTGGGGTCATGATCGTTCCCCGGCCGGCTTGCCGGGCTTCGCCCGATCGAGCGGAGCCCGGCGCGTTCCGGGCCTAGGCGTCGGCGCTCGAGTGCTGGTCCGTGTCCCCCGCAGCGGTGTCGTCGTCCTTGGAGGGAGCGGCGGGTGCGACGTCGGCATCCCCACCCGATCCTCCTTCGGCCCCGGGCTGGTCCGGCTTGTCTTCGAGCGGCTCGCGGTTCTTCTTGTCGTCCATGGAGATCCTTTCGGCGGCGTTGCGGTCAACATGGAGTACCCCGTATTAGCACTTGAGGATGACTCGAACGCATCGAGCTCTACACGAACCGTGTCCCAACGTGTAGTTAGAAACGACATGGAACGACTCAACATCACGCTCGCCGACGAGCAGGCCGAAAAACTCCTCAGGCTCTCGGTGCGCATGCACATCCAGCCGGGAACGGTTGCGCGGGCGCTCCTTTCGAGTGCTCTGGACGATGCGGACGTGGACGCGCGCAACGTGGTGGAGCTTCTGGACGGCATGCCCGGCGCCTTCGACCGCGCCCAGCTCGGCCTGCGGCAAGTAAAGTCGGGCGAGACCGTCGCGCTCGAAGACCTCTGAGCGGTGTGACGTCGGTCGAGCTGTCGGCTGCCGCCGTCGAGGACCTGGACGAGCTCATCCGGACGCTCAGCCTTCCCTCCGATACCCGGGGGCGGGTGGCTCGTTCACTCCGGTCGCTCGAGCGCTTCCCCCGTCTCAGCGCCGAGCTCCACGGGCGTTGGGCCGGCTTGCGCTTCCTGCTCGGGCCGTGGCGTTGGATGCTTCTCGTCTACGTGTACCTCGAACCCGAGGATCAGCTGGTCGTGGTCACGGTTCAGGACGCTCGGTCATCCATCGCGCCCACCGGCGGCGGGCGATGATCGCCGGTTATCAGAGCTCGCGCTTGAAGATGAGCAGGTGCCCGTCCTTCTCACCCTGGAAGGCGAGGTCGGTTAGGACCTTCTCGAGCTCCCAGCCCTCGGCACCCATGGCGTTCATCTTCTGCTCGAGCGCACCGCGGTCGAGCTCGTCGCGGTTGCGGCCCATGAAGCCGTGGGTCAGGATTTCCGTGGTGTACTCGTAGGCGGCCATGTCGGCAAGGCTAGGGCTACAGCACCAGTACGTCGACGCGGTCGCCGGTCCCGAGCTCGCCCGCGTCGTGCCGCGCCACCACGAAGCCGTCGGCCTCGGCCAGGGCGCCCGTCATGTGCGAGCCCTGGCGCGTGGTCGGCGTCGCTTCCAGCATTCCGTCGGCGCCACGGGTCAGGCGAGCGGTGAGGAAGGTGGTGCGGCCGTCCTCGGCGCTCGCCGGGACGGCCAGGCGGGCGGGCAGGAGCCGCACCGAGGCGTCGGCCTCGCCGTGCAGGCGGCGCAGCAGCGGCTCGACAAACACGAAGAAGCCCACCACCACCGACAGGGGGTTGCCCGGCAGCCCGAAGACGAAGGTGTCGCCGAGGGTGCCGCAGAAGAGCGGCTTGCCCGGCTTGAGACGCACCCGCCAGAAGAGCTCCTGAACTCCTTCCCGGGCCAGCACCGACTTGACGTGATCGTGCTCGCCGACGGACACCCCGCCCGAGATGACGAGCACGTCCGCCCGGCTCAGGGCGCTGCGCACCCGGCTCGCGATCGCCTCGGGCTCGTCCGGCGCCGCGCCGTGATCGGTGACCTCGGCACCCGCCGCACCCGCAAGCTGGGTGAGCACGGGGCCGTTGGAATCGTGGATCTGGCCCGGGCCGAGCGGCGCTCCGGCGATCACGAGCTCGTCACCGGTGGTCAGGAGGTGCATGCGGGCGGCACGGCGGACGGTGATCCCGCTCACGCCCGCCGCGGCCAGCGCGGAGAGTCGTTGGACCGTGAGCGGCCGACCCGCCTCGAGTAGGACGTCGCCGGAAGCGATGTCCTCGCCGCGGAAGCGCACGAAGCGGCCCGCTTCGAGTGTCTCGCCCGCCAGCACCCGCCCCTGGTCGTCGGTTCCTGCGAGCTCTGAGCGCAGGATCGCGTCGGCGCCCGGCGGCAACGCAGCCCCGGTGGTGATGCCCACGGCGTCGCCTGGACCGAGCGAGAACGCCGGATCCTCACCCGCGGCGACGGCACCGACGACGCGCAAGGGGGCAGAGCCGGGCGCGGTGTCGGCGGCGCGCACCGCGTATCCGTCCATGGCCGAACGATCGAAGCCGGGAAGGTCGAGGGGGGAGCGCACGGACTCGACCGCCACCCGCCCGATCGCGTCGCGCAGCGGGCGGATCTCGGCCGGCAGCGGGCGTGCGAGCGACGCGATCCTCTCCCATGCCTCCGCGACGTCGATCATCCCATGCCCTCGCCGCCGGCAGCGCCCGGCTCGGCCTCGACCCGCGGGACGGCGCTCGGCCCGAGGTCGGCATGGTGAGAGTGGGGATGGCCGCCGCCGGATCGCACGGCGAGGGCGTGGGGGAGGATTGGGAGCAGGACTTCCAGCGCGTCGCGCACACCGCCGGGGGAGCCCGGCAGGTTGACTATCAGCGCGTCGCCGCGCAGGCCGGCCACCGCCCGCGAGAGCCAGGCACGTGGAAAGCTTCGCGCCGTCTGCACGCGCACGGCCTCAGGCAGCCCGGGCACGTCGACGGGGGCCACCGCCCGCGTCGCCTCCGGGGTGACGTCCCGGGGCCCGAGCCCGGTGCCACCCGTGGTGAGCACCAGCGCGCAGGGCACGTCGTCGCAGAGCCTGATCAGCTCGGCTTCGATGGCCTCACGCTCATCGGCCACGAGCGCGGTCTCGGCGATCGAGAAGCCTCCTGTCTCGAGCAACGCCGTGACGATCAGCTCCGTTGTCTCGTCGGTCCGCTCGCCGGTCGAACGCGTGTCCGAGACGCCGAGGATGCCGACCGCGAAGTCAGCCACCGATCTGTGACATCGACCGCGCCGGCGGAACGAAGCCCGGGTCGTTGACGCGGTGCTTGAGCTCCTTGTGCCAGACCGCGCCGCGGATGATGTCCTCGAGCTCGCGATCCGACGCGCCCGTGCGCAGCGGCTCGCGCAGATCGGTCTCCGTGATCGAGAACAGACAGGTGCGAAGCCGCCCGTCCGCGGTGAGGCGGATGCGGTTGCAGTCGTCGCAGAACGGCTCCGTGACCGGAGAGATGAAGCCGATCTCGCCCTGGCCGTCGGCGAACCGGTACCGCCGGGCGGTGCCGCTCGGCGCTCGGCCGATCGCCTCGAGCGGATAGGCGGCATGGATCAGGTCGCGGACCTCGGCGTTGGGAAGCACCTGGCTCGAGTCCCAGTTGCGGTCGCCGTCGAGCGGCATGAACTCGATGAAGCGGACCTCGTAGGGCTTGCGGCGCGCGAACTCGGCGAACGCGACCACCTCGGATTCGGTGAAGTTGCGCAACGCGACCGCGTTGACCTTGATCGGCCGCAGCTCCTCAAAGCGCTCGGCGGCCTCGAGGCCCTCGAGAACCTGGCCGAGCGAATCACGGCGCGTCATTGCGAAGAAGCGATCGGCGGCCAGCGAGTCGAGGGATACGTTGACGCGCCGGAGCCCCGCCGCCACGAGCTGCTCTACCTGTCGAGCCAGGAGGTAGCCGTTCGTGGTGAGGGACAGGTCGTGAACGTCGGGCAGCGCGCTCAGCCGGGCGACGAGACGCCACAGCTCCTTGCGCACGAGAGGCTCGCCACCGGTCAGTCGCACGTCGTGGACGCCCATGGCCGCGAGCAGTCCCACCACGCGCTCGATCTCCTCGTAGGAGAGCACGGCTTTGCGCTCGAGCCACGGAAGGCCCTCGGCGGGCATGCAGTATTGGCAGCGGAAGTTGCAGCGGTCGGTGACGGAGATCCGCACGTCGCCGATCCTGCGGCCGTGGCCATCCATGAGTGGCTCGAGCCGGCTCATGGCTCGCGCATCCAGTCCCCGGACGCGCCACCCGTCTTCTCGAGCAGCTCGATCCGCTCGACGACGACGCCCTTCTCGATTCCCTTGACCATGTCGTAGACGGTCAGCGCGCCGATCGCGCACGCGGTCAGGGCCTCCATCTCCACGCCGGTGCGGTCGGTAGTGCGGGCCGTGGCGGTCACCGTCACGGTGCCGGCGGCCGCGTCCACGAGCACTTCGGGGTCAAGCTGGGTGAGCGGGAGCGAGTGGGCGAGCGGGATGAGCTCGTCGGTGCGCTTGGCGGCCTGAATCGCGGCAATGCGCGCCACCGCGACCACATCGCCCTTCGGGGCGTTGCCCGCCGCCACGCGGGCAGCGGTCGCGGGAGCCATCCGGACGACGGCGCGCGCCGTCGCGCTCCGCGAGCTGGGCGCCTTCGCGCCGACGTCCACCATGCGCGCCCGCCCACGAGCGTCGAGGTGGGTGAGCTGGGCTCTCTCCACCCTGTTGATCATAGACCGGCTTATCCTTTAGACCGTGAGGATCTCCGTGCGCCTGTTCGCCGGCCTGCGCGAGCGCGCCGGAAGCAGGCATGTCGAGGTCGAGGTGGAGGAACCCGCCACGGTCGAGAAGCTGCTCGAGGCCATGGCCTCCACACCGGTCGGACCCCTCGCCCCGCGGTCGTGCATCGTGGCGGTCAACCGCGAGTACGCCGCGCCCTCCCAGGCCATCGGCCCCGACGACGAGCTGGCGCTCATACCACCCGTGAGTGGTGGGGAGAGTCCGGTCAGGCGTGTGCGGGTGACGGGCGACGCCCTGGACCTGGCCGCCCTCGCCGCCGACGTGCGGGATCCTCGAGCGGGAGCCGTGGTGGTCTTCGAGGGGGTCACCCGCGAGGTCGAGTCGCTCGAGTACGAGGCTTACGCGGAGATGGCCGAGCCGCGCCTGGCCGCTATCGCGCACGAGGAGGCCGAGCGCCACGGGCTCTGTGCGGTCGCCGTGGAACACCGGACCGGAAGGGTCGGCCTGGGCGAGCCGAGCGTCATCGTCGCCGCCTCGGCCGCCCATCGCGGTGAGGCGTTCGCGGGGGCGCGCGCCGTGATCGACCGCGTCAAGGCCGAGGCCCCGATCTGGAAGCAGGAGGAGGGCGTGTGGAAGGAAGAGGCGCTCCCGCCCTCACCAGACTGAGTCGTAGAGCAGCTCGCTCGCGAGACCCTGGGCGGCCAGCAGTCCGAGGACGAGCGGCAGCCGACGCCTGGGGAGGACCGAAGCCGCGGCAAGGCAGAGGAAGGGAGCGAAGAACAGCCAGATCCGCTCCGTCTCGGCCTTCGTGAAACCGAGGACCGTCGCGATCGCGAGCACGGCGAAGATGGCCACGGCGACCGAGCGCCCGGCTCCCAGCGCCCGGAACGCGTACCACGTGATCGGCAGTCCCAGCGTCACGAGGAACGCAACGGGGGAGCCGAAGAGCCAGAAGGAGTACGGCCGGCCACGGGCGATCCCGTCGCGGTAGACCTGCTCCGTGCCTCGCAGCGTTCCCACGGGATCGAAGCCATAGGCGGCATGGAGCACGGCGTAGAAGGCGACGAGACCGACGCCGCAGGCGGCGGCGAGCAGCAGGGCCGGGCGCAGCCCGTCACGCCGCAGGCGCAGCACCGCCGCCCAGGCCCCCACCGCCAGCAGCGACCACGCGAAGAACGAGGCGGCGGCGAGCGTCAGGGCGCCCAGCGTGGCACCAACCACACGCGGCACGGCGACCAACGCGAGCGCCGCGATCAGGCCGAGCGTCATGTAGAGCGCGTCCGCCGACGTCACGCCGAACATCGTCACGCCCGGGGAGAGGGCCAGCAGCAGGGCCGCGCTCCGGGCGGCCCCCTCATCTTCGAGCAGTCGGCGGGCCAGTGGGTACAAGATCGGCGTGGCGAGCACGCCCGCCCCGATGCACAGCGCCGCGAGGCCTTCCGGAGTCCGTATCTCGAGGCGGTCCATCAACAGGAGCAGACCGGGCGGATGCCCCGCGGCGTGGACCGGGAGCGAGGTCACGACCTCCGAGAAGCGGTCGAGGAAGATGTCCACCCCGTAGCGCAGCGTCGGCAGCGCGGGCAGGTACTCGTTGTCGGCCTCGAAGGAGCGGGTCCGGTCAAAGACCTCATACCAGCCGCTCGTCCCACTCCCGGCGGCGGACTCCGCGAGCCGCACGGCGATCGTCAGCACCAGCGCGGCAAGCGCGAAGACGCCGGGTCGCACCCGGGCGCTCAGGAGACGAGGACCGCCGACCACGGCCAACAGCAGCACGACCACGGCGACGGCCGACGACCACACGTCGACCACCGGCTCGTAGCGCCAGAGGAACGGTGGATTGGGGACGGAGAGCATCGTCCCGGTGCGATCCAGTCGCAGACCGACCGCCACCACCACCGCACCAGCGGCGAAGGCCATCCAGGGGATGGACCGCCGCACCGAGCTCACCACGACGGCGCGTCCAGCCGATCGGTGTCTGCCATCCTCGCCCGATCGGCCGGCGTCTGACTGCAACCCTCTGCGCGTTCGCGATGACCGGGTGCGGATCGCTCGACGAGGACCGCACGCCCAAGGCGGCCGAGCCGGCCCGGGCGCCGACGCCACGCGAGGCCCCGGCAGGGGAGGTCGTCCGGGTGGGTCCGCTTCCCGAGGGGGTGGTGGCCGACACACGGACCCACACGGTGGCCGTCGGCGTGCGCGATCCCGACGAGCTCGTGCTCCTGGACGGTCGCTCCGGGCGGGTCACCCGTCGCGTCGAGCTGCCAGCCGCACCCCGCCACCTGCAGCTCGCCGGCTCCGGCGGCCCCGTGCTGGTTCCGGCCGAGCGCGCCGACGCCCTCGCCGAGGTGCCCCTGGTCGGCCCGGCACAGGGGCGGCTGCGCGAGACGGCCGTCGGAGCGCAGCCTCACGACGCCACCGCGGTCGGCGATCGCGTCTTCGTCGGCGATGAGCGGGGCGACACGGTGACCGTGCTCGAGAAGGGAAGGCAGGTCGGGCGCTTCGCCGTCGCGCGCCAGCCGGGGGGGCTCGCGCCGGCCGGCGACGGAAGCCAGGTCGCGGTCGTCTCGGTCCGTGATCGCGTGGTCGAGCTCTTCGACGCCGAGACCTTCAAGCGGCTCGGCAAGGTCAACGCGGGTGTGGGCCCGACCCACGTGGTCTCCGACGACAAGCAGCACCTCTACGTGACGGACACGGCGGGCGACGCGCTGCTGGTCTTTCGGACGGACCCCGAGCTGCGGCTCGTCCGGCGGCTCGCGATGCCGACGTCGCCGTACGGGATCGCCCTCGACCGTCGTCGGGAGCGACTCTTCGTGACCCTCACGGGCACCAACCGGCTCGTGAAGCTGTGGACGAAAGGGCCACGGACGGTGGCGAACCACCCCACGGTCCAGCAGCCCGACACCGTTGCCGTCGACGAGACCACCGGTCGCGCGTTCATCACGGGCCGGGTGGACGGGGTGCTCCAGCTGCTCGACCCCGCCGACCGCGGCCCCGAGCCGTAGCCGACCGGTGGGCTCAGGTCGGCCGGGCAAGCCGGGCGAACCAGCGCTGATCTTCTTGGAAGGTCTCAAGGGTCGCGAGGCCTGCGCGTGCGGCGATCGGCTCCATGGCATCGGCGGCGACCCTTGCCCAGGCGAACCACTCGCTGACCATGAACCCCGACTCGATCCGCACCCACGTGGTGAGGGTCTCATGCCCCGGCGGGTCGACTTCGACGATCGCCTCTCCGCCCGGGCGCAGGAGTGTCGCGACACGCTCGAGCAGCGTGGCGGGCCGGCCGCCGATGCCGATGTTGCCGTCGAGCAGCAGGGCGGTGGCCCAGCGCCCGGAGCCCGGCACTTCGGCGAAGATGGAGCCGGTCACGGCTCGCCCACCGCGCCGCCGCGCGATACCCACCGCCGCGGGGACCAGGTCGACGCCGAGTGCCACCTTCCCGGCCGCCGAGAGCGCTTCGAGCAGCCGGCCGAGTCCGCAGCCCACGCTCAAGCGACCGCCGCCCCTTCGAGCATCCGCTCGACCGACGAAAGTTCGGCGGCGAACCGGGAGGCCGGTGCGTCCGCCGCAACCACTCGGGCGTCCTCGATCGTGTCCACGTCGAGCAGCGGCGGCAGCTCGGCGACCGATAGTCGCAGCGCGCGCAGGCGGGCCAGCTGGTGGGCGCCGGTGGCTTGAGTGCTCATCTCGACGTCCTCGAAGACCCGCGGATCGGCGGTGCGCAAGCCGATGGCCCAGTAGCCACCGTCCGTGGCAGGACCATAGACGGCTTGGACATCTTCACGGTCGAGCGCTGCCAGGCCGGCTTCGAGCTGGGCCACCTCGAGCTGGGGCGTGTCCATGCCGACGAGCATGGCCGGCGCTCCGGCGTCTGCGAAGGCGTTGGCCAGCCGCTCGGCCAGGCCGTCCCCGCGTTGGACGATGACTTCGAAGGCCTCCGGTGTCCATGGGCCGGCAGGACCGTCGAGAACCAGGATCCGGCGCCGATCGGGTCCGCCGGCCGCCGACACGGCGGCGAGCGTGTCCTCGAGCGCGGCGGCGGCCAGCGCGGCGGCCTGCTCTGGACTGCAGGGCGGGCTCAGCCGCGTCTTGACCTTCCCCGGCTCGGGAGACTTGGCGATGACCAGCAGGGCTGTGTCGGTCCTCACGCGAGCGCCCGGGCCATGTCGTGAACGGTTCGCACCGTTCCACGCAGAGTGCCGGTCACCTTCGAGCGACCGGCGCGCGGGTGATGGCTGATCGCGACTTCACGCACGCTCCAGCCTGCGACGGCGGCTCGGAGCACCATCTCGAGCGGCCAGCCGAAGCGACGGTCGCGGAGGTCGAGCCCGATGAGGCCTTCGCGCGGCGCCGCCCGCATCGGTCCGAGGTCCGTCACGCGGACTCCGGCCCGTCGCCGCAGCTCGAGCGCGAGCACCCGGTTGGCGAGTCGGGCGTGGATGGGTCCGGCCCTGCTTCGGGCACCGAGCATCAGGTCGGCGGTGCCGGCCCGAACCGGATCAGCCACGAGCGGCAGCTCGCGCGGATCGAAGGTCGCGTCGCAGTCCATGAAGCAGACGACGTCCTCACGCGCTGCCATCAGCCCGGCGAAGCAGGCGGAGCCGAAGCCGGGCATGGGCTCTGAGACGACCTGTGCGCCGAGCCGCCCGGCCTCATGAGCGGAGCCGTCCGTCGAGCCGTTGTCGACCACGATCGGCGTGAAGCCGGCCGGCATGCGCTCGAGGACCCATGGAAGGGCTTCGCGCTCGTTGAGGACGGGGAGGACGACGTCAGGCATAGGACCAGCGGACCGGCGTTTCTACCCCGGATCCATTAACAGACTCATACGCGGCACAGGGCCAGACGGTTGAGTTGGCAGTACGCTCACGATCCCCATGGCCGACGACGTCATCCTGGTCACCGGCGGGGCGGGCTTCATCGGCTCCCACGTTGTCGACGAGCTGGTCGGCCTCGGCGCGCGCGTCCGGATCCTCGACCACCTTCACCCGGCGGCTCATTCGGGCGAGCCGGACTATCTGAACCCGGCGGCGGAGTGGCTGCGTACCGATGTCCGTGAAGCCGACGAGGTCGACCGGGCGCTCGACGGGGTGACGGCGGTCTGTCACCAGGCGTCGATGGTCGGTCTGGGCGTCGACTTCGACGATGTCGCGGATTACGTCAGCCACAACGACCTCGGCACGGCCGTCCTGCTCCGCAAGCTGGCCAGGCGCGGCTTCGCGGGACGAATCGTGCTCGCGTCGAGCATGGTCGTCTACGGCGAGGGCCGCTACCGCTGCTCAGAGCATGGGCTCGTGCCCGCCCCGCCCCGGAGCTCGCACGACCTCGACGCGGGGCGCTTCGAGCCGCCGTGCCCGCGCTGCGGGCGCCCGCTCACGCCGGAAGCCGTGCCCGAGGAGGCGACTCCCGATCCGCGCAACGTGTACGCCGCCACCAAGCTGCACCAGGAGCATCTGTGTGGTGCCTTCGCCCGCGAGACCGGGTCGACCGTGACCGCCCTGCGCTACCACAACGTCTACGGGCCGCGGATGCCGCGGGACACGCCCTACGCGGGGGTCGCGGCGATCTTCAGGTCCAGGCTCGAGGTGGGGGAGTCCCCGCTCGTCTTCGAGGACGGCGGCCAGCGTCGTGACTTCGTGCACGTCCGCGACGTGGCGCACGCCAACGTGCTGGCGCTGACCGGCGAGCGCCCGTTCCACGGAGCGCTCAACGTCGCCACGGGTAGCCCGCGCACCGTCGGCGACATGGCCGTCGCGCTGGCCGGCGCGATGGGCGGCCCGGCGCCCGAGGTGACGGGGGCGTGGCGCGGCGGGGACGTGCGCCATGTGTTCGCCTCCACCGATCGGGCCACAGAGGCGCTGGGCTTTGATGCCGCGGTCGGCTTCGACGAAGGGTTGACCGAGTTCGCGCGGGCCCAGCTGCGGCCATAGAAGCGCCGCACGGAGGCGCTACCGCTGAGCGGGCACCCGCCGAGCCGGGGCGCGGCGGGGCAGAGCCGGCGGGCGGGCCGGGGCGGAGGCCGGCCGGCGATCGCCCTGGTGATCACGGCGGCGATGCGGCCAGGGGTCGGCGTCGGGCTTGGGGAGCTCGAGGTCGGGCGGCCCCCCGGGGGGCGGAGGCTCGCGCGGTTCACGGTCGTCGTCGCCGCGGAAGTCGTCGTCGTCGCCGTTCGAATCGTCGTCCTCGTCGTCGCGCAGCTTGAAGAACCACACGAGCCAGACGATCAGGGCGCCGACGTCGAAGACGCGCAGTCCGACCATGAAGATCCACCCCTCCAGCGTCACTGCCGGGCAGGGTAAGCGGTCAACGCAGCGGCTACAAGCCGAGACGAGCGCCAAAGTGGATCTTCCGGCTTCCGACCTGGTGCTCTAGAGTGTCAGCGAAAGGACCCCTCGCGGGAAGAGAAAGTGTGCGGCGTTTGCAGCAGCTCACAAAGACTCACCGCCGGCGTCTGCTTCTGACCGCCCAAGCGGCGTTGCTTTTCATAGCGGTGAGTGTCGCGATCCTCGTATCGCGCGCTGGAGACTGGCAGCCGCTCGAGCTGCTCGGCGCGCTGCTGATCATCGCGGTCGCCGGTGAGTTCGGCGCGATCCGGACGGGCAACGTGCACATCGGGCCGGCGTTCGTGGCGACCGTGCTCGCCATGGCTCTCCTCGGGCCGGCTCCCGCAGCCCTCATCGCGGTCCTCGCCATGCTCGGGCCGTCCATCCGCTCGAAGCTCTCGAAGGAGCTCATCTTCAACAACGTGGTGGCGATGACCACCTTCCCCGTGGTCGGCGCGATGCTGATCCAGGCGATCGGCGATCCGCACACGGGCAACGATACGAATCTCGCCACGTTCCTGGTGGTCTTCGGAGTGTCCATCGCGATGAACCTCCTCAACTTTGCGCTGATCGTCGGATACGACTGCGCCCGCGACGCCACCAGCTTCCGCGCAGAGTTCTCGAGGCTCTACGTGCCGGTCCTGCCGTGGGAGTT
>Ga0136618_10000658_pt1 | contig 12178 bp, 11 predicted proteins | sample AntDrymUQ3302106_2_FD_104805 | JGI IMG/M metagenome (GOLD analysis project Ga0136618, IMG submission 104805) | Polar desert sand microbial communities from Dry Valleys, Antarctica - metaG UQ330 (21.06) | ecosystem: Environmental > Terrestrial > Soil > Desert | place: Antarctica: Dry Valley... | reverse complement strand
GCCCGAGTGTGGCCCTTGACGCTGGCCACCGCATCGAGGGAGTCGATCCACTCGCGGGTCTCGTCGGGGTCGGTGTCGTAGAGCTGGCCGACGAAGTCGTCAGAGATGCTCATGGGCTTGCTGCCCCTCTGGTGCGGTCGGGTTGGTCCTCCCACTCTCGCACCCCCGGTTCCCGTCCCGCACCGCTCCCCGCTTCTGAACGGGGAGGCGGCCAGATTCGCCCGCCTGGCGTCTCAGAACGGGACGTCTGCCAGGCTCGCCGGTTGTGACGACGATCGTGTACACCGACGGGGCTTGTTCGGGGAACCCTGGTCCTGGCGGCTGGGGGTGGGCTGTGCCCGGAGGGGCGTGGGCCCGTGGCCACGCCGAGCACACGACCAACCAGCGCATGGAGCTGCAGGCGGTGCTGTCGTCGGTCGAGATGCTCGACGGCGAACTCGACGTGGTCACCGACTCGACTTATGTGGCCAACTGCTTCCGCGACGGCTGGTGGAAGGGTTGGGAGGCACGGGGTTGGACCAACAAGGCCCGCCAGCCGGTGAAGAGCCGCGACCTCTGGGAGCCGCTGATCGAGGCCCACAAGGCGGGGCGCTTCGGCGTGCCCCGCTGGGTGAAGGGACACTCCGGCGACGAGATGAACGACCTCGTCGACCGCCTGGCGGTGGCCTCGGCGCTGCGCCAGGACGATGCTGCCGGCTCGACGCCGCCGGAGTCCCACGAGCTCGGCCCCGAGGATGTGGCCGCCGGCTCTCGAGGCTTGGCTTCGCCGGCGGCGGCGGCGGCCGCGGCGCCCCGGCTGGCCGACCTCGAGCCCGCTGAGCGCCGGGTCGAGCGACGACGGCGCGACGGGCGGATCCCCACCGGCACCCTGTGCGTTGCGGGTGGCCAGCGGGACCTGCCTGACGATCCGGTCGTCGTTCGTGAGCTGCGGCGCCGCCTCGCCGAGATGATGGCCGCCCACGCTCAGCTGCAACCCGACCTCCTCGTGCTGACCGGCCTGCGCTCCGGGGCCGAGGCGCTGGCCGCCGAAGCGGCGCTGGACGCCCGGGTCGAGTGGGCGGCGGTGCTGCCCTGGCCCGATCCCCACGAGCAGATGCGGTTCGCCGACCGGGAGTCGTTCCTGTCGCTCCGGGCCGCGGCTCCGTCGGAGATCGTGCTGGAGAAGAAGGTGCCGCCGACCCGCAGGGACCGGGCCTCGGCCCTCGTCCGTCGCGACGCCTGGCTGGCCGGCGCCGCCGACCTCGCTCTGGTCGTCTGGGACGGCGAGGCCGACGACGGCCGCACCTTCTTCGCCCGCCTGGAGGCCACCATCGGCGATGACGTCACCCCCATCTGGTAGCTGCGATCGAGGTACGGGGCGCCACCAGCGCGGTCAGTAGGTCCGCAGCTCCACCCGGTTGCCGTCGGGATCTCGCATGTAGAGGCCACGACCGACACCCCTCGCGCCGAACAGGTCCGCCGGCCCCATCTCCACCTGGACCGTTCCCGACGTCGCCAGCTCGTCGAGGTCGACGTCGGTGACCGTCAGCGCCAGGTGGTCGACGTTGACGCCCGTGCGCTCACCCCGCATCACGTCGATGAGGAACGTCGGGCTCACGCGGACCGAGACGAACGGGACCTCGTCGCGGCGCCACTCGTCGAGGCGGAGCACCTCCAGGCCGAGGGTCGCCCGGTACCAGTCGACCAGCGTCTCGGGCTCCGGAGAAACGAGGACGATGTGGTCGGGGCCGGTGAGTCGCATGGCGCCATCCTCGCATTCGGTCGTGAACGCCCGGGTGAACGGTTGCCCGTCGGAGCCGGGTCGCCGGGGGCGATGATCGGGGCATGAGCACCGTGCACGATCTCTCCGCCACGCCCGTCCACCTCGGCCTGGGACCGGTCGCGGTCCCGGTCGAGGACTTCGCCTGGTCGGCGGAGGCGCTAACCGCCTACGACGACCGTTTCGCCTCCGACGGAGACGAGGGTCGCCTGGTGACGGTGGGCGACATCACCGACTGGCAGGTGTGGGAGCGTCACCCAGCCGGCGATGAGCTGGTCGTCTGCCTCTCCGGCCGGGTGCGACTCGTCCAGGAGGTCGACGGCGAGGAGGTCGCCATCGAGGTCGGGGCCGGGGAGTACGTGGTCAACGGCCCCGGCGTGTGGCACACCGCAGATGTGATCGAACCAGGCCAGAGCCTCTTCATCACGCCCGGAAGGGGCACCGACCACCGCCCGAGGTGATCACCCGGGGTTCATCGAGGACGACGAACCTCCGTCTCGATCTGGGCCGGGACCATCCGAACTGGATTCGTGGTCAGGGCGCAGGTCAGGGCGACGCCGAGCATCGTCGCGATCACAGCCAGGGTCATCAGCGTCGAAAGGGGAGCGACGAGCAAGACCAGGGCCAGCCCGCCGGTGGCGACCAGAGCGTTGATGCGAGCAGAGCGCGATGTCATGGGGGGCCTCTCGGGCCGGGGAGCGTCCAGGCAGCATGCGCCGCCAGGCCCTCCGTGTAACCGGTGGGCCCTCCCCGGCATGGCCTCCGGGCACCGGAGCCTCAGCGCCGGCTGGCCTACCACTCACCGCTGCATCGGTCGTGGTGATGGCATGCTCGATGGCGTGTCGGAGGCGCCTGCTCGCCAGCGGGTCGGGGTCGACACGGGGGGCACCTTCACCGACGTGGTGGCCGCCGATGGCACGGTGGCCAAGGTCCCGTCCACCCCTGACGATCCGGGTGAGGGGGTGCGCAACGGCATCGTCGCCCTGGCGGGTGACGGTGCCCGACCGTCCGCCCTCGCCCACGGGACCACGGTCGCCACCAACGCCCTGCTCGAGCGACGCGGGGCCCGGGTGGCGCTGATCACCAACGTCGGGTTCGCCGACGTGATCGAGATCGGACGACAGGACCGTCCGTCGCTGTATGACCCCTTCGCCGACCGGCCGGAGCCTCTCGTCGCCCGAGCCGACCGCCACGAGGTGGCCGGACGCCTGGCCGCCGACGGAACCGAGCTCGTCCCCATCGACTGCGAGGCTGTCGCCGCCCTGGACCTGGGTGGGGCCGAAGTGGTCGCCGTCTGCCTGCTGCACGCCGACCTCGACCCCTGTCACGAGCAGGAGGTCGCGGCCGCGCTGCGGAGGCGGGGCATCGATGTGACCTGTTCCCACGAGGTCTCGCCGCAGTTCCGTGAGTACGAGCGGACGGTGACCACTGCGATCAACGCCTACCTGCGTCTGCCGTGCCGGACCTACCTCCGTGAGCTCACCGACGCCGCCGACGAGGTGCTGGTCATGACCTCGGCCGGGGGGTTGGTGCCGCTCGACCGAGCGGCCGAGCTGCCGTCGACGTTGCTGCTCAGTGGTCCGGCCGGAGGCGTGGCCGCCGCGGCAGCGGTTGCCGCCGCGTGCGGGTTTGGTGACGCCGTCACCTTCGACATGGGCGGCACCAGCACCGACGTGTGCCTTGTGCGCGACGGTGAGCCGGCTCCGGCGGGGGAGCGGCTCGTCGCCGGTCTGCCCGTGCGCCTGCCCTCGCTCGACGTCCACACCATCGGCGCCGGGGGTGGGTCGATCGCCTTCGTCGACGCCGGCGGAGCCCTCACGGTCGGTCCCCGCAGCGCCGGTGCCCTCCCCGGCCCCGCCTGCTACGGGCTCGGCGGGACGGCGCCCACCGTCACCGACGCCGATCTGGTCGCAGGCCGCCTGGATCCCGACACCGAGCTGCCCGGGCTGGGGCCCGTCGACATCGACGCCGCGCGCAGGGCGCTCGACGAAGCCGGCGTGAGCGCGGCAGGGGTGATCCAGGTCGTGGAAGGGGCCATGGAGCAGGCGGTGCGGTCGGTGACGGTGGCCCGGGGCGTCGACCCGCGCGATCTGGCGCTGGTTGCCTTCGGCGGGGCCGGTCCGCTCCACGCCTGCGGCCTGGCCGATGCCCTCGGCATGGCGACGATCATCGTCCCGCCCCGAGCCGGGGTGCTCTCCGCGGTGGGCCTGCTCTGCGGCGCCCGCCAGCACGATGTCGTCCGCACCTGGCCCACCCCCGCGGACCACGATGCCCTGGACGACGTCGCGGCCGAGATGGCCGACGAGGCCCGTGAGGCTCTGGGCGCAGCGGCCAAGGGTGGCGGCGTCGAGGTGAGTGTCGAGCTCGACTGCCGCTACGCCGGCCAGTCCCATGAGCTGCGGGTGCCCGACGTCGACGCGTTCGGGGCCGAGCACCGGCGCCGCAACGGCTACGAGCGGCCGGACACCGCTGTCGAGGTGGTGGCGGTACGGGCCTCGGCCCGCGCTGCGACGCGGCTCGGCGTCGGGGATCTCTCTGCCGTCGACCGGGAGAGCGCCGTCGGTCCAGCGGTCATCTCCGAGGCCGACTGCACCATCTACGTGGCCGACGGCTGGCGCGCCGACCCCGGACCGCTAGGCGCGTTGCTGTTGACGAGGATCTCGTCGTGACCGTCGAGCCGAGTCTCGGCCCGGCCGCGCTGGCGGTGCTCATCGCCCGCCTGACCGGGGTGGCCGAGGAGATGGGGGCGGTGCTGCGACGAGGGGCGTTCAGCCCCAACATCAAGGAGCGGGCCGACTGTTCGGCCGCCCTGTTCACCGCTGACGGCACGCTGCTGGTCCAGGCCGAGCACATCCCGGTCCACCTGGGCTCGATGCCGGCATCGGTGCGAGCCGCCATCGACTCCCTAGGCGACCAGGTCGGGCCCGGCTTGCAGGTCATCGTCAACGACCCCTTCGCCGGCGGGACCCATCTCAACGACGTCACCCTCGTCGCGCCGTGCCACCTCCCTGATGGTCGGCTCGTGGGATGGGCCGCGAACCGGGCTCACCACGCCGACATCGGCGGCTCGGCTCCCGGTTCCCTGCCGGCCGACGCCACCGAGATCCAGCAGGAAGGGCTGCGCATCCCCCCGATGCGCTTCACGTCGGAGGTGCGCGAGCTGCTGATCGCAGCCTCACGAACCCCCGAGGAGCGGCGAGGCGACATCGACGCCCAGGTCGGCTCGAACGTGGTCGGCCTCCAACGGCTGGCCGAGCTGGCCGGCGAGCCGCTGGATGAGGTCGTCGACTACGGCGAGCGACGCATGCGAGCCGCCGTGGCCGAGCTTCCCGACGGCCGCTGGGAGGCAATCGACGTGCTCGACTCGTACGGCTCCGCGCCCGACCAGCAGGAGCCGACCACGATCAGGGTGGCGGTGACGATCGACGGTGAACGCATCAGCTTCGACTTCGGAGGCACCGACCCCCAGCGTCGGGGCAACGTCAACGCGGTGGAGGCGGTGACCGTCAGCGCCGCGGTGTTCGCCCTCCGTTGCGCCGTGGACCCGACCATCCCGGCCAACGGTGGCGGCCTGCGCGCCGTCGAGGTCATTGCGCCGGCCGGGTCGGTCGTCGCCGCCCAGCCCCCTGTCGCCGTCGGGGCCGGCAACGTCGAGGTGAGCCAGCGGGTGGCCGACGTGTGCCTGGCCGCCCTGGCCGGCGCTGCGCCCGACCGCATCGGTGCCGCATCTCAGGGGACGATGAACAACCTGCTGATCGGCGGCGACGGCTGGGTGTACTACGAGACGGTGGCCGGCGGTCAGGGCGGCCGCCCCGGCCGAGAGGGCATGAGCGGAATCCACACGTGCATGACCAACACAAGTCAAGCTGACCCCCAGTTGGGCTCCGGGGTGCCGGGCCAGTCGGGCATTCACACGTGTATGACAAATACGCGAAATACCCCGATCGAGGCGCTGGAGCGAACGTTCCCGATGCGGGTCTTGCGCTATCGGTTGCGGCGGGGAAGCGGCGGTGCGGGGCTGGCACCGGGCGGCGAGGGGATCGAGCGGGACCTGCAAGTCCTGGAGGACTGCACGGTGTCGCTGATCACCGAACGGCGGGTGTCCCGGCCATGGGGGCTGGCCGGCGGCGAGCCGGGTGCGGTGGGCGAGAACTGGTTGCTGCCGGGCGGTGACGAGGCGAGGGCGGAGCGGCTGCCGGACAAGTGCACCATCCGGCTCGAGGCGGGCGACGTGCTCCGGATGCTGACGCCCGGGGGAGGGGGGTGGGGAACCCAGGGCGGTCGTCGCAGCACGCAGCCGCTCTGCTAGCGACGTTGCCACGGACGTGGAGGCTCTTCATGCGTTCGCCGTTGGAACGAGCCGCTACGGCCCGGGCGGATTTCTCGAAAGCCGATGGGAGCGACCGGATCGCAGCAGTCGGCAGCGCCGCTTGTCCGCTTCGAGCGCGGTGAGCCCGACGTCGCAAGGGCGCCGCGGGTGAGGACAGTCGGAACCGCGACTGAGTCGCCCGGTCGTGCGATCCTGCACGGCCCGACGCGCGGGTGGGGGATACGCTTCGCTCTTGGGCGAACGCCTGCATGACTCAAACCGGGACCCCTGCGTGATGGTGCCGGACGAATGCCGTCTAGCGTCGTTGGCATGGTCGCCGGCACCCGATGACCGGGCTCTACCTCTTCGCCGCAGCTGCTGGAGTGCCGCTCGTGGCGTGGTTCCTGCTGAGCGGGGGGGACGAGGGCGGTGAGGGAGGCGGGGGCGACGACGGTATCGGCGGGCTCATGCTGCACCTGTTGCCGCTCAGCACCCTCGCCATCGTCACCGCAACGTTCGGCATCTGTGGGTTGGTCCTCAGCGGCGTCGGCACCGCGTCGGGCACCACGTTCACGGGCGCGGCGGTGGCCGCGGTCATCGCCGGCGTTCTCAACAGCACCGCCTTCGCCTATCTGCGCCGGTCCGAGTCGACGACGGAGGTGCGCGACGAGCAGCTCGCCGGTGCTATCGGCCGTATCGTTGTCCCGATGACCGGTGAGCACCGCGGCCGCATCGTCATCTCCACCGGCGGCCAGCAGGTCTACCTCTCGGCCCGGGCCCTGCCTGACGCCACGGCTGCTATCGAACTCGAGGTGGGTGCCCCGGTCCTGGTGGTCGAGGTGCGCGGCGGCGTCGCCAGCGTCGTCCGCCTCGATCCCGAGCTCACCTGACATGAACGTCCACACACGAGGAGTCCACCTTTCATGATCGGCTTGATCCTCGGCGGCATCCTCGCCCTTGTCGTGCTCGTCATCATCGCGACGGTGCGGAGCCTCATCATCATCTGTCCCCCGAACCGGGTAGCGGTGATCTCCGGGCGCTCACGGCAGCTCTCCGACGGCCGGAGCGTGGGATACCGCGCCATTCGCGGCGGCCGCACCCTCCGGGTGCCCCTCCTCGAGCGGGTGGCGTGGATGGAGCTGAACACCATCCCCATCGAGGTGTCCGTGCATAACGCCTACTCCCGCGGTGCCATCCCGCTCAATGTGCAGGGCATCGCCAACGTCAAGGTGTCGAGCATCGAGGGTCTGCTACAGAACTCAGTGGAGCGCTTTCTCGACGTGCCGCAGTCCGAGATCGCCGGAATAGCCAAGGAGACCCTCGAAGCCAACCTGCGCGGCGTGCTCGCCACCCTCACCCCCGAGGAGGTGAACGAGGACCGGTTGAAGTTCGCCCAGACCCTCATCGACGAGGCCGACGACGACATCAAGACGCTCGGGCTCGAGCTCGACGTGCTCAAGATCCAGAACGTCACCGACGAGGTCGGCTACCTGGACTCCGTGGGACGCCGGCAGACGGCCGAGGTGCTGAAGGAGGCCCGGGTCGCGGAGGCGCAGCGCAAGGCGGAGGCCGAGGAGTCCGAGGCGCTGTCGCGGCAGCGAGCCGAGATCGCCACCGCCCACGCCGACCTGAAGATCGTCGAGGAGCAGAACAACCTCCGCGTGCGCCAAGCCCAGCTCGAGGCCCTCGCTGGCGCGGCCGAGGCCGAGGCCAAGGTGGCCGGCGAGAAGGCCCGCGTCGTCGCCGAGCAGGCGCTCGAGACCGAGCGGGTGAAGCTCGAGACCCGGCGCCTCGAGGCCGACGTGGTCGCCCCCGCCCGGGCGGACCTGGAGGCAAAGGAGCTAGCCGCCAAGGCTGATGCCGCCAAGATCATCGAGGAGGGCAACGCCCAGGTCGAGGTGTTCCGCCGCCTCGTCGAGCAGTACCAGACCGCCGGCTCTGACGCCCAGCGCATCTTTGTGCTGCGCATGCTCCCGGAGCTGGTCGACAAGCTCGTGTCCACCGTGGGCGCCGTCGGCATCGACAAGGTGACGATCATCGACAGCGGCGGTCGGGGTACGGGGGTCCCCGGCTTCATGGGCCAGCTTCCCGCCGCCGTCATCGGCCTCGCCGAGCAGATCGAGACCGCCACCGGCGTGGATCTCTTCACGGCGTTGCGCGCGCAACCGGACGGCTCCTCGGTCGACGCGATCGACGAGTACCGGGACACGGAGGAATCGACCGACGACGTCGATTCCGCCAGCTGATGATCTGACGACGTCGAGACCAAGCGAGATCACCGTGGTCGGCGCATGTACCAACAGTGTCAACGAAGGACACCGGTGGGAGCGGCCGCCGAAGCCGGGCCAGTCGGGCATCCAGACGGGCAGGACGAATACGAAAAACGGGCTCTACGCCGACGTCGATCCGCTCATGGGCCACCGCCCGGGTCCCACACACCACGCAGCCGGCCACCGTCGTGGTGGTCTCGACCGTCACCACCAGCTCGCCCGGCATCTCATCCACACCGAGGACCCCGACCCCGGTCAGTCCCAACAGGGCCTCCGCCAGACCAGTACCGTCGCCCATCGCAGGGGACTCCTCATCGTCGCTGCCTTCAGACAGGCGCAACGATGACGGGAACCCCGCCCCGCAACGCGGACCCCCGGCGACGGGCCCCTCCCTACTCAAACGCGAAGAGCCTGGGAACTTCCCCGCGTCAAGCAATCGGAACAGGGCACTGTGCGGCCGTGGATACGGCGAGATCCGCGCCTCGTTCGCCGGTTGGTAGGAGACTCGGGCATGCTCCATCTACGGGTCGTGTCGGCGCCTGAGCGGACGGAGAGGGTGTTGCGGCTGGTCCGGTCGGATCCGGCGATCTTCAACGTCGCTCTGTTCCGCGGCGCAGCCGTTGATCCGCCCGGCGATCTGGTGATCGCTGATGTGGCCCGGGAGGGCGTGAACACGGTTGTGTCCGGCCTCCGGGCGATCGAAGTCGACCAGGACGGGTCGATCGCACTCGAACACGTCGACGTCCTCGTCGGCCAGGCCGCCGAGGAGGCCGAACGGCTTGCCCCGGGATACGGGAGCGACGCCGCCGTGTGGGAAGAGGTCGAGGCACGTGTGCGCGACGACTCGGTCCTGACTGCGAGCTTCCTCGTGTTCTTGATCGTCGCCGCGCTGATAGCCGCCGTCGGCCTGTTGGAGGACTCACCCATCCTGATCGTGGGGGCGATGGTGGTCGGACCCGAGTTCGGCCCCATCGCCGGCCTGTCGGTCGGCCTGTTCAAACGGCGCGCCGAACGGATCAGGGTCGCGCTCAGCACCTTGGGCGTCGGGCTTGCCGTCGGCGCGATCGCGGCTCTAGCAGGAACGTGGCTGGCCGATACCGCAGATCTCGTTCCGAGCGGCTTCTCAGCACATGCGCAACCGTTGACCGGCTTCATCGTCGACCCTTCGCTCCTATCCTTCACCGTCGCCTTGCTGGCCGGTGTCGCCGGCACGCTTTCCCTCACCCAGGCCAAGGCCGGGGCGTTGATCGGTGTGTTGATCTCGGTGACGACGATCCCAGCGGTCGCTGCGGTCGGCGTATCCGGTGCCCTCGGCGAATGGCACGACGCTGGTGGCGCAGCGATCCAGCTGGCACTCAACGTCGCCGCGCTCGTCCTGGCCGGCGTCTTCACCCTGTGGGTGCAGCGGGAGGCCTGGCGAAAGATCGCGCGCGGGTCCCCCGAACAGTCCTGACGTTCTGCTCCCGATCGGGCCGGCTCTGAGCCGGCTGGTCCGCAGACGAGTGCTACCGCCAGCACCGCAACAACCACCCAGCCGCCCGCATCCCGATCATCGCAAGAATCAGAGGGCGGGTGCAGGTCGCCTCCGGGTCGAGCAACCGGCGCGGCCCGGGACATCCTGGCCAGGTCACGCGTCGGGTGGGGTCCTGCGCCACGAGGCCCGCGGTGGCCACAATGTTGCAGATGCGCCATCTCCGTCTCATCGCCCTCGTGGTCGCCGCGGTCCTCGTGGTCGGGTGCTCGGCCTGGGGAAGCGACGACGAGGAGGCCGGATCCGGGCCGCAGGGCACCGGTGACGTCACCGGCCCGAGCACCACGCGCCCGAGCACCACGACCACCACCATGCCCCCTCCGCCTCCGGAGCTGCCGCGGGGCGGGACAGAGATCTTCCCTGCGTTCCGGGTGATCGCCAACTACGGCAACGCCCAATCGGCGGCGATGGGCATCCTCGGCCAGACCCCACCCGAGCAGGCCGCGGCACTCGTCGAGGAGGCCGCTGCACCGTTCGCCCAGCCCGACCGACCTGTCCTGCCGGCCTTCGAGCTGATCGTCTCGGTCGCCCAGGGCTCGCCCGGCACCGACGGCAACTACAGCGTGCCCACCGACCTCGCCCTGGTCCAGGCGTGGTTGGACGCCGCCCGTGCCGCCAACATGTTGTTGATCCTCGACATCCAGCCCGGCACCTCGCCCTTCCTACCCGAGGTCCAACGCTTCGAGTCCTTCCTGCGCCAGCCCGACGTAGGGCTCGCCCTCGACTCGGAGTGGCGGCTGCCTCCAGGGCAGGTGCCCGGTCAGGTGATCGGCTCGGTCGATGCGGCGGAGGTCAACGAGGTCTCGGCCTGGCTCGCCGGCATCGTGGCTGAGGAGCGTCTCCCCGAGAAGCTGTTCGTCCTCCACCAGTTCACCCAGAGCATGATCACCAACCGGACGGCGGTGGTCGACCAGCCGGGCCTGGCCACGGTGTTCCACGTCGACGGGTTCGGCGGTCGCACGATCAAGCTGCAGAAGTACGACCTCTTGAAGGGCACCGAGCCCTTCGCCAGCGGTCTCAAGCTGTTCTACGACGAGGACATCGAATTGTTCGCACCGGCTGACGTGCTGGCCCTGGAGTCTCCGCCCGACCTCGTCACCTACCAGTGACGACCACCACCCTCGGGCAGCGGAAGTAGCCGAGGAAGTCGGTCTGAGGCGGAGCCGTGGAGTGGTTCTCGTCGTCTGACGACTGGCTGAGCCGGTGGATCCTCGAACGAGGCCTGGCGCTCACCTACGTCGTCGCCTTCCTGACCACGATCAACCAGTTCCGTCCGCTGCTGGGGGAGAGGGGTCTGATGCCGGCACCGCGGTTCCTGGCATCGGTCAGCGTGCGTCGAGCCCCGAGCGTGTTCCACCTGCGGTACTCCGACCGACTCCTCGCCCTCGCCGGATGGGTGGGTGTGGTGGTGGCCGGCAGCCTCCTCATCGGACTGCCGCAGCGCGCGCCGCTCGGCGTGGCCCTGCTCGCCTGGCTGGCCCTCTGGATCCTCTACCTGTCGGTCGTCAACATCGGTCAGACGTTCTACGGCTTCGGATGGGAGACGCTCCTCCTCGAAGCTGGCTTCCTGGCCCTGTTCCTCGGCAACTCCGAGACGCAGCCACCGGTCCTGATCATGTGGCTCGTGCGATGGTTGCTGTTCCGCCTCGAGCTCGGCGCCGGGCTCATCAAGATGCGGGGCGACCCTTGCTGGCGAGACCTGAGCTGCCTCGACTTCCACCACGAGACCCAGCCCATGCCGAACCCGCTCAGCCGGTGGGCTCACCGCCGGCCGCGACTGTGGCACCGGGTGGAGGTGCTCGCCAACCACGGGGCGCAGCTCGTGGTGCCCTGGTTCCTGTTCGCCCCTGAGCCCGTAGCCACCGGGGCCGCGCTCATCGTCGTCGTGACCCAGGCCTGGCTCGTCGTCACCGGCAACTTCTCGTGGCTGAACATCCTCACCATCGTGCTCGCCCTCTCGGTGGTCGACGGTTCGCTGCTAGCTGGCGTGCTTACCGTCGACCCACCGGACCCGCTCCGATCGGCTCCCCCGTGGCACGACGGCATGGTGGTGCCGGTCACGGCCGGAGTGCTGGTCCTGAGCTTCTGGCCGGTGCGCAACATGCTGTCGCGCCGCCAGCGCATGAACACCAGCTTCAACCCGCTGCGGCTCGTGAACAGCTACGGGGCCTTCGGCAGCGTCACCCGCGTGCGCCGCGAGATCGTGGTCGAGGGCACCGCCGACCGCTCCCTCGATCCCGAGTCGGTGTGGATGCCGTATGAGTTCAAGGGCAAGCCCGGCGACGTGTGCCGACGTCCGCGGCAGGTGG
>Ga0136618_10000655_pt1 | contig 12233 bp, 8 predicted proteins | sample AntDrymUQ3302106_2_FD_104805 | JGI IMG/M metagenome (GOLD analysis project Ga0136618, IMG submission 104805) | Polar desert sand microbial communities from Dry Valleys, Antarctica - metaG UQ330 (21.06) | ecosystem: Environmental > Terrestrial > Soil > Desert | place: Antarctica: Dry Valley... | reverse complement strand
TCCAGGTCGGTGCGACCGACGCCGCCCTCGCGCAGCGCGTCAAAGGAACGCTGGAGCTCGTCGAAGTCGGCGCGCGCGACGGTGCGCTCGCGCAACAGCTCGATGTGGCGGCGCAACTCGTCGAGCGCGGGGTCGGGCTCGGCGTCCTGAAGCGCGGACAGCTCGCGGCGCAGGTCGTCCAGATCCTGGCGCGGCGCGACGCGCTCACCCAGCCGATCGAGCTCCAGGCGCAGGTCGTCCAGATCCTGGCGCGGCGCGACGCACTCACCCAGCCGGTCGAGCTCGAGGCGCAGGTCGTCCAGATCCTGGCGCGGCGCGACGCGCTCGCCCAGTTGGTCGAGGCGGCCACGCAACTCGTCGAGCTGGGGGTCCGGTCCGGCCGCGGCGAGTGCGGCGAGATCGGCGCTCAGCGCCGCGACCTGCCGTCCGCCGGCGGCGAGCGCCTCCACTTGCCCGCGCAGCGTCTCGATCTCCGCAGCCGGCCCGGGCTCTGCTGCGAGCCGTCCGAGCTGCCGACCGATCTGCTCGAGCTGGTCGCCTGTCGCGGACCGCTCGCTCTCGAGCACGGCGATCCGGCCCACTAGCGGCTGGAGGTCGACCGCGTCGGCGTCGCCGGGCTCCCCGAGCCCAGCGAGCTGGTCGCGCAGCTCTCGCAACTCGTCGCGCGCGGCGCCGTCGCCGGCGCGCACCTCGGCGAGCTCCGCACGCAGCGCCTCGAGCGCGGCACCGGCATTCGCCGCCGACCCGCGCAAGGCCTCCAGCTCAGCCCCTGTCGCTGCCAGCGCGCCACCGTCCCGCTCGCGCGCCGTCGCGAGGTCGTCGCGCAGTGCGTCGATCGCTGCGCGGGCGCCGGTCTCCGATGCGCGCAGCGCGTCCAGCTCGGAGCGCAGCGCATTCGCCGACTCGCCGCCGCGGACGGATTCCGCCCGGAGCTCGTCGGCGAGCGTGCGCAGCGCGTCCAGCCGCGCGCGCGCCTGCTCGCCCTCGTACTGCAGCTCCTCGAGGCGGCGGCGGTCGTCGCCGCCGAGCGCCTCGTCCTGGTGGCGATCGACCGTGACGGTCCCGAGCCGCTCGCTCAGACGCTCGGCTTCACGCTGCACCGCGTCGATGCGCTCGAGTGCAGCCGCCAGCTCGGCGCGCGTCGCCTCCAGCTCGCGGTCGTGCTCGCGCTCGACCCGATCGAGCGTGGCGCTCAACTCGCCGCGCGCGGCCTCTGCCTCTTCGCGCTCACGCTCGCCGCGCTCGGATGCGGCCTGCAACTCCGCCCTGCGGGCGTCGGCATCGCGGACGCGCTCGGCGCGCAGGCGCTCGAGCTCGGCCTCCAGCGCCGCACGGGCGGCCTCGGCCGCGTCGCCGCCGACGAGCTCCAGCTCGGCCAGGCGGGACTTCACCTCCGTGCGCGCGGCGGTCGCCTCGGCGAGCGCCGCCGTCAGCTTGAGCTCGGCCTCGGCAGCGGTCTCCTGGCGTGCCTGCTCCAGGCGCTCCAGCCTGGCTTCGAGGGCTAGCCGTTGGCGTTCAGCAACTGCGTCCGGGGCACTGCGCGCTTCACCCTTGCGCTCGAGCTCGTCGATGCGCTCGACGGCCGAGAGCAGCCGCGCGATCACGGCGGCGGCATCGTCGAGGTCGCCCACCTCGCCCTGCGGGCCCGGGTCCAGGACGGTCATCGCCTCTTCGCGCTCGGCGTCCTGCCGTGCCCGTTCCTGCTCGCGACGGATGAGCTCCTGCTCCACCCACGGCGTGAGCGCGAGCGGACGGAAGGCGATCATCGTGCCGGCGGTCCGCCGGCCCCCCCAGTCCTGCGGCTCCTCGTCGATCGCGGCGCGCATGGCACGCACGACGACGGGATGCTGCTGGCGCATGCGCGCCAGCATCAGGTTCATCGGCAGATCGAAGGAGAGGTCCTCCAGGAAGAGCGAGAAGTCAAAGCCCTCCTCGAGCTTGACGGGCACGAAGACGGCCTCGAGCGGGAACACGGTGTCAGTCGGGGTGTGGCGCGCGCCGACCTCGACCAGCGCACGCGCACGCGGCGGATCCCCCGCGGCGAGGAAGCGCCGCCACTGCTCGGCGTCATCGGTCAGGGGGCCTGCGAGGAGGTGCTCGAAGAACGGGTGGCCGAGCGCTTCGGGGGCATCCTTGCCGAACAGGATCTCGGCGGGCTCGCCCCACTTCGAGATCGCGCCCTGGCCGTCGGTGAGGATGAACCAGCCGCCGATGATCTGCTTGAGCAGCACGTCGAGCGGATCGTCCGAGACGAACACGGGCCCAGGCGCCGCCGCCGGTGGCGGCGGAGCGAGAACGGGATCGGTGTGGGAGCCGGGTGGCGGGTGGGGCGTCGAGAGATCCATGCCGGAACGGGCAAAGAAAGGAACGGTTGCTCCATTGATCGCCCGATCCGGCCTCGAACTTGACCGCTGCCCGCGATCCGCTGTCAGCGGCGCGCGGCCAGCCAGTCCTCGAGCAGCACCGCCGCGGCGCGCGAGTCCTCCGCCGCCGTCCCCGGCCGCTGCTGGGCGAGGGCGGTCGTGAAGCGCTCGTCGTAGAGCTCGACCGGCAGCCCGAGGATCGCCCCGAGGCGCGCGGCGAACTCGCGCGCTTCGATCGTCTGGGCGGAGTCGCGGCCGGAGAGCGACAGCGGCAGGCCGACCACGACGCGGGCCGGCTCCTGCGCCCGGATCGCCGCGAGCAGGCGGTTGAAGCCCTTGCGGGTGTTGGGCCGCACGATCGCGGCGAGCGGGGTCGCGAGCGTGCCGCTGGGGTCCGAGACCGCGAACCCGCAGCGCGCCGAGCCGTAGTCGAGCGCGATCACGCGCGCGCCGGGCGACGCGCCACCGGATGCCGAACGTCGCTCAGTGCACCCCATAGGGCACCCTCAGCGACGTTCGGCCCACGGCGCGCTCACGCGCCCAGCGCGCGCTCGATCTCGGCGCGGGCCGTCTCGAGTGCATCCGGGAGCTTGTCGGGATCGCGGCCACCGGCCTGCGCCATCGTGTCGCGGCCGCCGCCTCCGCCTCCGACCACCTGCGCGGCGGCCTTGACGATCGCGCCCGCCTTGACGCCGCGCTCGACTGCGCCGGGCGTGGCCGTCACGAGCAGCGACACGCGTCCGCCCATTGCGCTGCCGAGCACGACCACCGAGGGGTCGCCGAGCTGGCCACGCAGCTTGTCGGCGGCGTCGGGCATCGCCTTGGGATCCGCGAAGGCGGCCTGCGCCACCAGCACGCGCACGTCGCCGATCGCGACCGCCGCATCCGCCGGCACGCTGACCGCTTCAGGGGCCCCCGCCTTGAGCTGGCGCTCGAGCTCGCGCCGCTTGGCCTCGCGGTCTGCCACCGCCGCGGCAACCCCGTCGGGCGTCGTGCGCAGGAGTCCTGCCAGCTCGCCGAGCACCTGGTCGCGACGCCGCAGGAGCCCGATCGCGCCCGGCCCGGTGAGCGCCTCGATGCGCCGCACATTCGCCGCGCTCGAGGTCTCGCTCGTCACCTTGAAGAGCCCGATCTCAGCGGTCGAGCGCACGTGGGTCCCGCCGCACAGCTCGCGCGACCACGTTCCGTCGCCGACCTCGACCATGCGCACGACGTCGCCGTACTTCTCGCCGAACAGCGCGGTGGCGCCGAGCGCCTTGGCCTCGGTCAGCGTCGTCGTCAACGCCCGCACCGGATGATTGGCGAGGATCCACTCGTTCACCTGGTCCTCGACGCCCCCCAGCTCAGCGGCGCTCAGCGGCTGGCCATGGGTGAAGTCGAAGCGCAGCTTGTCCGGGCCGACGTAGGACCCGGCCTGGCGCACGTGCGCGCCGACGCGCTCACGCAGCGCGGCGTGCAACAGGTGCGTCGCGCTGTGGTTGCACGCCGTCGGGCGCCGGTGCGCGGGATCGACGCGGGCGACGACGCGCTCGCCCTCGTGCAGCTCACCCTGCTCGGGCTCCAGCACGAGCGTCTGGTCGTCACCCAGCCGCACGACGTCGACGACCCGCGCGCGGCAGCCGCCGTCCTCGCACTCGACCACGCCGGCGTCGGCGACCTGGCCGCCGCCGGTCGCGTAGAACGGCGACTCGACCAGCTTGAGCAGCACGCGGCCGTCCTGGGTGGACACCGCGCCGACCGCGGTCGCCTGCTCAAGCCGCTCATAGCCGGTGAAGTCCGTCTCGAAGCCGGCGCCGCCGGCGAAGGCGCGGATCTGCTCGCGCTCGTCGTCGCGGCCCCCGCGACCGGCGCTCCGCGCACGCACACGCTGCTCGTCCATGAGCTCCTCGAACCCCTGCTCGTCCACCCCCACGCCCTGCTCCGCCGCGAGCTCGAGCGTCAAGTCGAACGGAAAGCCGTAGGTGTCGTGCAGCAGAAAAGCCTGATCGGCCCCGATGCCCTCGGCGCCGCGCTCGCGGGCGCGGGCGATCACATCGTCGAGCAGCCGCATGCCCTGCGCGAGCGTGCGGTTGAAGGCCTCCTCCTCGGTCCGCAGCCACATCTCGATCGTCTCGCGCTGCTCGTGCAGCTCTGGATACGCGGAGCCCATCAGCTCGCGCACGACGCCCGCGAAGCGGGGCAGGAAGGCCTCCTCGATCCCGATCCGCCGCCCCTGCACGACCGCGCGGCGCATCAGCCGGCGCAGCACATAACCGCGCTCCTCGTTGGACGGCACGACTCCGTCGGCGACGAGGAACGACATGCCGCGCGTGTGGTCGGCGAGGATGCGCAGCGCACGGTCGGTCTCCTCGGACTCGCCATAGGTGCGGCCCGAGAGCTCCTCCCCGAGCGTGACCAGCGGGCGGATCTGATCGGTCTCGAAGATCGACGTCGTGCCCTGCAGGACGGCGGCGAGCCGATTGAGGCCCAGGCCGGTGTCGATGTTCTGCGCCGGCAGCGGCGTCAGGAGGCCCTCGGGCTGCTGGTCGTACTGCATGAAGACGAGATTCCAGAACTCGAGGTAGCGCTCGCCGTCGGATCCCGGCAGCTCGTCCGCCGAGCCGAATTCGAGCCCGCGGTCGAGGTAGAGCTCCGAGCAGGGTCCGCAAGGGCCGGTCGGGCCGGCCTGCCAGAAGTTGTCCGCGCGGGTGAGCGCGACGATGCGCTCGCGCGGCACGCCGACCGACAGCCAGGCGTCGATCGCCTCCTCGTCGGGCCCGAGCCCGAGCGCGTCGTCGCCCTCGAACACCGTGACCCAGATCTTCTCCGGGTCGAAGCCGAAGCCCTCGAGCGAGAACTCCCAGGCGAACTCGACGGCGCCCTGCTTGAAGTAGTCGCCGATCGAGAAGTTGCCGAGCATCTCGAAGAACGTCAGGTGCCGGTAGGTGCGGCCGATGTTGTCGATGTCTACCGTGCGGAAGCACTTCTGGCACGTCGTCAACCGATCCGCCGGCGCGCGTTCGGCCCCGAGGAAGTAGGGCTTCAGCGGATGCATGCCGGCGCTGATCAGCAGCGTCGAAGGGTCGCTGCGCGGCACGAGCGGCGCGGAGGGCAGGCGCGTGTGCCCGCGCTCGGCGAAGTAGGCGAGGAAGCGCTCGCGGATCTCGTCGGAGGTCATCGCGCCGGCGAGTCTATGACGCCGTGACCGACGATCGCGTCGCCTCGCATCAGGCAGGCGAGCTGGCCCGGCGCGGCGCCGTCGACCGGCTCTCCGAGCTCGAGCGCGAGCCGTCCGCCGGCAGCGGATCTGACCCGGCACGGCAGCGGCTTGCTGCGGTAGCGCAGCTTGACGCGGTCGACCTCCTCGGCGGGACGGTGCATGACTGCGTCGCGCACCGCCACCTCGGTGGCCGCCAGCTCCTCGCGCGCGCCGACCGTGACCGTGTTGGATTCGCGGTCCTTGGCCAGGACGTAGAGCGGCTCCGGTCCCGCGATGCCCAGGCCCTTGCGCTGGCCGATCGTGAAGAGGTGCTGGCCGCGGTGCCGGCCGACGCTCCGCCCGGCACGGTCGACGACGGCGCCGGGCCGCTCGCGCAGGCCGCCGTGACGGGCGAGGAACGCGCTCTTTGCGGTGCCGGCGAGAAAGCAGAGGTCCTGCGACTCGCGCTTGTCGGCCACGGGCAGCCCGGCGGCGCGGGCGAGCTCTCGGACCTGCGGCTTGTCCAGCTCGCCGAGCGGGAAGCGCAATTGTGCCAGGGACGCGGGAGCGAGCGCGGCGAGCATGTAGCTCTGGTCCTTGGCCGGGTCGGCTGCGGTGCGCAGCAGGCCGTCGCCGGTGACGCGCGCATAGTGGCCTGTGGCGAGCTCGGCCGCGCCGAGGCGTTCTGCGAAGGCGAGCATCGCATCCAGGCGAACGTCACCGTTGCAGCGCACGCAGGGGTTCGGGGTCAGGCCCGCGACATGATCGGCCAGGAACGGCGCGACCACGCCGGCTGCGAACGCGGCGCGCAGGTCGAGCGTGAAGTGCGCCAGGCCCATCCGGTGCGCGACCGAGCGCGCGAGCCGCACCGCATGCGCCGAGCAGCAGGAAGCCTCGGCGTCGTTGGCCTCGTCGCGCCAGAGCTCGAGCGTGACGGCCACCGCCTCGCGCCCCGCACGCGCCACGAGCAGCGCGGCGACGGCGGAGTCGACGCCGCCGCTCATCGCGACGAGCGTCCGCCCGTCGACCACGCTCGAAGCGCCCGCGCCCGCTGTGAGGCCGGCCACGGCGGCGCCCAGCGCCACGTGCAGCGCGTCGGCCGCCAGCTCGGCGGCGTGGAGCTTGCCCGGCGAGAGCCCGCCCAGCGCCGCGGCGATCTCACGCGGGCCGAGCCGCGCCGCGTCCAGCAGCCCGGCGCCGTGCACCAGCGCGACCGTCGCCGACCCGGACGCGATCACCGTGCCGCAACCAGAGGCCTCGAAGCCGGCGTCCACGACGCGGTCGCGCGCGACGCGCAAGCTGAGCCGGATCAGGTCGCCGCAGGGAGCGCCGCCGGCGCTGCCCGAGCACGACGCCGGAGGCACGTGACCGCGCCCCCGTGGAAACTGCAGGTGATCGGCGAAGGCCTCGGCATCCACGCGCCGAGTCTAGGCCGCGCTACGAGTTGCGTAGCGCGTCGGTGACGGCCTGGTTGATCGTGACCCGATCGACATAGCCGACCAGCGTCTCGACCTTGCGGTCGCTGTCGACGACCACGATCGTGGGCGACTGCTCCACGTCCGCTGCGCGCGTGATCTGCCCGTAGGCGGCGATCTTCCTGACGTGCGTGGCGTGAGCCAGCACCTTGCCCTTGTGGCGATCGATGCCCGTAAGTGACCTGCGCACCGCCTTGTCCTCAGCCGCCTTGGGCGACCAGAACAGCAGTACGACGACCTTCTTGTCACCTAGCGCGCGGAGCACGCGCAGCGGCAGCCCACCGGCTTCGGCGACCTCATCCGTGAGCTTGCCGGGCTTAGCCGAGGGCGGTCCCTCCGCCGGGGGTGTCGCGGAGATGATCGATGGGGCAGCAGCGCTGCCAGTACCGCCGGCCAGCTCCTCGGCGCGTGCGTCCTGAGCCGCAGTCGTCTCATTGGCCTTCTCGACCGCCTTGCCCGCAAGCCCGTCCGCCTTCTCGCCGCCGGCGGCGACCGGAGGCGTCGTGGCCGGAGTCGCGGTCACGGCGGCGGGCGCGGCCACTTCGGCCTTCGGGCGCAGGAAGAGCATCCATGCGGCCATGAAGGCCACCGCACAGACGAGCAGGATCCGGATCGGCGGCGAGATCTGTGACATCACTCCCGTTGTCGGCACGAGGGCGCCCCGGCCTTAGCTGCGAACGCGTGCCTGGGGTGCGGACCCGATGTAGGGGCCGCTCAGCGCGGCGGCGCGGTCACCTTGATGCCGAGCTCCGAGAGCTGCGCGGCATCGACCCGCGCCGGCGCGCCGGTCAGCGGATCCGATCCGCTGGCGGTCTTCGGGAAGGCAATCACGTCGCGGATCGAGTCGCGGCCCGCGAGCAACGCGACGACGCGATCGATGCCGAACGCGATCCCGCCATGCGGCGGCGCGCCGAAGCGCAGCGCGTCGAGCAGGAAGCCGAAGCGCGCCTCGGCCTGCTCCTCGGAGATGCCCAGCACCTTGAAGACCTGCTGCTGGACCTCGGGGCGATTGATGCGGATCGAGCCGCCGCCGACCTCGACGCCGTCCAGCGCGATGTCGTAGCCGCGCGAGCGCATCGCGCCCGGGTCGGCGAAGTCGCCCGTCGGCGCGGTGAACGGATGGTGCATCGCGGTCCAGCGACCGTCGGTCTCGCTCCACTCGAACATCGGGAAGTCGACGACCCAGACGACCTCGTGGCGGCCTTCTGGGACGAGTTCGAAGCGGCGCGCCAGCTCGAGCCGCAGCGCGCCGAGCGCGGTCGCGGCCACGAGCTCTGTGTCGGCGACCAGCAGCAGCAGGTCGCCGGGCCGCCCCGAGAGCTTGCGCGTTACAGCCTCGCGTTGCTCGTCGGAGAGGAACTTCGCCGTCGGCGAGCGCCACCCGCCGCCCTCCTGGACGAATGCCCACACGAGGCCGCCCGCGCCGTAGCGCCTGACGTGCTCGGTCAGCGCATCGAGCTCGGAGCGCGGCACTTCGCGCGCGCCGGCGTTCAGGCCCCGGATCACGCCGCCGGCCGCGAGCACGCCGGAGAACACCTTGAACTCGGTCTCCGCGAGCTCGGCGCCGAGGTCTGAGAGCTCGAGCCCGAAGCGCACGTCGGGCTTGTCGGAGCCGTAGCGCAGCATCGCCTCGTCATAACTCAGGCGCGGCCACGGCGGCGGTGAGCTGACCGCGAAGCCGGCATCCTCGAACACGCGCGCCATCAGACCCTCGATCGCACCGATCACGTCGTCCTCGTCGACGAACGACATCTCGAGGTCGAGCTGGGTGAACTCGGGCTGGCGGAAGCCGCGCAGGTCCTCGTCGCGGAAGCAGCGGGCGATCTGGTAGTAGCGCTCGTAGCCGGACATCATCAGCAGCTGCTTGAACAGCTGCGGCGACTGGGGCAGCGCGTAGAAGTCGCCCGGGCTCATGCGGCTGGGCACGAGGAAGTCGCGCGCGCCCTCGGGGGTCGAGCGCGTCAGGATCGGCGTCTCGATGTCCAGGAAGTCGTGCGCGTTGAGGTAGTCGCGCATCGCGCGCACGATCGTGTGGCGCAGCATCAGCGTGTCGCGCATGCCCTCGCGGCGCAGGTCGAGCATCCGGTGGCGCAGGCGCAGCGTCTCGTCGACGGGAGCGTCGTCATCGACCGCGAACGGCGGCGTGGCGGCCTCCGCGAGCAGGTCGGCAGCGGCGACGTCGAGCTCGACCTCGCCGGTCGCCAGGTTGGGGTTCACGTTGCCGGGGGCGCGCCGCACGACGCTCCCGGAGGCGGAGATCACGTGCTCGGGCCGCAGGCGCTCGGCGGCGGCGTGCGCGGCGGCCGCGGTCTCGGGGTGGAAGACGAGCTGAACGAGCCCGGTGCGGTCGCGCAGGTCGATGAAGATCAACCCGCCGTGGTCGCGGCGCCGGTGCACCCAGCCGGCCACGCGAACGGTCTCGCCCTCGCGCGCGGCCCGTAGCTCACCGCACCAGGAGTCGCGGTACGCATTCGCGCGCGGCGGTCTCACAGGCCCCCGTGCGCGATGTGGTGCATGACCGTGCCTGTCTCCACAGGCTGCTGCTCTCCCGTCTCGGAGTCCTTCAGCGCGGTGCCCGCGTCGCCGAGGATCGCAACGTAGCGGGCGCCGGCACGGTCGGCCTGCTTGAGCTGGCCCTTGAGCGAGCGCCCGGCGAGCTCCAGTCGCGCGGCGTGCCCCGCGCGGCGGGCGTCGGCCGCCAGCCGGAATGCAGCCGCGCGCAGCTCGGGCGTCTCATACGCGACGAACAGGTCGAGCGGCGGCGCGGCCGCGTGCGTCAGCGAGCCGGCCAAGAGGATCCGCTCGACGCCGGCCGCCCAGCCCATAGCAGGCGTCGGCGGGCCGCCGATCTGCTCGATCAGCCCGTCGTAGCGGCCACCGCCGCCGACGCCCGACTGCGCGCCGAGATCGGCCGACGTGAATTCGCAGACGGTGCGCGTGTAGTAGTCCAGGCCGCGCACGAGCGTGGTGTCGACGTCATACGGGAGGTCGGCGGCGTCGAGCAGCTCGAGCACGTCGGCGAAGTGCGCGGCGTCTTCGCGGTCGAGCTCGTCGAGCAGCCGCGGCGCCTGCGCCATCACGGCGCGCGTGCCCGGGTGGTCGGAGTCGAAGGCGCGCAGCGGGTTGAGCTCGATCCGGGCGGCCACGTCCTCGGACAGCCGTGCCGCGTTGTCGCGCAGGTACTGCTGCAGCTTGTCGCGGTAGCGCAGCCGGTTCAGCGGCATGCCAAGGCTCGAGATCCGCAGCCGTGATTGCACGCCGGCGGCCTCGAGGATCTCCGCGAGCAGCAGGATCGTCTCGGCGTCGACCGCCGGGTCGTCGGACCCGATCGCCTCCGCTCCGATCTGCCAGAACTGGCGGAAGCGCCCCTTCTGGGGACGCTCGCGGCGGAAGAAGCTCGAGCAGTACCAGAGCTTCACCGGCTGCGGCAGCTTGTGCATGCCGTGCTCGATGTAGGCGCGGCACACCGGCGCGGTGCCCTCGGGGCGCAGCGTGATGCTCTCCGATTGGCCGGCGTCGAGCGTGTACATCTCCTTCTGCACGACGTCGGTCGACTCGCCGACGCCGCGGGCGAAGAGCTCGGTCGCCTCGAACGTCGGCGTCTCGATGCGGCGATATCCGGCACGCTCGAGGATCCCGCGCGCGAGGCGCTCGAGCGCAGCATGCGCGAGCGCCTGCTCACCCAGCACGTCGTAGGTGCCGCGCGGTGCCTGGATCCGGCCGCTCACGCGAGCTGTGCCAGGAACGGGTTCGTGGCGCGCTCGCGGCCGATCGTCGTGTTCCCCATGTGACCGGGGTAGACGGCGGTCTCCCCAGGTAGCGCCTCGACGAGCAGCCCGAGGCTGCGCATCAGCGTCGCCGGATCAGCGCCCGGCAGGTCGGCGCGGCCGACCGAGCCCGCGAACAGCACATCGCCGGAGAAGAGCGCCTGCTCCGACGGGATCGAGTACGTGACGTGGCCGGGTGAGTGCCCGGGCGTGAACAGCACGTCGATCTTCATGCCGGCGAGCTCGAGCTGCTCGCCACCGGCGACGGTGTGATCGGCGTCGTAGGACTCGAACGGCCCGAACCCGGGCCAGGGGACGAAGCGCATGATGTCGGCTAGCACCTCGACCTCGAGCTCGGGGCACCAGACCTCGGCGCCGGTCGCACGGGCGACGGGCGCGACGGCGCCGACGTGGTCGAAGTGCGTGTGCGTGAGCAGGATCGCCGCGACCTCGAGCTCGAGCTTGTCGATCGCCTCCAGCAGCCGCGGCGCCTCGTCGCCCGGGTCGATCACGATCGCGTGCTGCGAGCCGCTGCGGCGCGCGATGTGGCAGTTCTCCTGCACCGGCCCGACGGTCAGCGTGACGACCTCCATCCCACTAGCTCTTGCCCGGTATGGGGCGCCCGGCCTTGCGCATGCGGCGCTCCCAGAAGATGCGGTCGACCTTGTAGCCGAGCGGGACGTAGATCAGGAAGGCCGCCACGGCCAGCGCGAGCGACGTCGCGAAGGTCTGCTTCTCGCCCGCCAGGCCGACCTGGAAGAGCACGAACAGCATCACCGAGGCGAGCCCTGCGCGGGTCGCGGCGCTCTTCCACGAGGGCTGCACGAAACGGCGCTCCTCGCGCTGGCTCGCGCTGACGGCCTTGCGCTGCTCCTCAGCGGTCGGCTTGCGGCCGGTTCGGCCGCGCGCCTCGATCGTGCCGGCGGCGTTGCCGCGATGCTTGGAACGGCGCTTGCGCTTGGTCTGGGCCATGTCCAGGAGACGTTAGCGCCCGGGTCCCAGCAGCGCCTCGATCGTGGCCGGCATCCGCAGCTCGACCGCCGCCGGCCAGCCGGTGAGCGCGGCCTCCGGGGCGGGCGCCACGAGCTCGCCGCGGGCGACCGGGTGATGACGGGCGACCGCGGCCAGCACGACCGCCGCCGTGACGGCGCGATGGTCCTCGATGTTGGTCGAGACCTGGATCACGTCGCGCCGGTCGAGCCGCAGGCCGAGCGCGCGCACCCCGGGCAGCCCCTCGGAGCCGCCGGCGCGGATCAGCGCGGCGACGCGCTGCGCGTCGGCGAGCGTCGCCGGGGGTGCGAGCTCCAGGTTGAAGGCGATCAGCGGCGCCCGCGCCGCCACGAGCGTCGCACCGGCGCCCGGGTGCAGCTGCGCAGGGCCATAGTCGGGCGGGGTGCCGCGCGCGCTCAGCCCCGCTGGGCCGCCACTGCGCAGCTCGGCTCGTGTGCGC
>Ga0136618_10000653_pt1 | contig 12244 bp, 9 predicted proteins | sample AntDrymUQ3302106_2_FD_104805 | JGI IMG/M metagenome (GOLD analysis project Ga0136618, IMG submission 104805) | Polar desert sand microbial communities from Dry Valleys, Antarctica - metaG UQ330 (21.06) | ecosystem: Environmental > Terrestrial > Soil > Desert | place: Antarctica: Dry Valley... | reverse complement strand
TCGAGCTCAACCGCGCCTGGTGGGACGAGCGCGTGGCCACCCACGTTGGCTCTGACTTCTACGGCGTGGAGCGGTTCCTCTCCGGATGGTCGCCGTTGCGGGACTACGAGGTGGCCGAGGCGGGCGACGTCGAGGGCCTCGAGCTCATCCACCTCCAGTGCCACTTCGGGATGGACACGCTGGCCTGGGCCCGCCGCGGAGCGCGCGTCGTCGGCGTCGACCTGTCCGCCCCCGCCATCGAGGCGGCCACCGCCCTTGCGGTCCGGGCTGGGCTCGACGCCGAGTTCGTGACCGCCAACGTCTACGACGCATCGACCACTCTGCGTGGTCGCACGTTCGACCGTGTCTACACCGGCATCGGCGCCCTCTGCTGGCTCCCGGACATCGACCGGTGGGCCGCTGTGGTCGACGACCTGCTGCGGCCAGGCGGGCGCCTGCACCTGGTGGAGTTCCACCCCTTCGCCCACTGGTGCCTCAGCGAGACCGACCTCCGCGTCAAGTACTCGTACTTCCACGACGGCCCGTGGACCTGGGACGACGACCCCGATGCCGCCAGCAGCTACGCCGACCCGGACGCCACCTTCGAGCACACCGACACCGTCGAGTGGAACCACGGCATCGGTGCGATCGTCACCGCGCTGGCGGGGGTGGGCATGCGGATCGAGTCGCTGGTCGAGCGGCCTACGCTGTTCATGCAGCGCTGGCCCTTCCAGGTCGAGCACGGCCACCAGGACTGGCGCAACCCGCCCGACCAACCGCAGATCCCGCTCAGCTTCAGCCTCATCGCCAGCAAGCCCGAGCAGCCTTAGGGTTCCCGACGTGCGCTACGTCTACGCCTTCGACCACGCCCATGGATCGAAGCGACCGCCGATGGATCGCAAGGACCGGCTGGGGGGCAAGGGGGCCAACCTGGCCGAGATGACGTCGGTGCTCGGTCTGCCGGTGCCGCCTGGCTTCACGATCACCACCGACGCCTGCCGCACGTACCTGGCCGAGGGCTGGCCCTCGACGCTCGACGCCGAGATCGCCAAGGGCGTCCGCAGGGTCGAGACAGCCATGGGCAAGCGGCTCGGAGATCCCGCCGACCCCTTGTTGGTGAGCGTTCGCTCCGGTGCCAAGTTCTCCATGCCGGGGATGATGGACACCGTTTTGAACCTCGGTCTCAACGACGAATCGGTGGAGGGCCTGGCGGCCCAGACCGGCAACCCTCGCTTCGCCTTCGACTCCTACCGGCGCTTCATCGCCCTGTACGCCCGCATCGTGCTGCACGTGGACGGCCACGACTTCGACCGCCTCCTCGAGACGGCGAGGGAGTGGGACGGCGTCAGCCACGATGCCGAGATCGGTGCCGAGACGCTGCAACGCCTCTGCCGGCGCTACCAGGATCTCGCCGCCCGGGCCACCGGATCCCCGTTCCCGCAGGACCCGGCCGTCCAGCTCCGCGGTGCCGTCGAGGCCGTCTTCCAGAGCTGGGGTGGCGCGCGCGCCGTCGCCTACCGGGAGCGCGAGCGCATCCCGCATGACCTGGGCACCGCCGTCAACGTGCAGACCATGGTGTTCGGCAACCGGGACGACCGGAGCGGCACCGGCGTCGGCTTCACTCGCAACGCGTCCACCGGCGAAGCCGGGCCCTACGGCGACTTCCTGCTCAACGCGCAGGGGGAGGACGTGGTGGCGGGGATCCGCAACACCGAGGACCTCGATGCCCTCCGGAGCACCTTCCCTGAGGTGCACGCAGAGCTGCTGGCCATCTTCGCCCGCCTGGAGAAGCACTACCGGGACATGTGCGACACGGAGTTCACCATCGAGCAGGGGAAGCTCTGGATGCTGCAGACGCGCGTCGGCAAGCGCACCGGTGCGGCCGCCTTGCGGATGGCCGTGGACATGACGAAGCAGCGGGGTTGGCGGATCACACAGGCCGAAGCCCTGCAGCGGCTCACCGCCGACCACCTGGACCAGGTGCTGCACCCCCAGTTCCAAGGCGGCGCCAAGCAGGTGATCGTCACCGGGCTGCCCGCCTCGCCGGGTGCGGCGGTGGGCCGCGTGTACCTGAGCGCGGACGCCGCCGTGGACGCCGCCGACCGTGGTGAGGCCGTGGTGCTGGTGCGCAACGAGACGTCGCCGGAGGACGTGCACGGCATGCAGGTGTCCGAGGGGGTGCTGACCGCTCGAGGTGGCCTGGTGAGCCACGCCGCCGTCGTGGCGCGGGGCTGGGGCATCCCGGCCGTCGTCGGTGCCGAGGGCATCGAGATCGCGGAGGGTCACTTCCGCGTGGGTGGCGTCACCGTGGCCGAGGGGGACATCATCTCTCTTGACGGCACCACGGGCGAGGTGGTCCTCGGTGAGATGAGCCTGGCTGCCGCCGAGCCGCCCCCGGAGCTCGGCGTGCTGCTGGGCTGGGCCGACCGGGTGCGCAAGGGGAAGCTGGCCGTCCGGGCCAACGCCGACACCGGGGCGGATGCCTCCGCCGCGGTCGCCTTCGGTGCCGAGGGGATCGGCCTGTGCCGCACCGAGCACATGTTCCTGGCCGAGGACCGTCTGCCCATCGTCCGGGCCATGATCCTGGCCGACACCCCAGAGGAGGAGGCCGCTGCGCTCGAGCGGCTTCGAGCGGCGCAGCGAGCCGACTTCTCCGAGATCCTGCGGGCGATGGCCGGCCGGCCGGTCACCGTCCGTCTCCTCGACCCGCCGCTGCACGAGTTCCTGCCCTCCGTGGAGGAGCTGCGCGTGCGGCAGGCCACCGGCGGGCTGAGCGAGGAGGAGGTCGACCTCCTCGCGGCCGCCGAGACCTGGCGGGAGCAGAACCCGATGCTCGGCACCCGCGGTGTGCGGCTCGGCGTGCTCAAGCCAGGCCTCTACGCCATGCAGGTCCGTGCGCTGATGGAGGCGGCCGTCGAGCTGCTCGAGGGTGGGGAGCCGGCCCCGAGGGTCGAGATCATGATCCCGCTCACCGTCACCCGAGAGGAGATGGCGCTGGCCAGGGGTTGGGTGACCGACGCCGTGGCGGCCGTGCCTGGCAGCGATGCCAAGGGGCTGACCGTCACCATCGGCACCATGATCGAGACGCCGCGAGCGGCGCTGCGAGCCGAGGAGATCGCCGAGGTGGCCGACTTCTTCTCCTTCGGCACCAACGACCTCACGCAGATGACCTTCGGCTTCAGCCGGGACGACGTGGAGGCCCGGATGATGCCGGCCTACCTGGACCAGGGGCTGCTGCGCCGCAACCCCTTCGAGACCATCGACCAGGACGGTGTGGGCGAGCTGGTGGCTCTGGCCGTCGAGCGCGGTCGGCGGGGCAGGCCGGGGCTCAAGCTGGGCGTCTGCGGGGAGCACGGCGGTGACCCCGAGTCCATCGCCCTGTTCCATCGGATCGGGCTCGACTACGTGTCCTGCTCGCCCTATCGGGTCCCGATTGCCCGGTTGGCCGCGGCGCAGGCCATCCTGGACACCTCATCTGACACCAGCTAGGAGTCCGAAGGAACACCGTGCTCGCCACCCTGCTCTCACCGCTCTCAGTGTTCGCTGCCGAGGGGGGCGGCGACGGCAACTTCGCGGAGCTCGACGTGGCCCCCTGGGTGTGGGCCACCTTCCTCGCCGTCGTCGTCACCCTGCTGGTGGCCGACCTGCTCCTCGTGCACAAGCAGGCGCACGTCATCTCCACCAAGGAGGCGGCCATCGAGAGCGCCATCTGGATCTCGATCGGTGTCTCGTTCACCTTCGTGGTGTGGGGCGTGTGGGGCGGCCAGGCCGCCGGTGAGTACATCTCCGGCTACCTGATCGAGAAGAGCCTCTCCGTCGACAACGTCTTCGTGTGGGCGATCATCATGAGCTACTTCGCGGTGCCGCGGGCCTACCAGTTCCGGGTGCTGTTCTGGGGCGTGTTCGGCGCCCTGGTGCTCCGCTTCATCTTCATCCTCGTCGGGGTGCAGCTCCTCGAGAGCTTCGAGTGGATGCTCTTCGTGTTCGGCGGCTTCCTCATCGTCACCGCCATCCGCCTGCTCCGGCACGACGACGAGGAGATCCACCCCGAGAACAACCCGGTGCTCAAGCTGGTGCGCAAGGTCGTGCCCTCCACCAGCGAGTACCACGGCCAGAAGATGTTCATCAAGGAGAACGGCAAGAAGCTGGCCACCCCGCTGTTCGCGGTGCTGGTCGTCATCGAGACGAGCGACGTCATCTTCGCGGTCGACTCGATCCCGGCCATCCTGGCCGTCAGCCGCGACACGTTCATCGTGTTCAGCTCCAACGCCTTCGCCATCCTCGGCCTGCGGGCGCTCTACTTCCTGCTGGCCGACCTGCGGGACAAGTTCGACTACCTGCAGCCCGGCCTGGCCGTCATCCTCGCCTTCGTCGGCGTGAAGATGATCCTGGCGGAGTGGTACCACATCCCCACCTTCATCTCGCTGGGTGTGATCGCCCTCGTGCTGACCGTCGCCATCGTGGCGTCCATCAAGCTCCAGCGGAAGGACGGTCACGGTCCCGACGAGGTGCTCGACGACCACGAGGGCGAGGGTCTCGACATGCTGGAGGACGAGACCTCCCGTCAGGACTGATCGAACCTCGAGATCGATCGGACGACGTCCACGATGTGAGACGGGGCCTTGGCCTCGGACCCGGCGTCGAAGGGTGGCTGGGGGTCGTACTCGATGCCGAGCTGCAGCATCTGGGACAGGTCGTCTCCCCCGATCTCGCGGGCGAGGGTGAGGGCCATGTCGATGCCCGAGGACACCCCGGCGGCCGTCACGACCTTGCCGTCGATCACCACGCGCTCGTTGGTGGGAGTGGCGCCCCAGCGGGTGAGCTCTTGGAGGGCGAGCCAGTAGGTGGTGGCGCGCTTGCCCTCCAACAGGCCCGCGGCGCCGAGGATCAGCGAGCCGGTGCACACCGAGGTCGTCCATGTGGTGGTCTCGTGCGCCGTGCGCAGCCAATCGAGGACGGCCTCGTCCTTCTCGGCCTCCACCTGCCCCGGTCCGCCGGGGACCAGGAGGATGTCCGGGCGCGGTACGTCGGCCAGCGTGGCGTCGGCGACGAGCGCGAGGGCGTCGGTGTCGGTGCGCTTGGGTCCGGCCTCGGTGGCAACGAAGGTGAGGTTGGCGCCCGGAAGGCGGGAGAGCACCTCGTAGGGCCCGACGGCGTCGAGGGCGGTCAGGCGGTCGTACAGCAAGATGGCGATGTCCATGGACGGATCTTCTCATTCGGCCCTGCCGGCCGCGGGAGCGATTCAGGGTCGCCGTAGGCTCGGCTCGTGGCGGTCGGTCGGTTCGCTCCCAGCCCGACGGGCCCGCTGCACGTCGGGAACCTGCGCACCGCCCTGCTGGCGTGGCTCTTTGCCCGGAGCGAGGGCAGCCGGTTCCTCCTGCGCATCGAGGACCTCGACCCTGTGACGAGCTCCGTCGAGCACGAAGCGGGGCAGCTCTCCGACCTCCGGGCGCTCGGCCTCGACTGGGACGGCGTGAGCCGTCAGTCCGAACGGCGTGCGGCGCACGAGGCGGCCATCGAAGAGCTCGTCCGGCGGGACCTCACCTTTCCTTGCTTCTGCAGCCGTCGCGAGGTCCGGGAGGCCAGCGCCGCCCCGCACGCGTTGCCCGACGCGTATCCCGGAACCTGTCGTGGGCTCCGCCCCGACCAGGTGGCCCAGAGATCCGCCGACGGCCGGCCCGCGGCGTTGCGGCTGCGGGCCACGGGGGAGGACGTGACCATCGTCGACCGGCTGCACGGTTCCCTCACCCGCCCGGCCCGCGACATCGTGCTCCGGCGCAACGACGGCGTGCCCGCCTATCACGTCGCGGTGGTCGTCGACGACGACGACCAGGGCGTGGAGGAGGTGGTGCGAGCCGACGACCTGCTCGACGCCACCCCCAGCCAAGCCCATCTGCTCGACCTGCTCGGACGGCCTCGCCCGTCGTGGGCCCACGTGCCCCTCGTGGTCGGCCCCGATGGCGACCGCCTTGCCAAGCGCCACGGTGCGATGACCCTCGCCGACCTCGCAGCAGGCGGCGTCGGCGTCGACGAGGTGCGGAGCCGCCTGGCGACCAGCCTCGGCCTCGTCGAGTCCGGCGAGCTGGTCACGATGCCGACGTTGCTTGAGCGCTTCGATCCGACCGCCCTGCCGACGCAGCCCTGGGTCCTCGAACCCCGGATCGAGCGGTCGCCGTAGCGGAACCCTCGGACGTCTTCTCGCACCTCGCCCGCTACCGTCAGCCAGCGATGGGCATCGTCGACGAGGACATCGTGGCGCTGCGGGAGGCCACCGACATCGTCGCCGTCATCACCAAGTACACGCAGCTGCGCCGATCGGGCCAGCGATGGGTCGGCCTGTGCCCGTTCCACGGCGAGAAGACGCCCTCGTTCAACGTGAACCAGGAGCTGGGCCTGTACCGGTGCTGGGGCTGCCAGGTGCGGGGCGACGTCATCACCTTCGTGCGGGAGGTCGAGCACCTCGACTTCGTCGGGACAGTAGAGCTCCTGGCCGGCTGGGCCGGCATGACCCTGCGCTACTCCGACAAGGACGAAGGTGAGTCACGCAAGCGGCGAGCCCGGCTCGTGGGGGCGGTGGAGCAGGCGGTCGACTGGTACCACGAGCGGCTGCTGTCGGCACCCGACGCCGCCGTGGCCCGCAAGTACCTGCGCGAGCGAGGCCTCACGGGCGACGAGGTGCGCAGCTTCCGCATCGGCTGGGCGCCGGAGGCATGGGACGAGATGGTCAAGGCGCTCAAGCTCCCGGATGACGTCGTGCGCGACACCGGCCTCGGATACCTCAACAAGAACGACCGCCAGACCGACGCGTTCCGGGGTCGGATCCTCTTCCCGATCTTCGATGCCAACGGTGATGCGGTGGGCTTCGGGGGGCGGGTGATGCCAGGTGGGGAGGGTCCGAAGTACAAGAACACCCCGGAGACGGTGCTCTACCAGAAGTCCAAGCTCCTCTACGCCCTGAACTGGTCCAAGGCCCGCATCGTCAACGACGACTGCGCCATCGTGTGCGAGGGGTACACCGACGTGATCGGCTTCGCCCGCGCCGGCGTGCCGGCCGCCGTCGCCACCTGCGGCACCGCCCTCACCACCGAGCACGTCAAGCTGTTGCGGCGCTACGCCCGCAAGCTGGTGCTGGCCTTCGATGCGGACTCCGCCGGCCAGGCCGCCGCCGAGCGCTTCTACCAGTGGGAGAAGGAGCATGATCTGGAGGTGACGGTGGCCGACCTGCCCCCGGGGGTTGACCCGGCTGATCTGGCCGACACCGACCCGGAGCGGTTGGCGGCCTCGGTGGCGGGGGCGGTGCCGTTCCTGAAGTTCCGCGTCGACCGGGTGCTGGGCGCCGCGACGCTCACCACCGCGGAGGGTCGCGCCCGGGCGGCTGAGCTGGCCGTCGAGGTGGTCCGGGAGCACCCGAGCGATCTCGTCCGGGATCAGTACGTGATGGAGGTGGCCGGGAGCACCCGGGTGGCGCCCGAGCAGCTGCGGGAGATGCTGCGCCGCCCGGCCCCCGCGCCCCGGGAGCGGGCGGAGGATCGGCGTCGGGGGGTGTCTCCTGAGCTCGATGCTCGGGCGGTGCGGCCCCGGGCCCTCGACGAGCGCGACGGCCCCGAGCTCGAGGTGCTGCGCCACGTCATCCACGGCTGGGCGGCGGTCGAGCCGTGGATCCGCTATGAGGAGCTGTTCCTCAGCGAGCTGCACGCCGCAGCGTTCCGCGTCCTGATGGCCCATCCCACCGTGCCGCGCGCCATCGAGGCCGCCGATCCCGGCGTGGCTGACCTCTTGGGCCGCTTGGCCACCGAGGAGCTGCAGGCGGAGCCGTTCGACGCCGTCGTGCGCCTCCTCACCGAACGGGCCCGCCGCGCCGTCGCCCAGCTGTCGTCGGAGATCGGTGCTGCCGACGACCCGACCGAGCTGATGCGCGAGCAACAGTGGCTGACCCTGGTGGTCGACCGCCTGCGCGACCCGGAAGCCGCCATCGCGGCTGCCGACGAGTTGGTAGCCTTTGTCGGCACACGGGGTGAGGAAGGGGCATGACCGAGGCGACGCCGACGCTCAACCCCTGGGGGGACTCCGAGCACGACCTGCGGAAGCTGGTCGAGCGGGGCAAGGCCAAGGGGTCGCTCACGATGGACGAGGTCGTCCTCGCGCTCCGCACGGTGGAGCTGACGGCCGAGGTCATCGACGGGGTGCGCGCCCTTTTCGTCGCCGAGGGCATCGAGCTCGACGAGTCGGTCCCGGTCGACGACGACCCCCCGCCGCCCTCGGTCGAGGCCGAGCTCCACGAGGCGCGCGACGCCGCGTTCCAGGCTCGTGACTTCGAGCAGGATGGCCCGGAGATCGGCGGCATCCGGCCGGCGCGGTCCGCGGCGGTCCGTCGACGCGTGTTGCGGGCCGCCTCGTCGCCCGACCGCAGTGGCAGCTCCGACCCCGTGCGCATGTACCTCAAGGAGATCGGGCGGGTCCCTCTGCTCACCGGGCTCGAGGAGGTGGAGTACTCCCGCCGGGTCGAGTCCGGTGGGTTCGCCGCCACCCGCTTGGCCGACCTCGCCGCCTCCGGCGAGCTGGTCGCCCTGGGGTTCGACGAGCGCCGGGCCCTGCAGCGCACCGTCCGTCGGGGGGAAGACGCCCGGGAGGTCTTGATCGAAGCCAACCTGCGCCTCGTCGTCTCGATCGCCAAGCGCTACGTCGGTCGGGGCATGCACTTCCTCGACCTGATCCAGGAGGGGAACCTCGGCCTCATGCGGGCGGTGGAGAAGTTCGACTACACGAAGGGCTTCAAGTTCTCCACCTATGCAACCTGGTGGATCCGTCAGGCCATCACCCGTGCCATCGCCGACCAGGCCCGCACCATCCGCATCCCGGTGCACATGGTGGAGTCGATCAACAAGGTGCACCGCGTGCAGCGCCAGATGATGCAGGACCTCGAGCGCGAGCCGACGGTGGAGGAGCTGGCCGAGGCCGTAGGGCTCACCGAGGACCGCGTGCGTGAGATCCAGAGAATCAGCCTCGACCTCCTCTCGCTCGATGCGCCGGTGGGAGAGGAGGACGACTCCAACCTCTCCGACTTCATCGAGGACCACGCCGCCGAAGCCCCCGCCGAAGCCGCCGCCCGTCGCATGCTCAACCGGGCGGTGATCGACGCCCTCGATGAGCTCAACGACCGCGAGAAGGCTGTCGTGCGCCTGCGCTTCGGCCTCGACGACGGGCAGGCCCGCACCCTCGAAGAGGTGGGCAAGGAGTTCGGCGTCACCCGGGAGCGGATCCGCCAGATCGAGTCCAAGACCCTCGCCAAGCTCCGCCACCCCCACCGCAGCCAGAAGCTCAGGGACTACCTCGACGGCGAGTAGCCCTGTCACACCCCGCCGCCAGACTCGGTGGATGGGCTACCGAGGGATGGTCGACAAGCAGAACCAGGCCCGCGACCTGCGCGCCCAGGGCTGGACTCTGACGGAGATCTGCGAACAGGTCGGGTGCAGCAAGGCCAGCGCCAGCCTCTGGTGTCGAGACGTCGAGATCGACCAGGCCGAGCTCGGGCGCCGACGCCTCGCCCGCAACCTCGCTGGCAACGAGGGCGCTCGACGGCGGGGTCCGAACAAGCTCCAGCGCCGCAAGGCCGATGAGGTCGCCGAGATGCAGGCGGCTGGCCTGGCGAGGATGGCGGGACTGAGCGAGAGAGAGCTCCTCGTCTCCGGCCTTGCTCTGTACGCAGGGGAGGGCGCCAAGACTGACGGATCCGTGAAGTTCGCCAACAGCGATCCCCGCATGATCTTGTTCTTCGTCAACTGGTTGCGATCGTGCTTCGATGTGACCGAGTCCAGGCTGAGGATGCGCATCTACCTGCACGATGGGTACGACATCGATGCGGCAACTTCATATTGGTCGAAGCTCACAGATATCCCGGTCACCCAGTTCATCAAGCCCTACCGCGCCGTTGCCGACCCGAGCATCCGTAGGAACAAGCACCCGATGGGCTGCCCCTCGATCAGTTACTCGTGCACCCGCACCCATCGAGCGGTTATGGGCATGATCGACGCGCTGCTAATGTTGACGCCTCAGCATCCGGTCGAGCGAGGTGACCGGCGGCTAGACGCCCCTTCCGGGGTAGCTCAGTTGGTAGAGCGCGCGCCTGTTAAGCGTGTTGTCGCGAGTTCGAGCCTCGCCCCCGGAGCTGATTGATAGCGCCACACCGACGTGGCGCCATCGTCACGCCTAGCGTCGGCTCGGAGCGGCGCTGGACCAGGGCCTCGATTGTGGCGGCGGCCGCCGTGGATGCCGGCGAGCAGCACGCGACGGCGAGCGCGAAGTCGCTGCGCGAGATGGTCATCAGCTCGGCGCCAGCCCGGCCGGCTCGCACGGTGGCGGTGCGGCGGACGTCGCGCAGCAGGGAGATCTCGCCGATAGACCGATCAGCGGGCCCGGCCGGTACCCGAGCCAGGAGGCGGGCGCCCATCGGGGGAGCACGGTGGCAGCGCCGTACGTAAACTTCTGCCGTGACGGCTCCTGACGTGCGGTACGCGCAGAACGCGGGGATCAACATCGCGTACCAGGTCTTCGGTGACGGTCCGCGAGACCTCGTCTTCGTGTGCGGCACGATGTCGCACCTCGAACTGTGGTGGAGCGATCCGGGAGCCACCACGATGCTCGAGGGGCTGGCGGCCTTCAGCCGCGTGATCCTCTTCGACAAGCCGGGCACCGGCATGTCGGATCCCGTTCCGGCGACGCCCACGGTGGAGCAGCGGACCAACGACATCGAGGCGGTCATGGACGCCGTCGGCTCCAAGAGCGCGACCATCGTCGGCTACTCGGAGGGCGGGTTCCCGGCCATGGTCCTCGCCGCCACCCGACCGGAGCGGGTGGAGGCGCTCGTCCTCCTCTCCACCATGGTCGCCACCGAGTGGCATCCGGATCTCGGAGTCGAGGAGCACCGGTTCGACCACGTCTGGACCGTCATCGACGCGGCCTGCGATGCATGGGGGCAGGGGCTCCTGATGGAGGCCTTCTCGCCCAGCTGGGCGGCGAACCGACGTACAAGCGGCTCCTCGGATCGATCGAGCGCACGTGCATGAGCCCAGGCATGGCGCGCTCGGTGCTCCAGGGCATCCACGGCGTCGACCTGCGGGACGTCGCCGCCGCGATCCGGGTCCCCACGCTCGTCCTCCACGCGCCGGAGCAGTTCGTGCCGCAAGGGCTGGGACGGGACCTCGCACGGCGAATCGACGGCGCTCGCTTCGTCGAGCTCGATGGCCCGGACCACCTGCCCTGGACCCACAGCTGCGAGCGATTGCCAGCCGAGGTCGAGCGCTTCGTCACCGGCGAGCACCGGGGGCGCAGCGACTCGGATCGGGTGCTCACCACGATCGTCTTCACCGACATCGTCGAGTCCACCCGGCAGCTTTCGCAGGTGGGTGACGCGCGCTGGCGGACGATCCTAGCCGAGCACGACCGGCGGATGGACGAGCTCCTCGACCGGTTCGAGGGGACAGCCGTCAAGCACACCGGGGACGGGCGGCTCGCCCACTTCAGTCGTCCGGCACGCGCGGTTCGGTTCGCGGCCTCGATGGTCGACTCCGCTCGCGCCGTGGGCCTGGAGATCCGGGTGGGCATCCACGTCGGCGAGTGCGAGCTCGTGGACGGGGACCTCTTCGGGATGGCGGTCAACATATGCGCTCGTCTCGCCTCTCTCGGGGGCGCCGGTGAGATCCTGACCTCCTCGACGGTCAAGGATCTGGTGATCGGGTCCAGCATCTCGCTCGCCCCGCAGGGCGAGCACGAGCTGAAGGGAGCGCCGGGGCGCTGGGCTGTCTACCGCTACGAGGGCGACCGGCCGGGGGCAGTTGTCGGCGAGGGCTATGACGTTGACGAGCGCAACCGTGCGCCTGAGGCCATGGTCCCCCAGACGCGCCGGCGGGACCGTGCGCTGCTGAACGTGGCCCGCAGCGCCCCTGGCGCCGCGCGTCGAGCGCTTCGGCTGGTGGGCCCGTCGCGCCACTGAACCCTGCGGTAGACAGGTCCGGGCCCGTAGCTCAGTGGTCAGAGCAGGGGACTCATAATCCCTCGGTCGGTGGTTCGATCCCACCCGGGCCCACCATCCTGACCAAAGAGCCAAGGCCAGCCGGACGGCTGATCCTCGACCCGCAATCCTCGGTCGGTCGTTCGATCCCACCCTGGCCGACCCCGTGACCAGGGATTCTCTTGGACAGCTTCGCTCGGTCTCGGGGCCGCCCTTCTCGACAGCGTCCGCTGCGATTGAATGTGGCGATGACCTATT
>Ga0136618_10000648_pt1 | contig 12318 bp, 12 predicted proteins | sample AntDrymUQ3302106_2_FD_104805 | JGI IMG/M metagenome (GOLD analysis project Ga0136618, IMG submission 104805) | Polar desert sand microbial communities from Dry Valleys, Antarctica - metaG UQ330 (21.06) | ecosystem: Environmental > Terrestrial > Soil > Desert | place: Antarctica: Dry Valley... | reverse complement strand
CTCGTGGTCCCCGTAGCTCATGTCCAGGCCGAGCGCCTGGCTGTACTCGACCACGTCCATCAGGACCGGACGCAGCTCCTCGAACTGGTGGATGTGGTAGCAGTAGGGCTTGGTCACGCCCTCCGGCGCCTGGCCTGGCTCGGGCTTCTTGAGCCACATCATCTCGGGCTCGATCCCGATCAGGAACTGCAGTCCCAGCTCCTGCTCGAAGTCGTGTGCGATCCGCTTGAGGTTCTGCCGCGGATCGGCGTCGAGCAACTCGCCGGTCTCAGTGTCGTAGCAGTCGCAGTAGACGCGCGCGACGCGCGGATCCCACGGCAGCACCTCGAACGTGTCGAGATCCGCCATCGCCGCCAGCTCGGACTCCTCGGGGCCGAAGCCGATGTAGTTGCCGTAGCGGTCGGTGAACAGGTTCGCCGTCGCTCCGTAGACGAGCTGGTAGCCCTTCTCCGCCACCTGCGGGAAGAACGTCGCGACGACGCCCTTGCCGAGCACCCGGCCGGTGACCGAGACCTGCTGGAAGAAGACGTACTTGATCCCCTCGGCCTCGATCCGCCGCGTGATCTCCTCGATCCGCTCGCGCCGCCCGGGCGCGCTGCGGGCCTCCTCCAGCGTCGTGGGCGCGGGGGCGATCCGGCTCGAGCGCAGCACGGTCTCGACCGTGCCGCCGAAGGTGTGTCCTGCTCCCTGCCCAGTGACCGCGTCGCCGCTGCCGTCCACGCTCATCTCCCCTGTTGCTCCTATGCTCGACGGAAGTCGCGGCGAGACTAGCCGCTGTGAACGAATTTGTATAGAGTTCCTGTCTCGGCAATGCCATTGCGTGAAAGGCAACACATGACGACGCTCCCCTCCTCCGTGCCGGTGCTCGTGGTGGGCGCCGGCGTCCATGGTCTCTCGACGGCCTGGCACCTCGCCCAGAAGGGCGAGCGCGTGCTCGTCGTCGACAAGGACTCGATCGCGGCCGGCGCTTCCGGGATCGCCTGCGGGGTCGTGCGCAACAATTACTTCCAGCCTGCCATGAGCGAGCTGATGGCCGCCTGCGTCGACATCTGGGAGTCGGATCCCGAGACGCTGCACTACCACGGCTCGGGCTACATCGCCCTCGGCCCGGCCGAGCAGGAGTCCGACCTGACCGAGGTCCACGAGCGCCACCAGCGGATCGGCTACCCCTCAGAGCTGATCACGGGTGAGGCGGCGGTCGCCGAGCACATGCGCGCGCTCTATCCCGACTGGCGCGCGCGCGGCGTGAGCGTGTGCCTGCACGAGCAGCGCGGCGGCTTCGCGTTCAACAAGGAGTCGATGCTCGGGCTCGCCGACAAGGCGCGCGCGGCGGGGGCGGAGATCGTCGAGGGCGTCGCGGTGACGGGCTTCGAGCGCGACGGGTCGGGCGCGGTCACGGTCGTGCACACGAGCGCCGGCGACGTCGCGGTCGAGCAGGTAGTGATCGCGGTCGGGCCATGGGTGGCGGGGCTCTGGTCGATGCTCGACCTGCCCGCGCGGCTCGACGTGCACCAGCCCGACGGCGCCGTGGCGCGCGACCAGCCGATGTGGACGTATTGGTACCTGCAAGAGGGCGAGGTGATGTTCGACCCGGCGGAGTTCGTCACCGCCGACGGCAGCCCCTCGCCCGTGTTGCACGTCGACAGCGACGCGCCGCTGCGCACCGACGACGGCAAGCTCGTCGCCGACGACGAGGTCTGGGGGATCTACTTCAAGCCCGACCGCGAGAGCGTGCAGGGCGGCTCCGCGCCGCTGACCGTCGGGCCAGAGTTCACGGTCGACCCCTACCCGACCGGCACTGTCGATCCGGGGTTCCCGGACCTCTGGTGCGCGGCGCTGTCGCATTGCCTCGGGCGCTTCGAAGGCGCGCGGGAGCGCTACCGGCAGGTGCGCTCGGGGGGCGTCGGCGCGTTCACGGCCGACAACTTCCCGGTCTTCGACTACATGGCGCCGAACGTCTACGTCGCCGCCGACTCGAACCACGGCTACAAGATGATCGCCGTCGGCAAGGAGATCGCCGAGGTGCTGCGCGGCGGGCACTCGTCGCTGCTGTACCCGTTCCGCTACGAGCGCTTCGCGACCGGCGACCTGCACCCGGTCTCGCAGTCTCCCTATCCGTGGAACTGAGCTGAGGGTCGCCCCGCCTGTCGTAGCGATCTCCGCCGGCTTCCCGGCCTACGGCGACTACATGGGGCTGGCGTATGCGCGCCCGCTCGAAGCGGTCGGCGCGCTGCCGCTACAGCTGCCATTCCTGTCAGATCCGGCGGCGCTGCTCGGCGTGGCCGACGGCGTGCTGCTCGGCTTCGGCTCGGACATCGACCCGGCGCGTTACGGCGGCACGTCGCATCCCTCGATGACACCGCACTCCGAGCCGCGCGACGCGTTTGAGCTCGAGCTGGCGCGGCTGGCGCTCGCCGAGGGCCTGCCGGTGCTCGGGATCTGCCGCGGATGCAGCTGCTCAACGTGGTGCGCGGCGGGACGCTGCTTGCGGACGTCGCGCCGCATCCGGGCGGTGACTGGGAGCGCTGGGCGCTGGTGCGTGCGGCGGTGCTCTCCGGCGCGGAGCCGCCCGAGCACCCGGGTCACTCTCTGAGCGTGAAGCCCGGGTCGCGCCTCGCGGCGGCGCTGGGGTCCGGCGAGCGGTGGGTGAACTCCTACCACCACCAGGGGGTGGACCGGCTCGGCGCGGGCGTCGAGCCGGTGGCGTGGGCCCGCGACGGGGTCGTCGAGGCGCTCGAGCTCACGGGCGACACCTGGGTGCTGGGCGTGCAGTGGGAGCTGCAGGAGAGTTGGCGCGACGACGAGCGGATGCTCGGCGTGTTCACCGCCTTCGCCGCGGCCGCTAGCCGCGCGAGAGCTCGTCGACAAGGGCCGCGAGCAGCCGTGTGAAGCGCTGCGCCGAGGCGATCTGCAGGCGCTCGCCGGGCGCGTGCGCTCCCTCGATCTGAGGACCGAACGACAGCATCTCGAGCCCCGGCCGCTTGGCGCCGATGATCGCCGGCTCGAGCCCGCCGTGCGTGAGCGCGACCTGCGGCTGCTCGCCGAAGAGCCGCTCGAACACCGCCTTCGCCGTCGCCAGCGCAGGCGAGTGGAGGTCGGGCCGCCAGCCCGGATAGGCGCGGCCGGGCTCGACCGCGGCGCCGGCCAGCCTGCCGGCGGCGGCGATCGCCCCGGTGATCTCGGGCATCACGTCGTCGAAGGCGCTGCGACTCAGGCTGTGCAGCGTCAGCCGCGCGCCGTCGGTCGCGGCGATCCCGAGCGACGAGCTCGCCTCGACCACGCCCGGGAAGTCGGTGCTCATGCGCAGCGGGCCGCTCGGGAGCGTCGCGATCAGGTCGATGATCCGCCGGCTCGCCTGCACGCCCCAGGCGTCGGCGAGGTCCGGGCGCGCGTCGTCGAGCGAGACCCGCAGCTCCGGGTCCGATCGCCGGTATGCCGCCGCCGCGCGGGAGCCGGCGTCCTCGACCAGCGTGCGCGTCGCGTCCTGCACGGAGCGCGCAACGCTCAGCACTGCCGCTGCGTCGCGCGGGATCGCGTTGCGACTCGCACCGCCGTCCAGGGAGGCGATACGCAGCCCCGGCACTGCGCCCAGGATCCGCGCGAGCAGCCCGATCGCGTTCGCGCGTCCCGCGGCGATGTCGCCCCCTGAGTGGCCGCCGCGTCCCCCGCTGACCGTCACGCGCAGCGCCGCGTCGCCCGGCGCGACCGGCTCGCGCGCAGCATCGAGGCGCAAGAGCGTGTCGATCCCGCCGGCACAGCCGACCGTGAGCGTGCCGTCGTGGCCGCTGTCGAGGTTGAGCAGCACGCTGCCGCCGATCAGCTCGGGCGACAGGTCTGCGGCGCCGGCCATGCCGACCTCCTCCGCGACCGTCATCAGCAGCTCGAGCGGTCCGTGCCCGGCATCCTCGCCCGCCCCCTCGACGAGCGCGAGCATGGCGGCGACGCCGACGCCGTTGTCGGCGCCCAGCGTCGTGCCGTCCGCGCGCAGCCACCCGCCCTCGCGTACGACGTCGATCCGCCCCGCGCGCGGGTCGTAGAGGCTGTCCGGATCGCGCTCGCAGACGATGTCGAGGTGTCCCTGGAGGATCACCGTCGGCGCGGACTCGCGCCCCGGCGTGGCGGGCACCGCGACGACAAGGTTGCCGGCCGCGTCCCGACGCGCCTCGAACGAACGTTCCCCCGCCCAGCGCGTCACGTATGCGACGGCCTGCTCCTCCTCGAAGGTCGCGCGCGGGATCCGCGTCAGGGCCGCGAAGTGGCGCCAGAACGCGGCCGGCTCCAGGCCGGCGAACGGATCGCTCACGCGAGGCTGCGACCCGCACGCCCGGCGGGCAGCGGCGCCTGGCATTCCGGGCAGCGGTCGCCCAGCACCGGCGCGTCCTCAGCCGCGCCGGCAGGCCAGTAGACGCGGTGGCGGTCGGTGCCGGCGACCCGATACGTCGCGCCGCAGTCGCACGGGTGCGTCTGCTCAGCCGGAGGTTGGGAGGAATGGCCGCGGACCGCGCGAGCGCGCCTCCGGAGGCGCGTCAGGTCGATCGCGCCGGTGGAGCGGCCGGCGAGCCGGGCCCCGGCCGCCGCGAGCGCAGCCCCGAGGGCCGCGGCTACGGCGATCAGGCCGGCACGTCGGGCGGTATCAGCAGAGCTTCGTCTCATCCGGGCCGCGTACCCCGGAGCGACCCGCGCGCACACGGCGGCGTCGGTGGGCTGACGCGACCGGTGCTCACCAAGCCGCCGGCTCGTAGTCCTTGAGGAGCACTCCGTGGAGGTCTTCGCCGGCCTCGCCGCGGACGATCGGGTCATAGACGCGCGCAGCGCCGTCGATCAGGTCGAGCGGTGCGTGGAAGCCCTCGCCGGCCAGCCGCATCCTGGTCGGGTGCGGGCGCTCGTCGGTGATCCAGCCCGTGTCGACGCTCGTCATCAGGATGCCGTCGGAGAACAGCTCTGCCGCGCTCGTGCGCGTGAGCATGTTCAGCGCCGCCTTGGCCATGTTGGTGTGCGGATGGCCGGGACCCTTGAAACCGCGGCTGAACTGGCCCTCCATCGCCGAGACGTTGACGATGTACGCGCGGCGCGCCGCGGAAGCGGCAAGCGCCGGGCGCAGCCGGCTGATGAGGATGAACGGGGCGGTCTGGTTGCAGAGCTGGACCTCCAGCAGCTCGACCGGGTCCACCTCGCCCACGACACGGCTCCAGCTGTTGTGCGGATGCAGGTCGGGTGCGAGGCCGCCCGCGTCGATCGCCGAGCCGCTCGCAACGCGCTCGACCGAAGCCGAGCCGGCCGTGAGCGCGAGCGCGGTCAACGCCTGCGGCGTGGGCGACCAGCGTGCGCCCGGCCGGCCGGCGGCGGTCGCCTGCCCGGCGCGGCCGAGCGTGAGGACGTCGGGGAGCGCGCCGCTCGGCAGCGGCGCCTGTGCGGCCGCGGCCAGGTGGGCGTAGGCTTCGGGCGAGCGCCGCACCGTCTGCGCCGCGTTGTTGATGAGGATGTCGAGGGAGCCCCGGGCGGCGACGTCGTCGGCGAGCGCGACCACCTGTCCTGGATCGCGCAGGTCGAGGCCGATGACGCGCAGGCGATCGACCCACTCGGCGCTGTCCGGCATCGCTGTGAAGCGCCGGACGGCGTCATCCGGAAACCGCGTCGTGATCGTCGTGTGAGCCCCGTCTCGCAGCAGTCGCAGAGCGATGTACATCCCGATCTTGGCCCTGCCGCCCGTGAGCAGTGCGCGGCGTCCGCTCAGGTCGGTGTGGGCGTCGCGGCGCTCGTGGTTGCGCGCCGCGCATGCCCGGCAGAGCTGGTGATAGAACGCGTCGACCTCCTGGTAGCGCTGCTTGCACACGTAACACGCGCGGGCGCGGACGAGCGTGCCGGCCCGCGTGCCCGACGCCCGGCTCCTGAGCGGCAAGCCGCGGGTCTCGTCGTCGATCCGGCCCGGTGCGCCGGTCGCCGTCGCGGCGGTGACCGCGTCGTCGTGCTCGCGGACCGCCGAGCGCCGCGCCGCGCGCCGCTGCTCCTTGACGGTCTTGAACAGCCCACCCACCGCACGCCGTACCGCGATCGCGTCGGGATGCTCGCTCGGGAGCTCCTGCACCTCGGCGAGCACGCGGAGCGCAGCGGCGAGGCGGTCGGAGTCGATGCCGTCCATCTACGCCCAGAGCGTAGAGGCGCCGCTAGTCCGAGCTGTCGACGAGGCCGCTTCGCAGGGCGGTCAACGCCGTCCGCAGGCGGCGCTCGTCCGTCGCGAGCTGCGCGTAGCCGAAGCTGTGCGCGACACTCTCGAGCTCGGAATCGACGACGTGCTCGCCCAGCGCGAGAGCGTCGGCGATCTCGAGGTCGGACGCAGGCCTCACCCCTTCGCCGTCCTCGCACAGGGGGCGACACAGTTCGCGCAGGATCTGTTGCTGCTGCTCGGAGTAACTCCACGCCGGACGCATCTCCGGCAGCGACATCGTGACGCCGACGTTCTCGCCGGCCTCGCCTTCCGAAGCGTTTGAACTCGGCCCGCAGAACGTGAGGCTCGTCCGCCCGATCGTGATCAGATCGCCGTCGCGCAACCGGCGCCGGCCATCGACCGGCAAGCCGTTGACGAGCGTCCCATTCTGTGACAGGCCGTCGTCCGCGATCATCCACTCTCCGGCACGATGGATCAGCTCGGCGTGCAGCCGCGAGATGCCCGCGTCCCACGGCAGGCACACGTCGGCCTCCGGGCGTCGGCCGAGCGTGACGACGCCGCGATCCGTCAGCGCGAAGGAGCGGTGGCAGCCGGCCGGATCGACGTACACCAGAACAGGACAACTGCTCATCTGCCGAGGCTCAGCATGGAGCGTTCGTCGCGACTGCTAGACGGTGAGCCCGAGCGCTGATCGGATCTCGTCGATGGCGGACTGCTCGTGGTCGCTCACCGGCTTGCCGCCGATGCCGACGAAGCCACCCTCGCGATTCGCGTTCGCGACCGCTTGGGCCACCGTGACCACGAACTGCTTGTAGGCCGTGACCTCCTCCGGCGTCGCCTTGCCCTCGAGCACGCTGACGGCCTCGCCGAGACGCGTCAACGCCAGCTTTCCGATCTCTCCGCCGCTCTCCTTCACGCGGGCGAGATCCAGGCTCGGAGGAGTCGCGACGACCTCGTCGAGCAGCGGGCTCTCCCCTTGCTGCCGGCGCGCTTCGGAATAGGTCTTCCCGACCGCGAGGCTCTCCCGCAGCGTGCCGCCGCGCTCGGCGGCGACCAGCTTCATCCCCGCGAGCAGCGGAGCCTCGACGACGCTCGCCCAGGCCTCCGCGTTGAAATCCGCCTTCGTCGTCATCGTGCGCTCCTTGATCGAGATCGAGTCCGCACCCCGGCGTACCCGATCCTCCGTTCGGTCCACGCGCGGCTCACGGTTCCGGCTCCCACGACAGCTCGACGATGTATCCGTCGGGATCGCGGCACTTCACGCTGAAGTACCCGGGCTCGTCGCATTCCTCGACCAACTCGATCCCATCGGCGACACATCAGCACACCGTCGTCGTAGCGCCGAGCCGGCTGCGCGCCAAAACCGCAGTGGGTCTCGTAGAAGCGGCGCGATCGCTCCTGGTCGCGGACCGGGATCGCCAGATGATCCACGCCGGGCAGGCTACGGATCGAGCCGCGGTCACGCCGGCGAGCGACGGCGGCGCCGCGGTGTCTAGTCAGAGGACGATCGCGCGACGCCGTCCTCCATCGCGCAGGCCACGAGCCTCGCGACAACGGCGACGGTGTCACCGCGGTCGCCGGCCGCATCCCGCTGGAGTCCCGCGCCCCCTCCCTGTGCCAGCAGATCGAAGAGGCCCTCGAGCGGGCCCTCGCATCCGAGCGCGCGGGCGCTCGGTCGCACCAGCTCGACCAGCTCGTCGAGTAGCTCGGCCACGGGTCGCATGCGCCCCGCGTCATCCGGGAGCGTCGCGTCGACCCCCGCCCGGGCGGCCCGGAAGGACGCCTCCTCGAGGATCTCGGGTGGCGGCCCGGTCACCGGCTCGGACTTCGCCTCGTGGCGCGCGAGCGCGTGGACGGCCGCGACCAGGCTCGCGGTGTGCGCGAGCGAGGCCTGAGCGTCGAGCGCACGCAGCTCGACCGTCCCCAACCGCGGGTGGGGTCGCAGCTTCCACCAGTGAAACGTGTAGTCGGGCACGCCGGCGACATCGGTGAGCCGCCGGGTGAAGGCCTCGAAGTCCGCGGGGTCGCGCATCGCGCGCGGCGCGCCCGAGCGCGGCCACGCACGGAGCGTGATCTCGCGCGCCGAGGCCAGACCGGTGTCTCGGCCATGCCGGAACGGCGAGTTGGCGCCCAGCGCCTCCAAGAGCGGAAGGTGGCGCCGCAAGCCGTTGAAGACGCGGATCGCGGTCTGCGCATCGGGCATCCCGACATGCACGTGCAATGCGGACACGGGCGTGGCGAGCGCGTCGCCGAGAAGCTCACGGATCAGCCGATAGCGCTCCTTGTCGGTGAACTGCGCATCGCCCTCCTGAGCAGTCGGGTGCGTGCCGCTGCCCACGATGCGGGCGCCCGCAGCGAAGACTGCCCGCCGCAGGCCGGCGAGCACGTCGATCGCCTCCCAGACCTCCGCGCACACGTCGGTGATCAGCTCCACCTGGCAGGCGTGCACCTCGCGCTCGACCTGCCCGCGGACCGGCTGCTCGAGGCGCTCGAGCAGCGCGTCCGCGCCGTTGTCGAGCCGTCCTGTGTCGGGGTGCACGAGCAGCAGCTCCTCCTCGACCCCGAGCGAGAAGGGCACGCCCGTGCCGAAGCGACTCGGGCCCACGGGGTCGCGATCGGTGCTCATCACGGCCGGTTATGCCACAAGGTGAGCGCAGCCGCTAGGAACGCGCAGTGCCGGAGGCGGCAGAACCGCCGAGCCCGCCACTCACGACGGCAGCCGCCTTCAGCAGCCGCGGCAGCACCTCCGAGCGGCGCGCCGCTGTGAAGCGGGCGGCTGGGCCTTGCAGCCCGAGGATCGCGACAAGCTCTCCCCCGCGCCCCGCGACCGGGGCGGCAAGCGCGTTGAGGTCGGGTTCGCGCTCCCCCTCCGCCTCGGCCCAACCCTGCTCGCGCACCGCAGCCAGCTCCGCAGCCAGCCGTCCCGGGTCGGTGATCGTGCGCTCGGTGTAGGCGGTCAGCTCGACCGGCTCGCCGCCGCGAAATGCGAGCAGCACCTTGCCCGTGGCCGTCGCGTGACCGATGCTGGGGCGGCCGACGCGGTCCATGCTGACGACGCTCGACTCGCCTGCCAGGAAGTCGACGGTCACCGCGTCGCGGCCGCCCGGCACCGACAGCGTCGCCGTCTCACCGGTCTGCTCGACGAGCGTGCGCAGCTGCGGTCGTGCGAGGTCACGCACGTCGAGGCGCGCCAGCACGCTGTCTGCCAGCGCCACGAGCCGTAGCCCGAGCCGATACGGCCCGCCCGGCTCGCGCTCGACCATGCCGCCACGCTCGAGCGTCGCCAGCAGCCGCGAGGCGCTGCTCGGGTTGACGCCGATCCTGCGTGCCAGCGCGTTCACGCCCGCCGGCCCCTCGGCCAGGGCATCGAGCAGCGCGAGCGCACGGGCGACGGAGCCGACGGGCCGGCCGCTTGCCTCGCTCATGGCCGCGCAGGCTAACGCGCTACGAGACGAGCTCGAGCCTGGGGCGGCCCGCGGCGTGCTCGGCGCCGACCGTCTTCAATACGTCGATCATCGCGATCGTCGCCGGCGAGCGGTAGCCCGTCAGCGCGGTTGCATAGATCTGGCGCACCGGCGTGTCGCGGCCCAGCGGGCGCACGACGATGTCGTCGCGGACCGTGCGCAGGCCCAGCTCCGCGATCAGCGAGACGCCCACGCCGGCGGCTACGAAGCCCTGGACCGCCGTGTAGTCGTCGGTCTCGAAGGCGATCCGCGGATCGAACCCGAAGCGCAGGCAGGCCTGGCTGATCATGCGGTTGCACTCGCAGTCGGGCGCGCCGCCGATCCACGGCTCGTCCGCGAGGTCGGCCAGTCGCACGCCCCGCTTTCGTGCCAGCGGGTGGTTGGCCGGGAGCACGAGGTACATCGGGTCCTCGAGCAGGTGATGGTGCTGCACACCCTCGCCGAAGCGGTCCTCCTGCTTGCCGGCCCCGAAGGTGATCGCGAGCTCGAGGTCGCCGGCCTTGAGCGCTGCGACCGCAGCCTCCGGCTCGACCAGTGTCATCGAGAGCTCCACGCCCGGATGCGCGTTGGCGAAGGTCGCGATCGCCAACGGCATGATCGTGGCGGCGACCGACTCGAACGCGGCCATCCGCAGCCGGCCGCCGCGCAACCCGGCGATCGCCTCCAGCTCGGCCTCGGCTTCGGCGAGCCGGCCCAGGATGCCGTCGGCATGGCGGACGACGGCCTCGCCGGCCTCCGTCAGCCGCACGCCGCGCGCGCTGCGCTCCACGAGCACCGCGCCGGCCTCGCGCTCGAGCGCCGCGATCTGCTGCGAGATCGCCGACTGGGTGAACGAGAGCGACTCCGCCGCGGCGGAGAAGGAGCCGCGCAGCGCTACCTCGCGCAGAACTCGCATGCGGCGTACGTCGAGCATCAGCAAAACTTATACCAGATGCGCAGAAAGGTCATTTGTGCTGATGGGGGCGATGGCCGAAGATGCCCTTAGTCGTTCCCCCCTCCCCAAGGAGCACCCATGCAGAACCTCGACCCTACAGTCGTCCTCCGATCCGCACGCGGCCCCGACGGCGACTCGCTGGCTTCTCTCGCGCAGCTCGACTCGCAGCGCCCGCTCGCCGGCGACGTGCTGCTGGCCGAGCAGGACGGCGAGCTGGTGGCCGCGCTCGCCGGCGACCGTGTGATCGCCGACCCGTTCCGCCCGACCGCCGACGTCGTCGCGCTGCTGCGCGTGCGCGCCGGCCGGGCGCGCCAGGACCGCGGGCACCGCGTGCGCGTGCGCGTGCCGCGACTGCGCGCTGCGTGAACCACAGCCTCCTCCCCCGCCCCACGGCGGCCGGCGCCGCCTCCCCGCAGGCGCCGGCCGCCACCCGCGTGCGTGCTTCTCGGCCGCAGGCCCCTTCCAGCGTCCTGGTCTGGGCGGCGCTCTGGACGGTCTACATCGTGTGGGGCTCGACGTACCTGGCGTTGCGCGTGCTGGTTGAGACGATCCCGCCGCTGGTCTCGACCGGCAGCCGCTTCCTGCTCGCCGGCACGCTGATGCTCGGCGTGCTCGCGCTGCGCCGCACCCCGGTGCGGATAACGCGTCCGGAAGCGCTGAGCTGCGCGCTCGTCGGCTCGCTGATGATGGGCGCCGTCGCAACCGTCGCGACGGCCGAGCAGGAGGTGCCGTCGAACCTCGCCGCGCTGCTCGTCGCGTGCGTCCCGCTCTGGGTGCTGCTGCTGCGCCGCCTCGGCGGTGAGCAGATCGCACCGCGGCTCGTGCTCGCCGTCGTGATCGGCTTCGCCGGGGTCGGGCTGCTGCTGCAGCCGGGCGGCCAGTCCGGCGGCGCGCCACTGATCGCGCTGCTGCTCGTCGTCTGCTCGACGCCGGCCTGGGCGACCGGCTCGTACCTGTCGAGCCGCATCGCGCTGCCGACCCACCCGCTGGTCTCGGTCGGCTGGCAGATGCTGCTCGGTGGCTTCGTCGTGACGCTGGCGGGCGTCGTCGCGGGTGAGCTCTGGGAGCTCGACCCGTCGAGCTTCTCGACCGACTCGATGCTCGCCTGGCTCTACCTCGCGCTGGTCGGGTCCGTGCTGGCTTTCACCGCGTACACGTGGCTGCTGCAGAACGCGCCGATCTCGCGCGTCGCGACCTACGCCTACGTCAATCCCGTGGTCGCGATCGTGCTCGGCTACCTGATCCTCGACGAGGCGGTCACGGGGATCACGTTGGCGGGCGCGGCCGTGATCGTGCTCGCCGTCGCGGTCGTCGTGCGCGGCGAGGCGAAGCCGCCGCGCGCAGAGGCCTGAGCCTGGATCAACCGATCATCCACGGGTAGCGGTGGATTCAGGCTCAGGCAGCAGCGCGAGCACGCGCGCCGGCGTGCCCGATGCGCCAGGCAGCCGCAGCGCGCCGACCACGAGCGTCGCACCGACCGCCGGGACAGCGTCGAGTCCGACGAGCCCCTCGAGGTGCCACAGCCCAGCGGGGAGCGACGTGAAGTGGACGGGGAAGTCGGCAGCCGCGCCGGCGTCGACGCTGAGGGTGTCGATCCCGAGCCCCGCCGCGCGGCGCTCGACCAGCAGCACCGCTGCGTCGACGCCGTAACCCGGGGAGGCGAGCGGGTCGCCTAGATAGCGCGCCGGGTCGGCGACGTACTGGTCCCAGCCCGTGCAGAGGAGCACCGCGGCGCCGGCTGGGACGCCGCCGTG
>Ga0136618_10000646_pt1 | contig 12326 bp, 13 predicted proteins | sample AntDrymUQ3302106_2_FD_104805 | JGI IMG/M metagenome (GOLD analysis project Ga0136618, IMG submission 104805) | Polar desert sand microbial communities from Dry Valleys, Antarctica - metaG UQ330 (21.06) | ecosystem: Environmental > Terrestrial > Soil > Desert | place: Antarctica: Dry Valley... | reverse complement strand
GACGGGCTGTACGTGACCTGCGCCGAGGCCATCGGCGCCCGGCTGCTGACCCTCGACGGCAGGTTGGCACTCAGCGCTCCCGCACCGGTGCAACAACTGAGGTGACAAACGCTGATTCCTGTAAGGGCCACCGCATACAGGCGTGAACGAGGCGGCCTCTTAGGCGGTGGCCTAAGAAGCCGGGGGATGTCGCCGGTGTCGGCAGCCCGGCGGACGCGAGCCGTTCGACTCCTCCGGCGGGTAGCCCGACGCCGCGCAGGACGGCCTCAGTTGTGCTCGCCTAGACTTGAGGGCGTCAGGCCCACCGCGACCGGTTAGCCGTCACGGTGCCACGGCGCCCCCGTTAGCGACAGCTCACCCAAAGCCGGTGGTCCACGCGCAACTGCATGTGGCGGTCCTGAACGGCGGGGCCGGCGAAGATCTCCTCAGTCCCCGGATGGGCGCGCACGGCACGCCCGCCTGCGCCATGTGCTCCAAGACGTCGTCGGTCCGCAGCGCTTCGAGCAGGGAGATGATGACCGCGTCCGTCGTCGTGATGCGCCAGCCCGGGCTTGGTTGGGTCACGAAGCGCTCGTGGTCGGTGAGATCGGGCATCCATCGCCCTGCAGACGCGTCGTGCATCGCCACGTCGATGAGTCCGTCCGCGAACGGTGCGATCCGCGCGCGCGTACAGCACCGCCACAATGGCTTTCGAGGCGAACATCCCGGCCGAGAGCACTCTGGGCGGTTCGTCAGCGGAGCGGTTCGATGACGGTGGAACGGTAGGGCGCGGCCAGGCGTTCAAGGTCGGTCGGGTGCCCCGTGAGGACGAGGCCTCCGCCCGCCTCGGCGGCGACCGCAACCACGTGCGCATCGACGATGCCCGCGGAACCCGCTCCCGCGGCATGGAGCACAGCGCCGACGAACCGCGCCAGTGTCCGATCGGTGTCACGCGTGACGATCGCGGGGCGGCGGCGTGCGAGCAGGGAGTCGATGGCCTGCGTGTGGGCTGCACCGCGATAGGACTCGGCGAGTACGCGCGGGGGGACGGTGACGTCCCGACCGCCGCGCGACGCGGCTTCGAGGGCACGCCGGACCTGGCGCTTTCGAGGCGAGTCGGGTCCGGCGAGTGCGTTCAGCCCCTCGTTGTCCAAGTCCTACCACGGTACGATGGGCGCTGCGCAGCCACCGGCGACGCAGGCCGGCGATAGCCTCGTGTCGTGCGAGATGCAAACTCTCTTCCAATGAAGCCATGGTGGTTGGATGAGCGCGTACACGCGGGCGCGGAACACCTCGACGAGCGGTACGTGGCTGGCTACGACCTCAAGGCGGGATTCGACCCGGCCGAGGATCTCGACGTCCTCCAGCGCCACGGCTTGGGGCCCGACTCGATCGTCGTCGACCTCGGTGCGGGCACTGGTGCCTTTACCGTTGCCGTCGCGGGCCTGTGCCGTCACGTCGTCGCAGTGGACGTCTCACCGGCGATGACCGCTGCACTCCGTGGTCGGGTCGATGAGCTCGGACTCGACAACGTCACCGTTGCCGATGGCGGCTTCCTCTCCTACGAGCATCAGGACGAGCCGGCGGACGTGATCTTCACGCGCAACGCCCTGCATCAGCTGCCTGACTTCTGGAAGGCGATTGCGCTCGATCGGATGGCCTCAATCCTGCGACCAGGCGGCATTCTGCGGCTGCGCGACCTCGTCTTCGACTTCGCTCCAGCCGAAGCCGAAGTGCGCATCGAGGCGTGGATGCCGGGCGCCGTAACGGACCCATCGATCGGATGGACCGTCGATGAGCTGGCCGAGCACGTACGCGGCGAGTTCAGCACGTACAGCTGGCTCCTTGACGCGATGCTGGACAAGACCGGCTTCGACATCGTTGATCGGACGTTCCGCCGGTCGACATATGGCGCCTACACCTGCAAACGGCGCAGCACCTAACGCCGTCGTCGGCTGCTGAGCTGACCGCGCGCGGACCGGTCAGTACCACCTTGGCCACTACTGATCCTGAAGCCTGGCCTGCGGCTCATTGCGGCCGAGGCGGCCCCTCAGGTCGTGGCCGGCGCCAAGGCGATGTCGCCGGCGGAGGCCAGCTGATCGATCTGCTCCGGCGGGTAGCCGACGTCGCGCAGGACAGCTTTGGTGTGCTCGCCCAGACCGGGTGGCGGCAGTCGCACCTCGACCGCTTGGCTGTCCAGATGCCAGGGCACCCCGGTCAGCGACAGCTCGCCGAGGACGGGGTGGTCCACGCGCAGCTGCATATGACGGTCCTGCACTGCGGCGTCGGCGAAGACCTCGTCCAGACCCCGGATCGGCCCGCATGGAACGCCCGCCTGCTCCATGCGCTCCAGAATCTCGTCGGTCCGCAGCGCTTCGAGCAGCGGAATGGTGACCGCGTCGAGCTCGTCGCGGTGGGCCAGCCGGGCTCCGTTGGTCACGAAGCGCTCGTCGTCGGCCAGATCGGGCGCGTCCAGCGCTTCGCTGAAGCGACGGAACTGCGCATCGTTGCCGACGCAGACGTTCACGTGCCCGTCGGCGCTGGCGAACATCGCGTAAGGCGCGATCGTCGGGTGCAGGTTGCCCTGCGGCCCCGGCGCCTGGCCTGTGGCGAAGAACCGGCCAGCCTGATAGGTCAGCAAGGCGATGACCGCGTCGTGCATGGCGACGTCGATGGTCCGGCCGCGACCGGTGCGTTCCCGCGCGTACAGCGCCGCAAGAATGGCCGTCGAGGCGAACATTCCAGCCGAGATGTCGGCCATTGGCACCCCGAACTTGGTGGGTGGCCCACCCGGCTGGCCCGTCAGGCTCATCAGCCCGGCCATGCCCTGCACGATCTGGTCGTAGCCAGCCCGCGGCGGTCCATCCTGACCGAAACCGCTGATCGAGCAGTACACCAGCCGCTGATCTCGCGCCCGCAGCGCCTCGGCGCCCAGCCCCAATCGCGCGGCCGAGCCGGGGCGGAAGTTCTCCACCACCACGTCACTGCTGGCGGCGATCGCTTGTGCCGCCGCGGCGCCGCCCTCGGACTTGAGGTTCAACGCGACGCTGCGCTTGTTGCGGTTCACCGACAAGAAGTAGGCGGCCTGGTCCCCGATGAACGGCGGACCCCAGTGCCGCGAATCGTCACCCTTCCCTGGTGCCTCCACCTTGACCACATCAGCACCAAGATCGGCCAGCAGGAGCGTGCAGTAGGGACCCGCCAGCGCCTGGGTCAGATCCAGCACCCGTACGCCCGCCAGCGGCAGGTCCGCCTCAGCGCCAGCACCGGCGCCGCCAGCCCTCCCCTCGGTGCCACCCCCAGCGTCAGGGTCCGTGCCGCTCCCGCCCTGCGGTTCGCCTGCTTCCTGCATCACATTCTCCTATGGTCACCTACGCTCGCGCCATGGGAACCGAGCGGACCGAACGGATCGGCATCGTTGGCGGCGGGATCGTGGGCCTGGCCACGGCGGACGCGCTGCTGCGCAAAGCGCCTGGCCTGCGGGTCACCGTCCTCGAGAAAGAGACGGCCGTTGCCACGCACCAGTCGGGGCGCAACAGCAACGTGGTGCACGCCGGCATCTACTACACCCCCGGCTCGCTCAAGGCGCGCCTGTGCGTGTCGGGGGTGGTGCGCCTGCGCACCTACTGCCGCGACCGCGGGCTTGCCTACGACGAGTGCGGCAAACTGATCGTTGCCACCGATTCGTCGGAGATCCCCCGCCTGCGGGGATTGCTCGAGCGGGGCACCGCCAACGGGGTGCCGGACCTGCGCTGGCTTGAAGGCCAGCAGCTGCTCGAGGTCGAGCCCAACGTCGCCGGCGTCGCCGCCGTCCACTCGCCGCATACCGCCATCGTCGACTATCAGCAGGTCGCCGAGCAGCTGGCCCGCGATGTCGAGCAGCAGGGCGGCGCCATCCGCACACGGGCCGCCGTGACTGCCATCGACGAGCGTGCCGGCGCCGTGCACGTCACGACCACAGCGGGCGACTTCGCCTTCGAACGCCTGATCACCTGCGCCGGCCTGCAGGCCGACACCGTCGCCGCGCTGTCGGGCGACGCGCCCGAGCCGATGATTGTGCCCTTCCGCGGCGAGTACCTGGCGCTGCGCCCCGACCGCACTCACCTCGTCAGGGGCATGATCTATCCGGTGCCCGACCCGCGCTACCCCTTCCTGGGCGTGCATCTGACGCGGCAGGTGGACGGTTCTGTGCTCGTCGGTCCTAACGCGGTGATGGCGTTCGCCCGAGAGGGTTATAGGTTCTTCGACGTTGCTCCCCGCGATCTGTGGGCCACCCTTCGCTACCCCGGCTTCCGCCGTCTGGTCCGCGCGCATTGGCGCACCGGCCTGGACGAGATGCGACGCTCGCTGAGTCACCGGCGGTTCGTCGCCGGCGCCCAGCGCTACGTCCCGGCCCTGCAGCCCGGCGATGTCGTCAAGGGGCGGGCGGGGATCCGTGCACAAGCGGTGGGGGCGGCGGGCGAGATGGTCGACGACTTTCACATCACCCACCGAGGGCGGGTGGTCAACGTGCGCAACGCCCCGTCGCCCGCCGCGACCTCGTCGCTGTCGATCGGCCATGCCGTCAGCGACACCGTCCTGCAGGCCACCGCCGACTAGACCACCGCCGGCTAGCACGCCGCGCCGGGCAGGGGTCTCCGGCCGGCGCGAATCCCGGCGGTGATCAGCGGCCGCCATCACCCAGCGAGGCGCGGTGGCGCTGCGCCTTGGCCTTGTAGGAGCCGGGCGTCCGCGCGATCATCGCCCGCTCGCTGTCGCCGGTCGGGCGCACCACCTTGCCCGGCACGCCGGCCACCAACGAACCTGGCGGCACCTGAGTACCTGGGGTGACGACCGCACCGGCCGCGATCAGCGAGTTGGAGCCGACGTGCGCCCCGTTGAGCACCGTGGCGTGCATCCCCACCAGCACGTCGTCGTCGATGCGTGCGCCGTGGACGATGGCGCCGTGACCCAGCGAGACCCGGTCGCCCAGGACGGCGGGCAGCCCCTTGTCGGCATGCAGCACGCAGCCATCCTGCACGTTGCAGTCCGTGCCCAGCACGATGTCGTCGTCGTCGCCGCGCAGCACGCTGCCGTACCAGACGCTGGAACCCGGCCCCACGACGACGTGGCCGACCACCACCGCTGATGGGGCGATCCAGGCGTCGGCAGCGATTTCGGGCTCCCGATCCTCGATGGCGGCGATCAATGGACTGGGCACAGCGTCACCCCGTTAACTTTCCTGACGAAGCCGCCACGTCAACCCCCGTGAACTCTTCCTGACGAAGCCACCACGTCACTCGGTGGACTTTTCCTGGCGAAGGCCTTGACACAGCGTGACCGTACTTCCTATCTTGCCCGTATCGCAAGAGCTTTTGCCGCATCGCAGGAAACTCCGCACGATCGCCGACGGCCGCCACAGCGAAATGGCGCACGTCGAAGGAGCTGCAATGTCGCTGCCCCTGACCGGCTTCAAGGTGTTGGACTTCACCCGCTTCTTGTCCGGCCCCTACTGCACGATGGTGCTGGCCGACATGGGTGCCGACGTCACCAAGGTCGAGCGGTTCCCGGAAGGCGACGACTCGCGGCGGCTCGGCCCCAAGATCAACGGCGAGAGCGTCCCGTTCACGATTCCCAACCGCAACAAACGCAGCCTTGCCCTGGACATGAAATCGGACAAGGGCCGCGAGCTGTTCCTGCGCCTGGCGGCCGACGCCGACGTCGTCATCGAGAACTTCCGGCCCGGGGTGACCACCCGCCTTGGCATCGACTACGAGGCCGTCAAGGCGGTCAAGCCCGACATCATCTACTGCTCGATCAGCGGCTTCGGGCAGACCGGTCCCTACCGCAACCGCCCGGGCTTCGACATCATCGCGCAGGGGGTCACGGGGTTCCTGCGGATGACGGGCCATCCCGGGGACCGGCCCGCCAAGGTTGGCATCGCCATCAACGACATCGCCGCCGGCGCCACGGCGGCGTACGCGATCCTCGGCGCGCACATCCACCGGACCCGCAGCGGCGAGGGGCAGTACATCGACATCTCGCTGGTGGACGCGGGACTGGCCTGGACCATCTGGGAGGCCGGCGCGTTCTTCGGCTCCGGTGAGGTTCCGCAGCCCACCGGCACACGTCACCGGCGCTCCACGCCCTACCAGTCCTACAAGACGGCCGACGGCTACGTCACCATCGGGGCGAACAACAGTCGGCTGTGGCAGCGCCTCTGTGAGCAGGTACTCGAGCGCCGCGACCTGATGGACGACCCGCGCTACGTCGAGCTGTCCGACCGCATGGACCACATCGACGAGCTGGAGAAGGACATCGAGGAGGTCGTCAGCCAGCACCCCACTGACCACTGGGTGCACAAGCTGGACGCTGCGGGCGTCCCCGGTGGCCCTGTGCTGACCTACGACGAGACGCTGACCAATCCCCACGTCCTGGCTCGCGACATGGTCGTCGACATCGACCATCCCCGCATCGGCCCCACCAAGACCCTCGGCCCCGCCGTCAAGACCTCGGGACCGGCGATGACCGTGCGCACACCCGCGCCGCTGCTCGGGCAGCACACCACCGAGACGCTGCGCGAGCTCGGCTTGGACGACGACGAAATCCAGCGGCTGTACGACGACGGCGTCGTCTACGACCAGTACCGCACCAAACAGGAGTGAACATGACCGACGACCTGCGCCTCGAGCGAGACGGCGAGATCGCCACGCTCGTGATCAACCGTCCCGACAAGCACAACCCGATCAGCTTCGAGATGTACCAGACGATCCCGTGGCTGGTGACCGAGGTCGCCGAGGACCGGGGCATCAAGGTGCTGGTCCTGCGCGGCGCCGGCGAGAGGGCCTTTGCCGCCGGCGCGGACATCGGCGAGTTCAAGACCATCCGCGCGGACTCGGCCGGCGCCAAGGTCTACAACGAGGCGGTCCAGGATGCCGAGTTGGCCCTGACCAGTCTGGACAAGCCCACCATCGCCATGGTGCACGGCTTCTGCATCGGCGGTGGCTGCGGCCTGGCGTTGGCCTGCGACTTCCGCTTCACCGCGGAGACCGGCCGCTTCGGGATCACCCCCGCAAAGCTGGGCCTGGTCTACAGCCTGGAGTCGACCAAGCGCCTCGTCGACCTTGTCGGCCCCGCGAACGCCAAGTACATCCTGTTCTCCGGCCGTCAGGTCGACGCCGAACGCGCGTTGCGCATCGGCCTGGTGGACGAGGCCTATGCCTCGGCTGACCTCGAGAAGCAGACCCGCGAGTTCGCCGAGCTGCTGTGCACCCGGGCGCAGTTCTCGGTACGCAGCACCAAGCAGATCATCAGGCGGATCGTCGGCGGTCAGACCGACGACGACGACGTCACCGTCGACCTGCGCAACGGCTCCTTCGACACCGCCGACTACGCCGAGGGAGTGCAGGCCTTCCTGGAGAAGCGCGACCCCCGGTTCACCCACGCCTAGATCGTGGACACATCGCTGGTGCGCAGCCGCTTCGAGACCGCCCTGGCCGAGCACGCCCCCGAGTTCGAGCGCTTCTTCCTGGCCAGGTTCTTCGACCTGCGCATCTCCTACGGCGACGAAACCTGCCGTGTCGAGATCCCCGTCGCCGACTACATGGCCAACCCGCAAGGGTTCCTGCACGGCGGCGTGATCAGCTTGGCGATGGACATCTCGATGGGCCACCTGTGCAACCGCTTCCTGTCGGTCGCGGTGACCTTGGAGATGAAGACCCAGTACCTGCGGGCCGTCACGGGACACTGCTGGTGCGAAGGCCGCTTCCTGAAGAAGGGCCGGCAGGTGGTCTACCTGGAGTCTCGGCTATACGACGAGTCCGAGCGCCTCTGTGCGGTGGCCACCTCGACATGGCACCGCCTGCCTGACACCAGCGTGCCCGACCCAAGTTTGTCCGACAGAGCCTGACCCGACCGCGATCAAGGGGACACCCATGAGCCGAATCATGAAGCGCAGACTGCTCCCGGCGCTGGCGCTGCTGCTGGCGGTGCTCCTGGCCGCCTGTGGCGGCGGGGTCGCCGGTGGCGGTGCCGGCGGCGACGGCAGCGAGGCCGCTGGCGGCAGCGAGGGCGGCGGTCAAGCCGGCGGCGACTACCCGTCGGAGACCCTGAACTGGACCATCGCCTTCGGTCCGGGCGGCGGCAACGACATCCTGTCGCGGACCATGATCGACATCATCGAGAAAAACGACCTGTACTCCCAGCCGATCGTGGCGGAGAACCGGGAGGGTGGCAGCGGGGCCGTGGGTTGGGGCTTCCTGTTCAACCAGGCAGGCAACCCGTATCACATCTCGACCACCAGCGGCAGCTTCATCACGACGCCGCTCGAGGCCGACACGCCCTGGGATCCGACGAGTTTCACACCGGTGGCGCTGCTGGCCTCCGACGAGTTGATCCTGATCGTCAACGGCGACTCCGAGATCACGTCGCTGCAGCAGTTCATCGACTCGGCGAAGGAGGAACCACCCGCGCTCGGGGGCATCGGTTCGGTCAACGTCGACTTCATCGTCCTGCAGCTGCTGGCCAGCCAAGCCGGCTTCGAGTTCGACTACGTGCCCTTCAACGACGAGGGTGAGCTCACGGCGGCATTGCTATCGGGCAGTCTCGACGGCGCCGTGTCCAACCCGGCCGAGGTCCTCGGCCTGATGGACTCCGGTGATGTGCGAGGACTGGCCTACACCGGCGACGAGGTCCCGGAGGCACTGGGCGACATCCCCGCGCTGGGCGACGAGGGCTTTGAGATCGACATCGCGACACCACGCGGGCTGGTCCTGCCTCCCGACGTCGATCCTGCCGTCACGGAGTTCTGGCAGGACGTCATCCGCCAGGTCGTCGAGACGCCCGAATGGGCCACCTACATCGAGGAGAACCTGCTGACCGAGCAGATCGCCTACGGCGAGGAGTTCGAGCAGATCCTGACCGAGACCACGGAGACCTACCGCGAGATCCTCATCGAAGAAGGCGCGATCGAGGGCTGAGCCCGACAGCTACCCTGCCGCAGCCGGAGGGCGAAGTCATGACCGCGATCACCAACACCAAGAGCCTGTTCCTGCTCACGATGCTGATCGGCTCGGCGCTGTACACAGCCGTCGCGTTCGACCTGGAGTGGACCACGACCGCGGGTCGCATCGGCCCTGGCTTCTTTCCCCGCATCCTCGGCGTGCTCCTGGTGATCACGGCCGGCTGGGCCTTGGTCAGTGAACTGACGGGGCGCACGGCGGAGTCCCCAGGCCCCCAGGAGCAGACCTCCGCCGACCAGCAGGCCTCGGACGATCAACCCGCCAAGCTGGGTGACACCTTGCTGATGATCGGGCTGATCATCGCCTTCGTGCCGTTGCTGTTGTATCTGGGCGCCCTGATCGGGATGGTGCTATTCACCCTGATCACGCTGTTCTTGTTCAACCGTGGTCGCCCATTGGTCAACGTGCTGGTCGGCGTCGTGTTTCCTTTGAGCTTGTTCTTGCTGTTCGACCGGGGGCTCAATGCCACGCTGCCCCCGGGGGCGTTCGACCTGGTCCCCTTCTAGGCACACCCGAGGCGAGGAGAAGCGCGCGTGGACATCTTCGAGCAGCTGCTTGGAGGACTCCAGACGGTCATCACGCCGGGGAACCTGGGGCTGCTGCTGGTCGGGGTGACCGTCGGCATGGTCGTGGGGATCATGCCCGGCCTCGGCGCGTCGGCAGGGATCGCGATCCTGCTGCCGCTGACGTTCAGCCTCGATCCCACCAGCGCGATCGTCATGCTCGCCGCCATCTACTACGGCGCCATGTACGGCGGCACCATCACCTCCGTCCTCATCAATACACCGGGCGAGTCGTCCACCGTGGCCAGCACCTTCGACGGGTACCCACTGGCGCGCCAGGGCAGGGCGGGAGCGGCGCTGGTGTTATGCGCGATGGCATCGTTCGTGGCCGGCACCGTTGGTGCGATCCTCCTCAGCGCGCTCGCGCCCCTGTTCAGCCAGGCGGCCCGCAGCTTCGGTCCGCCGGAGTTCTTCATGGTGGTGATGGTGGGCATGTTGATGCTCGTCGTTATCATTGGCGGCAACCGCTTGTACGGCCTGTTCTCGGCGTTGTTCGGCTTCGCCCTCGGGACCGTCGGCGTCGACATCGGGACCGGAGCGCAGCGCTACACCTTCGGGTCCGCCGAACTGATCGGCGGTATCGACTTCATCCCACTCGCCATCGGCTTGTTCGGGATCGGTGAAATCCTGTACAGCGTGTACCTCAACCAGCACGCCGAGGATTTCCCGTACATCAAAGTCAGCACCAAGGACGAGGGCTTCTGGCCCAGCCGACGGGAGTGGAAAGAGTCGAGGTGGCCGACCGCAAGGGGCTCGGTGCTCGGATTTCTGGTCGGGGTGTTGCCCGGAGCCGGCGCGACGATCGCCTCGCTGATGTCCTACAGCATGGAGAAGTCCATCTCCAAGACCCCCGAGAAGTTCGGGAAGGGGGCGATCCCCGGATTGATCGGGCCGGAGGCGGCGAACAATGCCGCGTCCGCCGGATCGCTGGTCCCGTTGCTCACCCTTGGCATCCCCGGCTCGGGATCGACGGCGGTACTGCTCGGGGCGTTCCTGCTGTACGGCCTGCGTCCAGGGCCGCTGCTGATGACCCAGAACCCCGAGTTCGCCTGGGGCCTGATCGCCAGCATGTACCTGGGCAACGTCGTGTTGGTCCTGCTCAACATCTTCGCGATCCCGTTGTTCGCCAGCTTCATGAAGATTCCGCTGCGCATCGCAATCCCGGTGATCGTCGTGCTGTGCACCATCGGCACCTACACCGTGAACGGCAGCATCATCGAGACCTGGCTGATGGTGCTGGCAGGTGTGCTGGGCTTCTTTATGAAGCGGTTCGGCTTCTCCCCTGCCGCCGCGATCGTGGCCCTGGTCTTGGGCCCCATCGCCGAGGAGACCCTGCGCCAGACGCTGCTGATCTCCAATGGCAGCCCGTTGATCTTCTACCAGCGACCGGTGGCGTTCGGCTTGGTGATCCTGTTCGCCGTCCTGATCGCGGTGCCGGTGGCCTACCGGCTGATCCGGGGCCGCAGCCTGCCGGCCGTGCCGGGCGAAGAGGACTAGCGGGCAGCGCTTCCCGATCCCAAGGAGGCGCCCGTGCGTCTATGCAGCGTCGTGATTGACCACGACGAGGTCCCGGCTATCGACGTCCCGTACCGAGGGTTGGTCCCGCTGTCCGCCGTGGACCCGGACGCACCCCCGGACCTGTTGGACGTCATCGGTGTGCTGTCGCCGCGACGGCTTGACACGTGGACGCGGCGTGCCGCAGGGCTTGCCGACGACGCCTTCGCCGACCCCGCGACGCTGCGGTGGGCGCCGCCGTACCGCCATCCTCCCAAGCTGTGGGGCATCGGCCTGAACTACGTCGACCATGCCGACGACCTCGCCGCGGCGCACCCGACCGCGCCGGCGTCGTTCATGAAGGGCGACCACACGATCATCGGCCCTGGCGAGCCGATCGTCCTGCCGGTGCAGAGCCGGCGGGTCACCGCCGAGGCCGAACTCGGCATCGTCATCGGCCGCGAGTGCCGCAACGTCGACGAAGCCGAGGCGCTGGAGTACGTGGCCGGGGTCTGCTGCGTGCTGGATCAGACCGCCGAGGACATCCTTGCCGAGAACCCGCGCTTTCTGACGCGAGCCAAGAACTTCCCGACCTTCTTCGCGTTCGGGCCGCACCTGGTCACGACGGACGAGGTGCTGGCGCGCTTCGGCAGCCTCGCCGACATCGTCGTCGGGACCTACCGTAACGGCACACTGCAGCGATCCAACTCGGTCGCCAACATGCTCTACTCGCCACAAATGCTGATCAGCTTCCACAGCAAGGTCATGCCGCTGCTGCCCGGTGACGTGATCAGCACCGGTACGCCCGGGGCGGTCGTGATTTCCGATGGTGACGTCGCCGAGTGCCGCATCGCCGGTATCGGCTCCCTGGTCAACCCCGTCGTCGGGGCGGCCGGCATCAACTGAGAGGAACGTCCATGGTCGTGCTCTACAGCCTCGGCGCCGCGCTGACAGGGGGATGGTTGTTCGACCGCCTCGGCGTTCCGGCCGGCGCGTTGGTGGGAGCCATGCTCGGGGTCGGTATCCCTCGGATGCTGGGGGTGCCAACCTGGACCATCCCCCCCGCCGGACGGTTCGTGGCCTACGTGATCGTCGGTGCGCTGCTGGGTCAGACGTTCAGCCGCGAGACGCCGAAGCTGGTCGCGCAGTCCTTCGTGCCCATCATCAGCGTGGTCGTCGCGTTCATCGGCCTCGGTGGCCTGCTCGCGTACTGCCTGTGGCGGTTCGGGGGGCTGGACCCCATCACCTCCTATCTGGCGACGTCGCCCGGCGCCATCGCCCAGATGGGGGT
>Ga0136618_10000645_pt1 | contig 12327 bp, 11 predicted proteins | sample AntDrymUQ3302106_2_FD_104805 | JGI IMG/M metagenome (GOLD analysis project Ga0136618, IMG submission 104805) | Polar desert sand microbial communities from Dry Valleys, Antarctica - metaG UQ330 (21.06) | ecosystem: Environmental > Terrestrial > Soil > Desert | place: Antarctica: Dry Valley... | reverse complement strand
GATTTCGGCGCGCATTTTATTACCAACCGGCTGGCGGCGGCAATCGGTGTCAGCTCCGAATGTCTGCTCGTCAAGCACTACGGCGAAGCGGTTTGGCTCGGCGGTAAAATTTATTCTTATCCGTTCGGTCTGGTAAAAATTCCGCGAATGACTTTGGACGGCATAAAAAGCAAGCTCGCGCGAAACGGACACGCGCCCGCGTCAGCCGCCGAATGGTTTCGCAAAAGTTACGGAAACGCTCTGGCTGATGAAGTCGCGCTGCCTTTAATCGAGGCGTGGTCGGGCGCGGCGGCAACGGATTTATCGGCGGCGGTCGGCGAGAGTCTGCCGGGAAGCATCGGCAAAACTTTGTATTTAAAAACGGCGAGCAAAGTTTTAGGTCGCGCCGTCGCCATCGGCTACAACCGCGAGATGCCCGAAACGGCGAGCGTTCATCACGTTTACCCGAAAAACGGTGTTTCGACTTTGTGTGAAAAGCTCGCGGAAGGTTTGGAAGATAAAATAAAGCTCGAAACACCGGTCGAAGAAATTCTGGTCGAAAATGAAAAAGTTTTTGCGGTCAAAGCCAAAGGCGAAACGCAGGAAGTTTCCGCCGTTGTCAGCACCGCGCCCGCCAACATTTTGGCAAAGCTCGTTAAAGGCACAAACGCTCTGGAAAACTTCAAAGCGTTTCGCTACCGCCCGATGATTTTTGTCAATATGCGTTTTGAAGGTCGCGGTCTTTTGCCCGACACGGTTTTGTGGTTTCCAGAAAAGGAATTTCCCTTTTTCCGTCTGACCGAAGCGACGATTTCGATGCCGTGGCTCGCGCCCGAAGGCAAGACGATTATTACGGTCGACATCGGCTGCGAAAAAGGCGACGAGTTTTGGGCGATGGACGAAGAAAAACTTTCCGCGCTTTGTCTGGAACATTTAACGAAAATAATTCCCGGCGCGAAGGAAAAATACCTGGGCGCGAATGTTTTGAAAACGCCGATTGCTTATCCGGTTTTTCTCAATGAATACGAAACGGCGCGAAAGAATTTTGAACAGTCAACCGGCATCGAAAATCTTTTAAGCATCGGACGCAACGGCGAGTTCGCGCATATTTTTATGGAAGACGTTTACTGGCGAACCAGAAAAAAAGTGCGGAATTTAGCTGCGAAATTATACGAAAATTCTCCACAGACGATTTAATTTATGAATTAGGAACGATGAATGATGAATCAAGAAATCTTAAACATTCATCGTTCATCATTTCGCATTCATCGTTTTGATATCTGTGGATAAATATTTCCTGAAACATATTTGTGATAGCGACAAATCAAACATTACAAACTCCGCCAAAGACTCCAATCGAGTCGCCGAAAACTTTCCGGCTTTGCTTTGCTTTTCTGTTTCTCGCTGTACTTTTGTTTCACGGCAAAACCGTTCCGTTCAGCAACGAATTTCTTTATCTTTTGCGTCTCGAGCCGAACTTTCTGCCGAACGATTGGTCGTTTTCCACGCCCGCGAACGAGCATTGGCTTTTTAATTTAATCTTCAGTTTTCCAACTGCGATTTTCTCGCTCGAAACAATCGGCTGGCTTGGCAGAATTGCCGTCTGGAGCTTGTGTTTGTTCGCCTTGATAAAACTCGGCAGGCGTTGGACGATTTCGCTTCCGGCGATTTCAGTTTCGATTTTTCTCTGGCTCGCGTTTGCTCAGGCAGTTGTCAATGACGAATGGATTTTCGGCGGCTTTGAAGCGAAAACCGTCGCCTACGTTTGTCTACTCTTCGCGCTCGTTGAATTCTCCGGAGAAAAAATAATTTTGCCGTCGATTTTGCTCGGGCTTTCATTCAGCTTTCATCCGGCAGTCGGTTTGTGGGCGATTCCGGCGGTCGGTCTGGCATTGTTGTTTGAAAAAATTTCGCTTGTTGATTTTTTAAAGCTGGTCGGATTAACCGGCATTTTTTCGCTTTTCGGTTTGCTTCCGCTGTTTGCCGAGCAAGCAAGCGGCGGGGCAAGTTCGTTTGCCGATTGGCAATTCTTTGCCTTATACCGCGTGCCGCTTCATCTCGATTTATTTCAATTCTCCCGAAGCGGAACGATTTTAATTTTCGTAATGCTGATTTTTAATTGTTTCGCATTGTGGAAAAGCGAGAGTTTTGCCCTTAGATTTTTACTCAAATTTCAAATCTGGCTCGGCGCGTTTTTTCTGCTCGGATGGCTGCTGCGCTGGCTGGAACTTTATACGATTCTGCGTTTGATGCCGATGCGCCTGTTTCCGGTTTTTACGCCGCTATTTTTTATCTTCACGGCTTTTTACATCGTTCGGCGACTTGAAAATAAAAAATACAAAATCGCTGTTTTGTTGTTTGTGATTTTAGTCGTTGCATTTCTCAATCCGTTCGGAAAAGGTTTTACACAAATTCGTGAAACCGCGCGAACGTGGACTGCCGCGCCCGACGATTTGCAAATGGCTTCGCGCTGGATTGCTGAAAATACGCCGCCCGATTCGCTCATAATTCAACCGCCGCATCGCCGCGAAGTTTGGTATTTTTCCAAGCGGGCGAGCGTTGTTTCATTCGCTTATCCGACTTTTAACCGCTTGACCGAATGGCGCGGACGAGTCGCCGATCTAACCGGAAATCTGCAAATTTCAAACGGCGAATCCGCATATGAGGAAATCGAAGCGGCTTTTAGCAGCCTCTCGCAAGAGCAAATCGAACGAATAAAAATTAAATACGGCGCAACCCATCTTGTCAGCCGCGCCGTTTATTCTTATCCTATTATCTTTGAAACCGAAACTTACAAGATTTATCAATTGCCTTGAGAGGAATTATTAAATATGGACGCGATGAAAAAACCAATTCTCCGCTGTGAAAACTGCGACCGCGAAACTGATAAATACATCGTTATTCTCGACCCCGATAACGAAGAACACATCGTCTGCTGGATTTGCAATGAGCGCGGAGAAAAAGGTTTTTTCACCAAACGCGGCTGGCGGCGCGAAGCACGACACGGCGATATTCCGCGCTGAATTTTAGACACGGCGACACGGCGACGCGGTGACGCGGAAAGACTATTCGTTGTGTCGCCGCGTCGCATTTGTTATGGCTATCAGAAAAATTACCGAATACCCCGAAAAGATTCTCGCCGAAGTCGGCAAGCCAATCACCGAATTTGACGAAGATTTGGAAAAGCTCTGCGCCGATATGTTTGAAACGATGTATGACGCGGAAGGCGTCGGCTTGGCAGCGCAGCAAATCGGGCTTGCTTTGCGACTTTTTGTAATGGATTGCGAAGGTATCAAACTTGTCGCTGCAAATCCCGAAGTCGTTGCTGTCGAAGGCGAGCAATCCAGTCAGGAAGGCTGTCTTTCGCTCGGCAAAGTTCCGGCAGTTGTCGTTCGCGCCGAAAAAGCGACTTTACGCGCTCAAGATTTAAAGGGCGAATGGTTTGAGCGTGAAGCGGAAGGCTACGCCGCCCGCGCCTTCCAACACGAAACCGACCATTGCAACGGCAAACTTTTTATTGACCATTTGCCGAAAATGCGCCGCGAGATGGTTGTCAAAAGATTTACCAAAGAGAAAAGGTGGAAGTAATTTTATTTACAATTTTTCTCGAAAATTGTATTCTAATCAAATCATTCTCCAAAAATTCAAAAATCTAAAAGGAAAAACCATGAAAAAGCTAACTCAAAAAATTCTCTTCGGTCTGGTCGGTAAAATCGGAATTGTTTCGTTAACGGCAATCTGCCTTGCTATGTTTAATTCAAATACAAAAGCGCAAACCTTAATTGTTAACTACGACTTTGCCTCTGCGGTTGCCGGAACGCCTTGCACGGCAACGCCGTTGACAACGGTGCCGAATGTAACATCAATATTTACAACCGGCGGCACCGATGGCGAAACTTGCACAATCTATACAGGAACTCCGATGTATCAACCAGCAGGATTTGCTTTTGCGGAGAATAAAGACGCTAACTTAGCGGTGAGCGTGAGCAGTTCTGAGGTTGATGCGGTAAATTATTTTCAATTTCAATTAACCGGCGTCGGTGCATTTCGCGGCTACAAACTGTTTTTTCAACCGCGGCAAAGCGGTCCGATTGATGTTCAGTATAGTTTAGACGGAGTTAATTTTACGAGCTTCACACAAATCCCTCTTCCGCTCCATAAATTGAGTTTTCCACACAAAATAGTTGATTTGAGCGAGGTGACCACGATTGATCGGCAACCGACAGTTTATTTTAGATTGGTTGGGAAAAGCAGTCATAATCTGAGTTTGCGTTTTGTAATTGATAATTTTCAAGTTCAAGCAACAGCGGCGACCAAGAAACGCAACCGAGTAAGGGTCTTTTGAGGTTAGTCCCAATCCTTTATCATATTCTATTTACTTCTAACTAAACTATTCTCTAAAAATTCAAAAATCTAAAAGGAAAAACCATGAAAAAGCTAACTCAAAAAATTCTCTTCAGTCTTGTCGGTAAAATCGGAATTATATCGTTAACGGCAATCTGCCTTGCTATGTTTAACTCAAATACCCAAGCGCAAACTTTGCTTGTTAATTACGACTTTGCTTCTTTAGTTCCCGGCTCGCCCTGTGCGGCAACTCCTTTGACAATAGCCGGAGGCGTGACCGCTACTTTGATCACCGGCGGGACGGGCGGCGGCTCCTGTATTCCTTCACACGGAGATACTACAAGTTTTGAAGAGGCATTTGCAGCTAATGAATATAATCCGGGAGTTCAACTTGCAAGCTCCCTCACCGATTCAAAAGATTATTTTCAATTTCAATTGGAAGGTGTCAGCGCGTACAGAGATTATAAACTATTTTTTCAAGCGCGGAGAATACCTTCGATTGATGTGCAATATAGTTTAGACGGAATTAATTTTACCGATTTCATTCGACTACACTTTGGTCTGAACCAGACACTTTATCATGAATTTTATGTTGATTTGAGTGCCGTCGCTGAAATCGAACGACAGCCGACGGTTTATATCAGATTGGTAGGCACGAGTCGGGCAAGCAATGGTTATTCATTTGATATAGATAATTTTCAAGTTCAAGCAACGAGGGCAACCAAGAAACGTAACCGAGTAAGAGTCTTTTGAGGTTAGTCCCAATCCTTATCATATTTTACTTTTGCCTTTCGATTTTTGGTTGAACCGTCAAAAGCATTACGGCGGCGCAGAGCGAGATTCCCGCGCTGATTAAGAATGCCGCTTCCGCGCCGAATTTTGTCCAAATCGCGCCAAAGATAATCGAGGCAGGAAAAACCGTGATGCTGAAAGCGAGGTTATAAAATCCGTAAGCCGTGCCGCGTTTTTTCATTGGAACTAAATCCGCGACGAGTGCCTTTTCCACGCCTTCGCTCAAGCCGAAATAAACGCCGTAAATCAAAAACAACGCCCACGCCTGCCATGCCGAATCGACAAAAGCAAAGCCCGCATAAACCAGCGCATAGACAATCCAGCCGGAAAAAATCAGCCGCTTGCGCCCGATTTTGTCAGATAAATCACCGAAAATTAAAGAGCTGAAAACTTTGCTCAAATTCAAAGCCATCCACAAAAGCGGCAGAATGGCGGGCGTGATTCCGGCTTGTTCGGCGCGGAGCAGCAGAAATGCGTCGGTCGAGTTCGACAAGGTGAAAAGCGCGACGACGACGAGAAAGCGTTTGAAATTGCCGTCAAATTCCTTGAGCGAAAGTTTGATTTTCGGTGTCTCGATTTCGGTGGAAATTTCTTTTGGAGTTTCCTTAACGAAAAAAACGATGACGAACAAACCCAAAACTACGGGAATCGAAGCGAAAAGAAAGACCTGTTGGTAATCTGCGGCGGTCGGACTGTTCGGATTGCTTGCGAGATACGAAAGAAGAACGAAGGCGATAATCGGACCGATAACCGCGCCGAGATGGTCGGCGGCGCGGTTGAATCCAAACGCTAAACCGCGCTTTTCTTCCGGCACGCTGGCGGCAATAATGGCATCGCGCGGCGCACCGCGAATTCCTTTGCCAACCCGGTCTGAAACGCGCACGAACAAAACCTGCTGCCAAGTCGTGACGAACGCGAGGAGCGGGCGCACTATGCTCGCCAGCGAATAACCGAGAAAAACGGGAAGTTTTCGCCGCTCGAATTTGTCGCTCAGATAACCGGAAAAAAGTTTGAGAAAGGCGGCAACCGATTCGGCAAAACCTTCGATTAAACCGATGGCAAACGGCGACGCGCCGAGCGTCAAAGCCAGGAACGCGGGCAGCAGCGGATAAATTATGTCGCTCGAAGTATCATTGAGGAGGCTGACGAGGCTGAGGGCGAGAACATTACCCGAAAGACTTTTGTAGCGGGCAAAAAAGCGTTTGATTTGACGAAACATTTATCAAAAGTTTAGCGAGATTTTTTGATATTGGCGGGCGGTTTTTCAGCGGTTGTATTCGTGCCGAACATCCACAGCGAAACTCCGCCAACGACGGCTATCAGCAAAATCAGCGCGACAATCGCCGCGCGAATCGCCATTTTCACGGCTTTTTTCATCACGAAAAAAGTGATTGCCGCAACCGCGAACAAAAAAACCACAAAAACTATCGCTGCAATGGTCATAATTTAATTCGCGTTTTCCTTTTCCGTGTAGGCTCTCTGAATCTCGTTAAAATCTTCTTCGGAAACTTCCGAACTCTGCGCCGGCACGCGAAACTCTTCATCAGCCCACGCGCCGAAGTCTATCAATTTGCAACGCTGGGAACAAAACGGGCGAAATTCGTTTCCGCTGTATTCGGTTTCTCGACCGCATCTGGGACATTTTACGATTGGCATAACTCGAAATAAAATCGAATTTTAGCATAAAGCGGAGAAAAATCGAATAATAAATTGCCATTACAAATGTTTGATTGTTTCGTCCGATTTTGTAATTATACAAAGTTTAGATGCTCTTATTGCATCAAAGCGAACAAACTGTTCAAAAATGTCGTATTTTACAGAAGATTTCAGCAAAAGGAACAAGAAAATGGCGGATTATAAAGAAAAATTTGAGAAATGGCAGCGCGATGCGAAGGAACGCTTTGATGATTTTGATAAACAGCTCGGGTTGAAGGAAAAACTTGGAGAAAGTGCCAAAATCGTCAAGGAAACGGCTCAGAAAAGTGCCGAATCAATAAAAGAAGGCGCACAGAAAATCAAAGTCGAAGCCGAAAAATCCGAAGTCGGCAAACAAGCCTACAAAGTTGCCGAAGATACATTCAAGACTGCCGAAGAAGGTGCAAAACAGGCTTGGAATGCGAGCGAGCCGATTCGCAATGCGGCTGAAGACGCGGGCGAAAAAGCCGCCGATGCCTTTGGCAAAACCGCTTTCGAAGCCGAAAGTATTTTAAAGTCGGTTGGAAAAACGGCGGGCGAAGTTTTCGATGTCGCCAGCGTCAAAGCAAACGAAGTTTTTGAGGATGCCCGAAACAGTTTCGGCACGACGGCAAGCCGCGTTTCAAAAGTTTTCAATTTCGGCGCAAGCTGGACGCGAACGATTGATTCAGCAATAAAAACCGTGCAGAAAACTTCCGACTGGGTTTCGGAAAATCCTCTGCAAGCCGCAACCACGGGCGTTTCGATGGCGGTTGGCGCGGGACTCGGCGTGGTTTTTACGGGAATCAGCTCGCACTGGCTTTTCAACTCGGCTTTGCCCGCGTGGTCTGTTCAAAAGGCGGGCGAGCAGTTTCAGACTTATCTCAAAAATCAAGACGAATTAGCGGGCAAAGGCGAACTCACGCAAGCCGAAACCGAACGTATAAAATTCGAGCGGGACATCGCCAAATTCATCGGCGCGCCGCTGCTCGGCGCATTCAGTTTTGCTTCCGGCGCGGTGTTGATGACGAACGTCTTCAATCCGAAAACAATCACGGGCGCACCGCTCGATTGGCTTTTGGGCGGAAATCCGCTGCTCGAAGGCGTTTGGTTTTTCGGTAACGGCGTGGTTTGCTTCAAAACCGGCTACGAATTTTTTATGTTCGCGCTCGAAGACCAGGAAGACGTGCAGCGTATTGTGAAAGAATTGAAAGGTTTATTGCCTGCGTAAAAATTTGATAAATGTCGGCGGCTGTGAATTGAAGATTTAAACAACGTCTTCAATTCACAGTCTTTTTTATTTTAAAAACATTTTCGACATTCATATTTCCGTTTTGTAGAATAAAGCAAAATTATGTGGAAAGATTACAAAGAATTTATCAGCCGCCGAAACGTACTCGATTTGGCAATCGGCGTGGTTATCGGCGCGTCATTCAGCAAAATCGTCACGACGCTGGTCGAAGGAATTATTATGCCGCCGATTGGCTGGTTGACGAGCGGAATTGATTTCAAAGATAAATTTTACGATTTGAGCGGAAAATACAACGGCGTAACCGACCCGAAAGTGATTGAAGAAGCCATCAAAGGCGGCGCGCCGCTCGTTCGTTACGGGCAATTTATCAACGATGTCATCGTATTTTTGATAATCGGTTTTATAATTTTTCTGGTCGCGCGTTGGGCAACCAAATATTTCAAATTTTTGGAAGCCAACACCGCGCCGACTCAAACCGAAATTCTGTTGGCGGAAATCCGTGACCTTTTGAAAACAAAGACATTTTAACCATCCCGCTTCGCGTAAACACAGATAGACACAGATGCGTAGAAAATTTATCGGAGTTTTTCCGTATCAGTTATGAGGAACAAATCTCTGTATTCTCTGCGTTTCTGAGGTGAGTTTTGCTTTGAAACCACCAAACTTTTTCAGGTGTCACACAAACATCAAGGCTCACGTCAAAATCCTGCGCGTCCAAAATTTTCTCGACCGGCGCGAAATAACTCAAGCCGATTTTTAAACAATCAGCGCGGCAGTTTTTCAAAAATCTGTCGTAAAAACCTCTGCCGTAACCGACGCGAAAACCTCGCGTGTCAAAACATAAAAGCGGAATTAAAATCAAATCTATTTTTTCGGTTTCAACGGTTTCGTCGTGCGCCGGTTCGGAAACTTCCCAAGTGTTTTTAACGAGTTTTGTTTCAGACGTAAGTTTTAAGTTTTCGATTTCATCTGTTTGAAAATTAACCCGCGGAACGAGCGTTTCAATGCGCGGAAATTCGCGCCAAATCTTTTGAAAAATCAAATTTGTGTCAACTTCTTTAAATTTTTCTATCGCTATAAAACAATGAAAAAATTTGATTGCGCTCAAATCAAACGCTTGAAAAAACCTATTTGAAATTTGCTTGCTCTTGCTGAATCTTTCGGCGAGCGAAAGATTTCTTTGGCGGACGAGATAAATATCGCGGAGGTTGGCTTTCGTCACTTTTACTTTAACCTTCCCTTAACTTATCCGGAACACAATACTTTTGTGAAGGATGACTTGGCTGTTGAGAATGTAAAAAAACTACTTCGCTTTTTTGAATTAGTGATTGAAGTCTTTGATGCAGAGATGCTTTGCTTAATCCTGTAAGTCTTCTTAACTCCTGCATTGATAATGGTGCAATTTCTAGAAGCTGCAGAATTGATAATTCTCTTTCTTCGGGTTTTGCGCGTTGCCTGTCTTTAAAGACTAACGCTGAGGATTCAAGTTCGTTCCAAACTTCCTCAGCATCAATTAAGACATAGCTTATTTTAGTAGCATAGCTTTCGCCTTTAGTAGTATGGCTATCGTTCTTAGTAGTATAGCTATCGTCCTTAGTAGTATAGCTGCTATCAATATCGCTTCTCGGAGTTAATGAAAAGAACAGGTTATCAGTAGCCGAATTACCTAATTCGTATTTAGCTTTATGTCCGCTTCCAATCATTTTAAGAAGATTGCGAGACTTTAAATTTCGCAAAACTTTAGTAACATCAGCAGGATGTTGATTAGTAAGCTGTCGCAATCTAAAATTGTCAACGTCTCCATCGTGTTTAGCCATAACCAGAGCTAACTGTTCGGCTTCATTCCAATTTGCTCCCAAAGTTCCTAACCATATTTGGTCTTCTTCGGAAATAAGATGAACGTGGCGGAGTTTAATGGAAAACTCATACCGTTCAGTGCCGATGTCAATAGTAGGATTTTTGAATCCTAGAGTGCGCCACGCACGAATAATTTTGGGTATGCCAGTGCCTCCCTCATCACAAACGCCAATAAAACGAAACATACTGACGAGTTCCGGGTTACGAGGGTCAGAACGATTGCCCTTGAGTAAATCAGTTTCCAAAACCCTTGAACTGCCGGGATTGCGAAAATGATAGCTTTCAGGTGATTGAATAATTAAAGACGCATCCGGTTCAGCATAGTCGGTGTGGACTAAAAGGTTCACTAATGCTTCGCGCAGCGCCACATGCGAAGGCGGGTCGTCAACACGAACACCTTGTTCTAACCTGAACGGAATTGGCTGTGATTTGATTAGTTTCGGGTAAATTAATTCGTAAGCTCCGAGTAAGTTACCTTGCCAAGCAGTTCTATCGTCCCATCGGCGGTCTTCCAGTTCATTTTCATGCGAAATTAAACGATAATCAATCAAATGCCTTGTTCGCCATTCGCGCAAACTTACTTCTTTACCAAACATCAACAGTCCCGCGACGGTCAATCCTTCTTGTCCTGAATCACGGTTTTTGCGATAGCCGCCTATTGCTCTTAAAAACTCCTTATCATTATAGCTGTTAAATGTAGAAGCCGATTGAGAGGTTTGATAGCGGCGACGATAACGATTTAATGTATCGAAGTCTAAATCGTCTAGGTCATATTTATGAAGAATAGTCGAAGTCGCAGAGTCGGCGGATGCTTCGCGCATCATCTGGTCAACTTCTTGTTTATTGCATTTATAATCACCGGAATTTCGACGGAGATAAGTTCCTCCATAAGGATTATTGCCGACATGCACAGGACGATTTTTTCTCGATGCTGCAGGAATCCTTAAAATAATAATTTGTTTGTCGCCTAGATCTTCGACTTTGGCATCATTTGCGCCGCAAACAGAGAAACTGATTTTTTGAGGATTTCTCAATAAACTGTAAAAGGTGTCAAGCAAGGCAGAAGCATCGGAAACACCATTGATTTCGACGTTGTTTTCATTTTCATCAATACCAAGAATTATCCAACCGCCTTTTGTGTTAGCGAATGCACTTACAGTCTCCCAAATATTTTTAGGTAATGCGTTTTGGGAGGCTTTGAATTCCAACTCTAAATTCTCCTGCTCGCCAAGCCGCTCGTATAATGTTTCTAAGAGAGACGGAACAATTTTGTCATTCGATTGTGTTACAAGCATATCAATTCTGCGTTAAGAATTTTATCACTATTTTACAATCCAGCCGCCGCCGACAACTTCTTCGCTGTCATAGAAAACCGTCGCTTGTCCGGGCGTGATGGCGGCTTGCGATTCGTCGAAAACGATGCGGGCGCGGTTGTCGGGCAATGCGTAGATTGTGGCGGGGGCAGGTTCGTGGCGATAGCGCACTTTGACGGCGGCGCGGACAGGTTTTTCGGGCGCGTCAAAGGCAATCCAGTTCACGCCTTTTGCCGTGAATTCGAGTTCATCGAGTTCGTCTTTTTCGCCCGCGATGATTTGGTTTTTCAGGCGTTCGATTTGCACGACGTAAAGCGGTTTTTCGTGCGCGATGCCGAGACCGCGCCGCTGCCCGATTGTGTAGCGGTGAATGCCGGAATGCTCGCCGATTTTTTCGCCTTTTGTGTTGACGATTTCGCCTGCTTCGGGTAATTCGTCGGAACGGTTTTCGTGTTTCAAATAGCGGTCAATAAATTCCGAATATTTGCCGTCGGGAACAAAGCAGATTTCCTGCGATTCCTGCTTTTCCGCCACATACAAATTATTTTCCCGCGCAATGTCGCGGACTTCGCTTTTGAGCATCTCGCCCAAGGGAAAATATGCACGCGAAAGCTGGTCTTGGTTGAGTTCCCACAAGAAATAACTCTGGTCTTTCCAATGATTTTTTCCGCGAAACAGGCGATAACGATTCGCTTTTTCGTCGTATTCGACCCGCGCAAAATGTCCGGTCGCAACTTTGTCGCAATCTAAACTTTGCGCGAGTTTATCCAAGGACGCGAATTTCAAACGCGAGTTGCAAGCAACGCACGGAATCGGCGTTTCGCCGTCCAAGTAACTTTGGACGAAAGGCTCGACGACCGATTTTTCAAACTCCTGTTCAAGATTCAAAACATAAAACGGAAAGCCGAGCGATTCAGCCACGCGCCGCGCATCATAAACGTCGTCGAGCGAACAGCAGCGCGACGGCAGCGGGTCGCCGTTTTCGTCCGTCGAGATACCGCGCCGATGATTCCACAACTGCATCGTAAAGCCGACGAGTTCGTGTCCTTGTTCTTTTAAGAGAGCCGCCGCGCTTGAAGAGTCAACGCCGCCGCTCATTGCTACTGCGATTTTCAT
>Ga0136618_10000643_pt1 | contig 12329 bp, 9 predicted proteins | sample AntDrymUQ3302106_2_FD_104805 | JGI IMG/M metagenome (GOLD analysis project Ga0136618, IMG submission 104805) | Polar desert sand microbial communities from Dry Valleys, Antarctica - metaG UQ330 (21.06) | ecosystem: Environmental > Terrestrial > Soil > Desert | place: Antarctica: Dry Valley... | reverse complement strand
GCCGGGAATGCGCGACGGACACGTCCACGGGCTGAAGATCGCCGCGGCGATCCTGGCTGCGCGCAAGAACGATCCCGACACCGGGGACGACGGCTATGCGTCCTCGGTGATGCGCGGCGCGCACCGCCACGACCCCGAAACCCCGACGCAGGGCTACCACGCCCCGTTTTACGGCGCGCAGTCGCAGTGCTTTGCCGTCAAGCAGCGCCACCAGCTCGACGCTCCGCCGAAGCTCGACAGCGCCGCGCATATCGCGGCGCTGGCCGAGGTGCGCGCCAAGGGAATCGCGCCCGAGCTGATGGGCACGCTGCCGGCGGGCGCCGTCCCTCGCACCCCCGCGGAAACGGTGATCGGCCTGTTTTGGGCCTACGACGGAGCCAAGGGGCTCGGAACGCCGCCGCGCTTGTACAACCAGATCATCCGCGAGATCGCCGACGCCAGAGACAACACGCTGGCCCAGAACGCGCGCCTGTTCGCGCTCGTCAACGCGGCGATGGGCGACGCCGGAATCCTCGCCTGGGAGCAGAAGTACATTCACGACCTGTGGCGACCGGTCGTCGGCGTCCGCGAGCACGACCCATCGATGGGCCCCACCGGCGTCGGCGGCGACGCGTTTGACAGCGGGTGCGATCCCGACTGGCTGCCGCTCGGCGCCCCGAAGACCAACGAGACCCGAGAGAAGAACGGCACACCGCCCTTTCCCGCCTACCCCTCCGGACACGCGACCTTCGGCGCCGCCGCGTTTCAGACCGTCCGCCACTTCTACAAGTTCACCGAGGACGGGCCGGACGTCCTGGCCGACGACATCTCGTTTGTCTCCGACGAGCTGAACGGCATCAGCACCGACAACAAGGGCAACGTCCGAGCCCGCCACGCCCGCAAGTTCCCGGGCGGGCTGTGGGAGATGATGAAGGAAAACGGCGCCAGCCGCATCTACCTCGGCGTGCACTGGGTCTACGATGCGTTCGCCCGCGTCCCCGGCACTGACGACATGGACCTCTGCCAGAACATCGGCGGCGTCCCCCTCGGACTGGCGATCGCCAACGACATCGCCACCAATGGCCTGAAGCAAGCCAACGGCGCCGGGCCTTCGGCCTAGCGCGGCGGGCTGAGAGTGGCGGCTCGGCCCTCGTCAAGCAACAGCGCACGGACGCGGCTCGGCAGCAACGCCGAGCCGCGACGGCGCCTGGTCGCCCACCGCGCCGAACCACACCGTCAAATGGTCGCCCAGCGACAACCCTGATTGGCGACGCTGCTCGCGACGACTCTGTCCCGCCGGCCTTCGGGATCACCTCCTGCGGCCAGCTCATCGAGCGCGCAGCACCAAGCGCGACGGTGCAGCGCGCTATAGGGGCCGCACACAGATCAGCTCTGCCTGCACCCTCGCCGCCCGTAGGCGCGAGACACATCGTTCGTCGCGGGCTTCTTATCCCGGTTTCCGCACGAACTCTCTGTAGATCCCCGGCTCGCGCTGATCGCGGCGTGCGGCGAGGTCCCGCGGCCGTCTGAGCGAGTCGTGCGCCGGCGCGTGATATCAAAAGGCGGCTACGACGCCGGCCGTGTTGAGCAGGTCGACGGTCGTGAACGACCCGTCCTGGCCGTAGGTCGGCTGCCAGTCGGGGTCCTGGCGCAGGTAGGACTGCCCGTCGCCGCGGATCAACCCGATGATCACCTCCGCGACGATCCGGCCGCCGACGGGGCCCAGATGTGCGCCGTCGGTCATGGCCTCTGCCTCCTTGAGGACGTAGAACCACAGCGGGGTGCGCTGGTGCAGGTGAAACGGCTTGAGGTCCTCGAGGTGACCGGGGTCGAGCTGGGGCAGCCCCATCGCCTGGGCGACGCGCTGACCTGACGGAACCTTCATCGTCAGACTGCGCAGCAGGTTGCGCGTGGCCAGCGACGTCGGCTCGGACTCCGGCTGCCCCATGAGGTCAAACAGGACCGTCGAGAGCTTGGTGTCGATCTTCTTGTTCTGTCGCTTCCTGTTGTCGCCGAAGTCAAAGAACGTCTGCCAGTCGATGAACCGCCGGGCGGCCCGCTTGCGACCTCTCAGATCGGCCGGGTCCTCCGAGTCGGCGGTCGTCGGGTCCAAAAACAGGGCGAAGAACTGCTTGGTGGCATCGGTCGCGCTCGTTCCGAAGTTCGCGCGGTAACTGGAGCGCACCTGGGAGTGACCGAAGCGGTAGGCGGCGACGGAGAACTCGACCGGGATGTACGGATCGTTGCGCCACCTGAAGTGCTTCAGGCCGTCGGCCAGCACGCTGTCGACGATCGCTTGGCCGACCGTCTTGACGAGGAACTCGTGGACGATGAGCCACTGGTAATGCCAGCGCACGACGCGCTGGGCCTCGGTGAAGATCTCTTGGCGCGTGTGACCGGCGTCCAGCTCGTCCTTGACGTCGGCGACGACAGCGTTGTGAAAGCGCAGGACGGCGAGGTGCAGCTGCGAGACGATGAGGTTCTCGTCGTTGCGCGGATCGCCTGTGAGCGCGGTGTTCTGCCTGTTGCGCGGCAAATCAAAGCGCGTCGACTTGTCGATCGAGACCTTCGCAGAACCGGGGATCTCCTCAACTAAGAGCGTCGTCTGACCGCCGTCGACCTGCCTGTCGTAGAGATACGGCGAGGCGCTAGGTCCGCCTCCGTAAACGCTGTCGAGGTCCAGCGCGGGGATGCGGAAGTTGCGGATCGCCTCCGGGTCCTGCTGGCGAGCGAGGCTGGACGTGGGGTCAAAGGTCATGTCGTGGTCGAGAAACTGGCCCAGGAACGTAAAGCCGGCGGTGAGCGTCGGGTTGTCGGGGTTCTCGGGCCCGGGTTCGGTGATGAGCTTGATCGGACCGTCCTTCAGCGCGTCCTTCGCATCCATCGGGCCGTCCTTGGCTCCGAGCTCGACGAGCGCGTCGCGGATCAGCTTCGTATCAGACGCAAACGGCGGGAGCCTCGGAAACAAACGGCCGAAGCGCCCCTGGCTGTAGAAGGCCGATCGCGGCGTCTCGGAGTCGCCAAGCCCTGCATGCCCATGAGACATCTGTCGCCCACCTCCTAGCTTGTGTTTGACGCGGACAGCCGGTCGCGAAGGGATAGATCTCCCGACCTCGGGGCCGCGCGAGCACAGTCTCAGCCCTCGATAGCCCTGCTGTGTGAGATCGCGCACACGACCGCCGGCCCCCGACCGGCATCGACGCCGAAGCGCCACGCTTCTTCGGCGCTGTCCCGATCACCGTCCGAGCGCGCGCGGCTCGCTGCGCTGGCAGTGACCGTGCTCCCTGACTTTGAGCGCACACTGCGGCCGCGGTCGCTGATCAGGCCAAGCGGCTGCCTGGATCGCGCGAAGCTCGCGTCAGTTGGCAAGCGCTTGGCGCTACACGTCAACGGGCGTCGGATGCTCGGTACGCCGGGGCTGATCGTTAGCGGGACTTTCGTAGATAAACGTGGTGCCCCTCACGCATATCGGGGTGCATTCCTAGGCAGATCGCGCCGCTGAGCGGGAGTCAGAAGTCCCGAGAGCCTGGGGCGTTTCCGTGCCCAACGCACTGGTGTCCGAATTCAGAATGCACCCTCAGATGCGTGAGGGGGAACGTGGTTATCTCCAAGGGCGCCACTGGTCGGCGTCCGACGGAACGTCGATCATGTGCGCATGGGCAACGAGCACAACGGCGTCGTCAACGCGGCGCTCATCCGGGCCGTCGGCGACGTCGAGAGCGAGCGCGACCAGCCCGGCGAGCCGGGGCTTGTCGACGGTCGCGGCTGCGGACCGCATGCCTGAGACGACGACTCGGTGGCACGCCCTCGCGGTTCAGTGCCCGAAGTGCGCTGCGATCGCCGACGACCCGTGCGTGGGCGTGCGCGGCCGTGCGCGTGCCTCGTGCCACATCGAACGCCATGGCCTGGCGCGCGAGCTGGGCGCACCGCCTACCCGGTACGGACGAGCCTCGACAGCGGTCACAAGGCCCGCTTCTGCGGCGGACGCCTGACGATCTGACGCACGCGCTCACGGGCTCGTGCCCGGGCTGAGCGTGTCGCCCGGCCAACCCTCAGGATGCGCGCCGGCGCCGACGATCGGCGTGCGCTTCGAGGAGGCTGCGGCCACTTTCGTTGGCGCTGACGGCGGCCTCGAGGCCTTCGCGGGTGTGGTGTACGTACAAGCTTGGCCGGGCCTGCGGCCCTTTGACAGGCACTCCACGGCACGCAACGGCGCTCTCAGGTCCGCTGGCGCGGACTGCGCCGAACCGCCCGACAGGCGGCGTGTGATGCACTGGCTCGCGCTTGGGTTCCTGTCCCCAGCCGCAAAGTAGACCGCGGCATCCGTCATGGCAACGATGCGTCATCGGTGCCCGGCGAGTGCAGTGCGGGCAGCTCGGCGAGGCGTTGGCGCAGCGCGGCCGCGTCGCGACGCACGGTCTCGGCGTCGCGGCGGCGCAGTTGGGCGAGCAGCCCGGCGCGTACCTCGGGTTGCACGCGTTGTGCCTGCTCGAGCGTCAGACCGGCGCGCTTGGCAAGCTCAAGCACATCGCGCTCGACGGTCGGGCGGCGCTGGGGTGCCGGGTAGGGCCCGGGCGTGGCGTGGCCGCGGCGAGCGTGGGTGAGACGGGCGGTGTTGTCAGCCATCGCGGCGCGCCCGTCGACGTGGCCGGGGAGCCAGCCGTTGGTGAGCAGGTAGGCGTCGCGTAGGACGGTGCGGTACTCGTCGCTGTTGCGCGCCGGCGCCCAACCGTCGTCGACGACGAGTTCGCCGTCGACGAGCAGCGGCTGGCCAGCGTCATCGAGGCGCGCCCAGCGCGGCCAGCGCGACGGGGTGAGGCGAAACGCGATCGGTGAGCTGGGTGGTGCGGGGTCGCGGCGCTGGTGTGCGAGACGGATGGCGCGCTGCACGCGCGCCTGGTCGCCATCGGTGCACATGGCGCGCATGCGGCGGCTGAGCTGGTCAAGCGCCCCGATCGCGTAGGCCAGCATCCGCGGCCCGCCCTCCCCGCTGGCGGCGAGCTGGCCGAGGTGCAGCATCCCGGCGAGGCCGCCGGCGGGAAAGCCGACTGGTCGCGCCGCGGCGTTGCGTTCATAGCGCGCGACGGCGCGGCGCAGGCGGGTGTAGTCGTCGTGCTCCAGGCGCCCGGCGGCCCCTGTCCCCCACTCGGCGACAGCACGGGCCCCGTAGCGCGCGCAGACCCACGCCTCGCGTAGTCGCCCGGACGGCCACTCTCGGTCAAGCCCCCACGTCGACACCTCGCTTGTGCGTCGTGTGGCGTGCTCGGCGATCAGCTCGAGCACCGGCTCGCGTTCGCGTTCGCGCGCCGCAACACGCTCCAGCAGCGCCGCTTCATTCCACGGCCGCTCTGCTTGAGCCGGTGCCGACGCTCCTTCAGTCATCGATGCAGTTTTCCCCTGGCCGTTGGACGCGGCCACGGCGTTGGAACTGTCGCTTTCGTGTGCGCGCGTCACGCGCGTTTCAGTACTGCAAACGTTGCTGTTAGGGACAACGTGATTGCTTTGTAAGGCGTTCTCCGACGTAGGAGGAGCCACGAAGTGGGGTGCCGTAATCGTCATAGAAGGCGCGCGACGGCTGCTCGCCCGGGCGCGGCCGCGGGCGATGGCGCGGCGTTGGCGTTCGCTGGCGGTCAGGGGGCGTCCGTGGGCAGCAGCGTTGCGGATACCGGTACGTGAGCCGGTGTTGAGCGCGGGGCCGTAGCGGGCTTGCCAGCGCTCCAGGCGGGCCTTCGCGGCGGCGAGCTCGGTGTCGCTGATGTCGGGGGCGGGGCGCAGCTCAAGCTCGGTGCGGGCGTCCTCCTCGTCGACGTCGACTCCGACGCGCCAGGACAGCAGGCCCATTGCGTGCAGGTCGCGTAGGCGCCGGCGTACGGCGCTGTGGTGGCGGTCGCGGTCAGCGAACTTGTCACCCTCGATCTTCCACGCCGGATGCAACCGTGCGAGACCTTGGACGAGCTGGGGCATCGACGTGACGATCGTCCCCCCCGTCTCACGACGCACCAGCGTGCGCAGGTAGCCGAGCTCGGCGTACGCGCTCTTGAACGCCCGCACGTCATACAACCGCTCTGGTGCGATCTCGCCGACGGTGACGCGGCCGGCGCGCACGCGCGTCAGCAGTGCGAGCAGATGCACCGCGTCGACGGGATCCGGTAGCGGCGTCCAGGCCGCCGGCTCGCACGGCGCGCGACTCTCGCGTGCGCGTTTGAGCCCGCGAGCGCGCGCCGGGTTGGCCGTGTCGGGGCTGGCTTGCAGCAGCATCGCCAACGCCCGCCACGGTGCACTTGCGCTGCTGAAACAGCCGGACGCCGAGGGACGCTCGCGATGCTGCGCTGCGGTGACTGGCGCCGAGCGGGTCGGCGCGTGGTGGCGAGCAAGCGACCAGCGACCAGCAGGCCGGCGACGAGCGGTCGCCGATGTCTGGCGGTACAGTCGGGCAGCGGAGGGGTCTGAGTCGCGGCTACAAGCCGCTATGTGCTCGGCCCTGGCGAGGGACCTGGGTTGCCGCCCGGGTCTTTCGCGTCAGTGGGCCCGCGCCGGCGGCGCTCCTGGTCAGCTGCGGAGCGCCTCCTCGTCGTCGCCTGCGCGCACGCGCGCGAGCAGCTGCAGGTCGCCGGGCTCCAGAGCGAGCTCGTCAATGTCGCCGCGGCGCCATGCGTCGAGTGCGCGCACGAGCTCGTCGGTGTCTGAATCCCATGGCGGCGCGGGTGCGAGCGAGGGCATCGATGCAGACCACAGCGCACCGCGAGCGGCCCTACAAGAGTGGGACTTTGCTCACGCAGAGGTGGCAAGGCGCTGCGCGAGAGGTGGGGTCGCGCTCACGCAAACGCGCCGCGACACCGTCTGTCACGGGTGGGGTTTTGCTCACGTTCGCCGGGCGCCGACGAGGGTGGGGGTTCGCTCACGTCCGAGCGGCGTCTCGCCGTTTCGTCGGGCGCCTCAGGCGGCAGCCGGCGGCCGCGTGTCAGACCTCCCTAGCCATGCGTCGGTCGGTGCTCGACGATCAGCGTTGTGCGCAGTCGGTCCCGGCGGGCGTTCGGCGGGGTGGGGCTTTGCTCACGCCCGTCGCGTACGCCGAGGGTGGGGTCTTGCTCACGCTGCGCCCGGGCCCGGCAGGGTGGGGCTTCGCTCACCGCCCTGCGCTCGCGAAGTTGGCGCGTTCGCACAGTGGGAGTCCGCTCACGGAGGGGTGGGGCCTTGCTCACGATGCCCTGTTGGCCTGCGCGAAGGTGTCCGCTGGCGCCTGTACGTTCGCCGGCAATGACCGAGCTCGTGGCACGTCAGCGCGCGCTGTTGCCAGCCGAGGCCGGCGGTGCGCTGGAGGGCTGGATGGATGAGGACGCGGCGGCCGCCGCGTGCCAGCTGTTCGGCTCCGGCCCGGCCGGCCTGCTCGTCATCGACGCACGCGAGCTGCTAGCGTCGACGGCGCGTGTCGTCGGCGTGCAGCTCGGCGAGATCCACTTCAAGGCGTGGATGGCCCTGATCACGCTGCACGTCGCACACGGCATGCCCGAGGACGGCCGCGGCGCGAGCACCGTCGGCGAGTTCAGCCGCCTGGTGTGGGGGTCAGACAAGGAGCGCGGCGGCTGGAACACCCGCACGCTCGTGCGGGCGCTCTTTGAGCTGCGCCAGGCACAGTTCACGGTCCCCGGCTACGACCTCGTCCACCAGCGTCCCGCCGACGGCGTCTCGGACACGAGCCTGCTGATCAACCTCTTCGTCGACGAGACGATCCTGTCGGCGTACGAGAACCGCGACCACGGCCTCGATCGGGCGGAGTTCGGCACCAAGCTCGGCGGCAAGGGCCGCGGCACGATCGCCTGGCGCATGCACCCCGATTACACGCAGCGCCTCGCCGAGAACGACCTGCGGCGCTTTGACTGGAACAAGGCGCGCTGCATGCGCGGCGTCGCGCTGGCGCTGTGGATGTTCTTCACGTCGCCGCGCGTCCCCTACCGGCCGGTCTTTGAGTCCAGCGAGGGCCTGGAGATCGTCGAGGTGCCGCTGAGCGTCGAGCATTGCCACGCGCTCGGCGTCCGCGCCGCAACCGACGCCGCGCGCCGGCGCACGTTTAATCAGGCGGGCGCGCGAGTGTGCGCGGCCGACCGCTCGTTCCGCGCGTTTGAGGCGCATGGCGGCCGCGGCCGCGACAGCTTCCTGCGCGTCATCCGCGCGCGCCCCGAGCACGCGCCCCTGGCACGGCCCCTTGCGCTGGTCGCCCCCGAGCAGCTGACGCTCGCCGCCTGACGCACCGCCTGCACGCTGTGGTGTCCGGCGGCTGATCGTCGCTCGCTGACGGGGGAGATTTGCTCCCGAGTCGCGTTGGCGCAGCCCGCCGGTTGGGGTGTCGAGCGTCGCGTGTGGGCCGGCGCAGTCTCATCCGATCTCGCCGACGTCCGTGGACTCAGCATCGCATCACATCACTCAGGTTCGGTCGGGCTCCCCTCGGGGCAGCAGCACCACCGCTGGAGGCGTTTAGCGGGGCCCTGCGAGGCAGCCGAGCGCGACGTTATGACGGCGGCGCTTGCAGGCGTCCGACGCGTGTGAGGTAGTCGCGATCTTTGGGGCGGTTGGCGGTGCGCTTGGAGTGCTCGACGTCTTCGAGCGCCGCGATTCGGACGGTGACCGATGTCTGCGCGACCTCGCGCGGCTCGGCGCGCCGGCGCAGCTGCGCATAGCCGTCGGGAAAACCGGAGGGGTGGAAGGTGAGGTCGAGTTTGCCGTGGACGGTCTGGAGGTTCCAGATGCTGTGGCGTGCCAGGCTCTGAGCCGTGAAGTAGCCGGTCGGCAGCGGCACGTCCTGGCTGTCGTCGGCGGGATCGATGACGAGCCGACAGTCCAGCCGGTTGAGCACCGCGGCGAGCCGCGACAGGTTGGCCTGGGAGTGTTCGGGTGTGACGTCGATGTCGTCGGTGTGATGGGTTTGGTCGTAGGACTGCAGAGCCGCGCCGCCGATGACGACGAACGCCACGTCGGCGTCGGTGAGCACGCGCAACAGCGCCTCACGTCCGGGATCTAGGTTGAGCTGAGCCATGCCTCGATCGCCGCGGTGGCTTGCTGTTCGGTGTATTGGCGCTGCGGCGGCGGACCGTCGGGCCAGCGTCGGCGGTGCTCGAGGACGGCCTCGATCGCGCCGGCTTGCACGACGTGATGGCGGGCGCGCTCGATGCGCAGCAGGTCAAGCGGCGAGGCGACGCGCACATGGCCGCCCGGGACCTCGAGGAGCTCGCTGTCGCGGCGCAGGTCGGTGTAGCCGCGGGTGCCCGGCGGCTGCTCGAGGACCGTCACGCGCTCGAGATCGGCAATGGCTGCAGCCGCTGCGGCGCTGGCGCACACCTCGACGTCGCTGCCGGCGTCCAGCCGCAGCGGCCAGCCGTGCAGCGCTGCAGCGCTGTCGCCGATGACGATCGCGTCCGCTGCGCGTTTGCCAAGACGCTGGATGACGTCGACGTGCTGCGCCGTGGCCAGCCGGCGCAGCCGCTCGATCGGCGCGTGGCGCAGCCGGCCGCCGACGTCATGCAGATAGGAGGAGTCCGCGCTGGCGAGCGCGACTGTTGCTTCCAGGCCGCAAGCCGCGATCGCATGCACCACGGCGTCGTAGGCGGGCTGCATCTCGCCCAGTTCCCAGCGTGCGATCGTCGACCGCGGACGCGCGAGGCGCTGGGCGAGCTCGGCCTGCGTCAGGCCCGCCGTGCGGCGTGCCAGCAAGAGCAGATCCCGCGCACCCAACACTCAGTCGAGTGTAGCGAAAACGCTACGCTACTCTCTGTACGCGTGAGCTCCTTCCCGAGAACGCCGAGCGATGCGGAGGCCGTGTCAAGCGGCTGTACGTCTCGTTATCACGCTGGGCGGCCGGCTGCCAAGTTCAGCGCGGAACCGCAGCGTCTGCCCCACTCCGCCCCGGTGTCAGCTGGCCGGCGCGTGAGAGCTCGCCGTGGCGCACGAGGCCGCGGCTTCGCGGGTCTGCTGGATGACCACCTGCATCGTCCTGAAGCTCAGGCCGGGTCCGTCGGGGCCGCTGCTGGCGGCGACGTGGCGCACGAGCTGCTCGACGTCGGGATCGGTGGTGACGTAGATCACGCCGGCGAGCACCTCGTCCTCGATCAGCTGGTCATACATCCGCAGGATCCCCCAGAGGCGCCGCACGGTTTTTCGTCGCAGCTCGACCTCGATCGCAACTATGCCCGGCTTGATCTGTACTGCGAGGTCGGGGCGATGCGTGGACCGCACCGTCCCGCGGTGATCTTGATAGGTCAGCGTGAAGCGCCACCAGTCGTCCTCGAGCACGTCACGCTCGCTGACCCACACGCGCCCGCGGAGCTCAAGCCATGCCGATGTCCACGCGCATGCGCAGATGTGCGCCCACGTCGCCGGGGCGACCGACCGCGGCGCACGACCGGGCTCGTAGCCGGCCTGTAGCGCGCCCTGACGCGTGATCACGATCAGCGACCCGTCGCCGCGGCGCATCGCCACACGCGTGACGAGGCCCGCGTCGGCGAGGCGACGCACGTGATCAAACGCGACACGCTCACCACACCCCAGCACCAGCCTCAACGGTGCGAGCGGTGATGCGCCGACACGTGCGAGCCATCCGAGCGCGCGCAGCGACTGCGGACCCGGACCGACGGCGTCTGCGAATGTCACGCCCCCGGCCCCCGTGCGCACCGCGACCGCGCGCGGCCACGCAGCGCCGATGTCGTCGGCGCGCACGCACACGCGCGCGCCATGCGCACGACAAGCTGCTCCCCGCTGCTGGCACAGCACGCACTGCGCCCTGCACAAGCTGCGCCGCAGCCACCGCCGTGTACCACCTGCACCAGGCCCGTCCTCGCGCTCATGCGATCACCGCCCACCCCAACGCGAAGCGTTGATCGATCGTGCCAGTGATCACCCTGCGCCCTCCGGGCGCACCTCCAAGACCAGCCCTGTTACCGGCTTGGTCTTGCTGCAGTTTGCCTTTGCTCTTTGCTCTCCCCCACCCCGTCTCAGAGCCTTTCGATACACCATCAGCTCCTTGCGGCCCTGGATCCCCCCTGCAAATGCTCAGCCTTCCCCAAGGCCTACTTGACCACCCACACCAGACACAACGTGGGGGGTGGGTGGTCAAGTAGGCCGTCGGGGGAAAAGGCGTGGATTTGCAGGGGGGATCCAGGGCCGCCCCCTCATCAACGATGAGGGGAACGCGGACGGGTTTGGTGATGGGGTTCGTGGAGGCCTGATCGGGCCCTCGACACCAACCTGGGCGCGAAGCCGTCGCATGCTCCGGCGAGCGGCCGGACGTGGGCCGCCAAGGGCAACGCCGCTTCGAGCACGCCAACGCGTCAGCGGCGGATGCGCCTGCGGTAGTCATCGACGAGCACATTGAGCTCGGCGGGCTTGGCGGGTGTGGCGTAGTGCTCGAGCAGCGCGCCGACAATGTCTTGCTGGCTGACGCGCGCGCGGCGCGCGCGTCCGGCGTTCAGCGCGCGAACGGTGTCCGCGAGCTGGTCGCTGAGGCTCTCGGGCACGCGTGCGAAGACGGCGACGAGCTGCTCGTCGGCGAGCGTGCCCGGCGCCGTGATGGGCGCCGCCGGCGCGGCCTTCTTCTCGGTCGGGATGCTTGAGCGCGCGCGCGGCGCAGCGGGCGCCGACGAGTCGCCAGCCGTGGCGGGCATAGGGAGCGCAGTGGGCTCAGCGCGGGGCTGCAGCGGGTCGTCCAGGTCGACTAGGCGCGGGGACGGGAGAGCCATCAGCGCGTCAGCGCCAGGGCGCGTTGGGTGGAGAGCTCGGCGGCGAGGCGCTCGTAGGCGAGCGCGCCGAGGCTGTAGGGCTGGGCGACGACCAGCGGGACGCCGAGGACGGTGGCGTTCTGAAACTCGGCGCGCAGCGGGATCTCGGTGGCGGCGATCGGCGCGTCGAGCGTGGCGAGCGCGTCGTCGAGCGCGCGGTAGGCCAAGCGGCGCGGGTCGGCCATCGTGCGCAGCAGCGCGGTGAGGCGAATAGGCACGTCGCGTTCGGCAAGCGTGGCGATCGTGGCCTGCACCTCCCCCGCGCCCTGTAGCGCGCCGCTGTCGAGCATGCTGACGGGAACGAGTGCTTCGGCAGCGGCGAACAGCGCGTTGACGGTCAGCAGCCCGAGGTTCGGCGGGCAGTCGATGAGCACGATGTCGTAGCGCTCGGCGATCGGCGCGAGCGCGCGGGCGAGAAACGTCTCGCGCAGCGTCTCGGCGGCGAGCGTGAGCTCGAGGTTACGCAGTTCGCGGCGGGCGGGCATGAGCGTGACCCCGGGCGCGACGTTGGGCTGCGCGGCGGCGTCTGCCGTCGCGGCGCCGCTCATCGCCTCGAGTGTCGTGGCGGCGAACTGCGACGGGATG
>Ga0136618_10000638_pt1 | contig 12357 bp, 12 predicted proteins | sample AntDrymUQ3302106_2_FD_104805 | JGI IMG/M metagenome (GOLD analysis project Ga0136618, IMG submission 104805) | Polar desert sand microbial communities from Dry Valleys, Antarctica - metaG UQ330 (21.06) | ecosystem: Environmental > Terrestrial > Soil > Desert | place: Antarctica: Dry Valley... | reverse complement strand
GTCGACCTCCCCGTCGGCGAAGATCGTCACGCTGCGCTGGTGCAGAGGGCCGATCTCCTCGTAGAGGGTCGTCCCGTAGATGCCCGACAGTCTCTCGTCGCTCGCGTGGCGCGCGGCGTCCGTGTTCGCCATCGCCCGCTTGACCTCGCGGCCGGCGGAGACCAGCCCCGGCAGGTCGTCGGGCAGGACGCGCAGTCCGAACGCCGCCGCCGCCACCGAGGCGTAGATGGCGCCGCCGTAGGCGACGTCGACGCGAACGCCGGCGGCCGGCGCCTGCCGGGCGATGACGTAGGACGGGACGTTGACGAACGCGACCGACTCGACCACACCGGCCCTGCGGTGCACGCGCGCAAGTACGCGGCCCGACGGGACGTCGATGGTCACCTCGACCTCGCCGTCGGACGGTGCCTGCACGAGTCCGGTCTCGACCGCCCACGCGCCGAGCGCGATCGTCCCGTGCCCGCACGCGGTCGAGTATCCGTCCTTGTGCCAGAAGAGCACGCCGAAGTCCGCGCCGTCGTCGTCGGGCTCGACGACGAAGCAGCCGTACATGTCGGCGTGCCCGCGCGGCTCATGGCACAGGAGCCGGCGCACGGCGTCCACTTCCTCCGTGCGGATCGCCAGCTCGCGCCGCTCGAGGACCGTCGCGCCCGGGATGACCGGAGTTCCTTCCGTGACGATCCGGAACGGCTCGCCCGCCGTGTGGTAGTCGGTGGTGCTGATCACCCGCCGGACGGTACGCAGTCCGGGCAGGCGCCGCGGAGGACGACATCGTGCGCGTCGACCTCGTACCCGAGCCGCTGCCCGAGCTCGTCGATCAGTCGTTCGAGTGTCGGGTCCTCGAACGCGCTCATGCGGCCGCAGCGGTTGCAGATCGCGTGATGGTGATGGTCACCGTTCGGGTCGGCGGGCTCGTAGCAGGCGGTGCCGGAGACGTCGATGCGATGCACCAATTTGAGGCCGGTCAGGACGTCGAGCGCGCGGTAGACCGACGCAAGGCCCACGGCCCGGCCGGACTCCCGGAGGCGGTCGTGGATCTCCTGAGCGCTGAGGACGCAGCGCTGCCGGGACATCAGCTCGAGGACCTCGCCGCGGGCGCCTCCCGCACGGTGTCCCGCCCGAGCGAGCTCGCGCTGTGCGTGCTCGGACCATGCTGCCTCGTGCTCTGTCTGCGCCACGAAGAGGTACTCTACCCGAGAGCGATAACGAGAACCAATGTCAGTAAGGTTCCTTGGGAGTATGAACCGCCTCCTCCGACTTCTCACCCCTGCGCTGGCGGCCCTGCTCCTGGCCGGCTGCGGCGATCAAGAGCCGTCCTCGGAGTCGGGCCCGATCCAGGTGGTCGCCACCACAACCCAGATCGCCGACCTGGCGAGCAACGTGGCGGGCGACCGGGCCGATGTCCTCGCGCTGCTGAAGCCGAACGCGGACCCGCACGAGCACGAGGTCCGGCCCAGCGACATCGACGGCCTGTCCGACGCTCGGGTCGTGCTGCAGTCCGGTGGTGATCTCGACGAGTGGCTCGGAGAGGCCGTCGAGAATGCGGGAGGCTCTCCGAGGGTGGTCAAGCTGATCGACTCGGTGAGGCGCGCGGGCGACGACCCCCATTGGTGGCAGGACCCGCGCAACGCCATGATCGCGGTGCGGACCATTCGCGACGAGCTGTCTGAGGCCGATCCTCGGAGCGCGAAGGACTACCAGGCAGACGCCGACACCTACATCGCCGAGCTGGAGGCCCTCGACGCCGCGGTGGCGGCGTGCCTGCAGCGGGTTCCCGCGGGCGAGCGCAAACTCGTCACGACGCACGATGCGCTCGGCTACTACGCCGATCGCTACGGGATCGAGGTCATCGGCACGGTCATCCCGTCGCGCTCCACGCGAGGGCAGCCCTCCGCCGGCCAGACTGCGGAGCTCGTCGAAACCATCCGGCGCGAGAAGGTGAGGGTCATCTTCGCCGAGAGCTCGGTGGATCCGAAGGTCGAGGACGCGATCGCACAAGAGGCGGGGGCTTCGGTCGGCGAAGCCGTCTACGCCGACACCCTCGGCCCCGAGGGTTCCACGGGTGACACCTACGTGAAGTCGATCAAGGCCAACACGAGGGCACTCGTCGCCGGCTTCAGCCAGGGTTCTGAGACATGCACGTTCCCTCCCGCGTGATCGGCTGAGCCGCGGCGATGCGAGTGCTCTACGACCTCCTGATCGAGCCGTTCTCGGCCCCCTTCATGCAAAGGGCGTTGCTCGAGGTGCTGCTGCTGGCGGTGCCGGGGGGGGTGCTCGGGTCCTGGATCGTCCTGCGTCGCCTCGCCTTCTACACGCACGCGGCCGGGACCGCGGCGTTTCCCGGCCTCGTGGTGGCCGGCCCGTGGGGGCTTCCTCCGCAGCTGACGGCGCTTGCCTGCGGGCTCGGATTGGCGGGCGGACTGAGCGGCTTGACGCGCACCCGACGGGTGGATCTCGACGCCGCCATAGGACTGGGGCTGGTGCTCGCGCTCGCGATCGGGGTGATCCTGGCGTCCGACTTGTACGAGTCCGGCTCGGGCGTCGATCGCCTCCTGTTCGGGACGCTCATCGGGCTCGGCACGACCGACGTGTGGCTGACCGCCGGACTGGCGCTCGTCGCGCTGGGCGCCAACGTCGCTCTACGACGACCGTGGCTGGCCGGTGGCTTCGATCCCGCCAGCGCGCGGTCGCTCGGCGTGCGCGCCCGGATGGGTGATTGGCTGCTGCTCGCTCTCATCGCGCTGGCGGTCGTCGCCGCGCTCGAGGCGGTCGGCGCCCTGCTCGTGGCCGTGATCTTCGTCCTACCGGCGGCTACGGCCCGTCTCGTCTTCGTCCGCCTGACCGCCCTGCAGCTCGCAAGCGTGGGGCTCGCCGCCGCGGAGGGGGTGGCCGGGCTCTGGCTCGCCCGCCGGCTCGACATCGGGCCGGGACCGGCGCTGGCCATGATCGGCGGCGCCCTGTTCGCCGTCACCGCCGGCATGCGGGCCCTGCCACGCCAGGTCGCCGCGGCACCGTCGGCACCCGGGGCGCGGGCATGACCGCGGCGCCCGTCGTGGCCGTGCGGAGGTTGAGCGGCGGCTACGTGGCCGGTGACGGTGCCCTGGTCGACGTGAACTTCGAGGTCTGGCCGGGTCAGGTCATCGCCGTGCTGGCGCCCAACGGCGGCGGCAAGACGACGCTCTTCCGGGCGCTGCTCGGCGAGCTTCCGTTCTCGAGCGGCGAGATCGAGCTGCCCCACCGTCCGGCCTACGTGCCCCAGACGGAGCGTTCGCGGCTCGACTTCCCCGTGTCGGCGCTCGACGTCGCCCTCATGGGCGCCTACGGTCGCACTCCCTGGTACCGGCGGCTCAGCTCCGCAGATCGCGAGGTCGGGCGAGCGGCGCTGGATCGCGTCGGATTGGCCGACCGCAGCCGATCGCCCTTCGGCACGCTCTCAGGCGGCCAGCGCCAGCGGGTCCTGATCGCGCGAGCACTGGTCCAGGAGGCGCCCGTGATCCTGCTCGACGAACCGCTTTCGGGCGTCGACCGGGTGAGCGCGACTCACATCGAGGAGATCTTCGCGGATCTGAGCGCGGAGGGGCGGGCGCTCCTGATCGCCACGCACGACATCGCGCAGGCTCGGCGCTCGGACCGGGTGCTGTGCCTCGCCCGAGGGCAGGTGGCGTTCGGGCCGCCCGACGTCACGTTGAGCACCGACGTCCTGCGCCGGACCTACGGCGCCGAGCTCATAGTCCTCGACGAATCGACGGCGGTAGCCGTCGATCACCACGCGCACTGATGCTCGACGTGCTCCTCGAGCCGTTCGCCGACGGCATCGGTCAGCGCGCCCTGATGGAGGTGGTCCTCGTCGGCGTGGTGTGCGGTCCACTCGGCGTGTGGATCCTCCTCTTCCGCCAGACCTACGCCGCCGAGTCGATCAGCCACGCGATGCTGCCGGGGCTGGTGATCGCCGCGCTCGCCGGGTTCCCGTTGTTGCTCGGGGCCGCCGGTGGGGTGCTCGCGGCGGCCGGGGCGATCGCTCTCGCCGGTCGTGACGAGCGTGTCGGTCCTGACGTGGCGGTCGCGGTGGCGATCACCACGCTGTTCGGGCTGGGCGCGGCGCTCGCGTTGTCGCCCGAGGCGCCGCCGAGGATAGGCGAGCTCCTGTTCGGCGATCTGCTCGGCGTGAGCGAGGGGGACCTGGTCGCCACCGGTCTGCTGGCCGCGGCGGTCGTCGCGGTGCTGGCCGGCTCGCACCGCGCGCTGGCGCTTGCCGCCTTTGACCCCGTGGGCGCCAGGTCGCTCGGAACCCGGCCGGGACCGATCGCGTTCCTGCTGCTCGTTCTGCTCGGGCTGACGACCTTGGCGGCCGTGCAGTCGCTCGGCAACCTGCTGGTCCTGGCGCTCATCGTCGCTCCCGCGGCCGCGGCGCTCAACCTGACGTCGCGCCTCGGGCCGGCGCTCGCGCTCGCGGCGGCGCTCACCGTGGCAGCGGGCGTGTCCGGCCTCTATCTCTCCTGGTACCTGGACCTGGCGGGCGGCGCGTCGGTGGCGCTGTGCGCCGTCGCGCTCTTCGGGCTCAGTCTCCTGCGCCGGCCCGCGAGAGCGACCGGGCGCCCGCTCCGCGTCTTCGGGCGAGCGCCGATCGACGTGTTCACCGGCACGCGGTAGTCAGACGTCTGGCACCCCGACATGGGTGCGCGGTATACCTTTCACACAAGCGTCGCCAAAGCGCCTATCTTGGACGCACCCGTGCACGCTTGAGCTGAGTCAGGAGGTCCGATACATGCCCGTCGCCCAGCTGCTCGAGTCCCTTCGAACCGTCGTCGAGCCGGCTCGCCTGCTGACGCAGAAGGCGCAGATCACGCCGTTCGAGTCCGACGCCCTCACCGCCTTCCGGGTCCGCCCGGAGGCCGTGGTCCTGGCCGAGAGCCAGGAGGAGGTGATCGAAACCGTGCGGTTGTGCCATCGCGAGAAGGTCCCCTTCGTCGCGCGCGGAAGCGGGACCTCGCTCTCGGGCGGCTCGCTGCCGGTGGAGGGCGGCATCGTGATCGCGCTCAATCGCCTCAACCGGGTACTGCACCTGGACCCTGACCGTCGCATCGCGGTGGTCGAGCCCGGCGTCATCAACAACCACGTGACCAAGGCGGCCGCCCAGCACGGGCTCTTCTACGCGCCCGACCCGTCAAGCCAGTCCGTGTGCTCCATCGGTGGCAACCTGGCCTTCAACTCGGGCGGCGCGCACTGCCTCAAGCACGGGATGACCTCCAACCACGTCCTCGGGCTCAAGGTCGTCCTGCCCGACGGCGAGGTGGTAACCCTCGGTGGCGAGAGCACGGAGCCCGTGGGGCCCGACTGGGCGGGGATGTTCTGCGGCTCGGAGGGACTGTTCGGGATCGCGCTCGAGGTCACGCTGCGGCTCATGCCGGAGGCCGAGGCCACCCACACGGTGCTCGCGGGTTACGAGAGCACGCAGACGGCGGGGGACGCGGTCGCGCAGATCGTGGCTTCCGGCCTGCTTCCCGTGGCGATGGAGATCATGGACGCCCTGGCCATCGAGGCCGCCGAGGCGTCCGTGAAGCCGAACTACCCGAAGGGCGTTCCCGCGCTGCTGATCGTCGAGCTCGAAGGCGAGCGCGACGTCGTGGACGCCGACGCGGCACGGTTGCGGGAGGTCATCGAGGCCTCGGGGGCGCGGGACGTGTCGGTCACGGAGCGCGCGCAGGACCGCGCGCTGATCTGGAAGGGGCGCAAGAGCGCGTTCTCGGCCGTCGGATGGCTCGCTCCCGACTACATCGTCCAGGACGGCGTCGTGCCGCGCACACGCCTGGGGGAGGCGCTCGGCGAGATCGACCGCATGAGCACGGAAGCCGGGATCCGCGTCGCCAACGTCTTTCACGCGGGCGACGGCAACCTGCACCCGCTGATCCTCTTCGACGGCCGGGAGGACGAAGCGCTGCACAAGGCGGAAACCCTCGCGGGCGAGATCCTGCGCCTGTGCGTGCGGCTCGGCGGGTCGATCACGGGAGAGCACGGCGTGGGCGTGGAGAAGCGCTCCTACCTCCCGATCATGTTCGCCGAGGACGACATGGCGCTGATGCTCCGCCTGCGTGCGGCCGTGGATCCGGAGGAGCTGGCCAACCGCGGCAAGATGCTCGAACCCAGCTGGTCGCCAGAACCCCGGGTCGGGGATGAGGCCGCCGGGCCGGGCACCTCGCCCAGCGCGGTCCCGCCCGCCGGAGCGGCGGTATGAGCGTCGCCACCGGCGGGGTCGAGGCCCTGCAGGAGGCGGTGCGGCAGGGCCCGCTGGTCCTTCCGCACGGAGCCGGAACCAAGCCGGCGCTGTCCACACCGCCCGACGGCGTGATCGCGCTCGACGTCTCGGGCCTGACGGGGATCACCGAGTACGACCCTGCCGAATTGACCTTCACCGCGCTGGCGGGTACTCCGGTGGCACAGGTCTCCGCGGCGCTGGAGGAACACGGGCAGTACCTGCCCATCGACGCGCCCTTCGCGGCCGCCGGGGCGACTCTGGGCGGCGTGGTCGCCGCGGGGACGTCGGGCCCCAACGCCTTCCGGCACGGCGGGGTCCGTGACTTCCTGGTCGGCGTGCGCTTCATCGACGGGACGGGCAAGCTCATCACGGGCGGCGGCAAGGTCGTCAAGAACGCCGCGGGCTTTGACCTGCCGAAGCTGATGATCGGCTCGGCGGGCCGGTTGGGCGTCCTCGTCCAGCTCTCCTTCAAGGTCTTCCCACGGCCGGAGGCCACGATGACGGTCTCCGTCGACCTCGGCTCGCTCGAGGCGGCGCTCGACGTGCTCGCGACGCTCGGGCGGGGTCCGATCGACCTCGACGCGGCAGACCTGGAGCCGCCCGGCCGGCTGTGGCTGCGACTCGGCGGAGCGCGGGAGATCCTGGCGGACCGCGTAGCGCGGCTCGAGGCGCTTCTCGTGACGCCGGGTGAGCGCATCGAGGACGATGCCGAGTTCTGGCGCGACGCCGCGGAGCTCGCCTGGGTGCCGCCGGACAGCCGGCTGGTCAAGGTCGGCCTGACCGCCCGGCACGCCGCCGGGCTTGAGAGCGTGCTCGCCCGCGTCGGGGCGCAGGCCAGGTACTCGCTCGGCGCCAACGTCGCCTGGGTCGCGTGGCCGGGCGATCGCCCGCTCGACGACCTCGACGCCGGCCTGCGAGGGCTCGAGATCGCCGGGATGGTGCTCACCGGGCCGCCGGACCGGATCCTGATCGGCAGCTCCGGCGGCGGCGCGTTCGCCACGCGGGTCCGGGCCGCCATCGATCCCCACTCTCGCTTCCTGGAGGTCTGACCCGTGCAGCACACCATTCCTGAGGAGCGCTACGGGCCCCAGGGCGAGAACATGGCCGACGCGATCGGCTCGTGCGTGCACTGCGGGTTCTGCCTTCCGACGTGCCCGACGTACGTGACGATGGGGGAGGAGATGGACTCCCCACGCGGCCGGATCTTCCTGATGAAGGAGGTCCTCGAAGGCGAGCTCGAGCTCGAGGCGGCGCTGCCCTACATCGACAACTGCCTGGGTTGCCAGGCGTGCCAGACCGCCTGCCCGTCGGGCGTCGAGTACGGGGAGCTGATCACGCCGTTTCGCGCGTACGCGGAGGAGCATCGCGACGATCGCTCGGCGATGGACCGGACGCAGCGCAAGATGATCCTGCGGACGCTGCCCTACCCCGCCCGCTTCCGACTCGCGGCGAGACTCGGGCGGCTGGGGCGTCCGTTCGCCCGCTTCATGCCCGAGCAACTCGGCGCCATGCTGCGACTGCTCCCTGATCGTCTACCTCCCAAGCAGCCGCTGCCGGAGATCCATCCGGCCGAGGGCGTCCGGCGCGGGCGGGTCGCACTCTTGGCGGGTTGCGCACAGCAGGTCCTCGAGCCGGACATCGGGTGGGCCACGCTGCGGGTGCTGGCTCGCAACGGGATCGAGACGGTGATCCCCTCCGGCCAGGTGTGCTGCGGCTCGCTGGCCATGCACACTGGGGCCTCCGAGCAGGCCAAGCCGCTGGCCCTCCGCAACCTGGCCTGGTTTCCCGACGACGTGGACGCGATCGTGACCAACGCCGCTGGGTGCGGCTCCGGGATGAAGGAGTACGGGCTGCTGCTCAAGGGGACGCCGCATCAGGAGGAGGCCGAGCGCTTCGCGGAGCGGGTGGTCGACGTGAGCGTGTACCTGGACGGTGTCGGGCTGTCGGAAGGCGCGGGCGCGCCGCGGCTCCCGGCTCCGACGAAGGTCGCCTACCACGACGCCTGCCATCTCGCCCACGCCCAGGGCGTGCGCAGCGCGCCACGAGCGCTGCTCGAGTCGATCGTGAATCTCGAGCTGGTGGAGCCGGACGAGTGGGAGATCTGCTGCGGCTCGGCCGGTACGTACAACGTCGAGAAGCCCGGCACGGCCGCCGAGCTCGGGAAGCGCAAGGCCGAGAACCTGCTGGCCACCGGTGCGGACCTGATCGCGACGGGCAACATCGGGTGCATGACCCAGGTGCAGAACCACCTGTCCGCGCTGGGCCATCAGCTCGAAGTCCTGCACACCGTCCAGCTGCTCGACCGGGCCTATGCGGGCAGAGCTTGAGGCTTCCTTCCGGGCGGCGGTCGAGGGGACGGATCCCTACGAGCTGACCCGGGCGCATCTCCCCGAGGAGACCCCGGCGCTCGTCGTGTGCGTCGGCAAGGCCGCTCTGCCGATGGCGCGCGCCGCGGCCGAAGCCTTCCCGGACACCCCGGGGCTCGTGGTGACGCGCGACGGCTACGGGGGAGAGGCCGGCCACTTCGAGGTTCGCGAATCCGCGCATCCGGTGCCCGACGAGCGAAGTCGGGCGGCGGCCGACGAGGTGCTCGCTCGGGTCGGCCGGCTCGACGCCGGCGACCTCGTGCTGCTGCTCGTCTCGGGCGGTGGGTCCGCGCTCGTCTGCGCGCCGTGGGGCGTCTCACTCGAGGAGAAGCAGGCCGTCAACCGGGCGCTCCTGCGCTCGGGCGCCCCCATCGGGGAGATGAACGCGGTCCGCAAGCACCTGTCGCGCTTCAAAGGGGGTCAGCTCGCGAGGGCGACGGAGGCGCGCATCGTCACGCTGATCCTCTCTGACGTACCCGGAGACGATCTGGCGACGGTGGCATCGGGCCCGACCGTGCCCGACCCGACCACGTTCGCGGACGCACTTGCGGTCATCGATCGCCGCGGAATCGACGTACCCGCCGCACGCGCGCACCTGGAGCGGGGGGCGCGGGGTGAGATCGAGGAGACGCCGGTAGAAGGCGATGAGCGCCTTGCACGCGTGGAGAACACGCTGATCGGCGGCGGCTGGCAGCTGCTCGAAGCGGCGACAGCCTACTGGCGCGGGAGTCAGAGCGCTGAGGTGGTCGTCCTGTCGGACTCGTTCGGCGGCGAGGCTCGCGAGCTCGCCGCGTTTCATGCCGAGCTCGTGCGCTGCATCCGCGCTCACGGCTCCCCGTGGTCCGCGCCTGTCGTGCTCCTCTCGGGCGGGGAGGCCGCGGTGACCGTGCGGGGCGAGGGAGCGGGTGGCCGCAACCAGGAGTTCCTGCTCGCGCTGGCCTGCGCGCTCGGGGACGACGGGGTGTGGGCGATCGCGTGCGATACGGACGGCATAGACGGCAACACGGAGGCGGCGGGAGCGGTGATCGGGCCGGACTTCGCCTTGCGCGCGGCGCAGGCGGGCCTCGAGCCGCGCCGGGCGCTTCACGACAACGACGCCCATGCGGCCTTCGCCGCGACTGACGGGCTGGTGGTCACGGGTCCCACCCGCAACAACGTCAACGACTACCGGGCGATCGTCGTCACCGCCGATTGATCTGGATCAGAGGTTCTCCTCGCGCTCGACCGCGGGGTGCTCAACCCCCGCGCGGGCGGCCTCGAGCTGGGCGGCGAAGGCCAAGCCCAGAAAGAGCGCGACGGCGCTGAGGAAGGTCCACAGCAGGACGCCGATGGTCCCCGCGATCGGGCCGTACGTCGCGCCGAAGTTGCCAGTCGCCTCGACGTAGACGACCAGAACGGCCATGAAGCACAGCCACAGGAGCGCCGAGGTCGCCGCGCCGAACGCCAGCCAGGACGGCTCGGGTTGGCGGCGGCGCGGGGCGTGCTCGAACAGCAGGGCGATCGAGGCCACCGCCAGCGCGATGCCGACCGGCCAGCGCACGATGGCCCAGACGTCGTTGAAGCTCTCGCCCCAGCCGGCGCTGTCGCGGATCGCCGAGCCGCCGACCAGAATTGCGAACGACAGCAGCGCGAGTGAGCCCGCGGTGGCTGCGAGCACGGCGGCGGTTAGGTACTTGCGCAGGAACGGGCGGTCGCGCTCCGTGCCGTAGATTCGATTGGCCCCGCGCTCCACCTGCGCCATCGCCGTGGTCCCCGCGATCGCTGCGGCGATCGCCCCGCCGGCCAGCGCCGTCTCGCCGGACTCCTGCCGTGCGGCGCTCGTGCCCTGCCGCAGTGCGTCGGTGAAGAGCTCGCCGACGGCGCCGGGAGCGACCTGCTCGATGGTCTCGCGCACCACCCGCGTGAAGGTCTCGATCTCGAGCGCCGCCGCGAGGCCGACGATCGCGATCAGCGCGGGCAGCAGGGTGAGCGTCACCTGGTACGCCAGCGCGCGCGAGTGGCTGAAGCCGTCGGCGGCGCGGAAGCGCGCCACTGCATCGAGGACGAGCCGCCGCCGGCCCGTGCGGCGCAGCGTCTCGAGCGCCTCGTCGCCCTCGAGCTCCTCCTCGCGGGTGACCGGAACGGAAGATGCGGTGGTCATCGGCCGGGAACTACCAGACTTCGCCGTCGCGCCAATCGCACGTCAGCTCGCCGTCAAGATCGACCGTGACCGTCGTCGGGAACACGAGGACGCCGCCGTCGTGGTCCCGGGTGCGGACGACACCGGCCGGCGTGAGCGCCGATGTCGGGCCCCGCCAGCGCTTCCAGCCGCGAGCCGCGTAGAAGTCCGTCGCCTGATCGGTCGTGCCCAACGCGCCTACGTCATACGCGCCCCGCAGCATCCGTTCCAGTTCCCCCATCATCGCCCCGGCGTGGCCGCGCCGGCGCCGGTCCGCGCGGACCCCGACCCCTTCGACGTAGCCCGCTCGCAGCGCCCGGCCCGCGTGGAGCAGCCGCCGCTGGACGAGCGACGCGTGCCCGATGAGCTCGCTGCCCTCCCGGACCAGCGCGTGCATCCCGCCCAGCGCGTGCTCCCAGTCATGGTCGGTCAGTTCTCCGTGGAAGACGTCGTCGAGCAGGGCCCGCGCCGCCGAGAGGGCGGCGGGTTCGAGGTCTGCCGTGTGGGCGGTCCGAACCTCGGCCATTCAGCGAGGTACGCGCTCGGCCAGGCAGGCGTAGTGCACGGTGAATAGGCGTTCCGAGCGCAGGGGCGCGATCCGGAACGCGGCGCGGCGGACGGCGGTCTTGACCCTCGCGCGGGCGCGGCGCGCCGGCGTGTCCGCGAAGAAGGCGTGATGGGCGAGCGGGAGAGGATCGGCGAGCTCCGCCACGACCTTGAGCCCTGCCAGAGCGCACAGTTCGCCGATCGCGGAACGGTCGAACGCCTGCACATGGCCGATACGGGCGGCCTCGGCGCGCTTGGCGGGCCGAGCCGCCGAACGATTGGCCTCGAGCGGCACCTCGACCGCAACGTGGTGAGCGACGCGCCGGGCCTCGCGCAGCAGCGGCAGCGGGTCGCTCACGTGCTCGACGACGTGGGAGAGCACTGCGAGGTCGTAGACGCCATCGGTTGCAGGGACGTGCTGACCGTCGTAGGCCTCCACGCGCCGTACCCGCCCCAGGTTCTTCTGCCGGGCGAGGGCCGCGGCCTTCGGGGAGAGCTCGAATCCGTCGAGCACCTCGCCGATGCCACGGGCCGAGAGGGCCGCCAGCAGCGCGCCGTCGCCGCAACCGATCTCGACCACCGTCGCAGGAGACAGCCCGGCCCGGTCACACAGTGCGGCGACATGGCCGGCCTTGCCCCGGCCTCCCAACGCTCGCCAACGGCCGAGCCGCTCGCCCTCGGCCTCGTCCGCCGGCGTGTACCCGTCCTCGTAGAACGGGCGCAGCTCACCGGCGACCGAGCCGCCGCTCACGGGCGCCGAAGGTCCGTTGTCCACGCGCTGAAGTATGCACGGGCACTTCCGCCCGGCGGTGGTGGCGGTCGCCGAGCCTTGCCGTGCGGTCCTGGTCTACTTCTCGCCGTCGGCGCCGTCGGCGCCGACGGCCTTGTCTGCGCCGTCCTCCGCGTCGCTTTCGATCACAACGACCTCGTAGCGTTCGTCGAGACGGACGTCGACGGTCTTCCCGTCGGTTCGCGTGACCTCGACCTCCCAGGTGGCGCCGTTCTCGCCGTCGCGCTCGACCTCGTTGGCCGTC
>Ga0136618_10000637_pt1 | contig 12361 bp, 12 predicted proteins | sample AntDrymUQ3302106_2_FD_104805 | JGI IMG/M metagenome (GOLD analysis project Ga0136618, IMG submission 104805) | Polar desert sand microbial communities from Dry Valleys, Antarctica - metaG UQ330 (21.06) | ecosystem: Environmental > Terrestrial > Soil > Desert | place: Antarctica: Dry Valley... | reverse complement strand
TCGACCCGATGGTCGAGGCGTGGAAGGCGAAGGATCGCCAGAAGGCCGCCGCCGAAGCGCCGTGGGACTTGATCGACGAGATGTTCATCCTCGGCGAGCCGGCCAAGATGCACGAGCGCCTCGCCCGCTTTACCGAAGGCGGCATCACCCTTCCGGTGCTGACTCCGATCACGACTCCAGACAAGCTGGGCGACCTGATCGAAGCCTTGGCGCCCCACTAGCAAGGCGCGGGTCGAATTTCACTCGCTCGGCGGTTGTTATTCGACCCGCGGCAGGATTCAGAGCGCGCGTGCCAGCGAAAGGCCGTACAGGCCGTCCGGGTCCGTGAACCAGCCGGTCATCTCGAGGCCCGCTTCGGCGTAGATGCCCTCCAGCCCCTCGCGACGGAACTTGGTCGAGATCTCCGTGCGCATCTCCTCGCCGCGCTCGAAAGCGACGGTCATGTTCAGCTCCGAGATCGCGACGAGTTGACGGCGAAGCGAGCGCAGGCGGATGTCCACGAAGAGGTTCTCGTCGTCCCAGAAGGCCGCGTGGTCGAAGGCTTCGATGTCGAAGTCCGCGCCGAGGCTCTCGTTCAGGACCGCCAGGACGTTCAGGTTGAACGCCGCCGTAACCCCAGCCGAGTCGTTGTAGGCGGCCTCCAGCGTCTCGCGATCCTTGATCAGGTCCGTGCCGAGAAGGAAGTGGTCCTCGGGCCCGAGCAGGTTCGCGACCCGAGCGAGGAACGAGGCGCGCTGCTGCGGCTCAAAGTTGCCGATCGTGCCGCCGAGGAAGGCGATCACGCGCGGACCCTCCAGGGGGATTCGTTCGAGGTCGCGCTCGAAGTCGCAGACGAGGCCGCGGACCTGGATCCCGTATTCCTCCGCCACCTTCTGAGCGGTGTCCCGCGTGATCTCTTCCGAGATGTCCACCGGCGCGTAGGAGTGGAGCCCGCCGGCGGCTCGCATGGCGTCGAGGAGCACGCGTGTCTTCAGGGCCGAGCCCGATCCCAGCTCGATCAGCGTCGCGGGGTTGCTTGCGGTTTCGACGATTCCGGATGAGTCGTTTTCGAGGATTGCGCGCTCGGTGCGGGTCGGGTAGTACTCGGGCAGCTTCGTGATCTCCTCGAAAAGCTCGGATCCGCGCTCGTCGTAGAAGTAGCGCGGCGAGAGCTCCTTGAACGGCTTGGTCAGGCCGATCCGCACGTCCGCCGCCATGCCTGACAGCGGGCCTCCCGGCGGCAGGCGGATCTCGACCTCGACGTCCGGCGCGGTCTCGGCAAAGGGGGGCATCACACGTCCCTTACGCAGCGAAGGCCCGAGAAGATCTGCCGGCGCTCCGGCAGATCCCAGTTACGAAAGGTCGTGCGGATCACGCTTCGCCGCGTCGCCCACGAGCCGCCACGAAGGACCTTGTGCTCGGGACCGAAGAACACCTTCGAGTACTCGTCGTAGGGGAACGCCTCGAAGCCGGGGTAGGCGATGAAGTCCGACGAGGTCCACTCCCAGACGTCGCCGAGCATCTGCACCGCCCCCGAGTCGGCTGCGCCGTCTTCGTGTGAGCCGGCCATCGCCGTGCCGAATGCGAGGCAGTCGAGGTTCGCATGCTCCCGGTCAGCACCTTGGGCCGCCGCCTCCCACTCGAACTCAGTTGGCAGGCGCTTGCCTGCCCAGTCGGCGAACGCGGTCGCCGCGGCGTAATCGACGTGGACGACCGGATGATCCGGATCGACCTCCCGCGACGCCCCCATCGCTGTCCGTGCCCACCCCCCTTGCCCATCGTTCACCCAGTAGAGCGGCGGCTCGGCGCCGGTGTCCTCCATGAACTCGATCCAGGCGGCGTTGGTCACGGGCGCGCGATCGATCTCGAACGGTTTGAGCTCGACCGTGTGCCGCGCCCGCTCGTTGTCGTACGCGAAACCGTCATCGCCCGCGCCGATCACGTACTCGCCGCCATCTATTGGCAAAGCGTTAGGCACCTGGTACCGGGCGTCGGACGCGGGTGGCTTGCGCACATCCGGCTCGTAGCTCTCGACCATCTGGAGGAGTTGGAGCATTGTCTCCGCGTGCTGGTGCTCGTGCGCGAGGATCAGCTCGTAGACGAGGCCGTCCTTGAGCAGGCGGTCGTCGGTGTCCTCCAGCTCGAGCTCGTCAAGCACTTCGAGCGTCCGCTCGCGCACGCCCTCCATATATGAGCGCAGCTCGTCGCCGCGGAGGATCGGCAATTCGTTTCTGGTCGCCCGGGGGTTCTCGATCGCGTCGTAGAAACGGCCGAGGTCACCGTCCATCGGCTCGCGGTCACCAATCGTCTGTACGAGCCAGAGCTCTTCGAAGTTGCCGATGTGGCCGAGGTCCCACGCGAGCGGCGAGAGGATGTCCGAGTAGACCCGGTTGAGCTGATCGTCTGAGAGCGTCTCGACCAGCCGCAGCGTCATCTGCCGCGCTTCGGCGAGGCGCTCCGCGAGACTTTCCTTCAGATCGGTCCGAGCCGGCGACGTCGCGATGATAAAACCCTAGTCACGCGGGCTGCGATTCCGTTACACGCGTGACGAGACGGGTCGGCGTTAGGCACGCCGCCCTCGCTGTCGCAAGGTCGACCGCCTACTGGTTAAAGGTCGACGTCACCGTTCCTACCCAGCGGAGGTCGCCCAAGGCGCGTATTGCGGCCCCAGATAGGTTTCCCGCCATGCGAGTCAAGGAAGCAAGCGCGCTGATCTCAGGCGGGGCGTCGGGCTTGGGCGAGGCGACGACTCGGCGGCTGCACGAGGCAGGGGCGAGCGTCGTCATCTCCGACCTCAACGCCGAGAAGGGCGAGGCGCTCGCCTCCGAGCTCGGCGAGCGCGCGACGTTCGTCGAGGCGAACGTGATGGAGCCAGACCAGGTCCAGGCCGCGGTCGACGCTGCGGCGGGCGCCGAGGGCGGCCTGCGGATCTCGGTCTGCTGTGCGGGCATCGGCTGGGCTGAGCGCACCTCGTCGAAGCGGGGTCCTCACAACCTCGAGTACTTCTCGAATGTCGTCAAGGTGAACCTGATCGGCACCTTCAACGTGCTCAGACTCGCCGCGACCGCGATGTCTCAGAACGCGCCCGACGACCAGGGCGAGCGGGGCGTCTGCGTCAATACGGCCTCGATCGCCGCGTACGACGGACAGATCGGCCAGACGGCTTACGCAGCGTCGAAGGCCGGCATCGTCGGCCTAACGCTCCCGGCGGCTCGCGATCTGGCCGGGCGGGGCATCCGCGTGAACACCATCGCTCCGGGCCTCTTCGACACGCCGCTCCTTGCCGCGCTGCCCGAAGAGAATCGCCAGGCGCTCGGCGCCGGCATCCCGTTCCCCTCGCGGCTCGGCGACCCAGCCGAGTTCGCCCAGCTCGCGCTTGCGATCGTCGAGAACCAGATGCTGAACGGCGAGACGATCCGCCTCGACGGCGCGATCCGCATGCCGCCGAAGTAGCTGGATCCCTGGGCGTCTTTTCGTCGCTCTACGACGATTTCGCGCCCCGGCGGCAGCTACGCCTGAACGCGTTCCCGCTCGGAGGCCGAAGCCGCGACGCCAAGGATCGGGTCTTGGCCGTCGAGGCCGCCGTTCGCCGGGTCGGCAAGACGGAGCGCCTCGGGCAGGTCCTTGCTTCGCATCATCCGAAGCTCGGTCAGTGGCTGCATGACGCCTCGGATGGCCAACGCGCCGCCGACGAACCTCGGCGCCCACAGGCGAGCCGAGCGTCGCTCTATCCCTCGATCGATCGCGTCGACCGCGGCGGAGACCGGCATGGCCTTACGCGCGAACGCCGGCATGCTGCCCTCGAGAACCTTGGTCGTCTCTTGCTCGAACGAGGCGCGCACAAGGTCCGTGTCGATGAAGCCGAAGTACGCGCAGCCGGCACGAGCGCCGGTGGGCGCCATCTCCATCCGTAGCGAGTTGGTCAGAGCCTCGACCCCAGCCTTCGAAGCCGCGTACGGACCCATGAGCGGCGCATGTGCCGCAGCGGCAAGCGAAGCGATGTTGAGCAGGTAGCCCTTGCGCTCGATCACGTGTGGGAGCACGGCGCGGTCGGTGCGCCAGACGCCGAAGAGGTTGACGTTCATGGTTCGCTCGATCTGCTCCGGCGGAGCGGTGATGAGCGAGCCAACGGTGTGGATGCCGGCGTTGGCGACCGCGACGTCGATGCCACCGAACCGCTCGACCGTTTCGGCAACTGCCCGACTCAGCGCCGCCGTATCGGTGACGTCGGCCTCGAACCACACAGCGCGGTCGCCGAGCTTGGCGGCACGCTCCTCGAGGAGGTCGGGCTCAAGACCAACAAGCACGACGTTCGCGCCCTTCGAGTGCATCCGCTCGGCAACAGCCCCGCCGATGCCTCGCGCGGCGCCGGTCACGAAGACGGTCCGGCCGTTCACGTCGAGCTTGCGGCGAGCCATCAGGCGACCTCTAAAAGCTCGCGGTGGTCATCTGCAGTCGGCGCGGCGCCTTCCGCCGTCGCCCACTCGTACTCGGCGGGGTCGATTCTTCGCGTCGACTCGTAGAAGTGGAACGTCTCGCGGGGCCAGAGCGTGATGTTGCGGCCCTGCGCGTCGAGATACCAGCTCTTACATCCGCGCGACCAGACCGCATCGCCGAGATCTGCCTGCATCTTGGAGTTGTAGGAGTCCTGCGCCTGGCGGGTCGGCGTGACCGATGCCTCGCGGCAGCGCGCCTCGGTGATCGCTTGGACGACGAGCCGGATCTGGCACTCGACCATGAAAACGACCGAGTTGTGGCCGAGGCCCGTGTTCGGCCCGAGGAGGAAGAACAGGTTCGGAAAGCCGGAGATCATCGTGCCGCGGTGGGCCTGGATGCCCGTGTCGTGCCAATGATTGGCGAGGAGACGGCCGTCTTGACCCGTGATCTCGACCGACGAGGCCATCGCCTGCGTGTTGAAGCCGGTCCCGTAGATGATCACGTCGGCATCGCGGGTGGTGCCGTCGGCCGTGGTGATCGAGCGAGCGCCAACCTCGGCGATCGGATCGGTGACTACGTCGGAGCTGGGCCGGTCGAGCGCTGGGTAATAGATGTTCGACATCAAGATCCGCTTGCAGCCCAGCTCGTAGTCAGGAGTGAGCTTCCGCCTCTTCTCCGGATTCTTGACTCCTCTTTCCAGGTTCTTGAGGCCGGCCTTCTCGAAGAGCTTGCCGAGGCGTCGGCCCGTGATTACCCGGTAGACGAAGAGCTCCAGAAAGAGGTAGATGCCGCGGCGGTAGGCACGCTGAAGGGCCGGAAAGCGGCGGTAGAGACGGCGCTCGGCACGCGAGATGTGGCGGTCGGCTTTCGGCAGCACCCAGGGAGCGGTGCGCTGATAGAGATCGAGCTGTCCGACCTTGCCCGCGATCTCGGGCACGAACTGGATCGCCGAGGCGCCGGTGCCGATTACCGCCACCTTCTTACCGGTCAGGTCCACTGAGTGATCCCATTCGGCCGAGTGGAATACGGGCCCTTCGAAGCCTTCGAGGCCCTGGAGATGCGGCTTCGCCGGAACGTGGAGGCCGCCGATGCCCGAGATGACGAAGCGCGCAGTCGTCTCGATGCGACCATCCTTTCCCTCACCCACGCAGCGCCACAGCCCCTCGGCTTCGTCCCAGGTCGCGCTGACTGCCTTGACGCCAAGGCGCAGATGGGGGCGGACGCCGTACTTGTCGGTCGTTCGCTCGAGGTAGTCGCGGATCTCCTGCTGAGGCGCGTACATCTCCGACCAGTTGGGGTTCTGCTCGAAGGAGAACGAGTACATGTGCGAGGGCACGTCGCAGGCACAACCGGGGTAGGTGTTCTCGCGCCAGGTGCCTGCGACCGAGTCCGCTTTGTCGAACAGGACGAAATCCTCGATTCCAGCTTCTTTCAGCTTGATCGCGGCGCCGAGGCCGGAAAAGCCGGTACCGACGATCACGACCTCATGATCGGCCTGAGACCGGGGCGTGTCTTGGGAGCGGTCAGCTGTAGCAGTTGCGGACATGTCTTCTCCTGGCTCGGGGCAGCGGTCAATCGGCAAGTTACACCGCTGTAAGTTACAGTTGTGTAACGTAGCACACACAGGCTATGGCGACTTCGACCGCAAGATCCCCCCGACTCACCGGACCCGAGCGGCGCGAGCAGATCCTCGATGCCACTAAGGACCTCGCGGGCGAGCGCGGCTTTCACGCCGTTTCGATCGATGCGGTCGCCCGGCGCGCCGGCATCACACGCCCCGTCGTCTACGGCCACTTCTCAGACCTCGCCGGGCTTCTGCGCGCGCTCGTCGACCGCGAGGGTCAGCGAGCCGTCAGCCAGCTCATGGAGCTGGTGCCGAAGGAGATCGACGCACAGAACCCCGAGGCGATGCTGCTCGGCTCGCTGCGGGCCTTTCTCGAAGCGGTGGCGGACGATCCGTTCACCTGGCGCCTCGTCCTGGTCCCCGCCGAGGGCACCCCCGAGATCCTCCGCGAGCGAGCGATCCAGATTCGCGCTGCGGTGACGCAGCAGCTTGCCGCGGTCGTCCCCCATGCGCTCGCCGATGGTTCCGGGCCCCCTTCCCCCGATCCAGAGCTGACCGCGCTCACCCTTCAGGCAGTGTCAGAAGAAGCGGCGCGGCTCTTGCTCGAAAGCCCGGACGATTTCTCGATCGACCGAGTCATGCGCCACGCCGAGTGGATGCTTGGGCTGCTGGGCCTCGACGCAGCGGACGCTTAGCCCGACGTCCCGGTCGCCTCCGGGTAGATGAACACGTCCTTGAGCCAGGCTGGTTTGTGCTCAGGGCTGCCAACGTAGTCGTCCCACTGGTCGCTCAAGGACTCGATCGGAATCACGCGCACGTCGTCGGGGTGAGTCCAGCGGTGCATCAGCTCCGGTTGTGAGCCGACACGCCCGGCGTGGCTTCCGGACGAGATCGCGTACGTCCCAGTCGCGCCCGTCCACGCCGACTTGCCGGCGAACCAGCCCGTGTCGTTGAGCGGGTCGCCTCCGTCGCCGTTGTATCCGTGGTGTGAGCTGGCGCGCTCCTCGATTGCGTCCGGAGTCACCTTGACCTGGAAGGACTCCCAGTCATCCGGGTGGTATCCGCGCTTCCCGAACGGAGCCGTGGCCGAGTCCGGGTAGTAGGCCCAGTACTGGACGTAGAGATTGCCGGCCGCTTCGCCAGTGCACGTTGCCATCGGCGGAACGGGCGTGCCGGGATCCCGGCAATCAACGATGTGCGAGAAGAGCGTGACCGGCTCACCCGTGTGCGACTCCGCGGTCCGCCCCGAGTCGGGACCCTGCGCGCATCCCGGATCGCGGCACTCGCGATAGTCAATCGGGAGCGCGAGCATCCCTTCCTCGTATGAGAGAACGGGCACGCGGTCGGCCACGAGCTCGGCCACCTCGGGGCCGTAAGCCAGGACCAGCGCCGAGGGTTCGCCACCGCAGCCCTCCCCCAGGCTGACGGCACAGCGGAGCTTCTCGGCGATCGTTCGGGCGAGGTCACCGCCCGGCACAGCGACGCCGACCGCAGCCATTCCACAGAAGACGACCGAGACCAGCAAGACGACCCCGAGCCACTCCGGGCTCGCCTGCCCTCGCTCGTTGCGAAATCGCTGGAGTGCCACACAGACAAGAAGCCCGCGTTGCGTTGCGAATCACGAACGCCCCGCACCGATACGGTGTCGGAATGGCGCCCGAGGGCCCAAGCTCGAAGAAGGACGACCGCGGCTGGAAGGCCTACGCGGTCGGCATCGCGCTGGTCCTGATGGCGATCCTGATCCTCCAAAACCTGCAAGAGGTCGAGGTCAGGTTCCTCTTCATCAACACTCAGATCCCGCTGATCTTCGCGCTCCTGATCGTCGGCGCGCTGGGCGCGCTCGTCGGATGGGCGGCGCCGCGGGTGCGCCGTGGAGGACCGGACCGCTAGAGGTCTTCGATCGCCGCGGCGATCTCGCCCGCAGCGGCCTTCGCGTCCGCGAAGAGCATGTCCGTGTTCGGCAGGTAGAAAAGGTCGTTGTCGATGCCGGCGAAGCCCGGCGACATCGACCGCTTGATCACGATCACCTGCTTGGCCTCGTTCACCTCGATGATCGGCATGCCCGCGATCGGCGAGTCCGGATCGGTCTTTGCAGCCGGATTCGTGACGTCGTTGGCACCGATGACGACGGCGACGTCGGTGCGCGGCATCTCGGGGTTGATGTCTTCCATCTCGCGGAGCTTCTCGTAGGGCACGTCGGCCTCGGCGAGGAGCACGTTCATGTGACCCGGCATGCGGCCTGCGACGGGGTGGATCGCGTAGTTGACGTCGACGCCGCGCTTCTCGAGCGCGTTCGCCATTTCCTTGACGGCGTGCTGCGCTTGCGCGACCGCCAGGCCGTAACCAGGCACGATCACCACGGAGTCGGCGTAGGCGAGCTTGATCGCCGCGTCCTGCGCTCCGATCGAGGTGTGCGGGCGCTCCTCGCCTGGCGCTCCGGACACGGCAGGCGCGCCTCCGAACCCGGCGAAGAGGATGTTGGGGATTGACCGGTTCATGGCGGTCGCCATCTCGAGCGTGAGGATGGTTCCCGAGGAGCCGACCAGGGTCCCGGCGACGATCAGTGAGACGTTGTCGAGCGAAAATCCCGCGGCCGCGGCGGACAGGCCGGTGGCCGCGTTCAAGAGCGAGATCACGACGGGCATGTCGGCACCGCCGATGGGCAGCACAACGAGATTGCCCAGCACCGCCGCTCCGATCAGCACACCGATGAAGATTCCTTCCGAGGGGTCATCGGACGAGGCGAGGATGACGCAGGCCGCAACCAGGCCGACCAGGAGAAGCGCATTGATCACCTGCTGGCCGGGGACCGCGATGGGACGGGTGGGGATCAGGTCCTGAAGCTTGCCGAAAGCGACGTTCGAGCCCCAGAACGAGACCGAGCCGATCACCGCGGCGAGCAGGACGGGCACAAACTCCTCGAGCACCACCTCGCCCGAGATCTCGCGGAACTCCGACCAGGCTATGAGCGCGACGGCGCCGCCGCCCACGCCGTTGTAGAGCGCCACCATCTGGGGCATCTCGGTCATCTGGACCCGAACCGAGGCGATCACGCCGACCGCGGTGCCGACCGCCAGTCCGCCGACGATGACGCCCCAGTTGCCGACGCCGTCGAGCAGCAGCGTGGTAACGATCGCAATGCCCATCCCGACGGCGGCGATCATGTTGCCCTGCTTGGCCGTGCGGGGGTGGGTGCCCTGCATCAGGCCGAAGATGAAGAGGGAGAACGAGAGGACGTAGAGAAGCGTCGCCCCGTCGCCGCCCGTCTCGAAGACCGCGGGGATCACTTGGGCACCTCGGTCGGATCGTCGGCCGGCTTTGGCTTGCGGACAAACATGCCGAGCATGCGGTCGGTAACCATGAAGCCGCCGACGATGTTGATCGCGCCGAAGGCGATTGCGATGAAGGCGATAGTGAGCTCAAGCGCACCCTCGGCGAAGCCAGCGACGATCAACCCGCCGAGCATGACGATGCCGTGGATCGCGTTTGTCTGCGACATCAGCGGCGTGTGGAGCGTCGCGGGGACCTTCGAGATGACGACGAAGCCGACGAAGGCGGAGAGCACGAAGATCGTGAGTTCGGTGACCAGTCCCATTAGGAATCTCCTCCGTCGTCCGCGGCGCCGACGCCCGCCGCGTCGCGTGCACGTTCGTTCCGGATCTCGCCGTGGTGCGTGATGCACGCGCCGGCGATCACCTCGTCTTCGAAGTCCAGGTTGAGGCTTCCGTCCTCGGCTACAAGAAGGCCGAGCAGGTTCTCGATGTTCTTCGAGTAGAGCTGGGAAGCGTGGAAGGCCATGTCGGATGCAAGATTGAGGGGCGAGATGATCTTCACGCCGTTCTCCTCGACGGTCTTTCCCGCCTCGGTGAGCTCACAGTTACCCCCGGACTCGCCGGCGAGATCGATCACAACGGAGCCGGGCTTCATTGACCGCACCGCGTCGGCCGTGATCAGGAGCGGCGCCGGACGTCCCGGAATCTGAGCGGTCGTGATGATCACGTCCTGCTTGGCGGCGGCTTCGGCGAGGGCTTCTCGCACCTGCTCGTTCTCCTCCTCGGTGAGGGGACGGGCGTACCCGCGCTCGTCCTCGGCGTCAGGGATGAAGTCGAGCTCGAGTGGGCGACCGCCGAGCGAGGCGATCTGTTCCCAAGCGGCGCGGCGGATGTCGAAGCCCGAGACGACGGCGCCCAGGCGCTTCGCGGTCGCGATTGCCTGGAGGCCCGCGACACCCGCGCCCAGCACGAGAACGCGCGAGGGGGAGACTGTGCCTGCGGCCGTGGTCATCATCGGGAAGAAGCGTCCGGCTTCCCTCGCGGCAAGGAGCGTTGCTGCGTAGCCCGCAACGTTCGCCTGCGAGGAGAGCGCGTCCATCGCCTGCGCGCGGGTGATGCGCGGCACGGCTTCCATCGCGAAAGAGGTCACGCCCGCGTCGGCAAGTGCCTTATTCGTCTCGCCCGAGGTCAGCGGCGCGAGGTGTCCGATTAGTAGGTTGCCCTTGCCGACCTTCAAGATCTCGTCATGGGTGGGAACCGCGACGTGCACGACCACGTCGGCGCCCCAGGGATCGCCGATCTCGGCGCCCGCTTCCGTGTAGGAATCATCAGGGTGGCCAGACTCGACCCCCGCCCCGGACTCAACCACCACGCCAAGTTCCTTCTCGGTCAGGGACTTGACCACGTCAGGGATGAGCGCCACGCGGCGCTCGCCCTCAGCCGTCTCTTTCGGAACCCCGATCTTCACAATTCATACGCCGAGCGCCTTCGCTCAGCGGTCGCGGAGCCTATCCGACCTAACACGCGATCCCGCTCTCCGCGCAGCCCGCTTCGTGGTCATCTAGGTGCCGACGAGCGCGGCCATGCGCTCGATCGTGTGAAGCCGCTCGTCCTTGTCCAGGTGGACCGGTGAACAGATGAGGCGGTCGATCCCGGCCTCGGAGAACGCCGCGATCTTGGCCTTGACTTCGTCCTCGGAGCCAACGAGAGAGGTGGCGTCCACCAGCTCGTCGGGGATTGCTTTGTAGGCCTCGTCTCGCTTGCCGTCGAGAAAGAGGCCCTGGACCTCGTCCGCGACCTTGCCGAAGCCAAAGCGATGGGTGAGGTCGACGTAGAAGTTGGTCTTTCGCGAGCCCATGCCGCCCAGGTAAAGAAGGAGCCCGGCCTTCACGACTGAGCGCGCTGCGTCGAGGTCGCCGTCGATGGCAACCTGAACTGACGGCGAAATCTCGAGGTCAGAGCGCGAGCGGCCGCCCTTCTCGAAGCCTGCCTCGAGGTGCTCGCCCCAGGTCTCTTCGAGCTTGTCAACCGAGAAGAAGATCGGGATCCAGCCTTCACAGAGCTCTGCGGCCATTTCGACCGATTTGCGCCCGATCGCACCGACGAATATCGGGATCTCGTTACGGACCGGATGAAAGTTGAGCTTCAGCGCCTTGCCTTGACCCGTACCGCCCTCGATCGGAAGCTTCCAGTGGTCGCCAGAGTGCTCGAGCGGCCCCTCGCGGGCGATGATCTCGCGCACGATCTCGATGTACTCGCGCGTGCGGCCCCACGGCTTCGCGTACTCGACGCCGTACCAGCCCTCCGAGACCTGCGGACCCGACGGGCCGAAGCCGAAGATGAAGCGGCCGTCTGAGAGCGCGTCGATCGTGGCGCCTGCCATCGCAGCAGCCGCGGGTGGGCGCGCCGGGACCTGCATGATCGCCGCGCCCAGCTTGATCTTCGATGTCTGCGGAGCCAGCCACGCGAGTATCGACACAACGTCCGAGCCGTATGACTCGGCAACCCACACCGAATCGAAGCCCTTGTCCTCGGCCGCCTTGACGATCTCGATCGCCTCGTCGCCCTTGGGACCGATCCCCCAGTAGCCGAGATTGAGTCCTAGTTTGGGCGCCATCGGCGCGTGAGCCTATTGGCTCGTGTGCACCGAGGGCTACTCGAAGTCAGACAGGATCACGTTGATCCTGCTGTCGTCGTCCTGGCCGTCGAGCTGCGCAGCGTTGACGTCAATCTTCGCCGACGCCCTCGGCGCGGAGCACGTCGCCCAACTCGACGCGCAGATCTGATTCGCGGCTACCTGGATCCGGCCCCCAGCCACGAGCTCGCCGCAGGCGAGGTCTCTCTCAGCCGCTCGGCGTACTTTCGCCGGCTGAAGCTGGCCACGGAAAGGCTGGCTGACCAGATTAGATCCGAGTACCCCTGAGCGTCCCGAACGCGAAGCGGCCGCCCGGAGGCGGCCGCTTCGAACGGATGCTTCTCGGCGCGAGTGCTATTCGACGTAGCCGGCGGCCTCGAGGTAGTCGGCGGCCACGTCGGCCGGGTCCTCGCGGTCGAGGGAGACGCGGGAGTTCAGCTCCTGCATCACCTCGAGCGTCAGCTCGCCCTGGAC
>Ga0136618_10000636_pt1 | contig 12361 bp, 15 predicted proteins | sample AntDrymUQ3302106_2_FD_104805 | JGI IMG/M metagenome (GOLD analysis project Ga0136618, IMG submission 104805) | Polar desert sand microbial communities from Dry Valleys, Antarctica - metaG UQ330 (21.06) | ecosystem: Environmental > Terrestrial > Soil > Desert | place: Antarctica: Dry Valley... | reverse complement strand
CTGCTGTCGCCGTAGCCGCGCAAGTCCGTAACGACAACGGTGAAATCTTGCGCCAAACGCCCGGCGATTTTGTGCCACATGACTTGCGTTTGCGGATGTCCATGAAGCAAAAGCAAAGGCAGTCCGTTTCCGCCGTAACGCGTCTTAATGATTGCTTCACCCGTATCAATCATTGATAATTTAAAATCGTCGAACACTAAATTGCTCCTGTAATGTAAGTAACCCCTCTAACTAGACGTTGATTCTATCGTCACCTCTGGCTTGAGAGGTAGACGCCAAACGTCCGAATGGATGCGAGCGGGAAGCAAGCTAGCAAGAGACAAGCCTTGCGAATGAAAGTACGTGAACCCGCCTCGCGTCCGATGATTTGCTCAGCTCGGCTTTATTTGAAACCGCGACTCATAATCTCTGCCGTTTCTTCATCTGCCGGAAAAAACGATTCGATGGCAAGTTCTGACAAAGTTACGTCAATCGGTGTTCCAAAAACCGTTACTGTGCTGATGAATGAAAGTTCGCCTTCTTTTGTCAACAGCCGCAGTGGAATGGCAAAGCGCGAATAATCAATCTCTTTGGTTGGCAAATTAGCTCTCGATGATTTGGGTTTCGGATAGCTTTTTAACTCCTGATAGAGTTCCATCAAAAAAGCATCGGCGGTAATTTCCACTTGCCGGTTCAGGTATTCAAGCACATTTCTACGCCAATCCGAATAATTAATAACCTGCGGTGTAAATCCTTTCGGATGCAAGCAGAGACGCAGCATATTGACGGGTGGTTCGAGCAACGATGAATCAACCTCTGCGAGTAAAACATTAACCGCTTTATTTGCCGCCACCAGCGTCCAATGACGGTCAACGGCGAACGACGGGTTTGGTTCAAGTCCGTTCAAAATTAAATCAACGGCTTGGCGGGCGGCGGCGAGCGATTCATCGCCCAATGGTCTTTCGGGAAAAACCGCCGCGAAGCCCGCCGCCGTCAGCAAAACATTACGCTCACGCAGAGGAATTTCGAGTTGTTCGGCGAGACGCAAAATCATTTCCCGACTCGGTTGCGAACGCCCGATTTCCAAAAAACTCAAATGCCTCTGCGAAATCTCGGCATCATAAGCCAAATCAAGCTGACTCAAACGCCGCCGTCCGCGCCATTCGCGCAGCAGGTCGCCGACTTTCTTCGATTCGACTGAATTCATAACTAAAATTCTACACAACAAAGTCATCACACTCTATTACCTGTGAGGTAGTTGAACGCCTTTGGCGAGTGTGAAATTCTTTAATCAGACTGCGTGAAGAATTTTTTGACGGAGAAAAGAAAGTGGCTAGAAGCGATGTGTCGAACGTTCAGGGTATATCACCCGCATTCCGAAGATTGTACAATAGTCCGATACTCAGCGTGTCGGACTATCGTTGCAACGCTCACGAAGGCGGACCGGAGGGCGAGGAGCAGTCGGAGAATAACAGTATCGTCCTGATGCGTTACGGATCTTTTGTAAAACATTTCGGGAAGCGGCGCGTGACCGCCGATGTAAACCAAGCCGTTTTTTTTTCCAAAAACACTATCTACCGCATCAGCCACCCGTCCGACTGCGGTGACCGCGGAACATTTTTCCTGGTTGCTCCGCAAATACTAAATGACATTGTCCGCGAACTTGATCCAACAATTGACGAGCATCCTGACCAGCCATTCGCTTTCGTTACCAGTCCATGCGACACACAACTTTTCTGGCGGCATCGCGAGTTGGTCCAACGGTTGGAACGTGCGGCGGAAGAGTCGCTGGAACATCTTTGGGCTGATGTAGCGGTGCTCCAATGGGTCGCCGACGTTCTGGAATCCGCTTTCGAAAAGCACGACAAGCCGACGAAATCACGGCGGACGAGCACGAAAAATGACCATGCGGAAAAGACCGAAGCCGCCAAGGCTTTTTTAGCGAGCCGTATGTCCGAGCAGGTGATGCTCACGGAAGTTGCCCGCGAAGTAGCTGCATCTCCATTCAATTTCGCCCGCATATTTCAGCAACAGGCAGGACTCCCGGTTCATCGTTATTTAACTCTGCTTCGCCTAAGAGCGTCGCTTGAACGGCTCTCTGATGGCGAGAACGATTTGACCGATCTCGCCCTGGACCTCGGTTTCTCAAGCCATAGCCACTTTACGGACGTATTCCGCCGCGAATTCGGTCAAACGCCGTCCGAGGTGCGTAAAAATGCCACCGTCTCAAAGCTCAGAGAAATGAGCAAGAATCTGATAGCTTGAATTCCACCTGCCAAAGTAGACTTCTTTCATGAGAAGTTTCTCATAAATTCAATTTTCAGGAGGCTATTATATGAGTTCAGTACAATTGACAGCCGCGGATTTCCATGCGGCGCGGCGATTTGCCGAAACAGACTTTGGCAGAATTGCTTATGTGGAGCGGGGAGAGGGACCGGCGGCTTTGTTTTTTCATGGGTTTTCTCTCAACGGGTATCAGTGGCGAGGCGCGCTTGGGTTATTATCCACCCAGCGTCGTTGCATTGCTTTGGACTTCATGGGAATGGGGTACACAGAAACGGACGCGAAACAGGATCTTTCTCCTCAAGCGCAGACAGATATGGTCGTTGCTTTTCTTGATGAGCTTGCAATCGATACGGTTGACATCGTCGCCAACGACAGCGGCGGCACAATCGCGCAGCTTTTTGTCGTCCAGCATCCGAAGCGCGTCCGAACCCTTTTGCTGACGAATTGTGACGTGCATGAGAACAGTCCGCCGAAAGATTTCTTGCCATTTATAGAGAACGCGAAGGCTGGGCGCGCGGCGGACGACTGGCTCGTTCCTCAGCTTGCGGATAAATCGGTTGCTCGGTCTGAGAAAGGTTGCGGACTGTTTTACACAAATTCGGAGAGCTTCACCGATAAGGCGGTCGAATATTATTATTCACCACTCCTGAGCTCTCCTTTGCGCAAGACGCAGTTCAATGAATACGCCGCTGCGTTTCTGCCGAATCCATTGCTGGCAATCGAATCTGAGCTGAAGCAGTGCACAATACCCACCCGAATCGTTTGGGGCACAAACGACTTTTTGTTCAATGTGTCATGGGCAGAGTGGCTCGACCGAACGCTTCCCCAATCACGCGGAATCCGTCGGGTCGAAGGCGCAAACTTGTTTTTTCCCGAAGAGATGCCGGAACTGATCGCCGAAGAAGCACGAGGACTTTGGCAGGGCGCGGCGGCGGTATCATCGTAATCGCAGGCGGAAAAGAAGTAACCGTGTGCTGCGATGAGTGTGCCGAAAAAGCGAAAGCCGAAGAGTGATAAGAATAAATATCGAAAGTAGCGGGATATTAATCGTCCCCTGTTTTTAGGAAAGAAAGATGTCGGTCAAAAAGTCGGGAAAACTTAGGAATAGAAGAGATTTCTTGCCGGCATCCGCGCAAAAAATAATTTCAATCTATTACCTGTCAGGTAGTTGAGCGCCTTTAGTGAGTGTGAAATTCTTTAATTTGATAGTGCGGAATATCAACAAAATATAAACTAGGTCAAATTCAAAGATGGAACGAAATTATTTTACGAAAATTGGAGAACTGAGCAATCAGTTTCGCAACAACAAAAGGAGATAAAATGTCACAGGAAAACATAAAAATTACTAACAATATTTATGAAGAATTCAATCAGGGAAATTATTCCGGGGTTCTCGATTTTTTCGATGCGGGTTTTCAATGGGTCGCCGCCGACCATTCTCCCTTAGCCGATCGCAGTCCTTATCGCGGTTTGGATGAAGTGCGGGAAGGAGTTTTTGAGCGGATTGCCGCCGGTTTTCAGTATCTCAAAATCAGAGCGGACGAGGTTTTCGATGCCGGAGATAAAGTTGTGATGCTCGGCTATTATGACGGCATTTTCAAAGCGAACGGAAAACAATGTCAGGCACAAGTGGCTCACGTTTGGACATTTGTTGGCGACAAAGCCTTGAAGTTTCAGCAATACGTGGACACTTTCCAAATAGCCGAATCTGCAAAACAGACTGCCAACTAAAAGGAGAAAAGAAAAATGAAACAAATTTTAATCGCGCTTTGCTTTACTGCCGTTGTCTCAGTCGCTTTGAGCGTAACGGGAAGCGCACAACAAACACAGGTTTTAAGCGGAAAACAATCGCCGAACAATAACCAAATGACTAATATTGAAGAACTAATAGACCGTTATTTTGATTCATTGAACGAAACCGATAGCAAACGCCGCCGCGATTTGACCAAACAAGTTTGGGCGGAAAAAGGCAAGTTTGGCACTCCATATGGCGAGGTCGAAGGACATGATGCGATCATCGCGCTGGTTGAGGGAGTTCAGAAACAATTTCCGAACTCCAAGGTTCGACGAACCAGCAAAATTGACGGGTTCGGCAATTACCTCCGATGGAGTTTCGTGCTTTCACAAACCGATGGTAAGCCTATTCTCGGCGGTGTGGATTTCGGCATAGTTGTTGACGGAAAACTGCAACTAGTCATGGGCTTTTTCGACTTTGCGCCGAAACCGGCTGACAAACCTCCAGTCGCAACAGGAGGTCTCGGATGACATCGAATCGAACCGTGACAGTTTATGGGGCATACGGACACACCGGACGCTTCGTCGTTTCAGAGTTACGCAAACGCGGATGGACACCCATCCTCTCCGGTCGTGATTTCGATAAGCTAAATGCCATCGGGGCGGCACATAGCGGACTAGATATACGACCTGCGTCGGTTGATGACCCGGCATCGCTCGACCGCGCGCTTGTGGGCGCGGCGGCTGTCATAAATTGTGCCGGACCCTTTGCCAGAACCGCCGCGCCAGTGATCGAAGCTGCGTTGCGTGCAAAGATTCCCTATTTGGATGTCGCGGCGGAGATAGAAGCCAACGCGGACACGTTCGAGCAATACGCGAGGCGTGCGCGTGATGCAGGCATCGTGATTGTTCCAGCGATGGCTTTTTACGGCGGCTTGGGTGATCTGTTGGCGACGGCGGCGATGGGAGACTGGTCGGAAGCGGATGAGATTTGCATCGCGTATGCGCTCAATAGCTGGAAGCCGACTCTCGGAACCCGGGCTACGAGCCAAGTTTCAAAGCAGCGCAGGGGCGGCAGGCGAGTCGTCTTTACGAACCATCGAATGGAGTTCCGCACAGACGATGCGCCGATCCTAGATTGGACTTTCCCCGCACCGATTGGAACGCAGGCGGTCGTGGGAGAATTTACAATGGCAGACAGCGTTACAATTCCGCGTCATTTAAGGACGCCCGAAATACGCACGTATATGACAGTCGCGGCGGTCAAAGACCTGTCCGACCCAGACCTGTCGCCGCCGGCGATTGACGAGAGCGGACGTTCATCTCAAACCTTCCTCGTCGAAGTTGTCGCGCGTTCGGGAAGTGTGGAGCGTCGCGCGGTGGCAAGCGGGCGAGACATCTACGCGATCACCGCACCCCTGGTGGTGGAAGCGACTGAACGTGTCGTCAGCGGGCGGGCTAAGACGAATGGTGTCGTTGCCGCCGGCGAGGTCTTCGATGCGCGAGACTTTCTGAGGTCGCTCAGCCCAGAGCATCTCTCACTCGAAATTCAGTGATGCCTCTTCCGCCCAGCGCAGTTCAAAGTGTTGTCTCATAACTTCCGCACTGTTGCTTTCGATAATCATAGGTTTGCCTTCCGCATCAACAGTTGATAAACGCCATTTCGCTCTTAAAAGTGCAATGTCGCCGTGCCGAAAACAATACTGATTTTCAGATTGCATTTCGCCGCCAAGCGACAAAATACCTTAAATGCACTCTGAATTTGCTCTAATCCAATAGCTTGCCGGTTGAGGAACTAACAATGCTTCCGGTTTGTAAAAGTCAAAAAACGATTGTATTTTGCCAAAATTGTAATCTGCGGCAAAAGCACGATTCATGTCTTCTGGTTTGGTAATAATCATAATTTAATTAACTTTTTATATTGTTGCGACTTTACTTCAACATTCAAACTCTTTCAAATCAACGCTGCACATTGCAAGCAGCCGAACTCTTTTTATTGATTTTCACGATAAAGATAATCTGCGGTAGCGGCATCTGCCGGAAAAAACGATTCGACGGCAAGTTCGGACAAAGTTACGTCAAGGGGCGTTCCAAAAACGGTTGTCGTGCTTAAAAATGAAAGCTCGCCTTGATCGGTCAAAAGTCGAAATTCAATGGCGATGTTTGACGATTCGACCCGACCGATACGCTGATTTTTCTCGGCGTTTTGAGGTGTCGGATAGCTTTTTAATTCCTGCTCTAAATTCACCAAAACGGAATCGGCGGTGATTTCGATTTGACGGCTCAATCTTTCAAACAGATGTGTCCGCCATTCCGCAAAATTTATGATTTGTGGCGCAAGACCTTCGGGATGCACACTGAGGCGCAAAACATTAATCGGCGGCTGTAAGAGCGAAGCATTGACTCCTTTTAGTAAAAAATCAACCGCTTTATTCGCCGCAATTAAATTCCAATGACGGTCGAGCGCAAGCGCGGGATTCGGTTCGTGTCCACGTAAAATTAAATCAATCGTTTTCCGTACTGTTTCCAAAGATTTGTCATTAAGCGGTCTTTCGGGAAAAACAGGGGCAAAACCTGCCGAAGTTAATAAAACATTGCGTTCGCGCAAAGGAATTTTTAGCTGGTCGGCGAGATGAAGAATCATCTCGCGGCTGGGTTGTGAGCGTCCCGTTTCAACAAAACTTAAATGGCGCGTTGAAATTTCGGCTTCCAAAGCCAAATCAAGTTGACTCATACGCCGCCTCGTCCGCCAGTCCCGCAAAAGATTTCCGATTGATTGTATCTGCACCGCTTCCATCTGAAACTGACAATATCACAACTCAAACTTCCGATACCATTACCTCTAAGGTAATTGACCGGCTTACGCGCTTTTTGAAATTATAGAGGCTGACGCGGCGAACTATATCAAGTTTTTTCAATTTCTATTCGCCGCAACTTTATGGAGGTAAAAAATTATGCAGACAATTCGTATTTCTACTTTTCTACGGCGCGTGCTTTTTGCCGATGCCGCAACCTGTATTGCAATGGCGTTATTGCTCGCGCTCGGTTCCGGGTTGTTCGACGATTTTTTGAAAATGCCGGCGCAGTTTTTATTTTACGCGGGATTGAGTCTTTTTCCATTCGCCGCATATCTCGTGTATCTCGGCAGGCGCGAAACGGTTGCGTCGTCGCTTGTTTGGACGGTCATCGCTCTCAACGTGTTGTGGGCAATTGACAGCATCCTGATTTTGCTCGCCGGTTGGGTTGAGCCAAACGCTTTCGGCTACGCTTTTATCGTCGCGCAGGCGGTGAGCGTAGCGGTCTTGGCGGAATTGGAATACTTAGGTTTGAGGCGTTCGGAGGCCCAAAATACTTCGACGGTCGAACAAGTTTCCTGACAAAATCAAAATGATCTTGGCAAAATCAGCTAATTTCCATTGCCGCAAATAAAATAACGAGAGCGTTTTGTGAAAAGAAACGCTCCGCATTTACAATCTACAAAAAATATTCTTTGAGGAATTACAATGACTACTATCAATATTAAAGATATTTCGCTCAATTATAGTGAAGCGGGAAATAGCAATAATCACACAATCGTTTTCGCTCATCCGGTGCTTTGGGGAGCGGAAATGTTTGATTCGATGATTTCAGAATTGGCGAAAGACTTTCACGTCGTCGCCGTTGATATACACGGACACGGACAGAGCGGTTATCGTGATTCGCTAACCCTTGATGATATGACCGATGATTTTTACTGGCTGCTTGAAAAACTCAGGTTATCGAGCGTAACTTGGTTTGGTTATTCAATCGGCGGAATGCTGGGAATGCGGCTTGCTGTGGCACATCCCGAAAAAGTTGATTCGCTGATTTTAATGGCGACGAACGCTCACTTGGACGCGCCGGAAATCAAGCAACAAACTTTGCAACTGTGGGAAATGTTCCGCGACGGGCATCGGGAAGATATTGCCGATGCCGGGCTGCAAATTCTCTTTGCCCGGAAAACTTACGAAAATCAACCCGAACTGATTGAACGCTATCGAAACAAATTAGTGAATTTCAAAGAAGTTGGTGGAATGTTTGCTGCTGCGCTTGCCGTTTTTGAGCGAGATGACATCGGCGACAAAATCAGCGCAATCAAAGTTCCGACGTTGGTAGTTGCCGGGAGAGAAGACTTGACGGCAACGCCGCAAGAAGCCGAATTTATCGCTTCGCGCATCCCGAACGCGCAACTGAAAATTATCGAAGACGCAAATCATTTACTCGCGGTCGAAAAACCACGGGAAGTTTTGAAAATTATTCGCGCATTTTTAAAAGTAGGAGTATATAAGCACTCATGAATAAGCGAAACTTTTATTTTTCTAGCCGTCCTCATTATCCTCTGCGCGGTCCACGTGCGCGACGAAGCAGCCAGCTTGCGCGTTGCGAACGTGCGCGAAGGCAACTTTGTCGTTTTCAAACAAAGATTCGATTGTTGCGCTTGCCGGTTGGCCATTTTGTAACACCGCGTCAGTCATCACGCCCTTTTCGTTGTAAGTCCTAAACACGAGCGGAAACTTGACTCTGCCGTTTTCGACTTCGGGCGGAAATGTGTCGGACGCTTGATAAGGCTCGCATGCTTTGGCGTGAATGAAAATCGGTCCGGTTTCGTTATACGGATGGTCAACCGCGTTCGGACTATATGAAAAAAGGATGCGCCGCTCGCCCGCCGTGAATTGTTTGAGACAACTGCGGCACGGACCGTAGCCGTTTTCATTAGCGATGGAAACGGATAATTGATGTCCGTCTTGGTCAATCATTGTTTCGCGGATTTCTCGCGCGACTTCAGTTTTAATCGGCTGTATTTTGAATTTTGACATAATTTCTCCTTGAGACTTCGCCTAAAGCCTTTTTGTTTGATTTAATTTTAGTTTGAATTTTTCCGCGTCAGCCGCCGTTTGCGGTTGATTGCTCGCGGTCGAGCAATTGCTTTTTACGATTGATGCCCCAGCGATAACCGCTCAGGTTTCCATTTGCGCCGATGATGCGGTGACATGGATTGATGAGCGCAACCGGATTTGTCGCACAGGCGCGAGCCACGGCGCGAACGGATTTCGCGTTGCCGAGGCTTTCGGCAATTTGTTTATACGAGCGCGTTTCGCCGTAGGGAATCTGGCGCAGTTCCGCCCAAACTTTCAATTGAAAAACCGTCGCCTGCAAATCGAGCGGCAAATCAAGCGTTTTCCTCGTTCCGTCGAGATGTTCGACAATCGCCCGCACAAAAGTCTGCAAATTATGTTCGTCTGGCTGAATTTCTGCGGCAGGAAATTCATTTGTTAAATTTGATTGGAGTTCTGCACTCGTTTCGCCGAAAGCAATCGCGCACACGCCTTTTTCGGTTGCCGCGACAAGCAATTTGCCCAAACTGCTTTCCGCCGTCACAAAGCTGATTTTGAGATTCTTGCCTCCTTTGCGATATGTTGCCGGGGTCATTCCCAAATTCAGCGTTGCCTTTTCATAAAGCGCACGGCTCGAACCAAAACCGCTTTCATACATCGCCGTTGTCACGTCCGATTGCCGGACTCGCTTTTTGAAATTTTCGAGTCGTTGCGCGTCGGCAAATTCCTTCGGCGAGATGCCGAGCGCGTTTTTGAACGTACGCTGCAAATGCGACGAACTGACGTTTAATTCCGCCGCTAAAAACTCCAGCGAAATTTCGCCATCCGGGTTGCTTTCGATTATTTTGCAGGCTTGCACAATCAATTCGGCGTTTGCACTGCGCGTGTTTTCCGTCTTCGGACGACAACGCAAGCAGGCGCGAAAACCGGCGTTTTCGGCTTCCGTGCAAGAGGCGAAAAATAATGTGTTTTCGCGTTTCGGACGCCGCGCCGCGCACGACGGTTTGCAGTAAATACCAGTCGAGCGCACGCCAAAGAAAAATACATTGTCAAACTCTCGATTTCTAGTTTGGACAATTTGCCACTGCCATTCGCCGCTTTGTTCGTGTGTCGTAATTTTCTTTGTCATCATAAAAATCATTCTACGCACAAAACGAGCGGCGTTCTATCCGATTATTGCTTTCAAATTTATTTTTTGGGATTTTTAGAAGAAAGACACCGAATGGCGAAGTTGACACGGGCGGAAACCACCATCACAGCCGCTAAAATTTAACGGACATTGCGATGACAAAGTCACTGTTTCCGCCTCGCGTCTAATAACTTGTTTAGCGGCACATTGGCGTTTAAAGCCTAACTTATAACCAAACTTTTTCCGCGACAATACCAAACAAACCCTCGTCCGAAAACCAAGCCTGCGACAATGAAGGCAACTGTAAATAGCAGCACTTCGCTAAAACCGGAGAAGAACTTTCCGACTGACAGCGCAAATAGAAGAAATATAAAAATTGGAATGTTGAGTATGAAAGCTGCGACAAGCGGAAAGACTTGTGTAGATTCGCATCCTTTACGTCGCTTTAGCCAAAACATTCCGGGAGCATAAGACAAGCCGCACATCAGCATAGCAACGATGAAGATAATCGGAATAAACCCTAATAAATCTTCGGCACCGACGTTTTCCGTAAGAAAGAGTGCGGCAACGCCGACAACCGTTCCTATTATGCAAGCTACGAGAGCAACAAGAATCAACTTCATAAATCCTCCTCCGTTCGTAATTGTTCGTTCGCTAAAACTAAAATAGTAGCCGCCCAGCTCTGTATTAGGCGGCGTTGGCATTTAACCACGTCTTTTACGCAAACAGCATCCACGCCAAAGCTGATAATACAATTAACGGCGATAGGACAATGCCAATCATTCCGAGCAATGTGATGACACTAACAATTGCCCAAACCACAAAAGCTATATTATCGATAAAAGCTGGCGGCTCGCTCGTTATATCCAGAGAAAGTTGTTGACGTAAGTGTCCGACTCGCTGTGAAAGCAGTTCGTCGCCAAATCTCATATGATACAAATTTGAGCTTTGCCGTCCGCGCAGAAAGGCTTTATAAACGGCTCTCGAATTAATAAAGAGACCAGCAGCAAACCCTGCTAAGTTAAGAAGCCACGCCGCCCAACTGCGAGTGCATCCGGTTGCAACTTCCCACGCTCCGATTTCAGCCTCTCCTTCCAACGTCGTCTCATACTCGGTCAGAATGTGATGAATATCGTGATACTTAACGACAAAGGCGCGCCCTTTAGTGTTTGGGAAGTAAAAGCGCAACCATCCATATTCTACTTTGACCCATTTGTCGTTATAGCCGCCATCGCCAAAATCATTGATTGCAAAATAGTGAGCGCGGGCAGCATACAAGGTTGAATTTGGATTGTATGTGGTCATATTATGCTTTCCGTCATTTCTTTTTTCAACGCGCTGCCTATTGTTAGCAAACTATTAACTGTTTGACGCGGCATATACAGCACCAAACCGCTTACATTTTTCTGACCCTATCATTAAGCTGCGCCTCTTGCCACCTTCGGCTTAAAGTAGCCGACCTTCCGCACAATCAATGGTATTCCAATTAGATGCGGAATGCCCCAGACAATAGCTGCCGTAAAAATCCACGTTGCGAGAGTAGAAAATTCTTGTGATTTGAAAAAGACAAAAACCGAACCGAAGAAGTGCGAGCAAGTCGCTAAGACCAAACCGAAATATGACCAGATCATATTCTCAAAATGCCGCTTGTACCAATCCTTTTTCTTTCTCAACAAGGGAATGACTCCAGCCGTGACCGCGCCAATGCTCACCATCGAGAAAATATGGAAAACGCCGTAGCGTCCGAACAACTCAAAGATAAAGAATGAAGTGAAACAGAGCAGATAAATGGCGGCGACATACACTTTACCAATTCTTTTATGCAAGCGCGTGCCTTGCTTCAACAAGATAATGAGTGCGCCCGTGACAAGCGCAATAGAACCTAAAACTCCGTGAAAGATAATCATATACCGCCCACCTCTTGACTTTATGAAGTGATTTACGAGAGATTATCACGGAAAGTTCAACGTAAGCGTTGAACTTATGATTGGGCGGTGTATTCGGTAACAATCACCGTTTTTCGTTAATTTAATTTAACAGAGAACTTTACCGATAGGTCAGAATTTTGCCAAGACAGAATTTAACATTGTCTAGACAGTAGCTTTTTGGGCAGCCTTTATAGGCAAAGCCGCGACAAATATAAAAATCGTTCCAAACATTATCAATCGTTCTTAACTTTATTCCTGAATTCGCCGATTTGTCTTTTCAATTCTTTAATTTCTTCGCGCAGACGCGGCAAGGCTTTGACCATCGCGTTTTGGCGTTTGTATTCGTCGAGCGGTTGGACGGGAACGCCCCACCAAACGCCGGCGCGAACGATTTTGCCGGGCAGAACGCCGGCTTTTGAACCGATAATCGCGCCACTTTTCACTGTGGCGTG
>Ga0136618_10000635_pt1 | contig 12364 bp, 9 predicted proteins | sample AntDrymUQ3302106_2_FD_104805 | JGI IMG/M metagenome (GOLD analysis project Ga0136618, IMG submission 104805) | Polar desert sand microbial communities from Dry Valleys, Antarctica - metaG UQ330 (21.06) | ecosystem: Environmental > Terrestrial > Soil > Desert | place: Antarctica: Dry Valley... | reverse complement strand
TCGCGCTGTGGGACGAGCCGCGCCGGCGTCTGGTCGCCGCGCGCGACCCGCTCGGGGTCAAGCCCCTGTACTGGTGCTCGGACGGCCGCCGGGTCGCGCTCGCGTCGGAGGTCGGCGCGCTGCTGGAGGCCGGCCTCGTCGAGCCGCGGCTCGACCGCATCGCGCTCGACCACTACCTCGCCTGCCGCTTCGTCCCGGCTCCGCGAACGCTGTTCGAGGGCGTCGCGAAGCTGCCCGCCGCGAGCGTGCTCGTCGCCGAGGAGGGTTCGCCACCGCACGTTGCGAGCTACCGCGAACCGCCCGGGCAGCCGCTCCAGGGCCTCGGCGGCGAGGAGCTGGAGGCCGAGCTGGCGGGGCGCTTCACCGACGCCGTCGAGCGTCAGCTGATGTCCGACGTCGGCTACGGCGCCTTTCTCAGCGGCGGCGTCGACTCGGCCGCGGTGGTCGCGGCGATGGCGCAGCGCTCGCCCGCGCCCCCGGCCACGTTCGCGATCGGATTCCCGGGCCACGGGGACGTGCTCGACGAGCGTCGCTACGCCGCCGAGTCGGCGCAGGCGTTCGGCACCGACCACCACGACACCGCGATGGCGGAGGCGGGCTTCCTGACCGAGCTGCACCGCTGCGTGCGCCGGCTCGAAGAGCCGAGCGGTATCCCCTCCGCCCCGGCGCTGATGCAACTGTCGCGCTTCGCGGCGCGGTCGGTCAAGGTCGTGCTCTCGGGCCAGGGCGCCGACGAGCCCCACGGCGGCTACGGCCACCATCAGGCTGCGCTGGCCCTCGGCCTCGCCGGGCGGCTCGGCCCCCTCGCCGGTCCGGTCCGCACTGCGGCAGCGTGCCTGGCGCCAGGCAGCGAGCGGGTTCGCCGCGCCACGCGGTTGGTTGGCGACATGCCCGCGGCCGAGCGGCTCATTCGGCTCGTCGAGGTGACGAGCGAGGACCTGCGCTCTCAGCTCGTCGGGTCGCCCGGCGAGCAGGCCGCCCGCGAGCGCACCCAGCTCGCCGCCGGCGTGCTCTGCGACGTCGCCGACCGCGGGTCGGTCGAGCAGGCGCTCTACCTCGACACGCACCTGACGCTGCCCGACCGGCTGCTGATCTGCGCCGACAAGGTGTCGATGGCGGCGGGCCTCGAGCAGCGTGTCCCGTTCCTCGACCTCGAGCTGCTGCGCTTCGTCGAGCGCGTGCCGGTGCGCGAGCGGATCCGACCGCGGCAGGGCAAGCGCCTACACCGGCGCGCGATGGCGCGGCTCGTCCCGCCCGCGATCGCTGCACGCCCCAAGCACGGCTTCTCGACGCCCTACGACGGCTGGCTGCGCGGCTCGCTCGGCGAGGAGGTGCAGCGCCGCTACGTGCCGGGATCGGCGCTCGGCGCACTGGTCGACCCGGCGACGGTGGGGGGGCTGGCGGCTGCACACCGCAGCCGGACGGCCGATAACAAGGCGATCCTCTACTGCCTGCTGGAGCTTTCGGAGTGGCACCGCGCCTTCGTCGAGCCCGCCGTCGGCGCGAGCGAGCCGGCGGGGGCGGTCGGGTGAGGCGGGGGATCCTCTACGTCCACAGCCGCAAGGCGAGCTTCGTCGCGATCGACCGCGAGATCCTGGCAGCCGAGTACGAGGTCGAGGACCTCTACCAGCCGGGGCGCGTGCCCAACCTGGTCAGGATCGTGCCGGCGGTCCTGCGCGCGGATCTCGTCTTCGGCTGGTTCGCCTCCTGGCACACCTTCGTCCCGATCACGCTCGCGTGGCTGCTGCGCAAGCCATCGATCCTGATCGTCGGCGGCTTCGACACCGCGGACATGCCCGACATCGGCTACGGCTACCAGCAGGGCGGCCTGCGCCGCTGGGCGAGCCGCTGGATCATGCGTCGCGCGCGCGTACTGCTGACCAACTCCCACTACAGCCGCAGCGAGATCGCCGCGAACACCCCGATCGACCCGACGCGAGTCTCCGTCGTCCATCACGGCGTGCCGGATCCGTTCGGCCCGCTCGAGCCGGGTCGCCGGCGTGAGCGGCTGGTAATCACCGTCGGGCACCTGGTCAAGACGACGCTGATGCAGAAGGGCCACCAGCCGTTCGTCGAGGCCGCCCGCCATCTGCCCGACGTGCGCTTCGTCTTGGTCGGCAAGGCCCACGACGACGCGATCGAGCGCCTGCGCCGGCTCGCCCCCGACAACGTCGAGTTCACCGGCTGGCTCTCCGACAGCGACCTCGAGGCGATCTACCGCCGCGCCTCGGTCTACGTCCAGGCCTCGCGGCACGAGGGCTTCGGGCTGGCCGTCGCCGAGGCGATGCTCGCGGGCTGCGTGCCGGTCGTCTGCAACGTTACGGCGATGCCCGAGGTGGTCGACGGCGCCGGGATCTTGATCGAGTCGCAGCGGCCCGCGGATATCGCCGCGGGGATCGAGCGCGCACTCGCGCTGCCGCCCGGAGCCGACGCTCGCGCGCGCGCCCGGATCACCGCGGAGTTCCCGCTCGAGCTCCGGCGCACGGGCATCCTGGCTGCGGTCGCGACCGCGCTCAGGGATCGCGATCCTTCGTCGCGGCGGCCGGTAGAGTCAGGCGACTCGGAGTGACGCTACATGCCTGACCACGCCACGGCGAGCGCATCTTCGCAGGAGGAGACGCCGCCACCCACGTCCGCGCGCCGTCGCGGTGCCCGCGAGCGTGGCCGCATGCGCCGCCGCCTGCGCCAGCAGAACCGGATGCGCGAGGCGCTGCTGGTCGACCTCGGCGCGCTCGTGTACGAGCTCCACCGCCACGGCCGCCGCGAGCCTGAGCTGCTGCAGGCCAAGGCAGCCGAGCTGACCGCGGTCGACGGCGAGGTGCGAGCCCTGGCCGACGCCCTCGACGCCGGCTACGACATGCTCGCGCTGGTCTCCGCCGGGATCGCCGGCAGCTGCGAGCGCTGTGGCTCGCTGCTCGCCAGCAACGCCCGCTACTGCTCGTCCTGCGGGGCGAGCGCGGTCGCGTCGCTCGCCGGCGACGCGACCGCGGACGGGCAGGATGCCGGCAGCGGCACAGTCGCGGATGCGGGCTCGGAGCCGCTCCAGCAGCCGGACCGCGACCTCGATCTTTCGACCGACGAGGTCGAAGCCGTGCGGCCCCAGACCGAGGCCGACCGGGAGCCCGAGCCCGAGCGCGAGGTCGTGCCGCAGCCCCAGCCGGAGGCCGAAGTCGTGCCCGAGCCCGAGCCCGAGCCGCAGCCCGAGCGCGAGGTCGTGCCACAGCCCGACCCGGTGCCCGAGCCCGAGCGCGCGGTCGTGCCGCAGCACCAGCCGGACGCCGAGGCCGAGCCGGAGCCCGAGCGCGAGGTCGTGCCGCAGCCCGACCCCGAGCCCGATCCATCTAGGACCGCCGCCCCCACCTATCCGCCCCCACGACCCCCACCCCCGCAGCGTCGCCGCAGCGGCGGCGCGGTCGGACGCGTCGCCGGTGCGATCAAGCGCGCGCGCAGGGGCTAGCCTCGAGCGCCGTGACCGACAAGTCCTCACAGTCCCCAGCGCGCGCGCAGACGCCATGTCCGGCCTGTGGGGCGCAGGCCGAGCGCGGCCAGCTCATCTGCCTCGAGTGCGGCTCGCGGATCGCGTTGCGCCACCGCCGACCGCCGAGCTGGAAGGTCCCCGTCGGGATTCTCGCCGTCGTGACGGTGCTCGCCGGCGCCGGCGCCGTGCTCGCCTACGAGGCGATCGACGACGAGGCCCGCCGCGAGGCCGGCGCCGCTCCTCCACGCGTCGAGAGCGCCGCCGACAAGTCCGCCGAGCCCGAGCCCGAGCCCGAGCCCGAGGGCAAGGCCCCCGCCGAGCAGCCGCGATCGCAGCCATCGGAGCCGAGCCTCGGAACCGGGGATTCCGACGCGCGCGACAGCGCCGGCGCGGATCCCGCCGACGACCGCCAGCCCGCCGGCGAGCAGCCCGCGGCGGCCGACGGAGAGCTGGTCCCCGACGGGAAGCTGTTCACCTGGCCGCGCGACCTCGAGGGCTTCACGGTCGTGGTCCAGTCGACCGAGGACCGCCAGAGCGCGACGACCTTCGCCAACCTGGTCGCCCAGTCCAACGACGGCGAGGTCGGCGTGATCGACTCGGCCGACTTCCGCACCGTCCCGCGGGGGTTCTTCGTCGTCTTCGTCGGCAGCTACGAGAACCGCGCCGGCGCCCAGCGCGCGGCCGCGCGACTCGGCACGCGCTTCCAGGGCTCGTTCCCGCAGGCCGTTCGCCGCTGAGGCTCAGGCTCGGACGCCGAGCGTCCAGTGACGCCCGACGCTCTCCGCCAGAGCCGCCACGAGCGCGCGCGGCTCGACGCGGCGCGGCTGACCCCCCCCGGCCAGCGCCTCCATCATCGCCATCGCCGAGGCGGCCAGCGCCCCGGTGTCGTAGCCGCCCTCCAGCACCGCGCCCGCCGGAGCGCCGAGATCGCTCGACAGCGCGTGAACGTGGCGGGCCATGTGGGCGAAGCTGACCGCCTCGAGGCGGCACCCGGCGAGCGGATCCTCGCGGTGCGCGTCGAAGCCCGCCGAGACGAGCACGAGATCCGGGGCGAACGAGCGCGCGACCGGCACCACGATGTGCTCGACGAGCCCGAGCCACTCGTCCTCGCCCGCGCCAGCCGGGACCGGGAGGTTGAGCGTATAGCCCTCCCCCGGCCCCGCGCCGGCGTCCTCCGACGCACCCGTGCCCGGGTAGAAAGGCCACTGATGGATGCTCGCGAAGAGCACCTCGGGGGTGGATCGGAACGCGGCCGCGGTGCCGTTGCCGTGGTGAACGTCCCAGTCAAGGATCAGCACGCGCTCGGCGCCGTGGGCGGCGAGCGCGTGGCGCGCCGCAATGGCGACGTTCGAGAACAGGCAGAAGCCCATCGCGCGATCGGGCTCGGCGTGGTGGCCGGGCGGCCGCGTGGCGCAGAAGCCGGTCGGGGCCTCCCCGCCGAGCAGCGCATCCACCAGTGCGCACGCCCCGCCGGCCGCGTGCAGCGCCGCCTCCAGCGAGCCCGCGCCCACGGGCGTGTCGGCATCGAAGCCGCGCCCCGCCGCGCAGTGCGCGCGCACGGCGTCGAGGTGCGACTGCGGGTGGACTGCCAGCAGCGCCTCGTCGGTGGCCGCCGGCGCCTCGCGGACCTCGTAGCCGAGCCAGTCGCGTTCGCTCAGCGCGGCCTCGAGCGCGAGAATCCGCTCGGCGCGCTCGGGGTGGGCGCCGGTGTCGTGGCCCAGGGACGCCGGGTGCCTGAAGTAGAGCGGCGCAGCGATCGCGTTACCGTAACCGCCGTCCCGTGCGCAGCGCCGCCTCCACACCGCTGCGTGCCGACCTCGCGGTGGTCGGAGCCGGCGCGGCCGGGCTGTTCTGCGCGCTCGTGGCTGCGCGTGAGGGCGCACGCGTCGCTCTGATATCTCGCTCGTCGCTGCCGGGCGCCTCGAGCTACTGGGCCCAGGGCGGCATGTCGGCGGCGCTCGCGCTCGAGGACTCGCCCGAGCGCCATGGCGCGGACACGCTCACCGCGGGTCGCGGCGCCGCGCGACCGGCGGCGGTGCGCGTCCTGTGCGAGGAGGCGCCCGAGCGCGTGCACGAGCTCCAGCGCCTCGGCGTGCGCTTCGACTCCGACCGCCACGGCGCGCTCGCGCTCGGGCTCGAGGGCGGCCACTCGGCTCGGCGCATCGTCCACGCGGGCGGCGCTGCCACGGGCAGGCGCATCACGCGCCGGCTCTCGGCGCTGGCCGCCACCCACGAACGCATCGACGTGCTCGAGGGCACCGAAGCGGTCGCGCTGCTCGGCAGCCGGAGTCGCTGCTCCGGCGTGCTCGCAGCCGGGCCCGCCGGCTCCCGCGCGATCGGATGCCGCGGCGTGGTGCTCGCCACCGGCGGGGCCGCTGCGCTGTGGATCCGGACCACCAATCCGCGCGGTGCGACGGGTGCCGGACTGCTGCTTGCCCACGCCGCCGGTGCCGAGCTCGCCGACCTCGAGCTGTGCCAGTTCCACCCGACCGCGCTCGTCAGCGACGGGCCGCGCGACGGCTTCCTGATCACTGAAGCGGTACGCGGCGAGGGCGCGACGCTGCTCGGCGACGGCGGCGAGCGGTTCGTCGATGAGCTCGCCTCGCGCGACGAGGTGGCGCTAGCGATCAGGGCACAGTTGCAGAGCACCGGCGCGCGAGCGGTCGCGATCGACCTGCGGGAGGTCGACTTGGCCCGCTTCCCGAACATCGCCGCCGCGCTGGCAGAGGAGGGCATCGACCCGGCGCGCGAGACGGTGCCAGTCGCTCCGGCGGCCCACTACACCATGGGCGGGGTGGCGACCGACGTCGACGGCCGCGCCTCGCTGGAAGGCCTGCTGGCGATCGGCGAGTGCGCCGCCACCGGCCTGCACGGCGCCAATCGGCTCGCCTCCAACTCGCTCGCCGAGTGCTTCGTCTTCGGCCGTCGCGCGGCGCTCGCGGCGCTCGATATCCCCCCCGCCGGCCACGGGCCCGTGATTCCCGATCCGGCGCCCCCGGCAGCGGCCGCGCCCTCGCCGCGGACGAGGGAGGCTCTGTGGCGTGACGCCGGCCTGCTGCGCGAACCGGAAGGGCTGCGCCGCCTGGGCAGGGACCCCGATCCGCTCGCCCGCCTGGTCGCCGCGTCATGTCTCGCACGAGGGGAGAGCCGCGGCGCCCACCAGCGAGTCGATCTCCCCGCGACGGACCCCGCTCTGCACGGCTGCCACGTCGTGCTCGACGGCTCCGAGGAGGCACGGATCGAGCACTGGGAGTAGGCGCAGCGGGGAGCACCAGTGCTTCGTCCGGGAAGTTCGTGGGCTGTTTGCCGAGCGAAAGTCGAGCTTGGCAAGGAGCCGCGAAGCCGTAGCAGCAGCGCTACTTCGGCGAGCGGGGACACAGCCAGGCGAAGACTTGCAGCCTGCAAACGCACGCGAAATGACCGGACGGAGCACTAGCATGGCCCGCGTGCCGGAGGCGAGCACCGTCGAGCTCTTCAACGAGGCGATGGCCGCGCTCGCTTCGGGCGTCGCGGTGATCACGGCCCGCCGCGCCGACGGGGAGCCCTGCGGCCTGGCCGCGACCTCGGTGGCCTCCTACAGCACCCACCCGCCCTCGCTGCTGGTCTCGATCGACCATGGCTCTCGCTGTCACGCAGCGCTCGTGGTCTGCGAGCGCTTCGCCGTCCATCTGCTCGGCGCCGATGCGCTCGTGCTCGCCCGCACCTTCGCCGGCCGCGGCGAGGACAAGTTCGCCGGGGTCGGCTGGCGCTGGGACGGAGACGTACCCGAGCTCGAGGGCACGCTCGCCTACCTGCGCTGCACCCGCGCGGTGAACTTCGAGCGCTACGACCACACGATCGTGATCGGCGATCTCGACGGCGGGCGCGTGGAGCCCGGCGAGCCGCTGCTCTACGCGCGCCGCCGGATGGACTGGCTGCTGCGCGAACCGCGCTGAACCGGCTCCGGTCCTGGCACACCGACGCCATGTCGGGCGCCACGCGGATCAGCGACCCTGGCCGCCGCGCGGGCCAACGAGCCTGCACTGCTGGCCGCGGCGGCCTCGCTGCTCGAGGAGGGCGCCTCGTTCACCGCGCTGCGCGTCGAGGAGATCGCCCTGCGCGCGGGGCTCGGCCGGACCAACTTCTACTTCTACTTCAAGGGACAAGCGCGAGCTGCTGACGGCCCTCGCCGAGGAGGCCGCTGCGGCGCTCTACGAGCAGACCGACCGGTGGTGGCACGGCGAGCCCTCGACGCCGGCCGGGCTCGGCGAGAGCGTCGAGGCCGTCGTGGCTCTCTGGATGCGCCACGGCCGCGTGCTGAGCGCCGTGGTGCAGACCGCCGGGGTCGATCCCGAGCTGCGCACGGTCTGGCGCGGCATCGCGGAGCGCTTCGTCGAGGCCACCCGCGAGCGCATCGAGCGCGAGCGCCGGGCCGGGCGCACTCCGTCCCCGCCCGCAGCCGAGACCGCGTTCGCGCTTGCCTGGATGACCGAGCGCGCGTGCTACCAGCACGTCCAGGACGGGGGCGAGAACACGCGCCCGCTCGTCGCCGCGCTGTGCGCGATCTGGCAGCGATCGGTGTACGGCGTGTTACCCGCCGGCGCTCAAGTTCCCGGCCTTTAACCCGAGCTTAACGTTACATCCGTTGTGACCTAACGAGGCGGTGTTCCAATCCTCGTTGTCGAGCGAGAACTTCCCGACGACCGCGAAGGGAAGGAAGAGAGAGGTCGATGTACCAGTTCAGCCGCGCGATCTACCGCGATCTTGCACCGCAGGTGCTCGCCGATGGTGCGCGGACGGCCTGCGAGCGCCGCCGGCGCCTGCTGCGCGACTGCGAGTCCACGATGGAGCGCCTGTCCACCGATCGCCACTACTTCGCACGTCCGGTGCGGACGCTGTTCAACGACGTCCGCGCGCTGTTCCCGATGAGCGCGCAGCTGCACGTCTACCGCGTCGTCGAGCACCAGATCTCGCTGGCGACGGAGTACGTCGACAGCCAGGCACGCGAAGGCGTGACCTTCGACGGCAGCCCGCTGTGCTGCCATGCGACTACCCGCAAGGGCACCTCCTGTCAGCGCGTGCCGCTGCCCGCGAGCAAGTACTGCCCGTCGCACAAGCACCTCGACGACGCACTCGAAGAGCTCTCCGCCAGCGCGGCCTGACCGCTCGCGCGGCGTCGGGAACGGGGCCTGTCCGGGAGGTAGTGGTTCGTCCTGGAAGTACCGGCGCCTGCCGGCGCGGTGACGCCCGTTGGGCGCACCCCGCGCAGTGGCGAGCGACTGGGCGTGGCGGGCAAGCCCGAGAGCGCAGCCAATGCCAAAGCATTGGCGAGCATCGCGGGCGACGCCAGGCGCGTCCGGGCGCCGCCAAACGGGCCGGTGATGACAGGACGGACCACTAGCCTCGCGCCATGGTCCTCGGCGTAGACGTGGGCGGCAGCTTCACCGACGCCGTCCTGCTGAGCCCGGACGGGCTCGCGATCGGCAAGGCGCCGACGACCCCCCGCGACCAGTCGGAGGGCGTGATCGCGGCGATCGAGGAGGCGCTCGCCCACGCCGGCGCGGGGGCTGAGAGCGTGCGACGGCTCGTGCACGGAATGACCGTCGCCACCAACGCGCTGCTCGAGGGGCGCACCGCACGCGCCGCGCTGATCGCGACCGAGGGCTTCACCGACGTCGAGGAGCTCGGCCGGCAGGCACGCCCCCAGCTCTACCGCCTCTGCGCTGCGGGCCCGGCCCCGCTGGTCCCGCCCGAGCTGCGCGTCGCCGCGCCGGAGCGCTGCGGTCCAAACGGCGTACTCGCGCCGCTCGACGAGGCCGAGCTTTCCCGCCGTCTCGAGCTGGTGCTCGACGACGAGGTCGAGGGCGTCGCCGTATGCCTGCTGTGGGGCTTTCGCCATCCCGCTCACGAGCGTGCTGCGGCGGCGGCCGTGAGCGATTCTCTGCCCGCCGCGCACGTGTCGACCTCGCACGAGACCGCCGGCGTGGTGCGCGAGTACGAGCGCCTCGCGACGACCGTGCTAGACGCGGCGCTCTCGCCGCTGCTGGGCCGCTACCTGGAGCGCCTCGCGCGCCGCCTCGAGCGCGAGGGACTGCCGCCGGCGGAGATCATGCTCTCCAGCGGAGGAGTCGCGCCGGCCGCGAGCGCCGCCGCGCACGGGTCCTGGACGGTGCTCTCAGGTCCTGCCGGTGGGGCGGTCGCGGCCGCGCGCAGCGCGGGCGACCGCGACGCGGTCGCACTGGACATGGGCGGCACCTCGTGCGACGTGTCGCTGGTGACCGGAGGGCGCGTCGCGGTGACCGGCGGACGCGAGGTCGGCGGGCGCGCGCTCGCGCTGCCGATGGTCGACGTGCACACCGTCGGCGCGGGCGGTGGGAGCATCGCCTGGCGCGACGCGGGCGGCGCGCTGCGAGTCGGCCCCCGCTCGGCAGGCGCCGAGCCCGGCCCCGCATGCTACGGACGCGGCGGGGACTCGCCGACGGTCACCGACGCGAACCTGCTGCTCGGCCGCCTCGACCCGGGCGGGCGTCTCGCGGGCGGCGTCGCGCTGCACCGCGATGCCTCGAGGCGCGCGATCGGCCGCCTGGGCGCCGAGCTGTCGCTCGAGTCCGAGCAGGTCGCGGCGGGCATCGTGCGCATCGCGGGCGTCGAGATGGCGCGCGCCGTGCGCGTGGTCACCGTCGAGCGCGGCATCGACCCGCGCGGGCTCGCGTTGGTGGCGTTCGGCGGCGCCGGGCCGCTGCACGCCGCCGACATCGCCGAGGAGCTCGACATGCGCGAGCTGATCGTCCCGGCTGTCTCCGGCGTGCTGTCCGCCCTCGGCCTGGCCGTCTCCGAGCGCCGCCGCGACGTCCAGCGCAGCGTCCTGCTCGCGGGCGATGCGCTGACCGCGGGCGCGGTGGCCGAAGTGGTCGAGGAGCTCGCCCAGCGCGGCCGCGAGGAGCTCGGAGCACCGGAGGCGCAGGTGCGTCCGACCTACGAGCTGCGCTACGCCGGGCAGGGCTTCGAGCTCGACGTCGAGGCCGACCCCGCGCCCGACCCGGCACAGCTGCGCCGGATCTTCGACCGCCTCCACTGCGAGCGCTACGGCTACGAGGACACCGCGGCCGAGCTGGAGCTGGTCACGGTTCGCGTCGCGGTCGCCCTTCCGGGCGCAGACCCGTTCCCGGCCCCGCCGGTCCCGGCTCTCGAGCGCCCCGGCCGCCGCGTCCACCTCGGCGGATCGTGGTGCGACGCGCGGGTGCTGGGCCCGGGCTCGGCGCGCATCGAGGGGCCCGCGATCATCGAGTTGCCCGGCTCCACGCTGGTCGTGCCACCCGGGTGGTCGGGCACCGCGGACGGCGACGGCGTCAGGCTGCGGCGATGAGCACGCGGCTCGACCCGATCGCGCTGGCGGTGATGCTCGGCGCCCTGCGCTCGGCCTGCGAGGAGATGGGCGTCGTGCTCGTGCGCTCCGCCCACTCGGCCAACATCAAGGAGCGCCGCGACGCCTCGACCGCACTGTTCGACCCCGCGGGCGAGATGGTCATGCAGGCCGAGCACATCCCGGTCCACCTGGGTGCGATGCCGTCCGCGGTCGCCGCGGTGGTCGGTGAGCGCCACGCGCCCGGAGACGCGTGGATCCTCAACGACCCCTTCGCCGGCGGCACCCACCTGCCCGACATCACCGTCGTCTCGCCGGTGCACGCCGGCGACCACCTGCTCGGCTTCGCCGCCAGCCGCGCGCACCACGCCGATGTCGGGGCCTGCGAGCCGGGCAGCATGCCCGCCGACTCGCGCACGCTGAACGACGAGGGCGTGGTCATCGCGCCGAGCCGGCTCGTGCGCGGTGGCCGGCTCGATCGCGAGCTGCTCGACGGCCTGGTCGCGCGCATGCGCGGCCCGCGTCAGCGCGAGGCCGACCTGCGCGCCCAGCTGGCGGCCAACCGAACGGGCGCACAGCGACTGCAGGCGCTCGCCGGGCAGATCGGCCCCGAAGCGCTGCAGGCGAGCTTCGCCGAGACGCTCGCCTACGCCGAGCGGCGCACGCGCGCGCGGATCGCCGACCTGCCCGACGGCGAGCTCGTCGCGAGCGACCTGCTCGAGGCGCGCGAGGGAGACCTCGAACTGCACCTGCGCGCAAGCGTGTCCGGCGACGAGATCGAGCTGGACTTCGAGGGCTCGGCCGCCCAGCACGAGGGCAACCTCAACTGCCCGCTCGCGGTCACGCTCTCGGCCTGCTGTTTCGCACTGCGGGTGCTGACCGACCCCGACGTGCCCGCCTGCGCGGGCGCCTACCGGCCGCTCACGGTGAGCGCCCCCGCGGGATCGCTGCTCGACGCCCGCCGTCCGGCAGCGGTCGCGGCGGGCAACGTCGAGACCTCGTCGCGGGTCGCCGATCTCGTGCTCGGCGCCTTCGGATACGCGCTCGGCCAGGGCACGATGAACAACCTCACCCTCGGCAACCAGCGCTTCACCTACTACGAGACGCTCGGCGGCGGCCAGGGCGCCTGCGCCGACGCGCCGGGGCCGACCGGGGTCCACGTCGCGATGTCGAACACGCTCAACACGCCGATCGAGGCACTCGAGCTCGAGTTCCCCGTGCGCGTGACCGAGTACGCCGTGCGCCGCGGCTCAGGCGGGGCCGGGACCCATCGCGGTGGCGACGGCGTCGTGCGCGAGCTCGAGGCCCGCGAGCGGATGCGCTACTCGCTGATCACCGAGCGCCGCCGCCACCCTCCACCCGGGGCCGCGGGCGGCGAGCCCGGGGCGACGGGACGCAACCTGCTCAACGGCGAGCCGCTCGACGCCAAGGTCTCGGGCACGCTCGAGCCCGGCGACCGCCTGCGGATCGAGACGCCGGGCGGCGGCGGCCACGGCCCGCCGTCCGCCGCGGTTGCACTCGACTACGACGACGACCCCGACCGG